>Ga0210385_10001278_pt1 | contig 15822 bp, 17 predicted proteins | sample IncBWH26OmetaG_FD_160107 | JGI IMG/M metagenome (GOLD analysis project Ga0210385, IMG submission 160107) | Forest soil microbial communities from Barre Woods Harvard Forest LTER site, Petersham, Massachusetts, United States - Inc-BW-H-26-O ...
GGTACGTGGCTGCGGGCATATCGGAGGGCCCGGCAGGCAGCGCAACGAGCGCGCCGACGAAAGGCGAGTGCAAGACCTCTACGCAATCGCCATTCGCATCCGGGGACGCTGGGATGTATCCCGGGCGCAGGGCACGCAGAATCTCCCTGAGCACCTTGACGAGCTTCCCGGTGTCGTTACATCCGATCCCGTGACTCGTCAGAGCTACGTGTATCAGGTGGAGCAGGGCAGCCAATACCGCCTCTGCGCCACGTTCTCATTACCTAGCACGCCCGACCAGACTGGCTCCAGGGCGGGCATATGGACCCACCCCGCCGGGGAGCATTGCTTTCAGCTGGACGCTTCGCGAGAGATCGAAGGTCCCAACATTTACGTCTACTAAGGAATCGCCGCGTTGTTAAACGGCGCGGAAGGCGACGACAGCGTTCAAGCCGCCGAACGCAAATGAATTGGAGATCGCCGCGCTCACTTTTTTAGCGCGCGGCGCATTGGGGATGTAGTCGAGGTCACACTCGGGATCGCGTTCGTTGTAATTCGCCGTCGGCGGCAGGATACCGTGTTTCATCGCCAGAACGGTCGCGACCGCTTCCAGCGCACCCGCCGCGCCCAGAGCGTGGCCGTGCAGCGACTTTGTCGAGCTCACCGCAAGCGAGTCTGCATACGCGCCAAACACTTCACGGATCGCCGCCGTTTCCACTGGGTCATTGCCGGGAGTACCCGTGCCGTGCGCGTTTACGTAGCCGATCTCCTCTGGAGCCAGACCCGCTTCGCGCAGCGCTCCCGCCATTGCCCGGGCCGGTCCATGTACGGCCGGCTGCGTCAGGTGGTGAGCGTCAGACGTCATGCCAAAGCCGCAAATTTCCGCGTGAATCGTCGCGCCGCGCGCCTTGGCCGCTTCCATCGGCTCCAGAATCATCATCGCGCCGCCTTCGCCCAGAATCATTCCGCGGCGGTCTTTGCTGAACGGCCGGCAGGTATCCGGAGCAATCACGCGCATGGCTTCCCAGGCCTTCAGCATGCCGATCGTGAGCATGGCCTCGCTGCCGCCTGTGACGGCCATTTCCACCACGCCATCACGCACCATGCGAAACGCCTGCCCGATTGCATGATTGGCCGAGGAGCACGCCGTAGAAACGGTGTAAGCCGGGCCGCTGAGCCCGAGGTCCATGGAGATATGGCTCGCGCCCGCGTTCGCCATGGTCTTGGGAATCGTCAGGGGATGAACGCGTCCGCGCCCCGACCGCCAGAGATCCTCAAAGCCCATCTCCACGGCGGATTGCCCGCCGACGGCGGTGCCGCACACAATGGCTGCCTGTTCACGCAGTGCCGGAGTAAGCTCAAGTCCGGAATGTTTCATCGCCTCGCGCGCGGCGATGATGGAAAACTGCGCGAAGCGGTCGATGTAGGCTTCCTTGCCGCCTTCGAAATGTTTCAGGGGGTCGTAGCCGCGGACTTGCGCCGCGTTCTGAAACCGCAGCATCTGCTGCTCGAATACATTTTCCAGGGGACCGATCGCGGGGCGCCCCAGGCGAAGGCTCTCCCAGTTTTCCGCCAGATTCAGTCCTAAGGGAGAAATGATTCCGAGGCCGGTGATGGCAACGCGACGCTGCGCCATCCTTAGACCGCCGGATTCGCCGGACTCGGCGATCCGTCAGGCGGAGGCGTACTGGGAGCCGCCGCAAGCAGCTTCTTGATCCCGTCGACCACGTCGTTCACCGACCGGATGGAACGCACGTCGTCATCGGGAATCGAAATTTTAAACGCGTTCTCCAGTTCGAAGAGCAGCGTGAAGACGTCGAGCGAGTCGATACCCAATTCCTGCAGGTTCGTATCAAGCTTGATGCCTTCAGCAGGAATCCGCTTCACGGACGCCAGCGTCGCGATAACCTTCTCCGCTACTTCATCCGCCATCTATTGCCCCTCCGTCTTCACATAGTTCAAGTTCCCCGCGTCGGAAGCGCGGTCCCGATTTTTTCCGTAGTCCGAATTTTAGCAGGACTCCCTCGCAAGCCGAAGCGTTTCCATTCCGCCGAATTCGCCCGCGCGCGGCGGGTGCGATGCTGCTATCCTTTCTCCCCAGAATCGCTTAATTCAGCGTCTGCCAGGAGACTTCCGTTATGAGGTACCGCCGCTTCGGTCGCACCGGGTTTTCCGTAAGTGAAATGGCTCAGGGCCTTTGGGGCATGGGTGGCTGGAGTGGTTCGGACGATGCCGAATCGCTGGGCGCTCTCCAGCTCGCGGTCGATTCCGGTTGCACCTTTTTCGATACGGCCTGGGCCTACGGTGACGGCAAAAGCGACGGCCTGCTCGGCGAAATCATATCCCGCAATCCGGGGAAGCGGCTGGTTGCGGCCTCGAAGATTCCGCCCATGAATCGTAAATGGCCGGCGCGGCCCCAGTATAAATACAGTGACGTTTTTCCCGCCGATCATGTGTTCAAGCATGCCAGGTTGATTCGCGAAGCGCTGCGCACCGACGCCATCGACGTGTTGCAATTTCACGTCTGGGATGATTCCTGGGCCGGCGAGGCGGAGTTCCGCGAAACCGTGGAAAAATTGAAAAGCGACCGGCTGATCCGGTCGTTTGGCTTGAGCCTGAACCGCTGGGAACCGGAGAACGGAATCGCGGCGCTACGCACCGGCCTGGTGGATGCCGTGCAAGTGATTTACAACATTTTCGATCAGGCGCCGGAGGACAAGCTATTTCCCGTCTGCAAGGAACTGGACGTGGCCGTGATCGCGCGCGTTCCGCTCGATGAGGGCAGCCTGGGCGGCAAAATGACGCTGGAAACCAAGTTTCCGGCGGGCGATTGGCGTGCCATGTATTTCGGGCCGGAAAATCTGCCGCCGACGATTCAGTGCGTGGAAGCGCTCAAGAAAGTCCTGCCCGCTGGAATGACGCTGCCGGAAATGGCTCTGCGCTATATTCTTTCGAATCCCGTGGTGAGCACCACGATCGTGGGGATGCGGAAACACGATCACGTGCTTGCCAATATCGCCGCAAGCGACGCCGGACCGCTCGATCCGGCATTGCTGCAAAAATTGAAAGCCTACCGCTGGGATCGGGCTCCCAAGCCGTGGGCCGACTGAGAGCTTCGCCGCTCTACTCCTTACTCCAGATAGAACACTTCCTGCATCATGGCGAATCGCTCGCCCGGCATCAGGTCCGGCACCGCATCGAAAAGCTGCGCCATCTCCTTCTGCCATTTCTGATTTGTCTCGTCGTTGTCTAAAACAGCCCACGCCCCGTCGAAATCGTCCACTTCCATGACCAGCACCAGATCCTGCCCGCGCCGGAATATCGAATAGTGCGAAATGCCCACTTGCTTGAGCTTTGCGAGCAACGCCGGCCAAACACGCCTGTGCGACTCATCGTATTGTGCTTCTTTGCCGGGCTTGATCTTCAAGCGAAACGCGACTCGCGCCATGAATGCCTTCCTCCTATATGATGAGTCTGGATGATAACGCACCGCCGCATTTCGATCGTTTCGCTCGCCCTGATTGCCGTGGTTTCGTTTGTTCGAGCGCAGTCTCCCGCTCCTGCCGTCTCCATCGTAATGCCGCCGCATTTGCTTGCGAGTTCTCCCGCGACGATTGCGATCCTGGGCTCAGACGGCCACCTCGCGCCCGGCGTTTCCGTCGATATTGGCGCCGGCCAGCGCGTGACCACAGACGCCACCGGTCGCGCCCAGTTTACCGCCCCGCCCAATGGAGCTTTCGTCGCGTCAGCCGCCGGCGTTTCCGCCACGGCGCTCGTGGATGCATCCCCATTGGAGGGAGGCGCCGCCTCGACCTCAGTTGCGTCCGAAGTCTCGCAGCACGACGCGTTTCCGATATGCGGTTCAGGTTTTCGCGGAGATGTGAACGTAGACAGCGTGACCATCAACGGTGATCCGGCCTTCGTGCTGGCAGCGTCCCCCGTATGTGTCGTGGTGCTGGCGCAGGCGCGAACCCTGGCAGGACCAGCGAAAATCGAGATTGACGCGGGAGGCAGCCATGCGACCGCCTCAACGGCTCTTGTGGCTTTGGATTTTGTTCCGCCGAATCCACCGCTGCTCCCGGGCCTCAAGGGAAAGCTCTTCGTGCGCGCTGCGGGAACGCCCGAGCCGCTACGCATCGTGGTTGAGAATCGTTCGCCCGGCGTGATCGATTTCTTGCACGGCGAGACGCAGGAACTGCTCACTTCCGGAGGTTCGCAAAACGGAGCGCCCATTCAGGTTCAGGCGATCCGCTCGGGCGATTTCTCGTTTCACGCGCGGATCGTTGCGCCACCTAACCCGGACGACGCCTTGCGGTATCTCGATATCGCTGAAGGGATGGCGCCGAAGGCACAACAAGGCACACTGAGAACGCTCTCCGAAATGCTCAAACGCCATCCGCGCGACGCCGCAAAAATCAGCGCCGCGCTAAAGCGTCTTGCAGATTCCACCGAGCCCGGAACTCTGCGCACGCTGCTCGACGCTGCCCGCTCCGCACTCTGATTTGCGAGATAAGCCCCGGGGAAAAGCTCAGCGAAAAGGGTTCCGCGAAGCAGGCTCAGTGATACGCCTGCTGAACGTCTTTCGGTTCCTGAGCGACAGCTTTCTTCACGGCAGCCCGTTCTGTCGCAGGCAACGCCATGGAAGGCGAGCAGGCATCCGCCACGAGGAACCACTGTCCGTTTCGCTTCACGAAGGTGTCCAGGCAACCGTCGTGGTCCGTCGTATTCAAGGCAGGATCTTTGTGGCCGGTGTCTGTGTTCACCGATTTATAGGTCACAACCGCCGTATCTCCGTAGATCTCGACGTGGAAGTCCGACAGCGTTTGCGCGCTCTTTACGTCCGGATCGTTCGGGTCCGGAGTTCCGTTAAGCTCCACGACCCTCGCTTTCGGCAGTACGCCGATTCTTCCCATTTCCGTCAGTTGGCTTACGTTTCCCTCGTAAAGATTTTGCTTGGCCGCCGCCGCGGCGTCCGGTCCGGCAGTGGGGACCGATGCAAATGCCTTTTCGATTTGGATCAGTTTCTGTTGATCGGCATCCTGCGCCCGGGCCGTCAAAGAGAATACAAACAGTCCGACGAAACAACTGAGCAACACCAGTTTCACGCTCTTCATGTTGGAACTCCCTCTTGTCTCGATGAGTGGCGAAGTCGACGGGCGAATCGGCCGCCGCATCGCTTGACTGCGTTTTTACTGCTTCTCGGCGAATTATAGCCCTGGCACACAGAAATCGATAGACTTTGACCCCGAGGTGGAGGGATAGCATGAGCGACCAAGCCGCAGTACAAAACGTTTCCGATACCGCATTTTGGGTAGCCCACTATCGCGCCGTGGAAATGCAGCGGCCTGACGCGCTTTTTCGCGATCCGCTGGCCGGCCGCCTCGCGGGAGAACACGGCGGAAAAATCGCTAAAGCGATTCCGATGCCGGGCATGACTGGTTGGATTGTCACGATCCGCACGGTGATCATCGACGATTACATTTCGCGCGCCATTAGCGAGGGTGTCGACGCCGTGTTGAATTTGGGCGCCGGCTTGGACACGCGTCCGTATCGTATGGATCTGCCGCCGTCCTTGCGATGGATTGAGGCGGACTATCCGAAGATGATCGAATTTAAGGAATCGAAGCTCGCCGGCGAGCAGCCGCGGTGCCAGCTGGAGCGTGTGAAGATCGATCTCTCCGACGCGACCGAACGACGCCAGATGCTCGCGCGAGTAAACGCAGTTGCGAAGAAATTGCTGGTACTTTCCGAAGGCGTGATTCCGTATTTGACCAACGAGCAAGTGGGATCACTGGCGGACGACCTTCACGGACTCGATCATCTCTGCTATTGGATCGCGGACTATTTCTCGCCGGAAGTGATCAAGTTTCGCCAGCGCTCCCGCATTCAGGCGAAGCTGCAGAATGCGCCTTTCCAGTTCAGGCCCGGAGATTGGTTTGCGTTCTTCGCGCAGCGCGGCTGGAAGCCGAAGGAAGTCCGCTACATTGCGGAAGAGGCTGACCGTCTGCATCGGCCAATCCCATTGCCATCTTTACCGAAGGTACTGATGACGATCCGCGCGATGTTTGCTTCGAAAGAGCGGCGCGCCGCTTTCAAACGATTTTCCGGTTACGTGCTGCTCGAGCCGGCGGCTCCTGCCAATCGCGCTTGAAGCCAGCCCTATCGTTATTCACTTCGGAGAAGTAGTGTTTGCTCCGCCTCGGGCAACGCGCCCTTGGTCATTTGATCGAGACTCGCATTGGCGCGGTTGAGCCTTCCGGAGGCTTCCTCGAATTGCTTCTGCGCGTTTCGCAGGTGCGTGCCCACTTTGTCGTAGGCGACGCCGAAATCGTCGAACTGCTTTTTGAGGCCAGCCAGGCCCGCCATCAACTGACGCGCGTTCTCTTCGATTTTTTGGCTCTGCAGGCCCATCGCAACGGCGCTGAGGCACGCGTAGAAAGTGTTCGGGGAAACGGGGAACACGCGTTTGTTACGGCAATATTCGTCGAGCTGCCCGTACTTCGCATCCTCGCTCATCAGCAGTTCGTAATAGACGCCTTCGGAGGGAACGAACATCATCGCGTATTCGAACGTGTGTTCGGCGGGAAGGATGTATTTTTTCGCGATCGAGTCCGCATGGGCGCGGACGGCCTGGCAAAATTCGCGGCGCGCCTCGTCGCCTCCCTCTGCGATGCGACGGTAAGCTTCGAGCGGAAATTTGGAATCGATGCAGAGCATGCGCTCACCGCTGTGCACGATGGCGTCGACGATTGCTCCAGTGGAGGCGAAGCGATATTGCGTGGCGTACGCGGCGCGGGGAAGAGCGTCTTCCAGCAGGCGTTCCAGCGTCACCTCACCCAGCATGCCGCGGGTTTTCGCACCGCCCAGCACGGATTGCAAGGTCTGAGTTGCTTTCGAAAGGTCCTGGCTCGCCTGATGCATTTCGCCCATCTTCTGGTTGATCTGCATCAGCGCATCGGTGGAGGACTTCAGCCGCTCGGTAACTGCTAGCTGGGCGTCCGTGGCGAGTTGCCCCGTGGACGCAATGCTCGCGTGCAATTCCTGTCGCACTTGGCCAAGATGCTCGGTCACGGTCTGCATCAAGTGATTCACTTGCCCGGTGACGAGCTGGTTCTGCGCCGCCAGCGACCCTTGCATTTCCTGGCGCACGGCGGAGAGTTGCGATTCGGCGCGGCGTGCAGACGACCACACGATCATCGCAATCACCGCCACCGCGACTGCCACCGCCGCTATCCAGAAAATCGGAGTCATTGATCTCGCTTGATTCTATGACGGAATGAAACGGCGCGCCGCGGCTTGACCATCAGCACTTAGTCGTCGGCGCTCAGTCGCCGGTGATCTGGACCAGTGTTTCAGGCGGACGCGCTGGCCCTGATTCGATCGTCTGCGGCGCGCGCCAATAATCCACGGTGGAAATCTGATGCACGCAGGAGACGGTGCAACGCGGCGCGCATCCTTTTTTCGTCAGGAATTCGCGGTGGCGCTGCTCGTCCGTATATTCCGCCAGCGGCACGCCCGGGTAGCCGCGCTGCTGCGAACAATAGTGGACCAGCCCGTCTTCGCAAATGTAGAGATAGCGCGAGCCCGCCCTGCAGCGCCAATTATTTTCGCGACCGGCGGCGATGTTGTGCTGAAAGCCGTTCACGCGCGTGAACGAGCGCTTCCCAAGTGCCATGATCTGTTCGAAAATGCCGCGCTCGCGCTCTCCCAGCGGCTGAAGCTGGCCATTGCCATCGTGCAAAATGCCCACGGTAGAGGTGAATCCCAGCGCGACGGCTCGCTGCGCGACGTCAAGCGCATCCTGCGGATTCTTGATCTCGCTGCCAACCACCGAATTGATGTTCACCTGAAATTCGGCATGCTCGGCGAGCAGCTTCAGTTTTTGGTCGAGGACCTTGAGGCTCTTCTTAGACACTTCATCCGGCATCGCGTTGTCGATGCTGATCTGCAGGTATTCCAACCCTGCGCGATTCAACTTTTCGATGCGATCGGCCGTGAGCAGGTAGCCGTTCGTGATCATGCCCGCCATGATGCCGTTGTGGCGGATGCGCCCGATCACGGCGTCCAGCTCGGGATGCAGCAAAGGCTCGCCGCCGCTGATGGTGACGATCGCGGTGCCCATTTCGCCCAGGCGATCGATGCGACGGAACATTTCGTCGAGCGGGACTGGCTTCGAGAAATCGTCGTACTCATTGCAATAGGTGCAGGAAAGATTGCAGCGCCGCGTCGGGATGATATGCACGAGCAAGGGATGGCGCGTCGAAACGAGGCCCTTCACGAGCATGCGGAACTCGCGCACCTTGCGGTGCGCCGCGAGGAATTTCTTGCGAATTTTCTTTTGAAATTTCAAGGCGCAAGGCGAAAAATAAGCCTTCAGGCTTTTCTTTCGCTTGGTCAATTATGCCATAAACAGGCCGGACACATTGCGCTGGCAAGTCTCGTGGATGTAACAAGATAACGAAGCAGCAACAAATCGCGCGCGCCAAAAGGCCGCTGGCACCTACTTCGGCACTGATCCCACGGTAATCGATTCCAGCATTCGCACCCAGCGTGCGGGTCGCTTGTCGTTAGGCACCACCAGCCGCAGCGGGCCAACGTCTCCGGTCATCGGCGCCCCATCCAGCCGGTCGGCGACCAGCACCTCCGAATCCTCGAAGCTGGAATCCAGTTCCGCCAGCGAAAAGAATGCGCGATAGCCGTCCGATCCTTGTGCGATCACATACGTCATCATCAGCGCGCCGCGGATCGCCTCACCTTGCGGCGCGCCTGCCTGCTTCAGCAAGTCGGCCAGCGGAACGCCTTCATAGGTTTCCTGCTTCTTCTCATGCGCGTTCATCACCTGGATGGTCTTGTGCGGCAGCTTACGCAAATCATCGAGCGAAAGGACGAACGGCTTCGGTACGTCACCTCCGATGGAAAGGTGGTCGGCTCCGGTAACGACTTTCCCCGGCGCCGCAGTCTGCACCTGCGGCACGGCGGGGATCGCGCAAAGCGAACAGAGAAGGCTGAGCAACCCAATCGCGCGCAACCCATATCGCGAACCGTAATGGCCCAGGATCGGATAGGAAGTCATCGGGAATCCCTCGCCAAAATAATAAGCGGTCGAACCGGGGAAGTCCACGAAGCTGTCACACAAGCGGTCGGAGCGCTTCTGGTTCGACAGGTGTCGCGCTAGAATGGCGCCGATGCGCGTGCGCGTGCTTTTCTTCGGCCAACTGAAGGAGATTGTGGGAGCTGTGGAGGAATCCACCGAGCTCTCCGATGGGGCCCGCCTTGAGGACTTATTCGAACGGTACAGCCGCAAGTTTCCGAAGTTCGCGGAGTTCCGGCCGTCGATCGCTGCATCCGTGAATCAAGAGTACGCGGACGCGAAGGCACCGCTCGCGAATGGCGATGAAGTCGCCTTCCTTCCTCCAGTGAGCGGCGGCGTGCACGACAATCATCAAAACGACGACATTTTCCGCTTGGTTCGATCGCGCATCGAATCGCACGAAATTCTGGAGTCATTGAAATCGCCCGAAGACGGTGCGCTCGTTGTGTTCGATGGTTTCGTCCGCAACAGTTTCAAGGGCCAGCGAACTCTCTATCTCGAATACGAAGCGTACGAACAGATGGCCTGGGCAAAGCTTCGCGAAATTGGCGCGCAGATGCACGAGCATTTCGCGATCCGTCGCCTTGCTATCGTTCACCGCCTCGGACGCCTCGAAATCGGCGAGACCAGTGTGCTGATCGCCGTCACCGCAGCGCATCGTGCAGCGGCTTTTGACGCCTGCCGCTATGCCATCGACACGCTGAAGCGCACCGTGCCGATCTGGAAGAGGGAATATTTCGTGGGCGGCGCGGTTTGGGCCGAAGGCGAAGCAACTCCCGAGGAAGCCATTTCGCGCCGAAGTGAATCTGAAGCTTAAATGACCATCAACTGGTTGAAACTTCTCCGGGCGAGCCGCCGCGAGGAGACGTCCGTGCTCGCCGTGATTTGCGGGGCCATCCTTTGCGCTATCGCTGCATCAGCTCCTTGGCGTGCCACAGCCGCCCACAATTTGGATTCTGCTTCGCGAGCGGCACAGGCCGACGGCGCCTGGCATCCCTTCCAACCGAAGCCCGGCACGACGTCGCCCAGCCCATCTTCTCCTGCTTCCTCCGCGCAAGCGCCCGCTCGAGGCGGCACCATCCGCTCGCAGACAAACCTCGTGAGCATCCTCACGAGCGTGATGGACGCCGATGGCAAGCCTGTCGCCGACCTGCCCCAGAGCGCCTTTTCGCTCTCCGAGGAGGGCGTCCCGCAGAAGATCGAACGCTTCGAGGCTCAGACGGATCGCCCCGTCGATCTTGCATTGATGATCGATTCCAGCGCCAGCACGTTCAAGGACTTCAAATTCGAAACCGATGCCGCGTCGCACTTCATCAAGCAAGTGGTCCGTCCCGGCGATTCGCTCTCGGTCTTCGAAATTTCCGAGGCGGTCACGGAGATCGGCGATTTCTCCGACGACGTACCGCGCCTGCAGGGCGATTTAAAGCGCATTCAATCGGGCAGCGGCACCTCCATCTATGACGCGGTCGTGCTCGGATCGAACGCCCTCAAGCGCCGCCCGGAAGGCCGTCGTCGAGCGATTGTGATGGTCACCGACGCCGGTGAAACCACCAGCGGCGCGGATTTCGACCAGGCGCGCCGCGCCGCGATTTCCTCTGAAGAGCTGATCTACACCGTCGTGATTCGCCCCGTGAAAAATGAAAATGGCCGCAACACCGCCGGCGAACATGCGCTGATCACGATTACGGACAGCACCGGCGGCAATATGTTCATCCTGGACGACCTCAGCCAGATTCAGTCCATGTTCGACGAAATCAACCGCGAGCTGCGCACGCAATATCTGCTGGGCTACTACCCGCAGCCCACGCCGCCTCCGGGCAGCGACCGCCATGTGGAAGTAAAGGTCGCGGGTAATTACACCCTGAGCTATCGCAAAGAGTATTTCACTGCGCGCTAGCGGCCGGCGAAGTTTCCTTTCCTCACTCCAGAATCCGCCGCTAAATATTCCTCGCGTGATAAGCTGAAACGCCTTCCGCGATTGGGTTCTGGTGGAAGTCTTGTTTGGAAAAAGTCCTTGAGATGCCCATGAACGAATTTCTTGAGCTGGCCCTGGAAGCTGCTGCCGAAGCCGCCGCCATCGTTCGCGTCGGCGCCGGGCAGCCGAAGAAAATTGAATATAAGGGCGACGTCGACCTGGTGACAGAGACCGACAAGCGTTCGGAAGCCGCCATTGTCGCGCGAATCCGAAAGAAATTTCCCAGCCATGCGATTGTTGCCGAAGAGGGCAGCGAAGGCGCTCCGCAGGGCGCGAAATATTGCTGGTATATCGATCCGCTGGACGGCACCACGAACTTTGCGCACGGCTATCCGTGTTTCGCGGTTTCCATCGCTTTGCAGGAAGATGATTTGCCGATCGTAGGCGTCGTCGTGAATCCTATCTCGAATGAAACCTTCAGCGCAGCGCGTGGCGAAGGAGCGCGCCTCAATGGCAAGCCAATCCACGTCTCGCCGGAGCCGAAGTTAGCCAAGAGCCTAGTTGCCACCGGCTTTCCCACGCATCTCCTGAAAAAGCGCAGTACAAACATTGAATTCTATTGGGCCTTCACGCTGCGCTCGCATGGCGTCCGGCGCGACGGCTCGGCCGCTCTCGATCTCTGCACGGTGGCCTGCGGACGCTTCGAAGGCTTCTGGGAATTTGGCTTGAATTCGTGGGACACGGCCGCGGGAACGATCATCATCCGCGAGGCAGGCGGCAAAGTGACGGACTTGGATGGGTCGGAATATCGCGCCGGCGGGCGAAGTATTCTCGCTTCGAACGGGCTGATTCACGACGAAATGCGCGAACTCGCCGCTGAAATTGCCGCCAAAGCCACACCGAGAGAAGCCCCGTAATCGCTATTCGCCCGAGCCGCCCATTTTGCGCTTGCGGTGAAGTTTCGTCGCGGTGCTGCGCAGGGTTTCGGGCACGTTCTTATTCGCTGTGAGTTTGAAAAGGTCGGCCGCGTTCAGCCGCTTGATCAGACCGAGCGAGATATCGATCGGCGTTTTGGGGTTGTAACAGAGGTTTTTCACCACCGTGTAGTTCTTCATGAATAGGCGGGCCATCGAGATCGCCCGCAGCACTTCCACCGACACGTTCGTCTGCGCCGAGAAAAGCTCCACTTCGTTGTCCGTCAGGCGCGGTGACTGCAGCACGCTGCGTTGAATCAGCTTGTTCGGGTCGCGAATCAGGAACATGCGTTCCTCGCGCCCCCCCTTGAGAGCCAGCGTCAAGCGTTGCACCACGTTCATGCGCGCGATCTTCTGCGTCAACGTCTGCCTGCGCCCTTGATCGGCCTCGACTTCGGCGGCGGCCGCCTCGATTTCCGCCTGCGAGAGCGCGCCTTTCTCCATTTCGTCCAGCAGAGCCCGCTGCTCGGCCGTCGCGGCCGTCGTCGGCGCCACGGCCATTACGAGAAGGGGATCCGAGACGAACCGCTCTAGATTATCCAGCAGCGCTTGAATGCCCGTTGAGCTGAGATGTCCGGCAACCCGGGCTACCAGTTCCGTTGCACAGGCCGCGTTCTGCGCGAACGTATCGGCCACACCGGGCTTGTCGGCGCAATTCTCCGCGCAGTAGCCAAACAGCCGCTCATCGGCATCAGGCCGGGCCAAAGCCGCCAAAATCGTCGGCAGCGGCACGGTGAGCATCGCATTTTGCGCGCGGTCGTAGATCGAAGCGTCAGCATCCTCGGCCAGGATGGCCAGGCACTCCGCCCGGTCTTCGGGAGAGACGGCGAGGTTGCCCGCGCAGAGCGCCATCTTCTGCTCGGGGCGAACGTGCCCGGAGCGAAACGCTTCTCGCAGCTCGGCGCTAATGGGAGCTTCCCGGTGCGGAAGATTCGGCCGGAACCATGGGCTGGGTGACAGAAGGTGCGGAGGGCGCTGCCGGTGTTGCCGGCGCGACATAACTCGTTGGCGTGGCCTGTCCTTCAGCTCGGGCACGGGTTCTGACGCGGTAAATATGAATGGCAAGCGCCCCGGCAACGATCAAGATTAGCAGCACGACGGCCGCCGTGATCACCGGCCTCCAGTCGCGCGGCATCCCTTGGGAGTGCGGATCGGGTGTGGCCGCGGACTGATTAAGCCCTTTGGTTTCGAGTGCATACTCGGCCACCATGCTTTCCTCGTCCAGCCCAAGAAAGCGCGCTACCGACCGGATGAAGCCGCGGTTGAAAGCGCCGCCGGGCAGCCGGTCCCACTGTTCGTTTTCCAATGCTTCCAGAAAGCGCGGACTAATGCGCGTGGCAGCCGAAATCTCTTCCAGCGTCACGCCGCGCATTTCGCGTTCTCTTTTTAGGTGTTCGCCGAAAGGTGTCGAGGGCATCCGCCAGGCTCACGAGGAATTAAAGGCTCGGAAGTGAAGATAAAAATATAGTTGTCCTGTCAGAGGGAGTCAATGCCACTCGCCATTTTGCGCTCGAATCTGGCCCCCTAACGGGAGGTTAATCGCCCAAAGTGGCTAAAACTGGCGAAAGGGCCGCCTATTTAAGCTTCAGCCATCCGGGCCGGAATCGGCGTTGCAGGGAGGGAAAACCGCGCCCTATAATGCAGGTGGCTGTACCGCGCAGGCGTAGCGGCGACGGCCTGCGAAAACCCCCTCCACCAAGCGATGCATAAAGTGGCTGAAGACAAACCATTTGAAGGCGCGGATAGGCGCCGTCAAGGGACGGCGAGCTTTCCCATTCCCGCGAACGATGGAGCCGAAGTCACGGTCTTCCACGAACTGGGAAAGGCGCTCACGTCATCGCTGCAGCTCGATCAAGTGCTTCGCACCATCATGGAGAAGATCAACGAAGTCCTGCGGCCCGACACGTGGTCGCTGCTCCTGATGGACACCGACAAGCAGGAACTCTACTTCCAGATCGCCACGGGTAAGGGCGCCGACCGCCTCAAGGACGTTCGCATCAAGGTCGGGCAGGGCTTGGCGGGTTGGGTAGCCGAAGCGGGCAAAGCCGTGGTCGTGCCGGATACCAGCCAGGATTCGCGCTTTTTCGCCCAGGTCGATTCGCGTACGAAAATGGAGACGCGCTCGATCGTCGCCGTCCCGGTCCGCTTTCGCGAGCAGTGCCTGGGCGTAATTGAGCTGATCAACTGCGTGGGGCCCGAAGGTTTTTCCGCGCGCGATCTGGCGCTGCTTGAGGCGCTGGCCGACTATGCGGCGATTGCCATCGAGAACGCGCGCCACGTCCAGCGAATTCACGAGCTCACCATCACGGACGATTGCACCTCGCTCTACAACGCCCGGCACATGAATTTCATGCTCGACACGGAAATCTACCGGTCGCACAGGTACGCGTTCGAGTTTTCGCTGATCTTTATTGATCTGGATCACTTTAAGCAGATCAACGACACGCACGGTCACCTGATGGGCTCCAAGCTGCTCGCCGAGATTGGCGCTGCCATCAAGGAAAAGTGCCGCCTGATCGACCTGGCGTTTCGCTACGGCGGCGACGAGTTTGTGATCCTGCTGCCGCAGACCTCGAAGGAAAATGCCATGGGCGTCGCGCGGCGCCTGCATAAGCTGATCCGCGAGACGAAGTGGTTGAGCGAGGCAGGATTGAACGTAAACATTACGGCGAGCGTCGGCGTGGCGTCGTATCCCACCGATTCGCGCACGAAAGCTGAACTTCTGCACTTGGCCGACGACGCGATGTATTTGGTGAAGAACACCACGCGCGATTGCGTGGCCGTGGCGGGCGTCGGCCTGCTGCAGGCGCAGAAGTAATTCCGCACGAGAAGCCCTTCGAAAAATCCCCCTTTTTTCTCGATTAGAAATTAAGTTTGGATGGAATTCCAATCGAGGATCTCGGTTAGATTCCGCAGGACAATCCGCGCTGGCCTCATGACGTTGGCTTTTGCGCGAGATTGGCCGCCCGCCACCACAATCCATGTAGCTCGGGTCTTTCGCAGCCTCATCCCGGAAGCCCCGAGGTCACTCGTTCGACGGGTGCCGGCGCCAGGTTCCCGGAGCGATTTCCCTGGCGGTTGCGGTCGCTGCGTTCGTTCACTTTCGAATCTCCGACATGAGTTAGGTGTCGACCAGAGTTCAGTGGGTAGTGGATCGCGGTTAGTGGAGAGCGGAAACCCAATGGGGCGGGGGGCGTTTTGTGTGACGGGCTGGCGAGGGTCCGATCGTTTGTTTTCTTTCACTTACGGGCAAAACAGTCTGACATGGTGTGACGGGCTGGATGGCCATCCCTCGGTGGGTTGCCGGACGATTTGGCGTCAATTTCACGCGTATATTATAGCATATTGTTATTCCTATTGTCAATGGACATATTGTGTCACATTGCTTATGAGTGGTGCTTCGGACGCAAGACTTGCGCCCCAGGCAAGCTTGAGGAGACGCGGCATGAAATTGGTGGCAGGGGCCGGTGGTCACTTTCTGGGGAGGCTAGCGTCATCGGCCGACTGACGAAGGGCCTCGGGGCTTCCGCGATGGGCTGCGGAAGACCCGAGCTACATGGATTCTGGAGATGGGCGGCACGTGGGCGACTGGCGGACGGGCCGGAAGTCATAGACGGGTGCACATCCCTCCGCTCTTACGGCAAAAGCCGGGGTTCGAGGTGACACGTTTGTGCGCTTTGGGGACGAGGATGTGGCGCACCGGCTGAAGCCGAATGGGAGAAAGTCAAAACCCGCAAGCATCGCGGACGGCGCGAAGCCTGCGGCACCCATGAATGTTCCACGTTGGCGTTCGAGCGTTCCGGTGCTTGCGGGCGTTCGTAGCTTCGGTGGTGAGCCGGCGAGCAGGAGTGATGTGTGCCACC
>Ga0210385_10001280_pt1 | contig 15802 bp, 11 predicted proteins | sample IncBWH26OmetaG_FD_160107 | JGI IMG/M metagenome (GOLD analysis project Ga0210385, IMG submission 160107) | Forest soil microbial communities from Barre Woods Harvard Forest LTER site, Petersham, Massachusetts, United States - Inc-BW-H-26-O ...
CATGAAGCCGTTGACCCCATCGTATGCCTCAGGCTCTTCCGTTCCCGATGCGCGCACGGTCGAGGCGTTGAGAGGCTGATTTGTGGGGAACACTTCGACGTTGTCGATAATGAATGCTTCACCGGACGGAGACAAAGTTCCGTCGCCGTAAACGCGTAGCGTGAGATCCGCTGGCAGGGAGGCTTGGGGTGGGAATAGCTGCGCTGCAAACTCCTGATAGGCTCCGGTGGCTTGTACGGCCGTCACAGCTAGGCCCGTGCCGACTGCACCCGCAGAAGGACTGTACGCATTGATGCGCAACGTGCCTTGAACCAGATTGGTCGTGCGCATCACCCGAACCCGAACCGAATAATCCACATTGTTCCTGCATAGCGGATTTCCGTTCACGTCCAACACGGCGCTCTGTTCGATCATGCCCCGCACGACGCTCGATCCGTCCGCCGTGACCTTATAGGCGTCGCCCCAGATAACATTGGTGGACTCCCTGCTCGCTCCTGGCCCGAAGGAAGGATCGAGTACCCAGCCGAGCGGCCTGCCATTGCCGGACCCATCCCATCCGCCGTCGAAGGAGAGATTGCGCCAATTGTCCATTTGGGCGCGCTCTCCCCACCAGAACAGCCGTTCCGCGTAGTCGATTACGGCAAGTTGCTCGGGCAGTTCGATCTGAGAGAACAAGTAGTCCATGTCCGCGCCCGAAAGCAAAATCGTGTCCGTAAAATCTACTGTCAAGGAAGTCGTCGAATTGTCGTTGATAACCATTGTCGCCGGCACATGATAGAAATTCGCGCCGCCCGAAGCGGTGAAGGCTAGCAGTCGCTGCACGACGTTCGAGGGGCCGGTCGGAATGTTCGTGATGTTCACCATGAATCCACCGCTTGCCATCCACGTCGACGCGGGTGACGGGGCGGTCCAATATCCTTGGCGCGTAACGAATACGACCGCACACTGGTGTTGACCTGGCGAGATATTGCCTGCGGACGTCGAGTCGGCCACAGTCGGACCTTCTGCCGGACCGATCTGGCTAACTCGATCTAGATACGTGTCGTCATATTGCCGCGGGATGTCTTGTCCGCTCACGCCGTTCCCAAACCCCATATACTCCCGGCCGAAATGAGTTGTTGACGCCATGTAGAGGTTGGGCGCCATGTCCAGGTTGTTGACTCCAGATAGGATGCCCGGTGAGGTTTCCTTGTACAGGTTACCCAGCGAGTCGTACACGAGGCATCGCTGCACGAGCGACGGCGTCACATACGTTTTGAGCCCATTGATCTGAGGTGTGCCGCTCAGCCCGGTGAATGCTGAGGCAAGACCTGGCCGGGTTCGAATCCCTCCGGGGAAAAAGTCGACATCACTCAAGCTCGGCGACATTCCTGGCGGCACGTCGGACGGGTCAAGTAAGGTCACCCACGTTCCGAAGGTATTGAGAGAAAGAGGCGAGAAACTTTCTATAGACATGGATTTTCGGCCTGGTTTTCGTCGTTCGGTTAGGGATGTAACGCCGCACTGCGTTGACCTGAGTGGTGGATCGTCTATCGAAGTTTCGGAAAGATCCCGTAAAACGTGATGGTGTCTGCCGTAATAGCCCCGGGATAAGTTCCCGCAGCCAGTTCAGGGAACGCGCCCGCGCTGCTCCCCTGTTGGAACACCTTCACCTTTCCGTTGTTCATCGCGGTTCCGGGATAGAACACGTAGTCGTATCCTGACAACCTATCCATCCAGGCCGTCCCTTGAATTGGTGGTTGCGAGGATGCCACAACAGAATTCTGCGAGAGGTCAATGGTGTCGCCTCCGGTCGTGTAGTTCCCCGCCGCAGCAACTGTTCCAGCCAGATGTATTCGCTTGCCATCATCCCAGGTGTCGACGATCGTAAATGTGAGTGCCATCGTTCCTCCGGTAGCTAAGTTTTTTGATCGCCGCCGGTCTTGCCGGTGCGAGTGAGCCTTTCAAACGCGTCATCTCCGCTAGGCACTCGCCCCCACCGCTGATATGATGACCGTTTTGCGACGCAACCCGAACGTCGCTTGGGTGAATCAAACGCGTCGAACATAAGGAGATATTGGTGCGCCGAGTTCTAATTGCGTGTGGGGTCGCGGCTGTTGTCCTGGTGGCAGTTGCTTTTCCTCAAGCGGGGACGAATTCGGTGCCTGGCAAGTCGCCCTCCGCCGGGCTCATCGTCGTGGCGGACGCGATTGCGGCTAGAGGATTGGCAATCGGTCCTCAGGATTCCCTCTATCTAACTCTTGCATCCCCTCTCAACCGCATGTTTGCCTGTCCTACAACCTCGGTTACCGCATCCTTCCCGGGCGCCGCGGTTCCGCTCACCCCAATTGCTGGTACCGGCGTTGCCGGTTCACTCGGTGACGGAGGCTCTGCGGCTTCGGCCCAATTGGATCTAGGCTCACCGCTGCCCTACGAGCGCAGCGGAGTCGCCGTCGCGAACGATGGAACGATATATCTAGCGGACAGCGAGAATTCCACCGTCCGACGTATCGCCGGACCCGATAGCACCGAGCCTGGCGTTATCCGAAGCGTTGCCGGACGCTGGGCGCCTCGCCAAAACATCACTCTTTCACGCCCGTTGGGGATCGCGCTGGACAGCACTGGCAATCTCTATGTCGCGGACTACGCCGCAGGTTCCCTGGACATGCTTAGCCAGGGCAGCGGTCTTCTCGAAACGTTGGCTCAGGTTTCTTATCCCGCCAGCGTTGCCGTCAGAGCTGACGGGAGCGAGGCCTATGTTGCTTCGCCTGAGACCGACTCAGTGTTCGCCGTCGATTTGCCTTCCAAATCGCTCCACATAGTCCAGGGGCTGCCGAACCAGACCACTGCGCCTTCCGGGACTGCTACAACCGCTCCATGCTCATCCGGATCCGATCGGCTTTGTCCCGCGGGTCTTGCCGTCGACGGCGCTGGGAGTCTGTTTGTTTCGGATTTTACCTTCGGCAGAATTCTCAGAATCGATAGACGAACGAACGCGGCGACGACTGTTCTGACCGGCCTCCAACAGCCGGGTGCCATCGCATTCGACCAAAGGAGACGCAATCTTTACGTCGTCGAACAGGGTCGCAACCGCATTGTCGAAGCCCAGAACATGGGTGATCCGCCGGGCCCGCTTTCGATTTCGCCCGCTACTTTCACCTATCCTGCCGAACCACTGGGTGGTGTTTCCCAAGTGGAGCAGTTCACGCTCACGAACAATACAGCTAACTCCATTTCGGGCGTGACGCTCGCTTTTCAGCCGACCGCACCCGCCATGCAAAGCGACTATACCCTTCAAAGTACCTCTTGCCTTTCGACTCTCGCCGCTGGGGCCAGCTGCACCGCCAATGTCACATTTACACCCAGCAGCCTGACGGACGCCACTTTAGGTACTTTGTCGTCTGCGCTTGTCGCGTCGGACGCCGACAACGATTCCGCGAGCGCCGGACTTAGTGGTGTTGCAGACGACTACCAACTTCAGTTGGCGAGCGGTCAGCCTCAGGAACTCACGGTCATTCCGGGTGACGCCGCAACGTTCCATCTCCAGCTCGTGTCTTACGGAGCGTTTGGTCAGAACGGCGAGCAGGTCTCAATCCAGTGCCCCAGTAATGTTCCTGCGCGCAGTACTTGCACCGTCACCCCTCTGACCGTACCCCCTACGGTCGGGGCGGCCTCCGCGTTCACTGTGACGATTCAAACGTCGTCTGCGACGTCGCAGGCGAAAGTTATGCCGCCTCTCCCTCTCCCTGGGGAGCTGCGGTTGGTTCTTGTTTTGCTCGGCTCCAGCCTATTTGGCACGTACCTGTTTGTTGTCTCGCCTCGGCGCTTCCGTGCCGTTCCAGTCTGTATGTTGTTGCTTGTGATTGGCGTCACATTCGAGGGTTGCCACCACACGACGGTTTCTACAACGGCGACTCCTACAGGCCCCGCTACGATCCTGGTTCAAGGATCGGCCCTCAGCCAAAACGGATCACCGTTGAATGCTTCCAGGGGAGTCACGATCATACTGGACGTCGCCCTGAGATGAGGCGACAGACCTGCTCAAAGCTCACAGGTAAATTACGCGAGGATGATAGCTGTACGGCATCCGGCGTCTTCCCTTAGTCTGTTCCGGGCGAACATACCGCTCGATCAATTGCTCGGTGGCCATCTGCGCCGTTCCCAGAAGGTCTTGAGCGAGGGATCGAGCTCCACGAGACCTTGCCGCCAGCGCCGCTGTGGCGAAGCCGAGAGGATCGGTCGCCGAACGAATCTGCACCGGGTCGGTGCCCTGAGTCAGAAGTGGCAGCAACTTCTCGTACCGTATCCGAACCGTGATCGCCTGTGTTGCCCCAATCAAATTCACCTTGTCTTCGCGCCACTCCCACAGTCTTAGGTACGTGCTCGGTTGCAGATTCAGCATGGAGCCTCCGCTGGTGAACTTCTCCATGGGAACGAACACGTCAGTCGTATTTGCCGCTGCCCGCTCCCACAGCATATGAGGGACCAGGCAGTCGGTCGGAAGCTGCGGGCTGGACACGTCGCTGATCTCAGTCTGCGTCACCCCTGATGGTGGATCGGTATCCAGCTCGATGTCCTGTTGCTCCGCCATTACGCTGACTCCGTTTTCCGCAAGTTCTCGCTGCAACCCACGGTACGCGGAGTTCAACAGAGGCATCAGCAGAGTGTCTGTGAAAACGGTTCCAGCCGAATCATTCACTAGGGCGCGGGCGAGATCCAGAGCGTCTTCGGCTTGGGAGTATGCGGTCGTGAGAACAACAGGCATCGAATTCCTCCGTATGGCTTTTCGCGATTGTCTGCGATTCTCGTTTCGCCTCGGACTTCAGAGGGTTGGTATCACAGGAATCTCTTTTTGCAGGAACGGAACCTTCGCTGTAACCCAGTCCACCATGCTGTCGCCGGACAATCCAAAAAGCGCCGCCGTCGCGTGGCTCGGTTCCAGCGTCAGGTTGATCGGAATTCCTATCGTTCCAAGGACGTGCGTTGCCACCCCGGGATGTGCAATCCAGTACGAGAATGTCGCTGCGTTCACAAAAAATCGGATTGCTAGGGCGAGTCCATTCACTCGCAGCCAGACCCGGCGGCTTGTCACCCCGGATATTCTCGAAGCGGACGACAGACTCGCGCGCTTCAGTACGTGCAGCCCGTGTCCCGCAGCAAAAAGCACCCACATGGGCGCGTTTTCCGGTATATGCATCGATTTCTTGCCTTTGCTTGAGATCTGCTCTCGCGGGCTAATTCAAGAGGATCGCTGGCAACCCGTAGGAACTGAAAGTTTGACCAGCCGTCGGCAACCCGATCGGAAATGCCATTGCACCCGAAGCACTTGTAGATGTCGAGACTGCGGTGGACAAAGCGAGCGGAGCCGTCCCGCTATAGGCGATCTTGGCGGTCGTGGCGTTTCCCGTGAACGCAAAGATATAGTTGCCATTCGCTAGTGTTACCGTCCCTTGCGAACATGCTTGCTGATCGGTTCCGGTTGCCGTCAAATTCACGGCCGCCGACATCGAGCATTTAACATTGCCGGCAGTGTCCGTGATCGCCCAACTGTAGAAGTCGCTTGTGCTTGAGTCCGAGGTAGAAACATCGACCGTGATATGCGAAAAAGAGACGTTCGGAAGATAAATTACAGAGAGATCGATTTGGTTTGCCGCGCCCGGAGCTCCGCCGGAAGTCACTGTCCCCATCGAATAACTTGATACAGTATTGATGCCGCATCCGACGCATGCGCCGTTCTCCGTCACCGAGGACGTGTGTGGCACGCGCGTATTCACCGGTCCTTGAGAGAGCGCGAGATCATCGACGAATATCTGATTCGGATTCGCCGCTGTATTCTCCAGCACGAATACGCGCATCGATTGCGCGGTCGTACTCGCGCTCGAAAAGGCATTGGGAACTCGGAATGTTACCGCGAAGTTTCGCGTCGGCGTCCACGTATTCGCCGTGGCAACATTCCAGTCCGCCCCGGTCACGTCACAGTTGCAAGTGATCCCATTGTTGTAGGTCAACGACGCGTTCGTGGACTGCCAGTTCGCGCCCGTTCCAGCCAATGCGGACGTCCCGGCATAGTAGGCTGGCTGCAGGACTCTGGCATTCGTCGAGACGCTGGTAATTCTGTCGGCTTCCGTACAATTCGCATCCGAATAGAAACGGAAGCCAGGCCGAAACTTGACGCTCGTGCTCGTTGATGCCACGCGAAAGGCCAGCGTGTAGTTCATGGTCGGGTCTACTTGAACGCAGCCGGAGTTGATGCCCAGGCCCGCCGTTGCATTGTCGCCGATTCTTACGCTGTACGAGCCCTGTGTTGTCGAGTCCGCGGGCGCAGACGAGCTCTGTTGCTGCGCGTAGATTCCACTGCCAGCTTGGTTGATGTTGGTTCCGCTCGTTCCGCCCCAGGCGAATAACGTCGTCGTGTTCTCCAGCCTTCAAAGCCTGGGTTGGACAATAAATTCGTTCCGCCTAGGTCGCTCAGTCCATAGTGAAACGATGGCTGCCAGTTCGTTCCCGTATTGTCCATCGCTTGCTGGGCGGTCGCAGGCTCGTTCGGCTTCACCATCGTATTGACGGACGGCGAGAGATAGGGATCAATCATGTGGTTGCCCACCGCGGATCCGTCGGAAGGAAATTGAATACAGTTGTACACGTTCTCGCACCGATTCGTTGGACCGATCTGCACATTCTGCGCGCCAATCAAATTGAAGCAAATCTGCCCGAACGAAGTCGTCGCCGCTTCGCAATCGTTCGCGTCGAATTCGTCATTGTCCGGATAATTTCCGTTCGAATCCTTCGCGAGTGCGAATCCAATCGTCCCTGTGTTAGAGGCTGGCAGGTAACACGAATTCTGTTCGACCTTGATGGAATTGAATACGCCGGCTAGGTAGAGACAAGTGTCGTTCTGGCTTTGCGCGTCGAATTCGTTGTGTTTCACCAGCGAATTCGTCGAATCTTGATTTCCAGTCGAAGTGTTCCCATAAACGCCGTACGACCCGCCGCCGGTGCCTAGCACAAAGCGATTGTTCTCAATGTCCGTGTGTCCCACGCTGGTCAGATTTACGACCGTCGAACTCGCGCCGTCCGCCTGTAAATACATTTTCTCGATGTGAATCCAATCCACGTTCGCGCTTCCCGCATTTGGATTGTCCACGGCAATACATCCGGCGATTCCGCATGCGATATACCCTGAAGTCTGAGGTCGCGGCACCGTGCCGGAACCAGCTTCGCCGCATCCGTACATCGCGGCACCATCGCCTCCCAATTCAACCGCATCGTTGGTGCTTGTATCGCTAATCGTGAGTTTAGCCTGGCACCAGAGCAGCGCTGTATGCGCCGGAATCGAGATATGGTGAGTCGCCGTATAAGTTCCCGTTAGGCCTCGAGCGTCACAAATGCCGGAGGTCGCAGCCGCTGTCGTCAGACACGCGTTGATTTGCACTCCGGCGTCCGAACCCGCGAAACGCTCAGCCTTCTGGACACCATTTAACGAATTCACCGCCGCCGTCCCGTTCACATCCAGGTTGTATGCTGGAGTCGTTGTGTTCACGCCCAGCGAGTTGTACGTAAACCGGTGTGCGCTCGTCATCGGCGAAGCAGGATAGATCGTCCCCAGACTTGTTTGCGTCTGTCCGGTGTAATGGAAACTCGTGGTCGCCCCCCCAGAGATGTAAAGCCCCGAGTTAACGGTTCCGTCGAAGCCCGGGTTGGACGCGCTCACATAAAGACAGTAACCGTTTACTGGCCCCGGAGTTGGCTGCGGAGCGGTCCACGAAAAGTTCACCGCGTTGTTTGACCCGCTGACGGCGACGCCCGCCGCGTACGCCAACGTCGAGTTGATCCCTGCCGTCGGACAATTGTTTACTGCCCCGGCCTCGCTCGCCCAGATCACTCCATAATAGGTCGCCGCTGCGAGCGATCCACCTGTCGTCGCCGTTCCGCCAAAGCCAGTCGGTGGAAGCAGATTCGCCGTGCGGATGTCAGTGTCTCCCAGTGCCGTTTGCGCGACCCCTGAGCTGTAGCCGTGTGTCGCTCCGTCGCCCAGTACGACGCCTGTCGAGGCGTCCAGTCCGAGGGTTGAAAGTCGGTTTCCTGCGGAGAACCATCGTTGCTCGATCCCGCTTGCCTCGCACCCGCCGAAATATCCTGCGCACGCGATTGGAGCGCTGGTGGATGTCTCATCGATGGAAACGGGGCCGCTGTCATTCGTCAGGCCCAGTCCTACGGGATTGGAACTTGTGTCGCTCACGAGCTGGCCGCTCGGATTAAAGTAGTTCTTGACGGTGCCTGAGGCGACCGTGACTGCCGTCGCGTTAGGCTCCTGCGTGACGCTGCTCAGAATCGTCAGATTTTGAAGATAGCCTTGGATGTTCAGGTAGACGAGCGGATTGCCCAGGTCTGACGAGTCGGCCTGTTCGTCGCTATCAAGTAGCACGTCGAGGACGCCCGGAATATTGCCCGCAGTCGTCTCCGTGATCGAAATAAATGGTTGGTTCACGTTCTCCTGCGTCACGTTCCGAAACACCCACGTATTAGCAAGCGTCGGCGCGGCGGATCGCCCAACGTACTCGAATCCCCCGCCATAAGTCTGTGTGTCGGAAACAATGAGATTGGAAACATATTGCCCTTCGCCGCCGAGCGGAGTTTCGCCCGTCAGCAGCAGCGTGGGCACCGTTCCGCTATTGACGAGCATCTGGCAATGCTCGATCCAAATCCAAAGCGTGTTCGTCACCTTTAGCGGAGTGTTGTCCGTTTGGCCCGTCACAGACACGCTGAACATGTCATTCTTCAGATTGATGTCACTAGTCGACTGCACCCACACGGCTTGGTTGTAGCCGTTGATCGTCAAGTTCTCGAGCGTCACGTTTACGGCCGTCTGGCTGTTCTTCCCGTTGATGTCGAACACGGGAGCATTGTTCGGACTCGCACCCGCGCTCACCTGAATCGTCGCGCCCTTCGGGGGCAGCGCACCTTGGTCGCCCGTCGAGAGCGAACCGTTGGAAAAAATGTGGAGGTCCGCGCAGATCGTGAAGACCGGCGCCGTGGTTGACACACCGGTTTGCGTTTGAGCGATGGAATACTTGCCCGGAGGAAGAAACACACCGGGTCGTCCGGCCGCCGTTACGCTGATCGTGCAGGCCGCCGTGAAAGCGGCTTGCAAAGCGGTAGTGGAGTCCGTCAACCCTGTCGGATCTGCATTATACGGAGGCGCAGTGACATCGATATACGGGCGTGGCCCGGCCACGCTCGCGTTGCCGGCAACCGTCAGCGAAGACGGAGACAAACTCGTAGGGCTAAAGCTTCCAGTCGTCAGTGTTCCGGTGACGCTCGCATTGCCTGCCACGTTGAGATTTCCGCCAAGCGTCAAACCAAACGCCGAAATATTGTTTCCATTGCTGGTCGAGCTTACGTCCGGGGCAAGAATCACATCGGGGTAGATCATCGTTCCGCTGATTCCCGGTCCCGTGATTTGAATCATGTAACGACCTGCGGACGCATAGAAATGGTAGTTTCCAATTCCATCGGCCTGTAGAGGATTCGGCGCGGTCGTCGTCAACGTGGCGTCGGTATAAAGGGTAGCCAAAGGTGTGCAAGGAGTTCCCGTTGCCGTCGCTTGACACACACGCACGGTCGCGCCCGCGATCGGATGTCCCGATGGCCCGAAGACGATGTCGTCCTTCCGCGATCCCTGTCCGTAGCTCGTAACGGCGGCAACGAGACTGAGGAGCACAGCCAAAGAACAAACGGCGCCCGCCTTTGGCAGCAACGCTGCCCCACTGCGGAGAATCTGTCTCACCGGCCGGCCCGTCCTCTGAGGCTTTGCCTTCATCGTCATGGATCGCACCTTTCTTGCCTCGTCGAAACCGGGAACTCTCCCTCCCGGCTCTTCATCTGAATCGCTCGGCAGTTCTATCGGTTGCCGAGAGCCTGACTCTTGACTTCAGTCGCCGGTTTGACGACTGTTGGCGCAGGTTCCTGCGTGAGACGAGCGGGGTTCGGATCTCTCCCTTGTCGGCCCAACCCATGCCGCGCGGCCTTCTCCTCGTCGAGGATTGCGTGACAATGTTTACATACGGCGACACCGGTCTTCACTTTCTCACCGCAGGCCGGACATTCACTCGTTCGCATTGGGACGTAAGCCCACTCGCGCTCAACCCCCAGGGAGATCGCGGCGCGCCTGTGCAGGTCGGAAATCTCTCGGAACGAATGCCCGCGCGCCCACATAATATCGCCCTCGGCAATTAGACCCTGATAGTAATTGTTGCGCCGCTCGGTCGCCGCTGTTAGCTCGTCGCCCGTGGGGCGAGCACCGGCACAAACGAATATGCCGTGGCCCTGAAGATCCTGCAGCAAATCGTCCGCGATGTCTCTGGCGCAAATCGTAAAAGGAAACCGACGATTATCGCCGAGATCGATTGCGTCTCCTCGTGCCGTGATCATGAGCAGCGCGTAGGGCTGCTCTTTTCCGCAAGCAGGAATGTGGTATACACCATGCGTCCGCGAGATATACCAATCCTGATCAGACACCGAACCTATCGACACCGTTGCCGCTGGATCACCCTTCGTCTGAGTCTCGACGAGGATGTCGCGCCGTCCGTTCCGCATCATAGCGCCGCGGAAATTATCTTTGAGCGTTTCCAAAGCAGTATCCTTTCATAGCGATGCTTAAGCGAGTTGCTTAGAACACTTCATCCAGGGCGGCGTCCGTCCGTTCGCTCAACTCTGCCTCGCGTCGTATCTCTCGGGCGGTTATGGCAGCCCGCGCGATGCTCTTGGGTTGTCGTCGCGCCCATTCAATCGCGCGTATCACCCAGTCGCATACCGTCGCCGTCAACTGAATAAACTCGCTATTCGGACCGCTCAAGGTGAAGCAATGTTCGTATTCGCCGCGCGATGGGTATGGCCCCAGTGCCGGGAATCGAATCCCATCTTCAATTTCAACGGTTCTCGCGTACCACTCATCCGGAGATCCATAGGTTTCGGGTGGCGACCATCGCTCGATGTGCCAACGATTCACCGGCGTGTATTTCGGCACCTGCCGAAGCTCACTGACTTCGCGTACAAAACTTCCTTCCGCGTCGCGGTCCGTCCACCGGCCTCCAATCCATGTCAGCCGGCTCCCTCCCCATACCACTCGAAAGTTGGGTTCGCCGAGAAAATTCACTCCGCCGGCCTGGCCCAACCGGGCGCACAACTCGGCGGGTGCCTGGTGCGTTTCTCTTGTTACTAAGATCAACGGAATCTCATCCAACGTCTCGCGTTTATTACCGATGTTCGGTCCGTGTTAGAGGGGCGGCCTGGCAGCCGCCCCCTCGGTTTACAGCAGCGTTCTTCCCGGCGTGAACCAACTCCCGCAGCTTCCCATAATGGAGCTACCCAGGTGATGGTGAAGGCCAGTCGAACACCGCTGCTGCAATGGGCTAGTATCCGGAAGGAATTGCGAGGTTGTCGATGTAGGCTCCACTCCGCGGCGAATCGTTCCACACCTGGAATCCCGTCACGAAGTAGAAGATGTACGCGCTTGCCAAACCGCCGCTCGCGCCGTAAATCGGAAATACCGTTTGTCCGCCCACATCGTAGAAGTCGATGTCCTGCATTACCGCCCGGCCCCAATGAGACAAATCGAGGAAATCAACGCGGGACTGATTTGCGTTGATGCTCGACTTGATCGGCACCCCTGCCATCGATTTCTCGCCCGTGAATAGCAGATCGAGATCGCTCGCCCGACCGCCGGCCCCCTCCTTGATGATTTGCGAAATTGTGACCCCAAGCTGTTCCCACTGGTGCTCTTGTTCGAGCGACGTGTATGCGATCAGTTTGCTCAGCTGATTCGTTCCCAATGACTTCCGAACCTTGTTGATCGCGAGGCGCACTGCTCCCGGCGTTATGGCCGAGTTGTTGCCGTTCACACGTGGAGTTGCCAGTTCCACCGGATAGGTCGCGCGATTCATGTTGAGCCACGTGCCGGTTGTCGCGTTCGTCTGATGGTAAAGGATGCCGAATAGCGATACAGGTGCGGACCCGGTCAATCCGTCATGAACCACAAGATCGTTCGCACTTGTGCCGCTGGGCAAAGCGTCGACCTGAATCAGCGAGTTGAAAGGGTCGACGAGAAGGATGTTCGCTGAGCCGCGGTTTGTCGTTAGGGTCGGGTCGTACACTTGAACGGTTTGGTTGTAATAGAAGAGCTGTGCGCCCGGTGGCTTCGCCATCGTGAACTGAGCTGCGACGCCGCTCGGAAGCCCGCTTGTAGCGATCGACCCGATGGTTCCAAGTACGCCGTTCCCGTTTGTCTGCATCACCTTATCGAGGAACGACCTGAACTGCCCCATCGCGTTTTTCACTTCTCTCTTGGCAGCGTTCTCGATGGCTTTTTCTGGGGCGTTCGAGGCGTACTCCACCAACTTCGTAATTTCTACCGCGTGACGAAAGAAGACCGGCGTAACTTGAGCCACGTCGTACGTCGTTCCCGATCCCCGGCCGAGATCGCCGCCATCCATATTCGCCAACCCGGCCTTGCCGCCTGGGCGAATCTGAAGCGGAAGACGCATGTTCCGCGAGCTCACCCTCTCTACGTCGCCGCGTTGTTGAATCATCGTCAGCAGGATGTCGTCTCGCTCGTAGAGAAGCGGAAGCTTGTCCCTGACTTTTTCCAGTTGCAATGCAACCGACTGAGCATTTTGCATCTGTGCCATTGGTTTGGAATCTCCCTTGAATGTGAATTGGCTCTGTGACGCCTGTGATGACGAGCCGTTGTTCGGGACACTTCGCCTCCAGGCTGCGTTTCCGTTGGGTTGTCTTCTTCGGATATTTCTGCAGAGTTGTGCTTAATCAGGCTAAGCATTCACTGTATTTCGGGACAGTCATCTCCCCCGTCCGCAAACTGCTCCCGAGGACAGTTGTTGAAAAGCAGCCTGCAACGAGATGATCGCGTCGCTGGCACAACGACAAGCCAGCGCGCGCTTCACGGGCCCACCCACGTCAGCACGCAAGACAAAAGGAATCCAGCGAGGAGTCCCGATTATGTCAGCTCTCAAATGGTCGCTGGCGGTGGTGTGCCTGGCCGCACTCGAACTCGTTCCATGCCTCTCCACCGCAGCGCAATGCACTTCCACTCAAGACGAAGCCGTTGAGTGTTTCGTAGGGAATGCCGTCAAGACGGGCCTTACTTCCACTCGTTATGGCATGACGCTTTCGCAGTTCAAGGCCTATGGGGTGTCGGTATCCAAAATTCTCCAGACCGACGCAACCTACTTGGTCGTCGTAGGAACCTCGAGTGCAATTGCGGACGCGATGCCGCCTACAAACTCTAATGGCAGCGCTAACGCCACCGCACAACAGACCGCCATCGCGCAGATCGTCAGCGCCTTGGTGGCAAACGATCTGGCAGCCCTGCCGTCCGAGACGACGCAGCAAGACCTTCAATATTTTTCAACGGATGTCGTCGACGCCATGAACACGAGCGGCGGCTATCTCCAGTTGATGACACCTGGCATCGGCCTTCGAGTCATCGATTCCTACGTCGTAACCGGAACTTCCGGAGGAAAAGTCAATTGGCCCTCCGTGGACGCAAGTTTGTCGACCGCCCTAAATCACATGATCACCACTGGCCTCATCAAAGTCCCGTCGGGAGTTTCCCTCTCCCAGGTGAACTCTTTCGTTGACTCCGTTGCCGAAGCCATTTGGAGCTACAAAGAGGCAACAGGCCGAGTGCATCTCTAGCGGCGACGGCGGAGCGACTTACAAGTTCAAAATGTCGGCATCGGACATCCGCCCGTAATCGATCGCGCGCGAAGATCTCGCGCGATGGCCCTCGGTCCCGCCACCGCGCGTGCCTCCGATATCAACCCGGCTCTCCGCCGACCGCTGCTTCGTTCGCCGATCTTGGTTTGTCGCCAGCACAGTCGAAGTCCACTCGTTGACGACCCGCTTGGCGACACCTGGCAATGCCTGTCGTGCCCTGCCGACGATCAGAGATACCAAAGCGTTCTGGTGTGCCGAATCAAGATTCCCAGACCGGAATGCACCCTTTACCTGCTTGGCGAACTCTGTGTTTGACTGGAGAGAAGCGTCCAGCTCTCGATAAATCTCGCCGATCATTCGGTTACGCGCTGCGTTCGAAACGCCTTCTGGCAAGATTCGGTTCGCTTGCGATTCCACCGCTTGCATCACACCCTTCACAGCTTGGGCGTTCGCCGTAACGAAAAACTCGCGCTGGGCTTCGGCCGCCGCCGTCGCATTTCTCGAAGAACCGCTCGCCTGTTGCACAGCAGTGCCCGAACTCTGCGTGAGTGAATCGGCACTCAAACCCGAATCTCTTTCTCGCACCGAGGGTCGCCCCGACTCCGAAGCGATCTCGCTCATCGCCTTCACAAGCGAAGCGAACGAGCCGGCGTCCAGGCTTGCCATCAGCCTTGCCAGTTGGATGTGGTCCTCGGACTTATCGGAAAAGAAAAGGGCGTCCATCCGCTCAACATCCGCCAGCAATTTCGTCGCAGATCGAGCCTCCTCTGGCGTCGAGAACGATTCCCGAAACGCTTGCGCCTCCTCCCAAGCCTGCTTCATCGCCGGATGTGACTCGAACACGTCGCGAAGGTCATCCGAATTCTCATCCACCAAGGCGTGTTCGTCGCGCTCCTTGGAGTTCGCTACGTCCTCGTCCCCTCCCCCGGCTAATTGACCAGACTCGCGTTGCGTCGCCAATTCGTCGTCCGTCTCCCCGGGCCTTCCGCCCTGCGCGAAGAGGCGTCGGGTTCGACTGCGCACGCCCAACCCCAGGATTTCGTCGTCATTGGAATTTCGATCCAAAACTCTGGGCGAACCCGGTTGACCGGCTTCGTTCCTCTGCCCCGGCGCTCCGGAATTGCTGCGACAGCCCGCAGCGGTGCCAACTGTATCTGGTACTGCGGCCATATGAGCCCCTTCCCGTACTGCGGGAGTCCGCAGGAACACCCCGCAGGAGATCAATTATTTGAAAAATGTTACCAACGTACTATTCGCGCCCGCTTTTCACCCTGCGATTCTTGCGTTTGGCAAGGGACGGGGTTTTGCCCGCCGTAGGCAACGACTTTCGCCGAAATACTCTTAGGGGAACGTAAATGGGCTCCACCATAGCAAACTCGGCGAACGTCGCCACGCAGTCACACCCTGTAAATCAGCAATCCTTTTCCGGAGGGGCCGACCGTCGTCGGCGCCGGCGCGCAAAGATCAGCGCGCAAGTTCATATCCGCGCGTCTGGCTCACTCAATTCACTGGAAGAGATCTGCACCAGTGTCGATGTTTCCCGTGACGGCCTGCTCTTCGTAAGCGGCAGAGCGAACTACGCTGTCGGCCAGTCCTTGGACGTTGCCTTCCCTTATTCCTCCGCCGCTACCGCACTCAATAAGGCAGAGCCGGCCGAAGTCGTCCGCGTAATCGAGCGCCCCGGAAATCGTTTCGCTGTAGCCGTCCAATTCATAGCTGCCAAGATCTCTCAACAGAACCACTCAGCCTCCTCAGTTTCGTCAATTTCAGCTCCAGGCTCTCAGTCACTGCCGACGGTCCAAGAACACGTCGTACTCGCGGTCGAGCCGGACCCGCGCACTGCCGAAATCATGCGGGGCGTCCTTCAGCAGGATGGTTACACCGTAATAATCGTCTCGACCGCAAACGAGGCTCTTGATGTTCTGAAGACCACCATTCCCGCGGTCTTCGTGGCCGAGGTCGAAGCCAAAGACATGTCCGGCCACGATCTGTGCCTGATCGTTAAGCGCAACGAAAGGCTTCAGCGCGTACCAGTGATCTTACTGACTCGTTCAGCTCAGCCGGCCGACTACGCCGCAAGCCACCAGCT
>Ga0210385_10001281_pt1 | contig 15799 bp, 11 predicted proteins | sample IncBWH26OmetaG_FD_160107 | JGI IMG/M metagenome (GOLD analysis project Ga0210385, IMG submission 160107) | Forest soil microbial communities from Barre Woods Harvard Forest LTER site, Petersham, Massachusetts, United States - Inc-BW-H-26-O ...
CCGGATGCCGCACTCCACAACTTCTGCGATGGTCTCGGTGACGATCTCGACTCGGCCGGCGCGGATCGCGGCAAACAGGTCGCCGTCGGGCACCAGGCATATGCGCTGATCCCACGGGTTATAGCGCGGCGTAAAGTGGCGCTTCACGTCGTAATCGGGAGGAAGCTGATGCTTGATTCCCTTAAGGATCAGGCCCTTGAGCATCTCTGGTTTAGTGCGCGCGAGGTGAAACATGGTGATGCTGTACAGCACGTTCTTCCATTTTGTGATCATCGCGGCAAGGCTTTTTGGCAAATGCCGATTCATCCAGTTGGCCTTTGCGTCCTTGCGTGGAAGGGTAACGACGTAGCTGGGAGAACGCTGCAGCATCGTCACATGTGCGGCAGCTTTGGCAAGCGCCGGAGCCAGCGTCACCGCCGTTGCGCCGCTTCCAATGACCACGATTCGCTTGCCAGCATAATCGAAGGACTCGGGCCACTCCTGCGGGTGCACGAACTGCCCCTGAAACCGATTCATGCCGGGAAACTCGGGGCTGTAGCCTTTTTCGTAGCTGTAATAGCCGCTGCACATATAAAGGAAGCGGCAGACCAGCCGCACCATCCGTCCATCCTTGGTCTGCGCCTCCACCGTCCAGCGCGCCTCGGCAGAAGACCAGGCAGCTCGGATCATCCGATGTGCCAGCCGGATGTGGCGGTCAATGCCATAGTGCGCCGCGGTGTCGCGGATGTAATTCCAGATGGCTGGGCCACTCGCGATGGCTTCGTCCGCGTGCCACGGCCGAAAAGGAAATCCCAGCGTGTGCATATCAGAATCGGAGCGGACGCCCGGATAGCGGAAGAGATCCCAAGTTCCACCGATAGCGTCGCGGGCTTCCAGGATCGCGTAGGTCTTTCCGGGTAAGGAGGTCTGCAAATGGTAAGCAGCATCAATACCGGATATGCCGGCGCCAACGATCAATATGTCGAATTGTTCTGCTGATTGCATCGGGATGTTTGGGCTGTTCCCGCGTCCAGCGCGCGGTTGTAGCGCGAACTAACACTGATCCGGAGCTAATTTAGTCGATCTCCAGCAGTAAGAAAATTATTCAAGCAGGTTAGGTTCGTCCTGGATGATGCGCGCGAGCAGCGGCTGGAACTGAAACCATCCTGCGAGGTGGTTTCCGACCTGCTCTCTGGTTGTAATCGCGGCGGCATGATCGATCTTTACCGGCACTCCGGCTGCTTCAGCGAGCAATTGCGCGTGGCAACTCCGGTCCATGGTGATGAACCACCACGCAGCCTCCTCGACGCAGTGGCCCACGGTGAGCAATCCGTGATTGCGCAGAATCGCTGCTTTGTAATTTCCCAGAGCCTGGGCAATCCTCTCGCCCTCAGACGTTTCATAGACCACGCCGGTGAACTCCGTAAAGAGTCCGTGGTCCTCGTAAAACGCGCAGGCATCCTGCGTGATTGGATCGAGCAACCGCCCGAGCGACGCCCAGGATTTTCCGTACATCGAATGGGCATGTGCCGCCGCGATCACGTCGGGACGCGCGGCGTGCACCTGAGAGTGGATGGCAAAGGCCGCTCCATTGACTGGATGATTTCCCTTCACCACTTCGCCACGATGATTCACCAGAATCAAGTCGGACGCGCGTATTTGGCTGAAGTGCATGCCGAATGGGTTCACCCAGAAGTGGTCGAGTTGCTCCGGATCGCGCGCGGTGATGTGTCCCGCCACTCCTTCATCGAATCCAAAACGCGAAAAAAGACGGAATGCGGCAGCCAGCATGCGTTTGCGATGCAAGCGCACTTCGGCTGCGGTGGCAAAGACAGGCGGCCGCGGAATGTTCAGTACGTTTGCGGGTGCTCCGGCCATTTGGACCTCCCGGCGCCTAGAATCCGGCGGCTTGGCGCAGTGGCGGCGATTATATACAATGCCCATCGCGTTAGTCACCGTCATCTGTAAGCGACTATCAGCAGCGGGTTACCTTGCAGCTCTGCACCTATCGTCAGGACCAGAGGGATCACCATGAGCGAACTGAATCATAAATTCGAACTAGCTGCGCGGCCCGTCGGCATGCCCAAACGGACCGATTGGACTTATAAGGAAGAGCCCGTACGCGACCCCGGCGAAGGTGAGTTGCTCATAAAGATTCTATATATTTCGCTCGATCCGGCGATGCGCGGCTGGATGAACGATGGGAAATCGTACATTGCTCCGGTAGAAATCGGAGCGGTGATGAGGGCTGGCGGGCTGGGACGCGTAACGGCGTCGAAGAATCCGAAGTTTGCCGTCGGCGATTACGTTTATGGCGCTTTCGGCGTTCAGGAATTCGCAATTTCGAACGGCAGCGGCATCACGAAGATAAATGCGGGCGCGATTCCGTTGCCCGTTTTTCTGGGGACGCTTGGAATGCCGGGGATGACCGCGTATTTCGGCTTGCTGGATATCGGCCGGCCAAAGCCAGGCGAGACCGTCGTTGTCTCTGGCGCAGCTGGAGCGGTAGGAACGGTCGTCGGACAGATCGCCAAAATAAAAGGCTGCAACGTGGTAGGCATCGCCGGCGGGGCCGAGAAGTGCAGATACATTGTGAAAGAGCTGGGCTTCGATGCCGCAATTGACTACAAGTCGGAGGACGTCCGCAAATCTCTGCGGCAGCATTGCCCAAAGGGCATTGACGTTTATTTCGACAATGTGGGCGGCGACATTCTTGACGCTGCGCTTGCACAGCTGGCGCGCGGCGCGCGAGTGGTCATCTGCGGCGCGATCTCGCAATACTGCAATACTACGCCAATCAAAGGGCCGTCGAACTATCTCTCGCTTCTGGTTAATCGCGCCAGCATGACGGGTATGGTCGTATTCGACTACGCTGATCGGTATCCCGAGGCCGCGCGGGAGATGGCGGCATGGATGGCGGCCGGCAAACTCAAATCGCGCGAGCATATTGTAGAGGGCCTGGAAACATTTCCCGAAACGCTACTGAAGCTTTTCAACGGCGAGAATACGGGAAAACTCGTTCTCAAAGTAGCCGACGCATAACGATAAGCGTTGACGTCCCAGACTGATGCGCGCCTCTGAGGGGGACGGCCATGAATCGGCTAGAACTCCTGACGTTTTCGGCACGAGCGAAATTGCCGGTGGACTGAGTTTGGGTTATTCTTCGGTACCGTGCATCAAGACCAATGCCTCTTGCGGCGCACGATGGCGATTCTGCTCTTCGTGCTGGCCCTTCCGTGCCAGTTAAACGCGCAGTCGTCCGCTGCACCTGCCGCCGGCAAATCCGACTCATCCGCCAAGCAGGATTTCTCGCAGCAGCCTTGGATTTACGAGTACCGCTACGCTGCGATGCGTTATGAGAACGATGGTTCCGGCACCCGCGAGGTCCGCGCGCGAGTACGTGTGCAAACCGCTGCGGGCCTGAACTCCGCCGGTCAGCTTATTTTTCAGTACAACGCGCTTGATGAGCAAGTGGAAATACGCAGCGTTCGAGTTATCAAACCGGATGGGACGATCATCACAGCCGGCCCCGAAACCGTGCAGGACCTGAGCGCCCCAGTGACGCGCGAAGCGCCGATGTACACCGACGCACGGCAAAAGCACGTCACCGTGCCGGGTCTGGCGGTGGGGGATGTGATCGAATATGAAGTCGTGATAAACGCTAAGCCTCTCCTGGCCGGCCAGTTCTGGCACATCTGGAATTTTGAGCAAGGGGCGATCGCGCTTGATGAACAACTCGATTTGAACGTGCCAGCGAACCGAGCGGTGAAAATCAAAAGTCCGGACGGGATTAAGGCTTCCGACCGTGTGGAAGGAGACCGCCGGCTATACCACTGGGCGACTTCGAATTTGAAAACGCCTCCTCCGGTGGATATTTTCAAAGATTTCAAGTTCGATGTGATCAAGCTGCTCGAAGGCGAGCGTCCGCCTCCGGCGCCTCGCGTGTTGTTCTCCACTTTTCAGAGCTGGAGCGAAGTAGCCGACTGGTACGCGGGGCTGGAACGCGACCGTCGCGCGCCTACGCCGGAAATTCGGGCTAAGGCTGATGAAATCGTGCGGGACCAGAAAACGGATCAAGCCAAGGCGCAAACTCTCTACTACTGGGTGTCGCAAAATATCCGCTACGTGAGTTTGTCATTCGGCGTGGGCCGCTACCAGCCGCATCCAGCCGCAGATGTTTTCTCGAATCGCTACGGAGATTGCAAGGACAAGACGACGCTGCTGGAAGCCATGCTGGAAGCCGAAGGGCTGCACGGGCACGCAGTGCTGGCAAATTCGAACAAAGACATTGATGCGGATGTGCCCAATCCGCTGCAATTCGACCATGCCTACACCTTCCTGCAGATTGCCGGCGAGGATACATGGCTCGATAGCACGCTAGGCGTGGGGCCCTTTGGTTATCTGGCCCCGCAGTTGCGCGGTAAGGAAGCGCTGGTGGTTTCTGGAGCGCGCGACGCCGGCTTGCGTAAGACTCCGCAGGATTTTCCGTTTACGGTGGAGTATCGAGTTGGCGTGAACGGAACGGTTGACTTTAGCGGAACTCTGGACTCCACGGTTGAGCTGCAGACGCGAGGCGATCTGGAGGTGCTGATTCGGCTGCTGAACAATCATCTTTCGCCGGAGCAGCTGGCCAAATCGGCGGACAGCGTGCTGGTTAAGACGAACAAGTTTCTTTACGGTTCGGCGCAATACGCCGATTTCAAAGTTCTGAACCCCACGGACATTTCTCAGCCGGTGAAAACCCAGTTTCACGTCAGCGGCAAATTGATGTATGTAAATCCCAAGGACGCGACGCAGGCGCAACTGACGGTAGCCCTCACCGCGATGCCGATTGCGCAGTGGCATCTGCTGTCGCTGCTGCCTGCGGTGGATTCGCAGGCAGATTCCGATGGAAAGCCGCAGCAATTACCGACGGATCTGAAAGGCCCCAGGTCTTACTCGCTCACTCTGGATCTTGCTTTCGGCACCTTAGTGGCGTCTGACCCTCCTCCTGCGAAGGATTTCACTCTCACAGAGAAGTTCGCGGAATACGCGTCCAGTGATTCATGGAAAGGCAACACGTTCCATGCGTCGCGGTCACTGGAGTTGCTCGTGCCCACGGTGGCGGCAGCCGATTCCAAGCAATATGCGGCTTTCGTGGAAAAGGTTGCGGAAGCTAACCCAGCCCCATACGCGCCGAAGAACGACAGCACGGCGAAGGTAGCGGGCGGTTTATTGCCCAAGGCAGACGCCGCGGCGCCTTCCAAATCTTCCGTGTCCGCATCCGCGCCCAACCCGCCAAAATCCCAGCCGACGGATTCTGCGCCCGCGGCCGATCTTGTGCACGATGTAGAGGATGATCCTGTGTTGCAAGTTCGGACCAAAGAAACATTCGACCTCTACCAACACGGGCAGGCTGAAGCGAAACGCAAGAATTGGGCCAACGCGATTGAGGCGTTCGGAGCAGCGGTGAAAGCCGACCCGCAATATCAGGATGCTTGGCGCGAGCTGGGCCGGGCGCACATGTATGCGCGCCAATATCCCGACGCTGAGGCCGCGTTTCGAAAATATCTGGAGCTGGCTCCGGACAATCGTCTCGCCTATCTGAATATGGCGTGGGCGTTGTACGCGGAAAAAAAATACGAGCTGGACGAGGATATGCTCGTGAAGCGCATCGCGGTAGCGCCCAACGACGGAGATGCTCTTTTCCGGCTGGGCATCGCGTATCTGGCGCTGCATCTGCCCGAGCAAGCCGTGCCGGTGCTCGAACGCTCGACATCGCTGCTCCCGAAGTATGCGGCTGCCCGTTTCGCGCTGGGCCGAGCGTATCTGGAAACCAACCAGGATGATCTCGCGGTGCAGGCTTTTCGTAAGGTGCTGGAGCTGGACGATAGCGAGGAGCGGTTGAACAGCGCGGCCTACACGCTCGCCGAACATGGTTCGACCTTGGATGTGGCTGAGAACTGGTCGCGGCTTTCTATCGGTGTTGTGGAGAAAGAACTGAACGAATTGTCGCTAGCGAACTTGCAAGCACAGACGTGGGCGACGGTCGTGAAGCTCGGCCAGTACTGGGACACCCTGGGCTGGATTAAATTTGAGCGTGGCAATTTGAAGGACGCCGAGAAATACGTACTCGCAGCGTGGGAAGTCGCCGACGATCCGGTCATTGGTATGCATCTGGGCCGGATCTACGAATCGCAAGGCCGTCGAGACGATGCCGTTGATATTTATCTGGCCGCGCTGGGCAAGGTTCGGCCGGACCAGAGTTTGAGCGATGACGCCAAAGAGACGCGCAAGCGGCTGGCGGACATTCTGGGCGGTTATTCGCAGGTGGACGATCAGCTGGCCGAGGCGCGCAAGAAAAAATCGTCAGCGCGCACTGTAGCCATCGCGAATCCCAGCCGCGCGCAGGGCATCGCTCAGTACACCATAATGATTGATGCGAATTCCAAAGTCCTGGATCTCGCCCCCACCAATCTCGAAGATCCGCTGGGGGCTGTGAATGACGCGGTCCGCGCTGCTGTGATGCCGCAATCCTTTCCCGACGGCACGCTGAAAAAATTACCCCGCCTCGGCACGTTGGCCTGTACCGGTGCCGACCAACCCTGCGTATTCACTTTACTGTCGGCCTATTCGGGAACGCAATTCGCTCCGCTGGAATAGCCGGCGCGCCGTCCGCAAAGCACCGTTGTTGCGCGGATGGGCACCCGCGCGGCCCAAAACGTTCTTACATGTGGCAGACTGAACTTACGCGTATGTCCGAGCATCCACTAGCCGAAATTGCGGAAAAACCTGCTGAGACATGGCCGGCCAACGGAGAGTACCGTGTCCTTTATGACGGACAATGCGAAATTTGTCAGGCTTGTGTGTCGTGGCTGAAAGCGCTCGATCGCGAGAAGCGCACCGTATGCCTCCCCATCAGCGCTAATGTCTTAGCGTCTGCGGATTCGCGGCTCAGGATGGAGGATTGCCTGCGGCAGTTGCATGTGGTCACTCCTGAAGGTGAAATTCTTGTCGGCTGGGACGCCGTTGCGAATCTGGCTCGTTTGTTCCGGCCCACCTGGCTGATTGGAGCGCTCGGGGTTCGTTTCCCGTTTCGAAATGTGGGGCGGCTGCTTTACGGATTTGTCGCCCGGAACAGATATTCCCTCAGCAAATGCCGCGGCGGCGCGTGCAGCGTTGCGAAACCAAATGTAGTCCGGCGACAGGCGCGGCTGGGCGCGTTTTGGTCGTGCTACACGCTCGGATTTTTCATTCGATTGCCGCTGGTGGTGTGGTCCGGAATTGCTTCTGCGGCACGGCGAACGAGCGTATTCGTCCGGACGTACCACCAGCGGCTCGATTTGCTGGACGGGAAGCTGACCATTCTGTTTCTGAACGGCACGTTGCCGAATACGGTCCCACTTTTGTTCGGCGAACTGTTCACGACAGTGCTTTACGACGGAGTAGCAGTGGATCCGGGCTCGCCTAAGATGCGGCGTTCGTTATCACGACACCTGCGCAGGTTGAAACCGAAGATTATGAAAATCGTCGCGACGCACGCGCACGAGGAGCACGTCGGTAGTCTCAATTGGCTTTCCGATCTTACTGGCGCTCCCGTGTATGTGACGGAGTTGACTGCGCAGTTCCTGACGCCATTCAAGAAACTGCCGTGGGTGCGCGCCATGATCATCGGGCAGCCTCCCGATTTGAAGCAACCGTACCAGCTGCTGGGCGAGAGTGTGGATACCCAATCCGGCCGGTTGCGGGTGATATCCACACCGGGGCACAGTGATGACCACATTGTGCTTTACGATCCCGAGGAAAAATTGCTGCTGGCGGGCGATGCTTTCATGGGCAGCTACTTTGCAACCCCCAATCCCGACGTGGACAGCCGGAAGTGGATCGAGAGCCTGGAAAGGCTGATGGAACTCGACATCGAAATTCTGGTGGAGGGGCACGGACATATCCATACGTTGCGAGCGGACATTCCTGATTTTCCCGGAGTGGTGGTGCGAGAAGATCCGAAAATCGCGCTCGAACAGAAGCTCTTTTATTTACGATGGCTGCGCGAGCAGATCGAAGCGGGGTTTCAGGAGCAGCTTCCGGTGCGGGTCATCGAGGCAAGCTGTTTTCCTTGGGGTAACCGCACATCCTGGGAGAGTTGTGCCACGGATGAATGTATTCGCATGCTGAGTCTGGGCCACTTTTCTCGCACCGAGCTGGTACGGAGCTTCGTGCGCACGAACGCAGAGTCCTTGCCCACCGTCTATGAAGTTCGCCTGTCCGGAAGAGAATGACAATTTCGTCGCAGAGCGAGCCGGAAGAAATCGAATCCGCTGTGCGGACGCGAGGTTCCCAGTGGATTGGCTGGCTTCCACTCGCGGTGTTGCCTTTGACGGCAATTTCTTGCCGCAACCTGCTGCCGGCTTGGGTGTTCATGTGGACGCTGTCGTTCGCCATTTTTTTCAGCCTCAAGTGGCTGACGTGGTGGAGGGCGCGAAACCGAGTTTCGCATCCCGCTTGGCGTTCCATCGCTTATCTTTTCGCTTGGCCGGGGATGCATGCGGACGCTTTCCTGGATGCGAAGCAGCGCGTCCCTTCGCCGCACATAACAGCCTGGCTTTGGGCGGCGCTCGAAACGGCGCTTGGCGCCGCACTCCTGTGGATTGTGGCGCGATCTCTTCCCGCGGGTGAACCACTTCTGCGGGGGTGGACGGGCATGCTGGGTTTGATCCTGCTGCTGCACTTCGGGTCATTCCAGTTGATCGCTTTTGCGTGGCAGACGTTCGGAGTTAACGCGAAGCCAATCATGTCGGCTCCCCTGCGCGCATCGTCGTTGGCAGAGTTCTGGGGCAAGCGGTGGAATCTGGGTTTCCGTCAGCTTTCGTATGAGTTGATCTTCCGCCCGCTGCATAGAACTCTTGGCGTTGAGGTGGCCGGCATGTTGGTGTTCCTCGCGTCCGGGCTGCTACACGACTTGGTAATTTCGTTGCCCGCTCGCGCCGGTTACGGGCTTCCAACGGTGTATTTTCTGCTGCAAGGCACGGGAATCACGATTGAGCACAGCGGATTTGGAAAGCGCCTCGGGCTTGGACAGGGAGTGCGAGGCTGGTTGTTCATGGCAGTAGTCATTGTGGGACCGGTTTATTGGCTTTTTCATCCGTGGTTTGTGCAGCGTGTGATAATTCCCTTCATGCAAGCGATTCACGCGCTATGACCAGTTCATTTGCAGAGCGATTCTTCGACTATGACCTGTGGCTGGTTGGTGCGGCGCATTTCGTAATTTTGTTTGCCAGCTTTCAAGTGCCATACCGGCTGAATTGGAAAACGGACCTGCAGCAGCTGATGCCTTTCAATCGCAAATTGCTTTGGGTGCAGGGCGGATTTACGGTTTTGACGATCATCGCGTTCGGCGCGCTGACTTTGGCGCTGCACACAGAACTGCTCCGGGGCGATCGCGCCGCGATGGGGCTTGCCTGTTTTATCGGGCTTTACTGGACGACACGGATCTTGGTGGACTTCTTCTATTTTTCGCACACGGACTGGCCCAAGGGCAGGCTGTTCGTGGTGGGGCATGCCCTGCTGACGCTGCTATTTATTGCGCTGGCGGCGAGCTATCTCAGCTTGTTCGTGTGGCACGTGTGGCTGGAGCCGCATAGCTGATCAGCGTGACGTTCGAGTTGTCCTGCAAAGGAAGCAACAGCGCGAAAATGCTTTTGTTGCGCGGGTGGCGGCAGGTTCGTATACTGGCCGACGCTGTCTGGACGGTTTGGCGCCAGGGCGATTGTGGTGCTGGGCGCTAGGCGTAGCGCTTGAAAGACATTCATAGGCAATTCATTTATTTCGCTGGTCGCCTGGCGAATAGTTGCGCAATTTTTGGAGGGTTTCATGTCGGCGGTTACGTCTGATGAATTGAATGTTTACAAGTCGGCTGAGGCGCGGTTTGAGACTGCCGCGAAGAAGCTGAACCTGGAAGAGGGAATTTACAGTTACCTGAAATACCCCAGCAAGGAAATTACGGTTTACATTCCGGTGGCACGTGATACCGGGAAAATCGAAGTTTTCACCGGGTACCGGGTGCTGCACTCTTCGATTCGCGGGCCCGGCAAGGGCGGGATTCGGTTTGCGCCGGATGTTTCGTTGGATGAAGTGCGCGCGCTGGCAGCGTGGATGACCTGGAAATGCGCGCTGGTGAATATTCCGTTCGGCGGGGCGAAAGGCGGGGTGATTTGCGATCCCGGCAAGCTTTCCAAGACGGAGCTGGAACGCATCACGCGGCGCTACACGGCGGAACTGAGCGAATGGTTTGGCCCAGAGCGCGACGTGCCGGCGCCGGACATCGGCACGAACGAACAGACCATGGCGTGGGTGATGGACACGTACTCGATGCACGTGCGGCAGGCGACTACGGCGGTGGTGACAGGCAAGCCGCTGGAGTTGGGAGGATCGCAAGGCCGCAAGGAAGCTACCGGTCGAGGCTTGATGATGTGCTGCAACAACGCGCTGCGGAAACTGGGCATGAAGCGCGAAGGTTGCCGCGTGATTATTCAGGGATTTGGGAACGTTGGGTCGCAGGCTGCGATCTTGATGCATGAGGCAGGCTACAAGATTATAGGCGTCGCGGATATTCACGGCGGCCTTTACAATGATAAAGGGTTCGACGTACCGAAGCTGGTGGATTGGGTTTACGGGCAGCGGAAGCCATTGCCGGAATTTCCGGGTGGCGGCGAAAAACAGACCGCGCAGGAAGTGCTGTTCCACCCAACTGAGATTCTGGTCCCAGCGGCGACCGAGAATCAGATTACTTCGGGGAATGCCAGCCGCGTGGAATGCAAGATTTTGTGCGAGGGGGCGAACGGTCCCACGACGTCACACGCGGACAAAATCATCGAGGATAAGGGCATTTTCATTATTCCGGATATCCTGGGCAACGCCGGAGGGGTGACGGTAAGCTACTTTGAGTGGGTGCAGGACCGGCAGGGCTTCTTCTGGCGGGAAAGCGAAGTGAACGAAAGATTGCAAGATGTGATGGACCAAAGCTTCGAACAGGTGGTAAGGTACGCCGAAACACATGGCGTGAACAACCGGATCGCGGCCTATATCGTCGCGATTGACCGGGTGGCTCGGGCGTTGAAGTTGCGCGGTATTTACGCCTAGGCAGGTAACCAGGCTCAGTGGTTGGCAGCCCGGAGTTCGTCGAGGAGGAAACGTGTTTCCTGAATCGATTTTGCCCGGAGCACTGAAGAGCGAGGACGAGCACCGGCGCGATATGTGCGCCGTGGGGCGCTGGATCTATGACCGCGGATATGTCGCGTCCATGGATGGGAATTTGTCCGTGCGCCTGGATACGCAGCACATCTTGACTTCGCCGACCGGAATTTGTAAGGGCATGATGACGCCGGAAGATATGGTGATCACCGACATGGAAGGGAAGAAAGTGTCGGGGCGGCGCAATCCCTCTTCCGAGCTGCAGATGCATTTAATGATTTATCAACATCGCACGGACGTGAACGCGGTGTGCCACGCGCATCCCCCTGCCGCGACTGGTTACGCCGCAGCGGGAGTGCCGCTGAATAAAGCTCTGCTGTGCGAATTGATTCTTTCGCTGGGCTGCGTTCCGGTGGCGCCGTATGGCACGCCTGGAACTCCGGAATTGGCGGACAGCATTGCCCCGTTTGTGGATGGCTACGACGCGATCTTGCTGGCGAATCACGGCGTGGTGAGCTACGGACAGGATTTGATGACGGCTTTTTTCCGCATGGAGACCACGGAGCATTTCGCGCGCGTGGCTTTGGTGACGGAGCTGCTTGGCAAGCAGGTGCTGCTTTCCAGCAACGACGTGCAGAAGTTGGTGGCGGCGCGCGCGCGTTATGGACTGCAGACGGCGCCGAATGCGGGGCCGGAATTTCCAGTTACTTCGGAGACGGCGGCCACCACCGAGCGGATTACGTTGACGCGGCGGGAATTGGAAGCTTTGGTGGAAGAGGCTGTGAAGAACGACCGCGCGCGGCAGTAGAGACGACGCAAAGGTAAGTGCGGCCGCCGGAAGGCGGCCGCTACAAAAGCTTCGTTCTGCTGAGATTTATTGCACCCGCTCGTGAGAGTAGCCGGCAGCGTCGAGCGCGGCTTTCAGTTCCGCTATGTGTTCCGGGCCGCGGGTTTCCATGGTGATGTCAATCGCTGTATCCCCCAAGACCACACCGTAGTAGCTGCGATTGAAGCTCGTTTCCACGATATTCACTTTGTGTTCGGCGATTACTGTCGAAAGACGGACCAGCGCGCCCGGGTGATCTGGGAGATGGATGCGCAGACGGACCAGGCGGCCATCTTTCACCAGGCCGCGTTCGATGATGCGCGCCAGCAGAGTGACGTCAATATTTCCCGCGGAGATCAGCACGCCGACTTTTTTTCCGGCCAGCGCAGTCTTGCGATTCAGCACGGCTGCCGCTGCGACGGCTCCCGCGCCTTCGGTAAGCGTTTTTTCCTTTTCCAGCAGCAGCAGGATGGCATTGGCGATTTCTTCTTCGTCCACGGTGACGATTTCATCCACGTATTTCTGCACCAGCGGCAACGTGTGGACCCCGGCCGCGCGCACGGCAATGCCGTCCGCGATGGTTTTTTCGGCCGGCAGCGTGACGATCGTATTTTGCTCGACGGCCGCTTTCATCGAGGGCAGTTTCGAGGTTTGCACGCCGATCACTTTTATTTTGGGATTTATTTCCTTCACGGCGCAGGCTACACCGGCGATTAATCCGCCGCCGCCAATAGGAATCACTACGGCGTGCAGGTCCGGCACCTGCTCGAGCATTTCGATGCCGAGCGTGCCTTGGCCGGAGATTACCGCGTCATCATCGAAGGGATGGATGAAGGTGAGGGAATGTTCGGCGCAGCGGCGTAGGGCTTCCTGGCAAGCTTCGTCGTAATTCGCGCCGAAGAGGATTACTTCGGCGCCGTGGCCGCGCGTGGCCGAAACTTTCACCAGTGGAGTGGTGAGCGGCATTACGATTTGTGAGGAAATGCCGCGTTTCGTGGCGTGATAGGCGACGGCCTGCGCGTGATTTCCGGCGGAAGCGGCGATTACGCCTCGGCGGCGTTCGTCGGGCGTGAGCAGCAGAATTTTATTCAGCGCGCCGCGTTCTTTGAACGAGCCGGTCATCTGCAAATTTTCCAGTTTCAGAAAAAGCGAATTTCCCGTGAGCTGCGAAAAGGTTTCGGAGCGCATGAAGGGCGAGAGGTAGATCGAATCGCGAATGCGCTTGGCGGCTTGCTCGATGGATTTCAGCGTGACCGTCGAGGCCGGCTCTTTGGCTCGTTCATTGGATTTCTTGGCGCTGGACTTCATTTTATTGCCCCCTGAAAAACGAAAGGCCGTTGCCCTTTGCGGGTAACGGCCGATGGCGCTTGCGACGAGAAGCCGGGCGCCGGCCGTTAACCGCTGCTAATAATTGAAATAATTCGTGGAATGCCGGCGGTGGGCACGAATGGCGCATGGTTGCAATCGAAGGCAGGGCGTAGCAGCGACGTCGGCGACGCGAGTGGACGCCCGTTGCGACGTTCGAAAAGAATCGAAGGCCGGGGTTGTCGCTGCGAGTTCATTGGCAGAACTACGGATATCACGGCTGCGGCGAGCGTAGCAAACAAAAAGTTCCGCGGACGTTTCAATGCGGCATCAAAAGCGAAATTACGGGGAAGCTTGTCTCCTGCGCCGTGCGCTCAATAACAAAAGCGGCGGGCGACGATCCGGTCCCGCAGTTGCGGGACGAGACCACCGCCCACCGGGTCTACAACGGGAATCGTTATTCCGCGATCGTGACGAATTTGGTTTTGCCTCCAAAGTGAATTTCGGTGATTTTGTTGTTTTGACTCACGAACGCGGAATATTTCGCCTTGCTGGTTTCGTCTTTCCACTGCACCGGCGCTTCGGCGACGACTTTCCCGTTCATCGAGATCTGCACGTGGGTTTCATCAGCGGACACAGCGTAATCGCCGGGCTTAAGTTCGTGGCCCGCAAACGTGGCGGGAGCCAGCAAGCTCATGGTGGTGCTGAGTCCGGCCTTGGTGTCTTTTGCTGGAGCGGTTTGCGCGGCGATGGCTACGAGCAGCACCAGCGCTGCAAACACTGTCATTGCACGATTCATCGAGCGGTTCATCGAAATACACGACATATTTTTTTCCTCCCGGAAATGTGTTTGCCCCTCGCACGTGCTTAGACGCGGAGGTGAGCGCAGCGAAAGCAAAATTGAAAATGTTTTTCGAAAAAATGTGCGCGAAAAATAAAACGAAGAGGAAAATCCGGAAGCGAACACTGTTCGTGCGAAAGCGGACACTGTGCGCGGGGCGCGAATGAGCGGAATATTCCCCGCATCCGAATATTAGTACGCAAGCGCGTGTCAAAATGTTTCACCATGCTTCATCGTGTTTCGCCATGTTCAATCGGAGGCCAGGACAATTTGGCCGCTGCCGCGTTGACACACTTGCGCCCCTAATCAATAATCGCTGGACATGATTGGATCGCTTCGCGGCAAGCTGATTGATAAACGCCCCAACCTGGTGCTGCTGGACGTCGGCGGAGTGGGTTACCAGGTGATCATTCCGCTTTCCACTTTCACGAGCCTGGGCGCGATGCATTCGGAAAATACGCTGCTGATTTACACGCACGTGCGCGAAGATCAGCTGGCGCTGTACGGTTTTTATACCGCACGCGAAAAGCAGTGCTTCGAGCTGCTGATTTCCGCTTCCGGCGTGGGACCATCGCTCGCGCTGAAAATTCTTTCGGGCATGAGCCTGGACGAGCTGGTCCCGGCGATTCGAAAGGGCGATCTGGCGCAACTAGTGCGCATTCCAGGCGTAGGACGCAAGACGGCGGAGCGCATGGTGGTGGAATTGCGCGATAAACTTGCGGCAGTGGATGTGCCGGAAGCAGGGAAGCCCGCGACGCGTTCGCAGCTGGAATCGGATGTGTCATCGGCGCTGGAGAATCTCGGGTACGATGAGAGAGCAGTGGAGAAGGCCATCGCGCAATCGCGGGCTACCGTGGGAAATGATTTTGAGACTTTGCTGCGCGCTTCGTTGCAAGTGCTGGGCGGCGCGGTGATGCAGAAATCGGAGCGCGCCGGGCAGGGTGAATGATGAAGAGTGAGCGCGAGGGTGCTGCCGCGGCGGCAGCTGCTCGCGAACGCGTGACGACGGGCGGCGGAGAGAATCAGGCGGCGGGGAAGATGACGGACGGGCGGGAACGAATAATTTCAGGCAAGGCGTTCGATGAGGACTCGCGCGTCGAGGCCAGCATTCGCCCCAAGCAGCTTTCGGATTACATCGGGCAGAATCGTGTGAAGGAAAATTTGCAGATTGCGGTGGAAGCGGCGCGCACGCGCGGTGAGGCGCTGGATCACGTGTTGCTGTACGGGCCGCCAGGACTAGGCAAGACGACGCTGGCGCAAATTCTGGCGAACGAAATGGGTTCGGCGATCAAGGTGAGCTCGGGGCCGCTGCTGGAGAAGAAAGGCGATTTAACGGCGGTGCTCACGTCGCTGGAGGCGCAGGATTTTTTCTTTCTGGATGAAATTCACCGCTTGCAGCCGTCGCTGGAGGAAATTCTGTATCCGGCGATGGAAGATTTTCGCGTGGACTTGATTATCGGGCAGGGGCCCGGGGCGCGCGTGCATCCGTATCAATTGAATCAGTTCACGCTGATTGGCGCGACGACGCGCGCGGGGTTGATCATGGCGCCGCTGCGTTCGCGTTTTGGCATCGTGCACCGGCTGGAATTTTATTCGCCGGAGGACTTGCTGCTGATCGTGCAGCGCTCCGCGAGGATTCTGGGAATTACCATGGACGAATCCGGCGCGGCGGAAATTGC
>Ga0210385_10001287_pt1 | contig 15771 bp, 11 predicted proteins | sample IncBWH26OmetaG_FD_160107 | JGI IMG/M metagenome (GOLD analysis project Ga0210385, IMG submission 160107) | Forest soil microbial communities from Barre Woods Harvard Forest LTER site, Petersham, Massachusetts, United States - Inc-BW-H-26-O ...
AGGGCTCTTCGTACTCCGCCATGCGCTCGGGCGGCATTTCTGCGAGGACGTGCGCGGGATGATGGCGCTCCCGGCGGGCGCGGTCGGCAAAGCGGCGCGAGGCTTCTTCGCGAGGAAGGCGGCAGTAGACCTCCACCATCTGCGTGCCGGGCAGCGCGAGGAGGGCGGCAACTTTCTCACGCTCATAGGCGCTCCGGGTTCTGAAATTCGCTTCGAGGATGACGGCGGGACAATGCGGCGCGAGGGCCCAGAGGACTTCCATGGCCGCGGCGCCGATGGTCCGCGAGAAGTCCAGATCGCCCGGCGTGCCGTGCAGGGCGGTGTAGAGCGTTTCTTTGAGGTCGTCCCTGGAGAGCAGGGCGAAGCCGAGGCGTTCGGCGAGCGGGCGCGCCACTGTGGTTTTGCCCGAGCCCGGCGGACCGGAGAGGAGGACGATGCGGTGTTTCACGATTGCCTTGCCCTGATTTGAACCGCCGAGATACTGGGCGGGGGATTCGTATGACACAGATTAGCCATGTGCGATGGGGTTCTCAGTCACCTTTTCTGATGACTTTATGTGTAGCCGTATGCAATCCTGAAGTCACAAATTTCCCAGTGCGTTGGATTCAGCAGTGAAGAAGCCTGGGCCCGATTCGGGTCCAACAGGCTCGCGTTCGTCGGAGGTGTCGCAAGCAGCACCTATGTATACACCCTTCCTGATGTGCGGCTATGCCGCAGCTCTTCTCTTAATGCTGTTCGGATTCCGAGGAGTTCGCCGCAGCACGCCCGATCTCCGCGGAAGCCGGCAACTCTCGTGGTTCATCCTGTGCGGATTGTTCGGGGTTCTGCTGATCGGCGTGCGTCCGTGGACGCCGGCTCTGTTCAGCGTGGTGCTCTCGAATTTTCTGCTCTTTGCGGGAGCTTTGTGTATCTATCTGGCGGCGGCCGACATTCTGAAAACCGATCCTCACATTTTCCCGTGGCCGGGGGGGATCCTGATTGTGGCTTTGCCGGTTTTTGTGTGGTTCACCTACGGGAACGATCAGGCGCGGGCGCGACTGTTGACTCATGCCGTCGTGGTCGGATCGATTTTCCTTACCACGTCGGTCATGCTGTTCCGCAAACATGGAGACGGGGAGACACGCCAGCCGGCGCGGGCCTGCGCGTGGCTGTTGATTTTCCAGTCATTTCTGCAGGGGGCCTGGTGCCTGTTCGAGTTTCGCCTTCCTCTCCAGCACACCGACTTCGTTCATCCGGACCTGATCAACGTCGGCTTCAGTTATCTATCGATGGTGCTGGGACTGGCGACGGTGATCGGCCTGCTGTGGCTGGCTCTGAGCGTGCATCGCCTGGCGCTGCACAAGATGGCGCAGACGGATTCGCTGACCTTGCTGCTGAACCGCCGCGCCTTTGAGGAAATCCTGCGGCGGGAACTGCTGCGCAGCGACCGGAGCGGCAGCCGGCTGGGGATTATGCTCATCGACCTGGACTACTTCAAGCAGGTGAACGATTCGCTGGGTCATTTTGCGGGAGACGACGTGTTGCGGCGGATTGCCATCGTCCTGCGGGACGGAACGCGGCCGTCGGATGTGCTGGCGCGCTACGGCGGGGAGGAGTTCGTGGTGCTGCTGCGCAATGCCGGCGCCGACGAATCGCTGATCGCCGCGGAACGCATCCGCCAGCAAATCGCCAACCTGTCGGGATTGCCGGGAAGCGTGAATCTGACTGCCAGCATCGGCGTGGCGGTCAGCCAGGCCAGGGACACGGCGACGGAGTTGCTGCTGCGGGCCGACGAGGCACTGTACCAGTCCAAGCGCGAAGGCCGGAACCTGGTGAGCGTCTACCGTGAATCGGAAGATGAGGTGGAACCCGCGGACCCGGTCTACGTCCCATCGACCTGAGGATTTCTGACCCCATCAAAAGCGAAAGGCTGCGCTTCGATGGCGCAGCCTTTTTCTTTCTGCGGAGAATCGTCAGACCGCCTGTTTCGCGCACAGTGCGTTGAAGGCGCGGGCCAGCTCGTCAGCGATCGCCTGCGGGGTGCTGTTCTCGATGATGAACCGCTGCATCAGGTAGACGAGCTTGCCATCGCGAAGAATGGCCACCGCGGGAGAGGTGGGAGGATTGCCCTCAAAATACGAGCGCGCGCGGTCGGTCGCCTCGCGGTCCTGACCCGCGAAAACGGTGATGGAGCGATCCGGGGTGACGGGATTGCGCAGGGCCAAACGTACGCCGGGCCGCATTTTGCCGGCGGCACAGCCGCAGATCGAGTTGACCACCACCATGGTCGAGCCGGGAGTGGCAAGAGCCGCGTCGACGGCCTCGGCGGTGCGTGCTTCCTCAATGCCGGCGCGCGTCAGTTCTTCGCGCATGGGGATGAGCATGATTTCGGGATACATTCGGCGGTTCTCCTGGGGTTCGAAAACGTAACGACCCCGGTTTCATTGTACGGGGCGTGTCTGCCGGACGCCACCCTGCGTTGGTATATACCTCTTGGAGATGCTCCTTCGCGAAGAGGTTCCACTCGCCGGGTACACGACCTTCGGCATCGGAGGTCCGGCGCGGTGGTTCGTGGAAGCAACCGACGAACAATCGATTCTCGATGCGGTGCACTTCGCGCGTGAGCGCAAGGCTCCATTGTTTGTGTTGGGCGGGGGCAGCAATCTGCTGGTGTCCGACGCGGGCTATCCAGGGCTGGTGCTGCGGATCGCGCAGCGCGGGGTCGAGCAGGAGGCGAATCTTTTTCGCGTGGCAGCGGGCGAGGACTGGGACCCATTTGTCTCGCTCGCCATCGAGCGCGGCTTCGGGGGCATCGAGTGCCTGGCCGGCATTCCGGGGACGGTGGGCGGCACGCCGGTGCAGAATGTCGGCGCCTATGGACAGGAGGTCTCCGGAACCATCGCCACGGTGCGGGTGCTCGATCTCCATCACCTGACCTTCGGCGAGCTGCCGGCGGCGAGTTGCGGGTTCTCGTACCGGCGCAGCATTTTCAACTCCACGCACAAGGGGCGCTTCATCGTGACGCGCGTGGATTACAAGCTCCGGCCAAAAGCTTTTCCAGTGCTGCACTATCCCGACCTGAAGCGTTATTTTCACGGCCGGCCGGACACGCCATCGCTCAGCGAAGCGGCGGCGGCCGTGCGTGAGATTCGCCATCAGAAGGGCATGCTTCTGGTGGAGGGTGAGCCCGATTGCCGCAGCGCCGGAAGCTTTTTCAAGAATCCGATTGTCGCGCAGGCGCAATACGACGAGATTGCGGGCAAAGCATCTTCGCAGGTTCCCTCTTATCCGGCTTCCGGGGGATTCGTAAAAATCCCGGCGGCGTGGCTGGTGGAGAACGCCGGGTTTCAGAAGGGATACGAGATGGGCCGGGCAGGAATTTCCAGCCGGCACACCCTGGCGCTGGTCAATCGCGGCGGCGCGACGGCGGCGGAGATTTTGGCGTTGCGCGACCGCATCGTCGCAGCTGTGGAAAAACGATTCGGGATCGCTCTCGAACCCGAACCCGTCTTCCTCGGCCCTCCCGTGTGATCCCACGTCGACGCTTCTGAATCGCAGTCCGGGGACGAACGGCATCGGACAGCAAAGCATGGTCGCAACTGCTTCCATGCAGCCGCTGACGAAGCGCCGCATTGGTCGCTGCCAGCCCGCCGGAATTGCGGCTAACTATCCGGACTACGGGTAGATAGACCGCCTCACACAACTATGTTAACGGATGGGTTATTGCGGCTTCGGATAGGGGCGTGGGGCCGGTGAGGCGATCGGACGTCAAAAGCAGGCAGTGCTGGCTAAAACTCTTAACTAATGGACATTTCTACGCAACCGATTTGACAGACGTGTTGTCATTCCAGTATACAGACACGGGCGCGAAATTGCGAACCGACTATAAGTTGTCGAAAAAAATAACACAAGCGAACTTCGGAGGTACTCATGTCAAACTGGATCAGGAGACACACCCTGTCCCTGCTTGTCCTGGTGGCGGCGGGGATTTTTCTGTGTGGGCCTTTGCGGGGCCAGGAGACTGCGTCGATCAGCGGCACGGTTTCAGACCCGAGCGGGGCGGTGGTTCCCAACGCCAAAGTCACACTGACGCAGCAGGAAACAGGCACAACCCAAACATCCACAACCAACGGCGACGGGCTTTATGACGTTCCCGGTCTGCCGGTCGGCCATTACACGCTTGCGGTCACGGCTCCCGGCTTCACCACCTATCAAAAGACCGGGATCGTGGTGAACGTCGCGATTCCGCTGCGTGAAGACGTTCACCTGGCGGTTGGAGCTAATTCCCAGACGGTGACGGTGCAGGCGGCCGCGCTGCAGGTGCAGTCCGAGTCGAACGAGATCAGCACCCTGATCAGCGGGCAACAGGTGAATCAAATTGCGACCAATGGCCGCAATATTACGAGCCTGACCACGCTGGGAACCGGCGTTTCGGGCAATCTTCCTTCTTTCAACGGCGTGATGGCGCAGACCAGCACGGCCACGATCAGCTTCAACGGTATGCGACCGGACCACAATAACTTCCTGATCGATGGCGGGGAAGTGTACGACCGCGGTTCGGGCGGCAAACTGGGCGCGCTTCCCTCCCCTGACGCGATTTCGCAGTTTCAGGTGATGGCGAGCAACTATCCGCCGGACTACGGAATTTCTTCGGGCGGCACGGTTCTGATCGAGATGAAGAGCGGCTCGCGGCAGTTCCATGGCGGAGGGTGGGAATTCAACCGCAACGACGACTTCGACGCGGATTATTACTTCGCGAACCAGAATCACACCGCGACACCCGAGTTGCGCCTGAACATTTTTGGCGGCAACATTGGCGGGCCGCTGTTCATTCCCGGCATTTATCCGAAGGACAGGAGCAGGACATTCTTCTTCTGGCAGGAGGAGGATCGGCGTTTCATCCAGGGGTCGAACCCCACGGTGACGTCGACCATTCCGGCCAGCGATTTTCCGACGTCGGGATCGCCCTTCACGTATTCGACTTTCAACGGCGGCGCTGCGCCGGTGATTCCGGTGACCAGCGATCCTGCCAAGCTGGCCACATACGCAGCCGATGGCCTGACGCCGGGCCAGCCGTTTCCCGGCAACACCATTCCCGCCAACCTGCTTGACCCGAACGCGATCCTGTTCATGGGTACCGGCGCGATTCCGCATCCGAACTCCGGGACGGACAACTACGTTTCTTCGCCCAAGCAGCCGACCACGGTGCGTGAGGACATCGTTCGCATCGATCACAATTTCTCCGACAAGTACCACCTGATGGGCAGCTGGCTGCACGACACAGCCTCGCAGACCATCTTTCCGACCATGTGGAGCGGCGACAGCTACACAACGGTAGGCGATGTGTTCAGCAATCCCTCGTGGGCGGCTGCGATCCGCCTGACCCAGGCCCTCTCGCCGACGGTGCTCAACGAGACGGGACTCTACGTGAACGGCAACACCATCAACGTTTCGCCCGCAGGTACGTACGCGGAGCCGAGCGGCTGGAACGCTACTGGCTTCTTCGACAACAACGCCGAGAATCGTCTGCCCCAGGTGGGTTTCACGGGGGGACCTCTGAACACGACATGGTCGGTGATCTACTGGCCGTGGCATAACTCGTATCTGGACTACCAGCTCCGTGACGACCTGTCATGGACGAAAGGCAAGCACGCGCTGAAGTTCGGGTTCTCGTATATGCGCGAGGACAAGAACCAGCAGCAGCAGGCCGATACGGAAGGCGACTACTCGTTCAACGGAGCGCAGTTCTCCGGCGATTCGTACATCAACTTCCTGCTGGGATTCGGGAGCTCCTACGATCAGCTGCAGCAGCTGAATACCGACCACTGGCTGAACAACACGTATTCGTTCTACGGCATGGACAACTGGCATCTGACGCCGAAGCTGACACTGAATCTGGGCTTCCGCTACGACGCGCTGCCGCACGTTTATGAGAAGAACAACCGCGTGTCGAACTTCAACCCGGCGGCCTATAACGCGACGAACGCAGCAACCTTTTCGACTGCCGGAACGATTTGCACGGCCGCCACGGACCCAGGCTGCGCGGGTGCGAGCCCGGGGCTGAGCACGGTGAACGGAGAAACCTTCTATCTGAACGGCATGCAGCTGGCCGGCCAGGGCGGAGCGCCACGCGGGTTGGTGGAGAACGACTACTACACGCCGGAGCCGCGGCTGGGCTTTGCCTATGACATTTTCGGCACAGGCAAGACCGTACTGCGCGGCGGCGTGGGCATGTTCTACGAGAGGGTGCAGGGGAACGACATCTACAACCTCTCGACCAACGCGCCTTTCGCCTATCAGCCGAGCGTCAACGACGTTTACTTTTCCGATCCGCATACGAATGACCTGACGGGGGCGACCTCGACGGTTCCGGTGGCGGCGGCGAGCATCACGAACCTGAGCTACTACTATCCGAATCCGGCGACGGTGCAGTACAGTCTCGGCGTGCAGCATCAGCTGGCGCCTTCTGTGGTGCTGGCGTTGCAGTACGTGGGTTCGAACGGGTGGAACCAGGACGGTCTGCGGGAGATCAACGATCTGCCGCTCAGTGCAACAGCGGAGCGCGAGGCGGTGGCGACCGGCGGCAAGAACGGCCTGAATGCCAACGCGAACCTGTATCGGCCCTACGCTGGATTCGGCAACGTGCGCCAGGAAGAAAACGGGGTCAACTTCAACTACAACTCGCTGCAGGCAGCCCTGCGCATGGATAACCGGCACGGGCTGAGTTTGCAGCTCGCCTACACGTACTCGCACGAGATCGACATCATGAGCGCCGATCTGACCACCGACAACCAGCAGGGTTCGGGGGGAACGCTGTCTAACCCCTATAACCCGAGATACGACTACGGATCGGGCAACTTCGACCGGCGTCATATCTTCAACGCGAACTACATCTACGCCATGCCTTTCTTCGCGCATGCGAACGGTCTGACGCGCGAGGCGCTGGGCGGATGGCAGCTCTCCGGTATTACGCAGGCAGAAGCAGGGACGCCGGTGAACATTTACTACAACGGCCCCGACACGCTGGGACTGGGCGGCAATACCACCGATCGTCCGAACATTATCGGTAAGGTGGGCTTCCCGAAGACGCAGAAGCAGTGGTTCAACACCGCGGCGTTTGCGAATCCGGTGGCTCCGTGGAATGGCGGCGGGAACAACGGCTACGGCAATGCGGGGAAGGACACCATCGTCGGACCTGGGCTGTTCAACTGGAATCTGTCGCTGTACAAGGATTTCCCGTTCAGCGCCAGCGCCGAGGGACCCAGACTCGAGTTCCGGGTGGAATCGTTCAACACGTTTAACCACACGGAATTCAACTCCATCGACACCGGCACCAACGACAGCACCTACGGACAGGTGACCAACACCTACGATCCGCGCGAGCTGCAGTTTGGCGGAAAGATTCTCTTCTAACCTTCCTTGTGTAATGCCTCTGCGCAGTGGAGCGGTTGCTCCACTGCGTTTTTCTTTGCACACCTGACAAGCAATAGGCGGGGAACGGCATTGTTGCAGCGCAGAGGAGCGGTGTGGTCGAATGCAGAAGATGAATCGCAGGGTCTTTTTGAGGAATTCAGCGCTCGCATCGGGCGCAGCGATGTGGGGGCGGATGGGATTTACGCAGGCCGCCTCTTCTGTTTCAGTCCGGCTGAAGCTGGATCTGCACAAACCGGGCAATCCGATTCCTGCGGACTTTACCGGACTGAGTTACGAATCGGCACAGCTGGGCGATCCCGACTTTTTCTCGCCGGACAACAGCGAGCTGGTGGGCTTTGTGCGGCGCCTGGGGAAATCGGGCGTGCTGCGCATTGGCGGCAACACCAGCGAGTGGACTTACTGGACTCCGGAAGCCGCGAACACCGAGGATACGACGACCCGACACGAGGACCAGGCGACGGTGCTGCAGCAGGCACTGGGGCCGGACCTGGGACATGGGCCGGCCAAGCCGCGCAAGATTACGCCGCAGGCGGTGCGCAATTTGCGCGGCTTTATCGACGCGACGGGCTGGAAGCTGATCTACGGACTGAATATGGGCACGGACAGCGCCGCAAACGCGGCAGCGCAGGCTGATTACGTGTTGCGCACCATGGGCGACAAGCTGATTGCCTTCCAGCTTTGCAACGAGCCGGATCTGTTCTACCGCAATGGCCTGCGCAAGTCCGATTATGATTTTGCGCAGTTTGCGAAGGAATGGCAGCAATTCTTTGACGTGATTCGGGAGAAGGTGCCGAACGCGCCGTTTGCGGGGCCGGACACTGCTTTCAACAACGAGTGGCTCGTGCCGTTCGCGAAGCAATTCAGGAGTGAGGCGGCGTTTCTGTCGCAACATTATTATGCGGAGGGCCCGCCGACCGATCCTTCGATGACCATCGAACGGCTGCTGCGGCCAAATCCAAAACTGGTGGCGGAGTTCGAGGGCATGGCCCAAACGAAGGCGGAGTCGAACCTGCCTTTTCGGCTGGCGGAGACGAACTCCTGCTATCAGGGTGGCAAGCGAGGCGTGAGCGACACATTTGCGTCGGCATTGTGGGGCGCAGACCTGATGTATCAGCTGGCCACTGCCGGCGGCGTGGGCATCAACTTCCACGGCGGGGGCTATGGGTGGTACACGCCGATTGCCGGCACCGCGGCGGATGGATTTACTGCCCGGCCGCTCTACTACGGCATGATGCTCTTTCAGCAGGCCGGGCCAGGGCATCTGATCGAGACGCACATCGATGGCCAGGAAAGCGCTCCGCTGCTGACAGCGTATGGCGTCGTCAACGATGACACCGAGCCCCGCGACACCGTCCGAGCGGTGGTCTTGAACAAACAGGCGGATCGGGCGGTGCGTGTGACGATCGACAGCGGCGAGCGAGCCACTCAGGCGCGGGCATTGAGGCTGGTTGCGCCGCGGCTCGATGACACGCAGGATGTGACGCTCGGCTCCAACCCTGTGGGCGCAAGCGGGGCCTGGGACGCCGGTCGTCAGGAGAACCTATCCGTGCAGGACGGCGTGGCTGCGATTGAGTTGGCCACCGGGAGCGCGGCGCTGGTGACTCTCCATTTTGGCGGATACCGATAAACACGCGACCCCACAGGAGCCGCAAAAAAGAGGAGACTGGATGACCGTTGTTTCGAGAAGAAACTTTGTGAAAGGCACGGCGGCATGTGCCGCAATGCTGGAAACGCGTCGGCTGTGGGCCAATCCGCTGGGATTGCCGCCGGCTTTGCAACTGTATTCGGTGCGGGATCTCTTGCCGAAAGACTATGAGGGTACCCTGCGCCAGCTGGGCGCGATGGGCTACCAGGAATGCGAGGCAGCGGGCTTTTACAGCCACGCCGCGGCGGAAGTGAAGCAGGCGATGGCCCAGGCAGGACTGCACTGCGTGAGCTCCCATCATGCGCTGCAACAACTGCAGTCGCTCGACGACATCCTTACGTTTGGCCAGGCCCTGGGACTCGAATACCTCGTCTGCTCGGCGCCCATGGTTCGCGATCCTGCGAAAGCGAAGGGTCTGGGCTGGGCCGCGGCGCTGGAAGCCATGAGCGCCGACGACTGGAAGTGGAATATCGATCAGCTGAATCGGATTGGTGAGCGCGTGCGCGCTGCGGGAATGAAGTTTGCCTACCACAACCACTTCATCGAATTTCACGAACACGATGGCTTTCTGCCGTATGACCTGCTGTTGCAGCAGACCGATCCGAAGCTGGTGGCGATGGAGATGGATTGCGGATGGGTGGTGATCGGCGGACACAAGCCGGAGGAGTATCTGACGCGCTACCCGAACCGATACGTGATGCTGCACATCAAGGAATTCAAGCTGGAAGGATGGAAGCCCGGCCAGGAACCTGTGTCGACGGAGATGGGACACGGCAGCATCGACTATCTCTCGATTTTCAGGGCGGCGAAGAAAGCGCCGATCCGCCATATCTTCGTCGAGCAGGAGCAATTTCCCGATATGCCTGCAATGCAGGCGATGAAAGTGGACGTGGACTGGCTGAAGAGCGTCTGAGCGCTCAGCGGGCGGCGGCGAGGATCGCCAGATTCAGCACGATCATCAGGACCGATGACACCGGGATCACCATCAGGCCTTTGCGGATGCGTTTGGGATCGCCGCCGGCAATGGCGCCGATGATGTGGGAGCTGACGGCCAGACCTGCCCATCCGCAGGTGATGACGATGCCGATGGCGGTCGATGTCATGCGCGGGAAAGCGTCGGCAACGATGGCGAGGGTGGTGGGAAACACGGGAGCCATCGATAGCCCGGCGAGAAAAACGAGCACCGCGGCTGAGCCAGGCTTATTGGTGCGCAGCATCAGAAATGTCGTAACAGCCATGGCTACAGAAGCAGCCAGCGTGACGTAAACCGGTGGAACGCTGATCAGGATGGGCGAGACGCCGACGCGGCCGATGAGCAGTCCCAGCGCAAACCCCAGGGAGAGGATGTTGAGCGCGCGCGATTCGGGGATGCCCTGCGCGATGAGGTGACGCACCAGCCAGTTCCACACGCCCACTTCGCATCCGACATAGAGGAAGAGAAGAAATCCGAGAATAAAAAGCATGGGGCGGCCGAGGACCGGGCCAGCATCGGCAAAGATGAAGCGCCCTGCGCCGGTCGGCGGGGGCATATGCGCGGCGGCCTGAATGGCGAGGGTGATGAGCGTGAGTCCCGCAATGGTGTAGCAAAGACGAACCCAGTTGCGGCGGAAGAGATTCGCGGCGATGAAGGGTGTGGCGAGGCCGCCGAGTCCGAAGAAAATGTTCACGAGGTTGAGCGCGATGGCGCGATGCGTCTCCGCTACGTCGCTGGTGAGCGCGTTGGCGCCGGTGACGACGATGCCGCCGCCCATGCCGAGAAGGAACAGCAGAAAGACGACGCTGCGGAAGCCGGCGGAACGCGGAATGGCAAGCAGCGCGACAAAGATGAGCGCGAGGCCGAGGATCAGGCCGACCTTCTTGCCGAAGTCATCGAGCAGCGGGCCAACGCCGAGAGAGGCGATCATCAATCCCAGCGCCTGGGCGAAAGCGATGGTGCCGTTTTGACGAGGCGTGAGCTGGAAGCGGCTGGAGAGCTCGGGCAAAATGGTGCCCAGCATCGCGGCAATCATGCCGTACACAAAGATCGCGACTACTGCAGCGAGGATGAGCAATGCGAGGCTCCTTCAATTGCTTTCAGAGTGGGGGACGTCGATCCAGCTCCGGGTGCGACTGCTTTCCAACTCGGCGCGAAGAATGATGAGCTGGCGCAGACCGTCGGCGAAGTGCGGATAGTCGCGCGGTGCGCTGGGGTCGCCGATGGAGGTATAGAAGCGGCGAAAAACCTGCTTGAAGGTGTCATCGTAGCCTTCGCTGTGGCCACCGGGAAGATCGGCAAACGCGCGGGCGGAGGGCTTGAGCAGGGAGGGATCTTTGATGATGATGCAGTTCGCACTGTCACGATGGCCGATCCAGAGTTCGTCGGGACGCTCCTGATCCCAGGCGACACCGGCTTTGGTGCCGTAAATCTCCATGCTGAGCCGATTCTTGCGGCCTGCCGAAACCTGGCTGGCGGTCATGGCGCCCCGCGCGCGTTCGCCCATGCGGAAGACGACGGCGCCGAAGTCCTCGGTATCGACGGGGGTGTCGATGACGTCGTCGGCGGTGAGGAGCTTGTTGGCGAAGGTTTCAACCGATCCTTTGGGCTGCTTGCGAGTCTTGTGCACAGTGTTCAGGTCGGCGCAGAGCGTGGCGACGCGCAGGCCGGTGAGGTGTTCGGCCATGTCGAACCAGTGCGAACCGATGTCGGCCATGCAGCGGGAGGGACCACCGGCTCTGGAATCGACGCGCCAGTTCCAGTCCGTGTCGTAGAGGAGCCAGTCCTGTGAGTAGGTGCCCTGTACGACGAGAATTTCGCCGAGGTCGCCGGCTTCGCGCATGGCGCGCACCTGCTGCGCCATGGGATAGCAGCGCAGATTGTGACAGACGCAGGTCCGCAATCCTTTTGAGGCGGCGAGGCGTACGAGTTCCTGCGCTTCTTCGACGGTCGTTGCCAGCGGCTTCTCGCAAAGGACGTGCTTGCCGGCGAGCAGCGCCTCTTTCGCCCTGGGAAAGTGCTGCGCGTTGGGCGTGCAGATGTCGATGACGTCGATGGTGGGGTCGCGCAGGATGGCCTCGGCGTCGAGATGCGGGACGCCAAAGGCGGAGCCCAGCTTCTCCGCGGCAGCAGAGTTGCGGCCGGCGATGGCGGCAACGTCGACATTTTCCGTCCGGCGCAGCGCTTCGAGATGCACACGGCCCATGAATCCTGTGCCGATGACGGCGGTGCGAATGCGTTTGGTCATAGCTTCTCAGCGGTTCAAGCCCCCGCTATTGTAGTGGTCTTTCCGGCAGGACGGCCGGGGCAGAGTGGCTGCGGCGCCTTCCCGAAACGGATCGCAACGGTACGCTCGGACCCAGCACGGACGCGACTCATCTTGATCCTTGACTGCCAGAGGCTTTTGCTTCTTGCTGTGGGGTGAACCTGGCGGTTCGAAAAAATGTCTTTTGCGTTGGCGCATTCGGTGTCTCTTGCGTTAGCCCATCATTGTCTTTTAGTTCAGGCCATTCGGTATTGCCGTCCGTTATGTTCACCGTGGGTAGTGGTTTTGCCCGCTATAGGCAGCCGTTTTATCCGCCACTGGCAGTGGTTCTGTCCGCCGGGCAGTGGTTACGTCCACCAGGCCGCGCCCGGCTGCTCGCGGATGATGAGGTCGTTGAGGAAGGTCGCGGCCTTGGTCAGGCCTTCTTCGGCGGAAAGCAGCGAGTCCTCGTGCTCGATGGAAAGCACGTTGTCGTAGCCGAACATGCGTAAGGTGGAGACAAACTCCTTCCACCACTCGGCGCCGTGTCCGTAGCCGCAGGTGCGAAAGATCCAGCCGCGGTGGCGCTCGTCGGTGTAGGGCTTGGTGTCGAGCACGCCCGTCAGCGGGAGATTCGCCGGATAGAGTTGCGTGTCTTTGGCGTGGACGTAAAAGATGGCGTCGCCCAGTTTGCGCACGGCCGCGATGGGATCGATGTTCTGCCAGAAAAGGTGGCTGGGGTCGAGGTTCGCACCGACGGCGGGACCGGCGATGGCGCGAAGTTTGAGCATCGTCTCGGGACTGTAGACGACGAAACCAGGATGCATCTCGATGGCGATGCGGACGCCGTGATCGGCGGCGAATTGGCCGTGCTCGCGCCAGTAGGGCGTGACAACTTCGTCCCACTGCCACTGGAGGAGGTCGAGGTAGTCGGGCGGCCATGGACACGTGACCCAGTTGGGGGCGGTCGCCTTCGGCGAATCCCCTGGGCAGCCGGAAAAATCGACGACGACGGGCACACCGAGTTTTTCGGCGAGGAGGACGGTCTTGCGGCTGACATCGCGGTGTTGGGCGGCGCGCGTGGGATCAGGGTGGAGCGCGTTGCCATGGCAGCTGAGGGCACTGATGGCGATGCCGTGGTCGGCGAGGACTTTGCGGAATGCAGCGAGAGCGTTGCCGTCGTCAAGCATGGAAAGCTTGCAGTGCGCGTCGCCGGGATAATTGCCGGTACCGAATTCGACGGTGTCGATGTGGAGGGATTTTAGCTTGTCGAGGACCGCAGGGAGAGGAAGCTGCGAGAGCAGCGGGGTGAAGACTCCGACCTTCATGCGTAACAGGGTACAGGGTGCAGCGTGCAGCGTGCAGGGTACAGGGCTCGGGCCCAGGGCACAGGGCACTGGTACAGACCGGGGGTTCTGCGTCAGGGAAAGGGCCGCCGGGCGCGATCCCGCAACACGGGACAGGCCGAGGCCGGACGCGCCGAAAATGAGACGCATGGAACGGCTTCGACTGAAAGAAGGCTCGACACGCTGGGATGAAGTGAGCCTGGGCGAGGTGATGCTGCGGCTCGATCCCGGGGAGGGGCGTATCCACACCACGCGGCAGTTTCAGGTGTGGGAGGGCGGCGGCGAGTACAACGTCGCGCGCGGGCTACGGCGGTGTTTTGGGCTGCAAACGGCGGTGGCGACGGCGCTGGCGGACAATCCTGTTGGGCGGCTGGTCGAGGATCTGATCCAGCAGGGCGGAGTCGACACTTCCCTGCTCCGTTGGGTTCCATACGACGGTGTCGGCCGCATGGTGCGCAACGGGCTGAACTTTACGGAGCGCGGGTTTGGGGTGCGGGCGGCGGCGGGGTGTTCGGATCGCGGACACACGGCGATCGCGCGGAGCAAGACAGGGGACTGGAACTGGGACGACATCTTTGGTCCAGGGCGGCCTGGGCAAAACGGGGGCGCGCGGTGGTTTCACACCGGCGGAATTTTCGCGGCGCTGTCCGCATCGACCCCCGCCGTCGCAGAAGAGGCGATGGACGCGGCGCGGAAGTATGGGACGCCGATCTCGTACGATCTGAATTTTCGCGATTCGCTGTGGAAGAGTATCGGTGGCAAAGCCAAAGCCCAGGAAGTGAATCGCGAGTTGGTGCGCAAGGTCGACGTGCTGCTGGGCAATGAAGAAGATTTCTCCGCGATGCTGGGGATTTCGCTCCAGGGCGTGCAGGAGGATTTTGGCGAGTTGCCGGTGGCGAGCTACGAACAGATGCTGCGCGATGTGGCGGCGGCCTATCCGAATCTGAAGACGGTGGCGACCACCCTGCGCACGGCGCACACCGCAACCCGCAACGCATGGGGCGCGATGGCCCTCGCCGAAGGAAAGATCGCGCATGTGCCACAGCGGGAAGTGGAGATTCTGGATCGCGTGGGCGGCGGCGACTCATTCGCGTCGGGATTGATTTACGGAATTCTTGCGGGGAAGCCGCTGGAATGGGCGCTGCGCTGCGGCGTGGCCCATGGCGCGCTCGCCATGACGACGCCGGGCGACACCAGCATGGCAACGCTGGGGGAAGTGGAACGCGTGATGAAGGGCGAGAGCGCGCGCATAGCGCGCTAGCCAGTCAGTAGTCAGTAGCCAGTAGCCAGTAGCCAGTAGCCAGTAGATGGACTTTGCAGGCAGGAGTGGGATGCATTCAGAAGACACAAAGAAGTGGATTGAGCATATTGGGGTGATGCCGGTGCTGCGGGCTCGGTCCGAGAAGGAGGGCCATGCGCTGGTGGAGGCGCTGGTGGCCGGCGGCGTCACCGTGATGGAAGTGACCATGACGGTGCCGGGTGCTGTCGATCTGCTGCGCGTTCTGAAGAAGGAATACGGACACAAGCTGCTGCTCGGTTCGGGCACGGTAACGGATGCGGAGCAGGTTGAGGCGACGGTCGACGCGGGGGCGCAATTTGTGGTCAGCCCGAGCTTTCATCCTGAGGTGGTGGCGCGGACGAAGGAACTGGGGAAGGTTTCGATCCCCGGCGCGCTGACGCCGACCGAAGTGATCACAGCGTGGCGCGCGGGCGCCGACTACGTGAAGATTTTTCCCTGCTCGGCGGTGGGAGGGGCGCCGTATCTGAAGGCGCTGCTGGCGCCGTTTCCCGATCTCAAGCTGATTCCAACAGGTGGAGTCACACTGCACACCGCGGCGGATTTTCTGAGGGCTGGGGCGCGGGCGCTGGGAGTGGGCACGGATCTGGTAAACCCGAAGGCGATTGAAGAGGGTCAGCCGGAGAAGGTAACCGAGACGGCCCGCAAATATCTCGAAATCGTGCAGCAGGTGCGAAAGTCTGTTTAGCCTAACTCCCTCTCCGGCTTCGGTCAGCTCCGTGACCGGCCGCGTCTGTGGTTTATTCCGCAGAACGCCTGTGCAATACTGAACCGCATTCGACCGCAGGAAAGATTCACCATCCCCATCTCCATTCCGAGGAGAAATTCTATGTACGACATGAAGAACCTGAC
>Ga0210385_10001289_pt1 | contig 15751 bp, 17 predicted proteins | sample IncBWH26OmetaG_FD_160107 | JGI IMG/M metagenome (GOLD analysis project Ga0210385, IMG submission 160107) | Forest soil microbial communities from Barre Woods Harvard Forest LTER site, Petersham, Massachusetts, United States - Inc-BW-H-26-O ...
GATAGAAGCGGTCAAAAGCGCAATCGAGCCGGTAGAGGAGCCGGTCGAGGAGCCGGTCGAGGAGCCGGTAGAGGAGCCGGTCGAAGGAGCGGTCGGGGAAGCGGGAGAAGAGCCGGCAGGAGAAGCGGGGGGAGGGGCGCGGTGACCGCTGCTGGGGTGCGGCTGCTCGGGGGGCGGGATATCCGTGGCCTCGCGCGCAGGCTGGGGATCAACCCGACCAAGCGGCTCGGGCAGAACTTCGTGCTGGAGCCGGGAACGGTCCGGCAGATCGCCGCGCTGGCCGCCGTGCGCCCCGGTGACGTGGTCCTCGAGGTTGGCCCCGGCCTCGGGTCGCTGACCTTGGCGCTGCTCGAGGTCATCGCCGAGGCCGCCGGCGGCGCGCCGCCGGGACCGATCCCGATGCGGCTGGTGGCGGTGGAGATTGACCCGGTGCTCGCGGGTGAGCTGCCGCGCACGATCGCGGAGCGCGCGCCGGATGTCGCTGACCGGGCGACGGTGCTCACCGCCGACGCGCTCGCCATCGGGGAGCAGGAGGTGGGCGCGCCCGCGCCGACGGTGCTCGCGGCCAACCTGCCCTACAACGTGGCCGTGCCGGTCGTACTGCGCCTGCTGGCGGCGCTGCCGTCGCTGCGGCGCGGGGTCGTCATGGTCCAGGCCGAGGTCGCCGACCGGATGTGCGCGGGCCCGGGGAGCCGGGTGTACGGGGTGCCGTCGGCCAAGCTCGCCTGGTACGCGGACGCGCGCCCGGCCGGAACGGTGCCACGCCAGGTCTTCTGGCCGGTGCCGAACGTGGACTCCAAGCTCGTCGCGTTCACCCGCCGCGACCCGCCGCCGACCACGGCCAGCCGCGAGGAGGTCTTCGCGGTGATCGATGCCGCCTTCGGCCAGCGCCGCAAGACCCTCCGCGCCGCGTTGTCCGGCTGGGCGGGCTCGCCCGCCGCGGCGGAGGCGGCGCTCCGCGCGGCCGGCGTCGACCCCGGTGCCCGCGGCGAGGCGCTGAGCGTGGCGGAATTCGCCCGGATTGCCCAGTCCGGCAGGCAGGCGCATGCCGCCCGGTAAGGGAACGTGGATCGTTAGTGCCGTCATGGCGTCGCCACCCGTCCAAGATCCCTTCCGGGAACGAATGTAGGCTTCGGTTCTTGTGACGAGTGTGACGGTTCGGGTCCCCGCGAAGATCAACTTGCAGCTCGCGGTGGGGCCGCCGCGCCCGGATGGCTACCACGGACTGGTAACGGTGTTCCACGCCGTGTCACTGTTCGATGAGTTGACCGTGACTCCCGCCGAGGCGGACAGCGTCACCGTGACCGGCGAGGGCGCCGAGGTGGTCCCCGCGAACGACGATAACCTCGCACTGCGCGCCGCCCGGGCGCTGCGAGCGGCGATCGCGGAGCGCGACGGAGCCCCCGCGGCCGGCCTCGGGCTCGGCGGCGTTGCCGTAACGATTGCCAAGCAGATCCCGGTGGCCGGCGGGATGGCGGGCGGCAGCGCCGACGCGGCGGCGGCGCTCGTCGCCTGCAACGAGCTGTGGGGGGCCGGGCTGTCCGGGCAGGAACTGTGCACGGTAGGCGCCGGCGTCGGCAGCGACGTCGCCTTCGCCGTCCTCGGCGAGACCGCGGTCGGCCGCGGCCGCGGCGAGCAGCTAACCCCCGCCCAGGTCGCGCCGGTCAGCTACCACTGGGTGCTCGCCCTAGCGGACGGCCACCTGTCCACCCCCACGGTCTTCCGCACCCTGGACCGCCAGCGCCAGGACCAGCAGGTACCCGAGCCCGAGCTGTCGGCCGAGCTGATGGCGGCGCTCAGCGAAGGCGATCCGGCCCGGCTAGGTGCGGCCCTCAGCAACGACCTGCAGGAACCCGCGCTCACCCTGTTCCCCGCCCTGCGCAAGACCCTCGACGCCGGTCGAGAAGCCGGCGCGCTCGGCGCCCTGGTCTCCGGCTCGGGCCCAACGTGCTATTTCCTGGCCCACGATGAGGGCCACGCCGCCCAGCTGGCGGCCGCCCTGTCCGGCACGGGCGTCTGCCGCGCGGTAGCGACCGCCACCGGCCCGGCCGCGGGCGCCTCCGTCATAGCGAGATAGCCACCGGGCCGTCCGCGAAGCGCGCGGAACATCCAGGGAGTGGCCCTAGCCTTGAAGTCGCTATGGCGCATCTTCTTGGGGCCGAGTCCCTGCACCTTGAGTTCCCGACGAAAGTCGTCTTCGACTCCGTCACCCTTGGCTTGAACGACGGCGACCGCGTCGGCGTGGTCGGCCGGAACGGCGACGGCAAGACCAGCTTGCTGGAAATGCTCGCCGGACGGCAGCGGCCCGACGGCGGCCGGGTCACGGTCCGGGGCGGGGTACGGGTCGGCGTGCTCGACCAGGGCGACACGCTCGACGACGAGGACACGGTCGAGCGGGCGGTCGTCGGCGACACGCCCGAGCACGTCTGGGCGGGCGACGCCCGGGTGCGGGACGTGATCCGCGGCCTGCTCACCGACATCCCCTGGGACGCGCCGGTGACCGTGCTCAGCGGCGGCCAGCGCCGCCGCGTCGCGCTCGCCGCGCTGCTCGCGGGCGAGTGGGAGGTGCTGCTGCTCGACGAGCCGACCAACCACCTGGACGTCGAGGCGATCACCTGGCTGGCCGAGCACCTCAAGCGCCGCTGGCCCGCCAACACGGGCGGGCTGCTGGTCATCACCCACGACCGCTGGTTCCTGGACGAGGTGTGCAACAGCACCTGGGAGGTGCACGACCGGATCGTCGAGCCGTTCGAGGGCGGCTACGCCGCTTACATCCTGCAGCGGGTCGAGCGGGACCGGCTGACCGCCTCGGCCGAGGCGAAGCGGCAGAACCTGGCGCGCAAGGAACTCGCCTGGCTGCGCCGGGGCGCGCCCGCCCGCACCTCCAAGCCCAAGTTCCACATCGACGCGGCCAACGCGCTGATCGCCGACGTGCCGGAGATCAGGGACAAGGTGTCGCTGCAGTCGCTGGCCGTCGCCCGGCTCGGCAAGGACGTCGTGGACCTGCTCGACGTCTCGGCCGGCTACGACGGCACCGAGGTGCTGCACGACGTCGAATGGCGGATCGCGCCCGGCGAGCGGACCGGCATCCTGGGCGTCAACGGGGCGGGCAAGTCCACCCTGCTCGGCCTGGTCACGGGCGCGGTCCAGCCGATGTCCGGCACCGTCAGACGGGGCAAGACGGTCAAGATCGCCGCCCTCAGCCAGCGCCTCGGCGACCTTGAGGACCACCTCAACGAGCCGGTCCGGGTTATCCTCAGCGGGCTCCGTACCAGCTACACGATCGGAGCCGGCTCGAAGGCGCAGGAGCTGACGCCGAGCGCGCTGCTGGAGCGGCTGGGCTTCTCCGCCGCGCAGTTGTCCACCCCGGTCAGGGACCTGTCCGGCGGGCAGCAGCGCCGCCTGCAGCTGCTGCTGATCCTGCTTGACCAGCCCAACGTGCTCATCCTCGACGAGCCGACCAACGACATGGACACCGACATGCTCGCGGTGATCGAGGACCTGCTCGACTCGTGGCCGGGCACGCTCATCGTGGTCTCGCACGACCGGTACTTCCTTGAGCGGGTTACCGATCAGCAGTACGCGATCCTCGGCGGACGGCTCCGCCACCTGCCGGGCGGCATCGACGAGTACCTGCGGCTGCGGTCGCAGGCCCAGTCGGCGGCGGCGCAGCCGGCGCTGGGCAGCGCGACCGCCCCGCGCCCCGCGGCGGCGGCGCCGGCCGGGGCGGACGGCGGCATCGCGGTGGGGTCGGCGGCCGAGCGCGCCGCCAAGAAGGAGCTCGACCGGCTCGACCGGCAGATCGCCCGGGCCGGGGAGCGCGAGGCCAAACTGCACGCCGAGCTGGCCGCCAACGCGACCGACTACGCGCGCCTGACCGAGCTCGGTGCCCAGCTCACCGCGGTGGAAGCCGAGCGGGCCGACCTTGAGGAGCGCTGGCTGGAGGTTGCGAGTTCCCTGGAGCGCTGAAAATTCGCGCTTCCGAGGACAATTGGTGCTTCTTGCTGAGTTTGTTGTGTCAAAGTGCTTGACCAGCAAATTTACTCAGGAGTAACTTGCCGGTGTGCTGAACCTCACAGCGTCCCAAGGCCGGGTCAAGTGGCGCCGTTTCGCGATGGTGGCGGTGCCGGCCGTCATTGTCGCGGGCGCGCTCATCGGGTTGACCGCGGAAGGGGCCATCGCCTCAAGCATTTCCGTCTCCGGCGAGCAGTACCTGATCACGGCGAGCAAGCTGACCGGGACCGGGTTCGAGCAGTTCGGCGGCACCGTCCCCGGCTCCTCTGGTGACCAGCCGGTCATCATCTCGGCCATTCACAACGCGACGCTGGCCAACCTCTGCCAGAGCGTCTCGATCGGCCCGATCACCCTGCACCTGACCGCCGGCGGCGGCGGGACCCCGGTGAGCGCGCAGAACCTGATCGTCGACGCCTCCGGGCAGACCGGCAGCGAGGCGATCTTCCATAACATCACCATCGGCCAGGACGCGGGGACGCTTAACGAAGACCCCGGCGCCGACGGCTCCTCGGGCGGGTTCGGGCAGCAGGCGGACTCGATGGAGATCGACAACCTCGTCCAGCACACCTGGCTGACGACCGCGGGCACGTTCACGCTGCCCGACCTCAGCCTCGGCTTCGGCGGGAGCTGCTCTTAGCTATGACTAGGCGCGGTCGCTGGCAAGCCTGGCGGCGGAGCCGTCCCTTCTGGGGCGGCCTGCTGCTCCTTCTGTCCGGCCTTGAGCTGGTGGCGCTCCCGCTCAGCGGCCTGCTCGTGCACGGCGGGCTCAAGCTCGTCATCTACATCGGCATCGGCGGCGTGTTCGGCGTGCTCATCGGCGCGCTCCTCATCGCGGCGGGAATCGCGATGTGGTTCAACCCGGCGCACCGGGCGTTCTACGGGATCGCCGGGGTGATCCTCGGCATCGCGTCTTTCCCGGCCTCCAACCTGGGCGGCCTGTTCGTCGGCATGCTGCTCGCCATCGTCGGCGGGGCGCTCGGGTACGCCTGGACGCCGGTCACCACCGGCGGGACGGGCGGGCAGCAGAGCCCCGAGCCCGGGGCGGGCGCTGAGTCGGCGGCGGCTTCGTGAGGCGGCTGCTCAGGCTGGCGGCGTTGCCCGCCGCGCTGGCGATGGCCCTGGTCGGCGTGACCGGGGCGCAGGGTGCCATGGCGGCCCCGTTGGGCGGCCAGGGGTGCATCCTCGGCCTCCTCTGCATCCCCGGCCAGCCGTCACCGACGCCGACATCGACGGCAACGCCGACGCCGAGCCCGTCGGGCAGCGCCGCCGCCAGCGTGCCGGCCCTTCCGCTGCCGTCCCTGGGGGTGCCGTCCGTCCCGGCCTCCGGCCTGCCGGTGGTGGGCCCGGTGGTGGGCAAGGTCCTGAACCCGGGCGCCAGCCCGACCGCCACCCCGTCGCCGAAGAACGTGGCCGCCCGCCAGGGGCTCGTCGCATCGGACTCCACGGCGGTGCTGACCGCGGGGACGGCGAACATCACCGGGTTCCACTACGTGGGCAACGTGAACATGCCGACCGCGGACGGGTCCCAGTCGATGATGGAGTTCACCGCCGACTCGATCGACCTGACCGGCGACGTGACGGTGACGGTCACCGAGAACGGGTCGACGGTCACCACGGTCAGCGCCTCCCAGGACTTCAGCGACGGCGTCACGCTCTACGCGACCAAGCTCACCGGGGCGCTGCAGGCGGTCGCCGGGGTCGGGGTCGCCGGGGTCGGGGTCCCGCTGAGCTTCACCCCGTCGACGATCGGCGTCAGCCTGGTCAAGCTGCCCAACGTGGGCGAGCTCCAGCTGACGAACCTGGTCACCGGGGCCATCCCGCTCACGCTTGCCAACGTCACCACGGACCAGCTGCTCATCAGCAGCGGCACCCAGGTCACCACCCAGCTGTCGATGACCCAGTGATCACCCCCGCCTGCTAGGTCTCCTCGTCGAAGGGGACGAGCAGGGTGCGGAGCAGGCCGGCCAGGACGTCACGCTCCTGCGGGGCCAGGCTCGACAGCAGCGCGTGCTCGCGCTCGAGCAGGTCGGTGAACGCCGCGTCCACCACTTCCCGGCCGCGCTCGGAGAGGGTGACGAGCACGCCACGGCGGTCGCGCGGGTCGGGCTCGCGCGACACGAGGCCGGCGGCCGCCAGCCGGTCGATACGGTTGGTCATCGTGCCCGAGGTGACCAGCGTGGCGCGCAGCAGCACCCCGGGGGTCAGCTGGAACGGCGGCCCCGCCCGCCGCAGGGCCGAGAGCACGTCGAATTCCCATGACTCAAGGCCGTGCGCCGCGAACGCCCCGCGCCGGGCGATGTCCAGGTGCCTGGCCAGCCGGGAGACCCGGCTCAGCACCTGCAGCGGCTCGACGTCGAGGTCGGGTCGCTGGTGGCGCCACGCGGCGACAAGGTCGTCGACCTCGTCGCGCTCCTTGCCGGTGAGTTGCCCCATCGACATAGCTTATCTCTTGACGTCAAGATGCTTGATCTGGTAGCAGTATCTCGACATCAAGACTCTTTATGTCGATAATCGATGCCCCCAACGGAGGGATAAGACATGTGGGATGCCGGACAGTACCTGCGGTTTGGCGGCGAGCGGGCTCGCCCGTTCTTCGACCTGGTCGCGCAGGTTGGCGCGACCGACCCGAGGTACGTGGCCGACCTCGGGTGCGGCCCGGGGAACCTCACCGCCGCGCTCGCACAGCGCTGGCCGGGCGCGACGGTGGTCGGCGTGGACGGCTCGCCGGAGATGATCGCGGCCGCGCGGGCAACCGCGACCGAGGCGGCGCCGAGCCTGTCCTTCGAACTCGGCGACGTGTGGGACTGGCGCCCCGAGCGCCCGGTTGACGTGCTCACCTGCAACGCCGTGCTGCAATGGGTGCCGGGGCACGACGAGCTCCTGCTGCGCTGGGCGGACCTGCTCGCCCCGGACGGCTGGCTCGCGTTCCAGCTGCCGGGCAACTTCGACCAGCCGAGCCACGTGATCGTGAAGGAGCTGGCGACGTCGCCGCGCTGGCGCGCCCTGCTGGCCGACGCGCGGCTGAACCGGCAGGCGGGTGACCCCGCGGACTACGTGTCCCTGCTCGCCCGGCCCGGCTTCGAGGTCGACGCCTGGGAGACCAGTTACCTGCACATCCTGCACGGGGAGAACCCGGTGCTCGAGTGGACCAAGGGCAGCACGCTCCGGCCGGTGCTTTCCCTGCTCGACGAGGAGCAGGCGGACGCGTTCGTCAGGGAGTACGGGGAACGGCTGGCGCAGACGTATCACCAGCAGCCGTTCGGGACGCTGTTCCCGTTCCGCCGGGTGTTCGCGGTCGTCCACCGCACCGAGCTCGGCCCGCGATGACCTGAATTTCTTACTCGCCGGGTTGCGGCGACGGCCGTAACTCGAGATATAGTCGAGATATACTCGCTACTGAGTAATCGAGACTGAGTAGGTAATCAGGCGATGAGTGACGACCATCAGCTCCGGCGCCAGCGGCCGCTGCCGCGCACGCCGGTCGCGCTGTCCGTGCTCAGCCTGCTGAACGAGCGGTCGATGCACCCCTACGAGATGCGCTCCCTGATGCGGGAGCGACGGCATGACCGGGCGTTCCGCATCAGGGAGTCGTCGGTGTACGACACCGTGGCACGGCTGGCCGAACGGGGCTTCATCGAGCCGGTCGAGGTCAACCGGGAGGGCAGGCGGCCCGAGCGCACCGTGTACGCGATCACCGAGGCCGGGCGCGACGAGCTCCTGGTCTGGCTGTGGGACCTGGCCAGCGAGCCGTCCGCCGAGTACCCGGCGTTCGCGGCCCCGCTGATGTTCATCTACTCCCTCGGCAAGGAGCGGACGATCGCGGCGCTGCAGCAGCGGGCGGCGCGGCTCGAGGCGGAGATCTCGTCGTCCGACGCCTTCCGGCGCGCCTACCTGGCGGACGTGCCCGACTTCCCGCGGATCTTCGGCCTCGAGGACGAGTACGCGCAGGCGATGCGGCAGGCGGAGCTCTCCTGGGTGCGGGCCACGGTCGCCGAGCTGCGGGACGGCACGTTCCCGTGGCCCACAGTCGACGAGCTCAAGGAAGCCGGATACATCGACTGACGGGAGTTTTCCGCATGTCCGCACCAGCAACCACGGCAACCCCAGCGATCCAGGTGACCGGGCTGCGCAGGTCGTTCCGGGCCGGTCTGGCTCCGCGTGCTCGGTCACGTCAACCCGATGTACTACGCCGTGCAGGCCGCCCGCGCGCTGGCCGCCGGATCGGTGGCCACCGGCGCGGTCGGCCTGGGCTTCCTGGTCATGATCGTGATCGCGGGTCTCGCGCTCTGGTGGGGGACGCGCGCGTACCAGCGGGCGATGGCCTGACGAAAACGTTCAGCAAGTTAAGCGACTATTCCAATTGAATTACTAGGAAACTCGTGCCATGCTCTTGCTGTGCACCAGACGACTACCACTTCTGAACAGGGGCTTCTTACGCCCCAGGAGCTTGCCGCAAAGGTGCGGCGGCTCACCGCTAGCCCGGCCGAATGGGTGGCCAGGGTCCGTCTTGACCCCGAGGGGCGCTGGTACGAGCAGATCCCCGTGGACGGCAGGTACGAGCTCTGGCTGATCAGCTGGCTGCCGGGCCAGTCGACCGGGTTCCACGATCACGGTGGTGCCAACGGGGCGTTCGGGGTGGTCTGGGGTGAACTGGACGAGTACCTGCTCGAGGGGAAGGCCGGCGGCACGATCGCCCGGCCGATTGTGCCCGGGAGGGTGCGGTCGTTCGGACCGCGTCACGTGCACGACGTGCGGAACTCCTCGACGGGCTCGGTCGCGGTCAGCGTGCACGCCTACTCGCCGCCGCTGTCGGCGATGACCAGGTACGATCTGACTCCTGGCGGCCTCGTGCCGATCCGGACGGAAGGAAATGACGACTGGTGACGACCCGGCCTCCCGGAGCGCGGTCCATCGACGAGATCCTGGCCGCGGCGCGCGCCCGGCTGTCCCGGGTAACCCCGGCCGAGGCGTTCGCTGAGCTTGCGGCCGGCGCGGTGCTCATCGACATCAGGCCCGCCGCGCAGCGGGCCGTCGCCGGGGAGGTTCCCGGCTCCGTGGTGATCGAGCGCAATCACCTGGAGTGGCGGCTTGACCCGGAGAGCTCCGCCCGGCTGCCCTGGGCCACCGGGTACGACCTGCGGCCGATCGTGATCTGCGCCGAGGGTTTCACCTCAAGCCTGGCGGCGGCCGCGCTGCAGGACCTCGGCCTGGCCCGCGCCACCGACGTGGCCGGCGGGTACCAGGCATGGCAGGCGGCAGGCCTGCCCACGGCCCGCCCGGCCGAACGGACGGTCAGCATAGCCCCGGGGGCGTCTGCCGCCTGCGCGGAGTAACGCCTCCTGGGGGAGTGGTAACCGGGCGCCCCGCCTGGTACCAGAGCCGTGACCGGGATCAGACCGGGGATCAGACCGTGGTCTGATCCGGCGGCTGGCCGGCCAGGCCACACTGGAGGCATGAACCGCTCGGTCAACGTGGTGGTGCGATCGCTTGGACTTGCCTGGCTCGGCGTGGTCGCGTTCGTCCTGTTCCCGCCCGTCAGCCGCTCCGCCCTGCTCGTCCAGGCGATCGCGTACGGTATCGCCGGGCTGTGCGTGCTTGGCTGGGTGGTGCTCGACTACTCACCGCGGGCCACGCGCTACGGCCGGTGGGGTTACCCGCTCATCCTGGGGGCAGCGGCCGTGGCCACCGGGGCCGCAGCCACCGCGGGGCTGGACGGCGGCACGGCGCTGGGGGTCTTCACGCTCGTGGTGGCGATGCAGGCCGGCAGCGACTGCGACCTCGGGCCGGCCCTCTGGGTGACCGCCGCCGGGATTCTCGCCACCGAGGTCAGCGGGCTGGCGTTCGGCGTCGATTACCCCATCCTGATCGGACTTCCCCTCGCCATTGCCTCCGGCCTGCTGATCGGGCGCAACCGCGGCATCTTCCGGATCCAGGCGGAGCAGGCGGCCGCGCTGCTGGCGCAGCGGGAGCGCCTGGAGGCCGAGCAGCGCCGGGCCGACCTGCTTGACGAGCGGGCCCGCATCGCCCGCGAGATTCACGACGTGCTCGCGCACTCCATTGGCGCGCTCGGCATCCAGGTCCAGGCGGCCCGTTCGGTGCTGACCGACTACGGCGACGTCGACAAGGCCGTCGAGCTGCTCACCGCCGCCCAGCGAATGGCCTCAGAGGGACTGACGGAGACCCGCCGGGCGGTGCACGCCCTGCGTGACGACACCCTGCCGCTGGCCGACGAGCTCGCCAAGGTGGCCGGCACCTACGCCGAGCGGTACCACGTCACGGTCAGCCTCGACACCGACGGCGACCCGCGGCCGGTGCCGCCCGACGCCACGGTCGCGCTGCTCCGCATCGCGCAGGAGGCCCTCGTCAACGCGGCCAAGCACGGGGCGGGCAAGCCGGTGACGGCCCGCCTCGACTACGGCCCGGCGGAGGTCACGCTTACCGTCAGCAACGAGGTGGAGGCGCTTGCCGGCGGCACCGCGGAGCGCGCCGTCGAGCTCAGTACCGCCAACGCCGGGTACGGCCTGACGGGGATGCGGGAACGGCTGCGGATACTGAACGGAACGCTTGAGGCGGGCCAGGAGGGCAGCTGCTGGATCGTTCGGGCGCAAGTCCCGCTGCCCCGCGGGAACTGACAAGATGACACCATGAGGACCGTGGGTACGCCGCTGCGGATCGTTATCGCGGACGATCAGGCCAGCGTGCGCGAGGGCCTGGTGCTGCTCCTGGGCGGTCTGCCCAGCATCGACGTGGTCGGGGCGGCCGCGGACGGCGAGCAGGCGCTGGCGCTGGTGGCCGAGCACAAACCGGACGCGATCCTGCTCGACCTGCACATGCCCGTCCTCGACGGCATCGCGGCCACGCGCCGGCTCACCGCGGAGCACCCGGGCGTCGCGGTCGTCATCCTGACCACCTACGCCGACGACGAGTCCGTCCTCGACGCCCTGCGGGCCGGAGCGCGCAGCTACCTCACCAAGGACGCCGACCGGACCGACATCGCCAGCGCGCTGCAGGCGGCCGCGGGCGGCCTGTCGGTCCTCGACCCGCGGGTCCAGGCCACCCTGCTGGCCGCCGCCACGTCACCCGCCCGGGCGGCCGGGACCGCGTCGCCCCGGGTTCCCGAGCAGGCCAGCCCGACGCCACCGCCGGACGGCCTTACCCAGCGCGAGGCCGAGATCCTGGCGCTCATCGCCCAGGGGCTGACCAACCTGGAGATCGCGTCGCGGCTGTTCCTGAGCAATCACACCGTCAAGACGCACATCAGCCGGATCTTCGCCAAGACCGGTTCCAGGGACCGGGTCGCGGCCATCGGCTACGCCCGCCGGCACAACATCGGCTAACCGGGAAGGAACCGGGCTAGGCCTGGGCGTCGAGCTGGGACAGGCCATTCCACGCCAGGTCGATGAGGTTCGCCGCGACCTGCTCAAGCTTGGGCTTGCGGGCGTCCAGCCACCACTGGCCGGTGAACGCGACCATGCCCACCATCATCTGGGAGTACATCGGGGCCAGCTTCGGGTCCCGGCCGCGGGACTTCAGGAAGTCGGCCATGATGTACTCCACCTGGCCCGCGATGTCGGCCAGCAGCGTGCCGTAGGTGCCGCTGCCCGATCCCGGGCTGGAATCCCGCACCAGGATCCGGAACCCGTCCGCGTTTTCCTCGATGTACCGCAGTAGGGAGACCGCCGCTGCCTCGAATTTGGGCTTGGAGTGCGGGCCCTCGAACAGCATCATCGTTACCGTGGTCAGCCGCTCAACCTCGCGGTCCACGACCACGGCGTACAGACCTTCCTTGCCGCCGAAGTGCTCGTACACCACAGGCTTGGACACCCCAGCCTGCGCGGCGATCTCCTCGATCGAGGTGCCTTCGAATCCCCGCTCCGCGAACAGCCTCCGGCCGATGTCGAGGAGCTGCTGCCGCCGTTCCTGGCCAGTCATGCGCTTTCTGCCGGTCTTTGGGGATTGGTCGGTCACCGAAACATCATGACTTTATGCCGCCGCCTTGTCAGACTGGTTCACTGGCTTCGTCGCCTTTTCGTTACGCTTCGTCATGCTGCCAAGGCTACGCGTCGCGCCGTCGGCGCGCTTGGCGCTCAGCCGCGCCTCGTCCGGCCAGCGCACGTCGTACGCCCAGCCCAGCTTCTCGAACCACTGGATCACCCGGGCGGACTGGTCGATCTGGCCCTTCAGCGCGCCGTGCCTGGCGCAGGTCGGGTCGGCGTGGTGCAGGTTGTGCCAGGACTCACCGAACGCCGCGATGGCCAGCCAGGCGACGTTCACCGAGCGGTCGCGGGACACCCAGTCGGTGCCGCCCCAGGTGTGGCAGATCGAGTTGGTCGACCAGGTCACGTGGTGCAGCAGGGTGACGCGGACCAGGCTGGCCCAGAAGAACATCTCGATGGCGCCGTGCCAGGACCAGACGGCCGTGCTCGTGTTCCAGAAGCCACCGATGACGCCCGGGGCCACCAGCGTGAACAGGACGATCATGGGGAAGAAGAAGTGGACGGCGCGGATCTTCTTGTCGGCCAGCAGATCGGGCGCGTACTTCTCCTTCGAGGTCCTGTTCTCGTCGAACAGCCACAGGACGTGTGCCCAGAGCAGGCCCTTGGTCAGGGCCTTCATGTCCTCGCCGTAGCGCCAGGGCGAGTGCGGGTCGCCGACCTTGTCGCTGTACTTGTGATGCCGCCGGTGGTCGGCGACCCAGTTGACGACCGGGCCTTCCATCGCCAGGCTGCCCGCGATCGCCAGCGCGACCCGGAGGCCAGGCTTGGCCTTGAACGAGCTGTGCGTGAAGTAGCGGTGGTACCCGACGGTGACGCCGAGTCCGGATACCCAGTAGAAGACGGCCCCCACCACGAGGTCCCGCCAGTTCAAGCCCCAGCCCCAGGCGACCGGGATCGCGGCGATGAGGGCCGCCATCGGCAGGAAGACGAAGACCCCGACCAGGATGCGCTGCGGTGTGGTCTTCGGGTTCTCCTCGTCGAAGTCCCCGACCGCCTTGCGCAGGATCGGCGCGGCGCTCGGGTCGACCGAGAGTGCGGTGTCCTCGTTAGCTACGAGGGTCGTGCTCCGCGTTTCACGTGTGTCCGGAGTCCTTGCCATGCTCTCCCCTGAGGTGAGGCGCCCTGAGGCGGTGGCTTGTACGCTTACGTAACCGTAGCCTACGTAACCGTAGGTTGCGCAAGGGCCTTAGGTGAATTCTTGGATATAGCCAGGTAAAAGCCTCGCCGGCCATCCACTACCCAGCACATTGGCGGGCACACGTCGCGGGGGCAGGAGGCGGGCGGGCGGCGGGCGAGCAGAAGCGCCGCGGCCGAGCCCGTTCCCGGTAGAGTTAGGGAGGCCGGTCCCGGGTCGTCTAGTGGCAGGACAAGTGGTTTTGGTCCACTTTACGGAGGTTCGAATCCTTCCCCGGGAGCCACGGACAGGGGCGCCGCTGCGGGTTAGTCCTGGTTGCGGGGCTGGTCTCGCAGCGGGTTGCGGGTCATGCCGAGCATGATCTGGCCGAGCCCGACGTCGTCGTCATCGTCGTCATCGAGGATGCTCGCCACCCGTTCGAGGTTGACGTTGTTGACCACCTGGGTGTGGCGGGAGAGGGCGGCGACGCGGGCGGCCTCATGTTCCGCGGCGGCGCGCTGCGCGGCCGCTTCCCGCGCCGCCGCCTCCCGGGCCGCGGTCTCGCGGGCGGCGGCGTCGCGGGCGCCGGCCAGCAGGTGGGGCTGTACCCACATGAAGAAGCTGATCCAGGCCGAGCCGGTCGAGGTGGACCAGATGTTGGCGCTGAGGTAGTGCACCGTCTGGATCAGCGCGTGGGCGACGCTCGCGTACTGCGAGTCGGGGAAGCCCTCATACCAGTTCTGCCCGCCGAGCTGGCGCAACGAGTCGATCACGGTGCGCGGCGGCTGGTCCGTGAGGGCCGCCCACAGCAGCGCCTGGGCCATCCGGTCGCAGAACGCCCCGCGGTCGAAGTCCGGCGGCACGGCCGACTCCGGTAGCAGGCCGCTGATGTCGTAGTGCAGCTGCCTGATGAACGCGCCCTGGTCGCGGGCCAGCAGGGCCGCCGACTGGCGGATATCCGGCAGCGCCCCCGGATCGGATGCCTGCGGCCGAGACCCGGTCGGCGGTGCCTCGTGGCCCAAGTCACTTGCCATGTCGGACTCCCCTCCCTAAGTCCATGTCTCCCCGTAAGGCGCTGCTGCGCGCCGCAGAACCGCTCCTTCAGGAACGGCTGGCCCGTTCCGCTCCCACCCCCGTGAGCGCACGGACCTGCATCCGGGCGAACCGGACCGGGTCGGCCGGGTGCCGGTCGGTCACCGTGCCGAGCCAGCCGAGGAAGAACGCCAGCGGGATGGACACCAGCCCCGGGTTATTGAGCGGGAAGAACGCGAAGTTGACGTGCGGGTCGGTGATCAGCGACGTGCCGACGGCGCCCACGGCCTTGGCCTGCCCGGAGACCACCGGGGAAAAGATGATCAGGCCAACCGAACTGACCAGCCCGCCGTAGATGCTCCACAGCGCGCCGCGCTGGGTGAACCGCGGCCAGAACAGCGAGTACAGGATCGACGGCAGGTTCGCCGACGCGGCCACCGCGAACGCCAGGCTCACCAGGAAGGCGACGTCGATGCCCTTCGCGAAGATCCCGCCGATCACGGCCACGATCCCGATGACCACCGCGGTGAAGCGGGCGACCCGGACCTCGTCGGCGGGGTCGGCCTCTCCCTTGCGCAGGATGCCGGCGTAGACGTCGTGGGCGAAGCAGGCGCTGGCGGTGATCGTCAGGCCCGCCACCACGGCGAGGATGGTCGCGAAGGCGACGGCCGCCACGATGCCGAGCAGCACCGTGCCGCCCAGGTGGTAGGCGAGCAGCGGCACGGCCGAGTCCCCGCCGCCGGGCGCGGCGCTGATCTGCTTGCCGCCGACCAGCCACATTGCCCCGAAGCCGAGCACCAGCGTGCACAGGTAGAACAGGCCGACGACCCAGATCGTCCAGACGACGCTCCGGCGGGCCTCCCGGGCGTTCGGCACCGTGTACAGCCGCATCAGGACGTGCGGCAGGCCGGCCGTGCCGAGCACGAGGGCCACCGCCAGGGAGATGAAGTCGAACTTGGAGACGGTGTTTACCCCGTACTCGAGGCCGGGGCCAAGCACCGCGGCGCCGGCCGGGCTGGCCGCCGCCGCGTGGTGCAGCAGCGCCGACAGGCTGAAGCCCGACTTGGACAGCACCCAGAGGGTGGTCACCGCGGCCCCGGCCGCGAGGATGGTCGCCTTGACGATCTGCACCCAGGTGGTGCCCTTCATCCCGCCGACCAGCACGTAGAAGATCATCAGCAGGCCGACCACGGCGATGACGATGTCCTGGCCCGCCGCGCTGCTCACCCCGAGCAGCAGGCTGACCAGGGCGCCCGCCCCGGCCATCTGGGCCAGCAGGTAGAAGAGGCTAACGGTCAGGGTGGAGACCGCCGCCGCGGCCCGCACCGGCACGGCCCGCAGCCGCAGGTCGATGACGTCGGCCATCGTGTACCGGCCGGTGTTCCTGAGCGGCTCAGAGACCAGCAGGAGGACGAGCAGCCAGCCGACGAGGAAGCCGATCGAGTACAGGAAGCCGTCGTACCCGGACAGGGCGATAATGCCGGCGATGCCGAGGAACGAGGCGGCCGACAGGTAGTCGCCCCCGATCGCGATGCCGTTCTGCCAGCCGGTAAAGTCGCGGCCGCCGGCGTAGTAGTCGGTGGTGGACTTGTTC
>Ga0210385_10001290_pt1 | contig 15746 bp, 11 predicted proteins | sample IncBWH26OmetaG_FD_160107 | JGI IMG/M metagenome (GOLD analysis project Ga0210385, IMG submission 160107) | Forest soil microbial communities from Barre Woods Harvard Forest LTER site, Petersham, Massachusetts, United States - Inc-BW-H-26-O ...
CGTCGCCGGCCGCCTCCACCGCGCGGCCGGACATGGCCAGCACGTTGCGCTGCACCAGCCGGTCCATGCCGGCGATGCCGATCGCGGACAGTAGCGCCCCGATCGTGGTCGGGATCAGCGCCACCAACAGCGCGATCAGCGTGGTCTCGGAGATCGAAGTGCCCGCGAACAGCCCGAACGGGCGCAGCGTGGCGACGACGATCATGAAGATCAGCGTGAGCGCAGCCAGCAGGATGCCGAGCGCGATCTCATTCGGAGTCTTGCGCCGCTCGGCCCCCTCGACCAGCGCGATCATGCGGTCGAGGAACGACTTGCCGGGCTCCTGGGTTATTTCGACGACGATCCGATCGGAGGTGACGCGTGTGCCGCCGGTGACGGCGCTGCGATCGCCGCCGGACTCGCGGATCACCGGCGCGGACTCGCCCGTGATCGCCGACTCGTCGACGGTGGCGATGCCCTCGATCACGCTGCCGTCGCCCGGGATCAACTCGCCGGCCACGACTACGACTATGTCGCCGCGGGTCAGCGCCGAGGCGGCCTTCATCGAACCGTCGCGCATCGTCGCTACCGTCTCCTTGCGCATGTTGCGCAACGTGTCCGCCTGAGCTCGGCCGCGTCCCTCGGCAAAGGCCTCGGCCATGTTGGCGAAGATCACCGTCAACCACAGCCAGAAAGCGATCGTGAACGTGTACCAGGCCGGCTCGTGGCCACCGCCGAGCGGTTTGCCGCCGAACACCTGGATCAGCCACGTGACCGTCGTGATCACAGAACCGATCTCCACGACGAACATGACCGGGTTGCGGACCTGTACGCGGGGATCGAGCTTCTTGACACTGTCGATCAGGGCGCGCTTGACTATCTCGCCCTGGAACAGCGAGACCGCTTGGCGCTCGTGGGTTGCGTTGACGGCAGTCATCAGCTTGCTCCTGTGATGCGATCGAGGGCGAGGTTCAGTTCGAGCACGTTCACGCCTTCCTCGCCGGAGAAGCCCAGGGCGCGGCTGGAGGTGTACTTGGCGATAAGGGCGTCCACCCTGGCCAGCGACAGGCGGCGCACAGACGCGACGCGATAGGCCTGGATCCAGGCATTGGCCGGTGAGATTTCTGGGTCAAGGCCCGAGGCAGAGCTGTTGACCGCGTCTACCGGGATTCTTGACACAGTCAGGCCCGGGTCGTATTCCTTCTTGGTCACCGGGTTCACATTCAGTTCCTGATAGGCCTTTATGTTTTCCGCGTTCGCTTCCTCGGTCTTGACACTGTTGGGGCCATGGTTTGAGAAGGTGCTGGCCGCGGCGTTGTAGGAGCCGCCTTCGGTTGCCGAAGGCCGCGACTGGAAGTAACGCGGGTCCGCTTCGGTGACGACAGCGCCTTTTTCTTCCTTTGCCTTGCCGTTCTTTTCGAGCACCGGCGTGCCGAAGTTCTGGCCGATCAGCTTCGAACCCACCAGCTTGCCGCGCACGTGGATCTGCTGGCCGTTGGCATCGCCCGGGAAGGCCACCTGGCTGATACCGGTGATGGCAAGCGGGTAGACGAGCCCAAGCAGGATCGTGAAGACGATTATCCCGATGATCGATGTGACGATGTCACGGCGCATGTCAGTAGAGATGTCCTGTCAGGCCCTGCACGATCGGGCCCAGTAGCAGTGCCGGGAAGAAGGTGAGCGCGCCGACGAGCAAGATCACGCCGATCAGCAGCACCACGAATGTCGGGTTGTCGGTGCGCATCGTGCCGAGACCCGCTGGAGTTACACGCTTACCTGCCAGAGCCCCCGCCACAGCCAGTGCGAACAGAATCGGCGCATAACGCGCGAACATCATGTCGAAGCCGCCAAGCAGGTCGGCGAAGCTGATGCCGTGCGAGCCGAGGCTGCCGGCGTTGGGTTGGATGAAGCCTGTATATCCCGCAAAGGCGGAGCCGTTGTTGTTGGCCTGCGAGAGGTAGGCGTAGAAGGTCTCGGAGAAGCCCTGCGGGGTGCTGCCTCCCGCCTTTGAAAGTGCCACTTCGGCTATCGACGCACGGCCCGCTTTGCTTGCGGTCGCAAGCGCTGTGCAGAACAATGCTGCCAGCGGCGTTATGAGAATACCCAGACCGGCAAGCTTGATCTCCTTTGCCTCGATCTTCTTGCCCAGCCACTCCGGCGTGCGTCCCACCATCAGGCCGCCGATGAATACCGCCAGCAGCACGTACAAGAGGATCGAGTACAGACCCGTGCCGACACCACCGAAGATCACCTCGGAGGCTGACAGGTTGGCAAACGGCACAGCGCCTCCGATACCCGTGAAGGACTCGAGCGCGCTGTTCACCGCGCCGCACGAGGTAACAGTCGTGACAACGTCGAACAGAGCCGAGCCTGCGATGCCGAAACGCTGCTCCTTGCCTTCCATGTTGCCGCCCGTGGAGCCGTGAATCACACCCGTGTGCAGGCCGGCGGCGTGCTGCGCCGGCGAGCCGTGCGCCTCGGCTATGTAGGCGACGCATACCGCACCGAGGAACATCACCATCATCGTCGCGTAGACCGCATAACCCTGGCGGCGGTTGCCCGTCATACGACCGTAGAAGAAGACGAGCGCCGCGGGGATGATCAGCACCGAGAGCATCTCGAAGAAATTGGTGAACTGGCTTGGGTTTTCGAACGGGTGAGCTGAGTTGGTGTTGAAGAAGCCGCCGCCGTTGGTGCCGAGCAGCATGATCGAGTGCTGAGAGGCAACCGGGCCCATCGCGATCGTCTGCGTCAGACCCGTAATCGTGTGCACGATCAGGTAGTTGGAGAAATTGGCGATCACACCCTGTGAGGCGAGCACGATCGCGACAAATACCGACAGCGGCGCCAACACGTAGAGGATCGTGCGCACGATGTCCTGCCAGAAGTTGCCGATGCCCTTGCCGCTACGCCCGACGATCGCGCGAACCAGAGCGACAGCTACGGCAATGCCGACCCCCGCCGACAGCCAGTTCTGCACGGTCAGCCCGATCATCTGGGTGAGATAGGTCATCGTCGTCTCGCCGCTGTAGAACTGCCAGTTGGTGTTCGTCATGAACGACGAGGTCACGCTGAACGCCACGTTCCATGGCGGAGAGTGATAACCGAGCGGGTTGAGCACATGCGGGACCCATGGGGCGTTCTGCGTGCGCAGGATCACGTACAGCAGCAGCCAACCAGCCAGCGAGAAGATAATCAGGCTCTTGGCATACGCCTTCCAGTCCTGCTGGCGCTCCGCGTCGACGCGCAGCAGTTTGTAGAGCAGTCGCTCTGGGCCCGCGAATATCGGGGAGAGAATGACGCGCCTGCCGCTGTAGACGGCGGCCATGTAACTGCCCAAAGGCAACGCGAGCGCGGTCAGGATGACCGCGAACAGGATGATCGTAAGCCAGCCCGCCGCGGTCATCTCAGAACTTCTCCCCGCGGATCAGGGCGTAAAACAGGTAGGCGATAATCAGCAGTGTGACGATCAGTCCAAAGACGTCGGCTCCGCTCATGTGCGCTATCAGCGCCGCGGGTTGTAGCAAACTACTCATATTCGGTCGATTCCCTCGAGCATGAGCATCAGCAGCGCGAACATGACGATCCCGATAACGATGGCGACGACATCCATGCCACCACTATTAGGCACTGTCCATCACGCTCGCATAACGAATTCGCTACGCGGCATAACAATTTCGTGACGGTCACTCGGCGTCCTACCGGTTATCCCGATAGAAGGACTTTTTCCGCCGCCCGCCAGGCCGTCGATGGGTAGTGAAACGACCGTTCTGAAAGATGTTGGCTCCGCTCCTGCACGCGAGCGGCGCCGGCTAGGAGCGGAGCTCGCGTGCACCCTCGACTATGAGCCGATTTTCGCTACGCCGAGAAGCGGTAGCCAACGCCAGGATCGGTAACGATCACACGCGCGGATTGCCCGTCGCCCTGGACCTTGGCGCGCAGGCGGGCGATGTGTGTGCGTAGCGTCTGCACGTCGTCGCCATACTCGGGTCCCCACACCTCGCCCAGCAACGCGCGATGGGTCATCAATCTGCCCCGGTTCCGTACGAGCACGCGCAGCAGGTCGAACTCGATCGGTGTGAGGTGCACGTCCTCTCCACCCCGACGCACAACACGTGCCGCGAGGTCGATCTCCAAATCTCCGACCGTTATGCGCGGCTCCTCCTCTGAGCGGCCGCCGCGACGCAGCGCGGCCTGCAGGCGAGCCACTAGCTCACGCGAGCCAAACGGCTTCGTTATGTAGTCGTCGGCTCCCGCCTCGAGCGCCCTTACCTTCTGCTCCTCCTCGCCGACTGCCGAGAGCACGAGAATCGGCATCTCACTCCACTCGCGCAGCAGGCGCGTCAGCTCGACCCCATCCATGTCGGGCAGCATCAGGTCGACGATCGCCGCCTGCGGCGGACGCACGGCCGCTCGATCCAAGGCCTCGCTTGCCGTTTCCGCCGGCACCACCTCGAAGCCCGCATCGCGCAGCACCACGCGCAAAGCGCGCAGGATCTGCGGCTCGTCGTCTACGACGAGGATCCGCTGTGTTGGCACCGGCTGGTCTTGTGCGATCAACGCGCGTGCTCGGGGCTCGCCACGACCTCGACAGCGTCCTCGGGATCGTGCGAGGGCCGTTGCGCAGCGAGCGGCAGCTCGAACACGAATGTTGCGCCCTGCCCTGGAAGCGACTCGACGTGCAGTCTGCCACCATTGGACTCGGTGAAGCCGCGTGCGATCGCCAGCCCCAAGCCGGAGCCACGATGTCCTCCCTGCGACGTGCCGGCGCGGTAGAAGGGTTCGAACACGCGCTCCAGCTGCGCTGGGGGTATGCCGGGGCCGCGATCGACGATGCGGACCACCAACCTGTCACCCGCCGGACCGCCGCTCGGACCTTCCAGCGGAGCGAGGCCGGTGTCGAACGCCGCCCCCGAGCGTTCCTCATCTGCGACCAAGTCCGCCGGGGGCGCCTCGGCAGCGCCACCGAGGCTGCGTACCGCGCGTGCCCTGACCGACACCGGGTGCCCCCCCGAGTGCCGACGTGCATTCTCCAGCACGTTCACGAAGGCACGCTCCAACTGCACCGGGTCGACACTCACAGGCGGTAGGTCGCGATCAATCGAGAGGCTGAAATCGTCGGGTGCGGGCGAGAGCTCCGCGAGCGCGGCGCGGATCACCTCGTCGACCGAGGTCAGCGCCGTGTGTGGCTCGGCTGCTCCCGCTTCCAAGCGTGAGAGGTCGAGCAGGTTGTCGACCAGGCGCGAAAGGCGCTGCGTCTCCTGCTGGATCAGCGCGGCCATCTCATGGCGCTCCTCCTCGGAAAGAGAGGGCGAACCGACCGCGTCGGCCGCCGCGGAGATCGCTGTCAGCGGTGAACGCAGATCGTGGGAGACGGCTCGCAGAAGAGCCGTCTTGACGACGTCGGTGCGCCGCAGCGCAGCCGTCTCGACAACGTCAGCCAGCAGCGAGTCGCGCTCCAAGGCGGCGCTCAGCAGCGACTCCAGCGCCGGCACGACCCGCTCCTGCAGACGGCGCAGCGTTGCCTCCGGGGTGTCCGTGGGGACGAGCAATGTCCCCAGCCGGCGCGGGCCCTCGCGCAGCGGGAAGGCCACGCGCCGCTCGTCGCCCTCGACCGCCTCCAGCTCGATCGCCGCCGAGGGCAAGCCCAGCACCTGGGAGAGTCGTGCGGACGCGGTCGGCAAGTCCTCGGAGAGGCGTCTGCCACCGAGCAACAGGCGCGCCATCTCGGCCGCCAGGTCTGCCTCGCGGCGACGCTCAGCCGCCTCGCGCGAACGAGCGCGCGTGACCTCGGCCACCGAGCTTGCGAGCATCGAGACGATCACGAAAGCGATCAGCGCGACCCAGTTCTCGCCGTTTGAGATCGTCAGGCGCCCTACAGGCGGCAGGTGGAAGTAGTTGTACGCCAGCGCGCTCAGCAGCGATGTCGCTACTCCCAGCCATACTCCCCATGTGACCGAGACGATCACCACCGCCAGCATGTAGACGACACCCAGCGAGACAACGGGTGCCACCTGCTTGAGCGGATAGACGAGCAGTGTGCAGAGCGCCACCAGCGCAACGGCAACCAGCGCGCCGACACGTCGCGGCGGCGGGTCTGGGCTCAACAGGAAGCCAAATGTGCGGGCCACCTTTTCAGCGTAACGTCCGGTGGAGCGGAGTTGCTACTCGCGCTGCGGGAGGCTTCGGATAGGGAATAGCCGCCCAGAGTGCGCCAGGAACGAAATGGGGCACGCGCAAGACATCCGAGAGAGGCGCCTCTGACGAGTGCCCAACGACCAAGGGCGCCCCCGTAAGGCGCCCTTGGCTTGAGTGGTTGGTTGTTGCCGCAGCGCTACAGTCGAACCGTCTTCGACGTGCTGGAGTCGCCCGGTACGTCTACGAACAGCGTGTAGACACCGTGCAGGCTCTTGGTGTGACGCAGCACGATCGCGGCGCCGAGACGACCCTTGCCGCTGGCGACGGTCTTGTGCTTGCGCACCAGCGATACGAGCGCACGCTCACTCGAGCTGTAGCCCTCTTGAGTGCACGTGATTTTTATGTTGTCGCCTTTACCGTCCACTTTGCAGACGATCTTCGGCGTCTTGCCTGGAGGGCCCTGTGGTCCCGTTGGTCCAGCCGGGCCTTTCGCTCCGGCCGGGCCCTGAGCGCCTGTCGCGCCCTGCGGTCCCGCCGGTCCCTGCGGCCCGGGAGGTCCTGCCGGCCCCTGACCGGGACCGGTCGATTCCGAGGACGGGACGATGCTTTGAACCTCGCCGGTGGTGTCGTTGAGGATGACCGCCGGCGAGCGTGACGCGCTCGGTTCGAAGTCGAACATGTTGTCGAGCGTCCCAGCCGTCGCGTCGGCAGATCCCCCGCCGAGGCGTCCGAGGTTCCAGTTGTCCTCGATGAACTGCGTGATCGACGCCTGCTCGGTGAACGTGCCGTCGACGAAATTGCTGCGTGCCCACGGTGAGATCACCATCAGCGGCATGCGCGGACCTACACCGCAGCGGTCGTTCTGCGCCGGCGGGGTCGCCGCCGTACCGCATTTACCGGGGCCGTTCAGCGAATCGATCGTATCGTCAGAGGGACGCACGATTGGTCCAATCTGATGGTCATACCAGCCGTCGGAGTCGTCGTAGGCGATCACAATCGCCGTGTTCGGCCAATAGCTGGACTGCTCGATTTCGTCGATCGTGTCGACCAGGAAGCGCTGTTCGTCCAGCGGGTCGGAGTTGCCCGCGTGACCGTTCTCATATGCGGGCGGCTTGAGGTAGGACACCTGCGGCAGGTCGCCCTGCTGGAGTGCCTGAGAGAACAGCGAGATGTCGTACTGATGGTTGACCGCCTCATCGGCGGGTGTACCGGCCGGATCGCTGAGACCGACCTGCGAGACCGAGCTCGGTGATACGTGGTCGGGGTTGGCGGTGCTGGCGTAATACTGGAAGGGCTCGTGGTGCTCCACATAGTCTTGAACGGAGGCGTCGCCGATGTTGTCGTGTGACGTTGTGCAGGCCGCGCGAGATACCGGACCCTCGGCGTATGCCTTGCTCGTACCGGCGTCGCTGAGCGAGACGCTGCTAGTACCCGCCGGGACCGTGGCCCCAGGCGCGAAGCCACCCTGGAACCAGCCCCAGGTGACACCCTTGGCGTTCATCAGGTCGCCGATGTTCTTGCCACTCAGCGAGACCGTCACCCCACCCGGGGTACCGTCGGCGTTGATCGCCGTCGTGTTGTTCGAGCACTGGTCGTAGTAGGGCTCGCCGTCGCCGAACAATGTGCCGTTGGCGATGTTGGTCGAGACGCCTCCATGCGCTTCGGCGCCGTTCGTCTGACCGGAGACGAGGTTGATGGCGCCCGGGCTGGACGGTCCGAACTGGGTGCTGTAGGAGTTGTCGTTAAGCGCGAAGTGCTGCGCCAGGTTCCACAGACCCGTGACGGTGTTGCCGTCGTAGTAGTCCATCACGATCCCGTTCGGCCCGTAGCTGCTGGAGTCGGGGGTGGTGCTCTGCGTGCAACCACTGCCTGTCGTCTTCTGGACGAACTCGTTCATGAGGCCGCCGTTGAAGGCTTCCTGCTCGGCGGAGTAGCCGTGGTTCTGATCGCAAGTGAGAGCCTGGCTCGGGTCCAAACGCTGGGGCTGGTCCTCGTTCGGGTTGTTTGTGAGCAAACCGTTGTTCAGACCGTTGACCGCAGGCGTGCCCGGCAGTGCCGTGAACGACGGCTCACCAGGAGGATTGAGCGCGTGCGGGTAGGTCCCGAAATAGTGGTCGAACGAGATGTTCTCGTCGAAGATGACGACGACGTGCTTGATCGGCGTGGTCGATGCGACGGTGGTGGGCGGCGGAGATGCGCTTGACATAGATATGCCCAGCACCGCCGCTCCGGCGGCTAGGACCCCCATGCCGCCCGCGATGAGCTTCTTCCCAGTGCGCAACGGAATTTCTCCTTTTCGGACTCTTGGGCGGCGATCGTGCTGCCGCGCGCCCCGGCCGCCCGCGTGGGAGCGCAACGCGCATCGTGGAGTTGCGCAGGTCGCGTGATGTCAACAACAGGTCACAAACCCGTTGCGATTCTGTGATCCGGGAGGGCCCCATGCACCTAACCAGCCAGCGGCCGGGGACCTATCACACATGGAGCCTTCACGAAATGTAAGCAAACGATCCACATTTCCCTAACAGGATCGCTGCGTGCCCTGCTCCTTTCACAAAATGAAAGCGCGGCGTCCACGTTTTGGTAACAACCACTTTGGTCGTAGCTCGTACCTTGCGAACGTGATCGAAGCTCCTGCAACGTGATCGCAGCCCTTGCAACGTGATCGAAGCCCTTGCACGTTCACGCGCGGTACGGCGCGCACTTGGCCTGACACTGGTCGCGGCGATTCTGCTGCTCGCCGGGGCGGCGTTGGCGCCCAGCCCTGGTGCACACCATCCCAGTCGTTTCGGCGTGCTGTCGGTCGCGGCGCACGCAAGTCCGGCCAACCCGCTCGGCGTGCGCGTGAGCAAGGTCTACGGGTCGAATGTGCCCGCCCGCCGATATGGCACGGAAATAGGCGATCTCGAGGATCAGGGCGAGAACATGCGCGGGGAAATGACGGCCGACTTGTCCCCGCTTCCAGTGCGAGCTTTCGTCGGTCCCGTGGCCGCCTACAAGCGCTACGCCGAGCACTGGACGATCATCGCCGAGCACGAGGCGAATGGCCTGCGTGAGGCACTCGCGAGCAGCGACCGTGCCGGCGCTCGCTCGGCCTGGCAGGCCACATGGGGCTCCTACCTGCACCTTGGAGCCGTGTACGGGCTGTTCGGAGATCTCAACCAGGAAATCGACGGAATGCCGAACGGGATACTCGCCGGCGTCGCCGATCCCCACTTCAGCGGCCTGCGCCGGCTGGAAATGGGCCTGTGGAGCGGCGCTGCGCCACAGTCTCTGGTGCCGGTCGCCGATGCACTCGTGCGTAACCTTCGGAGTCTGCGGAAGATCCTGCCGAGCGTCCAAATCTCTCCGCTGGAATACGCCACGCGCGCGCATGAGATTCTCGAGGACGCCCAGCGCGATCTGCTGAGCGGCACGCACGTGCCCTGGAGCGGACAGGGCATCCTCGGAACAGCGGCCGGACTGGACGCGACCGAAGAGGTCTTTCGCACCCTACGGCCCCTGCTGTCAGGCCGGGAAAACACCGAAGCCGAGGTGCGCAGCGAGCTCGGCCTGCTCAGCTCAGCGATCGCGCAGATCCACCACAATCACAAAGACTGGCCCGCGCTCACCCAGCTGTCGATGCACGAACACGAGCTGCTGAACGGAACGCTCGCCGGGGCACTCACGGCGTTGGAGCTGCTGCCGGGCACGCTCGAGACGAAGACGCCCGCGCCGATCCCACCGCTCCCGACACCCTCGCCCGCAGAAAGAGCGGCCGAGCGAGTCGCGGAAGACGCGCCATGAGCCCACTGGACCGACACGCACTCTCGACGTGTACGCCCACGACGACCGTCTGGGTTCTGCAGGTGAGACGATTCGACCGCGTCTCACTCGCCTCGCCCCAGCTTGCGGCTAGGCATCTTGGTGGCCAAGCATGAGCGAGCTCGACCGCCGTCAGTTCGTGAAGCGCTCGCTTGCCGTCGTCGGCGCCGGCAGCGTCGGCGCGCTGGGTGGCGCGCTTGCCGAGAGCGAGCTTCGCAGCAGCCCTCCGCCGCCCAGCGCCGCTACGCAGTCACGGGCGGTACTCAGCGAGGAACTGCGGAGCAGGGTGCCGTTCGACGGACCTCACCAGGCAGGCATCCTCACGCCGGCGCCGGCACAGGCCCAGGCGATGTTCGTGGCGCTCGACTCGATCGCCCCCAACCGCGAGTTGCTGGCCGAGGCCCTGCAGACGCTGTGTACGCGTGCGCGCAGCCTGACGCAGGGCGAAACCGTCGGCGCTCAGGAGATCGACGATCCTCCCCCGGACTCGGGCATCCTCGGCCCGGTCGACACGCCTGACGCGCTGACGGTGACGATCGCATTCGGCGCCTCGTTGTTCGACGAGCGCTACGACCTTGCCGCTCGCCGGCCGAAGCTGCTGCGCCAGATGCCGAGCTTTGCCGGCAACGAACTGGACCCGACTCGTAGCCACGGCGATCTACTTCTACAAGTGTGCGCCGGACACCGCGACACGGTCGCACACACTGTGCGCGAGCTGTTGCGTGTGGTTACCGGGCGCCTCACCACGCGCTGGAGCATCGACGGCTTCCAGAGCGTCAGGCGTGGCCCGAGCCCGCACAACAGTCCGCGCAACCTGTTCGCCTTCCGCGACGGCACCGCCAACCCGGATGTCGCCGACGCCAGTCTGATGAACCGGCTGATCTGGGTGCAGCCCGGTTCGGGAGAACCGGCTTGGACTGTCGGCGGCACCTATCTCGTCGCGCGCGCAATCCGCATGCACGTCGAGTTCTGGGACCGCGTAGGCATGTTCGAGCAGCAGAACATGATCGGGCGCGACCGCGTGACCGGCGCGCCGCTCGGTGGCAGCGACGAGTTCCAAGAACCCCGCTACGAGCTCGACCCCCACGGCAATCGCATACCCCTGAACGCCCACATCCGCCTGGCCAATCCACGCACCCCCGCGACCGCCGATCAGCGCATCCTACGTCGCGGCTACAACTACGACCGCGGCATCGACGAGGCCGGCGACCTCGACCAAGGGCTGATGTTTGTCGCTTTCAACCAGGACGTCCGCAGGCAGTTCGAAACGATCCAGACACGGCTCACCGAAGAGCCGATGATCGACTACATCACCCCCGTGGGCGGGGGTTACTTCTTCGCCCCCCCGGGCGCGCGGGGACCGGGTGACTGGGTGGGCTCGCGCCTGTTCACCTGAGCCAATGGGTACCGGTGGCAGCGTCCGCGCTTGGACACAGGAGCGCCTCGGTGTCCCCGCGGAACGACCCAAAAATCCCTATAAACCGGCCAAATTCCTCAAGCAAGCCGCGGTTCGCGTCGATTGACTGCCCATGCACACGACAACCCAGCGGACGCTCCGCACGATCGCGCTGAGCTGCTCGCGCGAAACCGACAAGCGCGGATCGAGGGCAGCTCCGCAGGTGGGCCGCCTGCTCGTCGGACTTTTGTGTCTTTGCGCGATGCTGTGTGCCACGACCGTCTCCCCCGCCGCGGCAGCAGGGCAGCCACGCGCCCTCTGTTCGCCCTGGCACGGCTGTGGCCCAACGGCTGTGCTCGCCGACACGAGCGACAGCGAAGCCGAAGAACCTGAAGAAGAACCGCAAGAAGGCGCAGAAGAAGCAGCGACGGCTGAAGTTGAAGCCGAAGAAGCTGAAGATGGCGAAGAAACATCGTCCGCGAGCGACTCGGACAACGCCAACTCCGTCGCGGTCTCTCATCTCGAGCTCACCGCGAGGGCGACGGCCGCTCTCGCCCGGCGCCTGCCCACGGCATCGGCCGTCGCCTTCTCTTTCACGCTCAGCGCCACTGCGAACGTGCGCGTCACGATCGTCAGGCAAACAAGCACAAGCGGACACAAGCACTGGGCCACGTTGCCCGATTCGCTCACGCTGCCGCTTGCGCAGGGCCACGTGGCCCGCTCTCTGAAAGGCCGCAACCACCTGTCTCCGGGCCGCTACCGCTTGACCGTCAAGCCGACCGATGGCCGCTCGCGCTCGATCTTTCTCAGCGTGCACACTTAGGGTGGCGGCCAACATTCGCCCGCGTGCTGCCAAGATGGGCTATGTGAAGGAGAACGCAGGCCACGGAGGCGCCGCCCGCTCTCGGCTACTCGCCGCTCTCTGCTTGACGCTCGTCCTGGGCGCGCCGCCTGTGGTGGCGGCAGCGGCGCCCGTCTCGCCGTTGCCGGAATCCGACTACACAACCCGTAACGCCTGCTCTGCGCCGGCGCCTGGATACGCCGGCTGCTTGGCCTTGGAGCTGATGCCTCACAGCAGCGCGGCAACCGCGCACACGCATCCCCTCGGGATGACCAGGAGTAGCCCGATCTCCTCGGTGAGTGCCGCGGAAGGCTCCTACGGTCTGCGTCCACAGGATCTGCACGACGCCTATTTCCCGGCCAGCACTGAACCGCCCGAAGCTCCGACATCTGAGCCGCAGACAATCGCGCTTGTGGACGCCTACAACGACCCGAGCGCCCAAGCCGACTTGGAAACTTATGAAAGAGAATTCGGGTTGAAAAAATGCCCCGCCGCGGCCAGTTCCTGTTTCGAACAAGTCAACCAGCGCGGCGGATCCGGGCTGCCGTTTCCCGAAAGCGAAGCGGCGCGAGCCGAAGAACTGGCGGTCTGCGAGAGCCCAGGAGAACAGGAAGTCGCGTGTCAGAGGACCTTCGAAGCCGAGGACTGGGCGGTTGAGATCTCGACCGACATCGAGGTTGTGCGTGCTGTCTGCCAAAACTGCAAGATCTTGCTCGTCGAGGCCGACGTTCCCTCCTATCAAGACCTCGAAGAAGCTGAGGATACGGCCGTCAGGCTTGGCGCCAGCGAGGTATCCAACTCATGGGACGGTCCCCAGGAAGGGTCCAGCGGTCGTGCGTTCGATCATCCTGACACCGTCATAACGGCCGCTGCCGGCGACGACGGATACCTCAATTGGACCGAGGCTGAAGAAGCCGAAGAAGCTAAGCAGGAAGGACGGAGAACCAGCTACTTCGCGGGCGCCGACTACCCGGCGAGCTCGCCCGACGTGGTTGCCGTCGGTGGCACCAAGCTAACTATGGAAGACGGCGTACGCCAGAGCGAAACTGTCTGGAACGAGGATCCCGACGCCAAAGGCGGAAATGCAGGCGCCGGCGGAAGCGGTTGCGCCGAATCGTTTGCCGCCCCGCCTTGGCAGCTGGCCGTGCCCGACTGGTCGAAAGTCGGGTGTGGCTCAAAGCGCGCCGTGGCCGATGTCGCGGCCGACGCCGACCCTTATACGGGAGTGGCGGTATACGACTCTGTGCCGACGCTGCACGAAAACGCGGCTGGCAAAGTGGTCAACACTCCGCCGGGATGGTGGCCGATCGGCGGCACAAGCGTCGCCTCTCCGATGATCGCTTCGATGTTCGCGCTCGCGGGCGGCGCGCACGGTGTGGAATACCCCGCCCAAACGCTCTACTCACATCTCGGCTCAGCATCTCTGCACGATGTGACAGTTGGCGGCGACGGCGCCTGCGATGCCGACTACACAAGCTGCACAGGCTCGATCGACCCACTCTCCCCGTTTGACTGTGGCCAGGACGTATGGATCTGCAACGCCACCACTGGCTATGACGGCCCGACCGGCGTGGGCACGCCGGCAGCAATCAGCGCGTTTGAGCCGGATGAAGAAGTCACAAAGAAAGGCCCTCCTAGCGAAGAACGGGGCAAATCAAGCTCTGAAGGTGTCGCCGGCGAAGGCTCTGACGGCGCAGGCAAAGAAGGCGGCGAATCCGGGGGAGCCTTGGCCAACGGCTCAACTTCGGGTACGAGCACAGGTGTAGGCGGTGCATCCGGCGGAACATCCTCAGGCAGCGGCTCCCCCCAGGACTCAAAAACCTCGGTGACCCTGACGGTGCCGCGTATATCGGCCCTGACGCTTACCGCCTACGCACTCACCGCCCTGAGACATGGCCGGTCCGCGATCTCAAACCTAGATTTCTCATGCAGCTTGAGCCGCGCGACTTCGATCAAGGTCACACTTGCCATACAGGTCCGCTCGGGCGGCGGTGCGCATTGGCGCACGCTGCGCAACTCACTCACATTTGCCGCGATCCAAGGCGTCAACCGCCGTCGGATGCACGGCTCGAGCACATTGCCGCATGGCATCTACCGCCTGACACTCACACCTGCCGGCGGAGCGGCACGCTCGCTCACGATTCGCGTCCCCTGAGCTATCTTCGACGTCTGCCACGCCGCGACTCGGACCCCTCCCCCTCGCGGCGAACCGAATCCCGATCGCCGAGCGGACGCTGGCTCACTTCGTGCTCGAGCGCTTCGCCGCTGTCGGTCAGCCACCAAGAGTTGGGCGTGCCGCGAGCCGCGCTTGGGCCGCGGCGATTAGCCACCAAGCCCTGGTACTCCAGGCGAGTGAGGATCTTCGATATCTGGCCCTGGTCGACAATGCCGGCCCGTTCGGCCACCTCGCGATTGCTCGCGGCGGGAAGCTCGGCGATCGCCCTGAGCACGCGCACCGTGCGATAGGTCAGACGAGCCGCTGGTTCTTCCGGCCCTCCGGCCCCGACCGGCTGCACCGGCGGTGGAGTCGCGCTCCGCGTAGGCGGGGGCGCCGAGCGGCCCAATTCCCTGGCGGCGACAGCCGCTCCCAGATATGGAAGCACGATCAGATTCATCAACTCGCCGTGTAACTCAATCAGCGCCGACTCGCCCTCGCTCGGCCCGGCGAAACCCCCAGCCGCGCCTGGGCCGCGGGCCAGCAGACGCGTATAGAGCACCGCCACCACCGCGCCGACGACCCCTTCGGCGACCATCCCACCCGGGGCACGCGCACTCGAGGTCTCCGTGCGACCGCGGTCAACCGCCTCACATAGCTCGGCCATCGCCTGCGCGCGGCGCTCGACCACACGCAAACCGCCGCCCGCTGCGTGCACCACGCAAAGCTGTGCCAGTAGCGACTGCTGGTCGAAGAAGCGCAGCAACGCAGCCAGGCCGCTACGGATCTGCTCGCGCCAGTTTCGCTCGGCGTCGACGGCCTCCACGACTGCAGCCCGTGACTGTCCCACCCCCCAATCGAAGCTCGCCAAGAAGCAGTCCTCGATATCGGCGAACTGTTCGTAGAAGAGCCGGCGAGACACACGAGCACGGGCGATCAACAGCGCCACCGTCAACGACGACGCGCCATGGATAGCTACCTCTTCGGCCATCGCCGTGAGGATCCTTGATCGCTGAATCTCCTCCACGTTTGGGCGCGTCGCTCAGCCAGACCACCCGATCTTTTCGAGCGGACTCCCGATGCTACGCGTGTGCTTGATATTACCCGTGCTCGGCATCTGTCTACTGTCCACCTACGGTCCGCTGTCGCCGCACGCAAGATCGGCTCGGCCGATCGGCCCGACACGGCGCAGCCAAGCCGATTCGCGCGTCTGCAAGTCAGCGTGCAGGCGCCCCCGCGGACTTGTGATCGGCAGCCAGCGTGGCTAGCTTGGCCAGGCAGCAACCGCCTGACGTGCTCCAGGTCCGCCACGTCGGGTGCTTGCAAGCATCGAGATGAGCCATTTCAAACTCCCACCTGTCCGTCTGCGCTACGCGCTCGCGCTGCTCGCGCTGCTCGCCGCCGCCGCCGCGGCCCCTGCGCTTGCCGGACAGTCG
>Ga0210385_10001291_pt1 | contig 15742 bp, 14 predicted proteins | sample IncBWH26OmetaG_FD_160107 | JGI IMG/M metagenome (GOLD analysis project Ga0210385, IMG submission 160107) | Forest soil microbial communities from Barre Woods Harvard Forest LTER site, Petersham, Massachusetts, United States - Inc-BW-H-26-O ...
CGGCCGCTCGAATTCGGCGGCCACGGTCTTGTGCGCCTGGCCCACCGCCTTCTTGCCATCCGGGTCCGCCCATTGCACGACGTAGTTGTCCTGCGCGCGCACGATCGACAGCCCGTCGTAATACTTGCCGCGGGCGAGGGCGGCGACGTTGGCGACGTGGTTGGGAGCAAACTGCGGCAACAGCTCGATGACCACGCGACCGCCCGGCAACTCCAGATAGAGCGTGTTCTGCGGATCCGGCGTGCGCCAGTCGGCCGCGGTCGCGGCGCTCAGAATGTCCGCCGCCGTGAGTGGTTTCTTGACCGCCTCCGCCGACGTCGGCGCTGCAGCGTGCGGCGCGCCGGCGGCGCACAGCAGCAGCAGGGTCAGTAACGGACGGTAGAGCGGTCGGCTTCTCATCAGATCTCCCAGCGCGCGCGCAGCGCGCAGTATGCCCGAAGGCGTACGCGGGCGAGGCCTGCGTGGGCGCGCCTGCCGCGGCCAGGATCAGACCGCTTTGACTGCCTGGATCAGCTCGGCTGCTGCCTTCTGCGCGTCGCCGTACAGCATGCGGGTGTTGTCGAGATAGAAGAGTGCGTTCTCGATGCCGGAGAAGCCGGCACCCTGGCCGCGTTTGATGACGATGACGTTCTTGGCCTTGTCGGCATTCAGGATCGGCATGCCGTAGATCGGGCTAGACTTATCGGTGCGGGCCACCGGGTTGACCACATCGTTGGCACCAATGATCAGCGCCACATCCGCGGTCTCGAACTCGGCATTGATCTCATCCAGATCGGAGATCAGATCGTAGGGGACGCCGGCCTCCGCCAGCAGCACGTTCATGTGCCCGGGCATGCGTCCGGCGACCGGATGGATGGCGAAGCGCACCTGCACGCCGCGGTCGAGCAACAGCTGGGTGAGCTCCCAGATCTTGTGCTGCGCCTGCGCCACGGCCATGCCGTAGCCGGGCACGATGATGACCTTCTGTCCGAAGGCCATCATGACGCCGGCATCGCTCGCCTCGATCGCCTTCATGCTGCCGGTCACCGCGCCGGTCGCCGCCGCGCCCGTGTCACCGAAGCCGGAGAACAAGACGTTGCCGAGCGAGCGGTTCATGGCCTTGGCCATCAGCTGGGTGAGCAGCGTGCCGGCGGAGCCCACCACCGTGCCGGCGATGATCATCGCCGCGTTGTTGAGCACGAACCCCTCGAAGGCCACCGCCAGGCCGGTGAGCGCGTTGTAGAGCGAGATCACCACCGGCATGTCGGCGCCACCGATCGGTAGCGTCATAGTGAGCCCGAGCAGCAGGGCGAGCAGGAAGAACGCGGTGACCAGCGCCGCGCTGCTGTTGAATTGTGCGGCGACCAGCACGCCCAGCCCCAGCGCGGCGACCAACAGCAGCAGGTTGAGGATCTGCTGGCCGCGGAAGCGCACGCTCTTGGTGATCAGGCCCTGCAGCTTGCCGAAGGCGATGGCGCTACCAGAGAAGGAGACTGCTCCGATGATGCCGCCGGCGACCGCCAGCGTGGAGGTCGCGTAACCGACGGTCTCGCCGCGGTACAGCTCCACCGCGGCGATCGCAGCTGCCGCCCCACCGCCCATGCCGTTGTAGAGCGCGATCATCTGCGGCATGTCGGTCATGGCAACGCGCCGCCCGCTCCAGGCCGCCAGCACCCCGCCGACGAACATCGCCGGCAGGATCAGCCCGTAGTTGGACATGCCCGGGTAGAGGAAAGTCACGAGCGTCGCGACCGCCATGCCGGCGCCCGCCCACAGGATGCCGCTGCGCGCGCTGACGGGCGAGCTCATGCGCTTCAGCCCGAGGATGAACAGCGCCGCGGTGACGAAGTAGCTCGCCTGGATTGCCAGGTCCGCGGACAGCCAGGCGGGCATCAGTGCGGCCTCGCGCTGCCGCTGCGGGCGCCGCTCGACTTGAACATCTCCAGCATGCGCTCGGTGACCACGTAACCGCCGACGGCGTTGCCGGCGGCCAGCAGCACGCCGATGAAGCCGATGGTCTCCTCCAGCGGAGTGTGGGCACCGCCGAGCGCCACCATCGCGCCCACCAGGACAATGCCGTGCACGAAGTTGGAGCCGGACATCAGCGGCGTGTGCAGGATCACCGGCACCCGCGAGATGACCTCGTAACCGGTGAAAGCCGCCAGCATGAAAATATACAGCGCCACGATTCCGGTCATGTCGCACTCCCGAGCGCCTTAGCGGTTGCGGCGTGCCTGATCTCGCCCGCGTGGGTGAGGCACGACTGCGCGAACACCTCGTCGTTCCAGTCGATGTTGAGCTCGCCCTGCTGCAGCGCGGGCTTGAGGAAGTTGTAGAGGTTGCGCGCGTACATCTCACTGGCGTTGTAGGCGAGGCTCGCCGGCAGGTTGACGGCGCCGATGATTTTCACGCCCTGATGCTCGATGGTTTCGCCGGCGCGCGTGAGCTCGCAGTTGCCGCCCTGTTCGGCAGCGATGTCCACCACCACCGCGCCCGCACGCATGCGCTCGACTGCGGCGCGCGAGATGATGCGCGGCGCGGTGCGCCCCGGCACGGACGCGGTGGTCACCACCGCATCGGCCGCGGCGATACGCGCATCCAGCACTTCCTGCTGCTTGGCTTTTTCTTCCGCAGTCAGTTCGCGCGCGTAGCCGCCCGCACCCTCGGCGCTCACCCCGGTGTCGACGAACTTGGCGCCGAGCGAGCGCACCTGTTCGCGCGTCGCCGCGCGCACGTCGTAGGCCTCGACCACCGCGCCGAGGCGCCGCGCCGTGGCAATCGCCTGCAGGCCCGCGACCCCGGCGCCGATGATCAGCACCTGCGCCGGACGGATGGTGCCGGCGGCCGTGGTCAGCATCGGCAGGAACTTCTGCAGCTCGTTGGCGGCCAGCAGCACCGCCTTGTAGCCGGCGATCGCCGCCTGCGAGGACAGCGCGTCCATCGACTGGGCGCGCGAGATGCGCGGCACCAGCTCCATGGCGAAGCTGGTGATGCCCTGCTGCTTCAGTGCCTGTACTTCGGCGCCGCGCGCGTGCGCCTGCATGAACCCCACCACCACCGCCTCGCGCCGCAGCTGGCCGATCTGGCCGAGGCTGAGCGGCTGCACGGTGAGCACGACGTCTGCGGCGCTCAGCACCGCCCCGTCCGAGTCCGCCCAGGCGACACTCTTATAAAGAGCGTCGGGGAAGCAGGCGCGCTCGCCGGCACCATGCTCAAGCAGCACGCGCGCGCCGTCTTTAGCCAGCTTATCGGCAACCTCCGGGACGATGGCGACGCGCGACTCCTGCGGCGCGCTCTCGCGCAGCGCGCCTATCGTGACGGGCATTCATGCACCTCGCTGCGAGACCTGGCTCACACAAACAGTGACGGACAAAATGTCAATTGGATGAAAGCCTTGCGTTGTTGAATTGTTGCACAAACTTGCCTTATCTTACTGCGGCCATGCAAGGCATCGACCTCGAGCAAGCCGATCACGGCTCCCTAGACGACCTGCGCATCGTGGCGACCCCGGCCGCGCGCGGCCTGTCGCAGCTCGTGCTGCGCACCGACGTCGCAGGCATGCCGCTCGAGTGGATCGACTACAAGGAAGCGGCGCGACTGTATCACCAGGAGCAGGTCGCTTACACGTGCGGCTCGCTGCTGTACGAGCTGTACGGCGGGGTCAACGCGCGCACCGGCTGCCGCACCGTGCTCGGGGTTAACTCCATCGTGGCAACGGTCGGACACACCGGCAATCCCGGTAACACCCGCCACGATTACGTGCCGCCGCTCAACAATCAGACGCTGTTCCGGCGCGACGCCTATCTGTGCATGTACTGCAGCCAGCGTTTTCCCTCGCGCGAGCTGTCACGCGATCACATCCGCCCCTTCAGCCAGGGCGGCACCGATGTGTGGACCAACGTGGTGACCGCCTGCCGGCGCTGCAACAACCACAAGGCGAGCCGCACGCCCGAGCAGGCGAAGATGCAGCTGATCGCGGTGCCGTTCACGCCCACCTACGCGGAATACATCTTCCTCAAGGGCCGGCGCGTGCTCGCCGACCAGATGGAGTATCTGCTCGCGCATTTCCCGCGCTCGAGTCCGCTGCACGCTCGCATCCAGCGCTGGCTGTCGTAGGCCAGGCACCGTGACGGCGGCCCGGCGCAGCTGTTAAGGTTGCGGCGGATTTTTGCCGCGGAGTTCACGGCGCCGTGATTTTCCTGGTCGATGCCTCGGTGTACGTGTTTCGCGCCTATCACTCGGCGCTGCCGATGCGCGATGCCGACGGCAACCCGACGCACGCGGTCTTCGGCTTCGCGCGCTTTCTCGGGGATCTCATCGAGCGCGTGCGGCCGCGCTACATGGCGGTGGCCTTTGACCAGCGCCGCGCCAGCTCCTACCGCAACCGCATCTACCCGCCCTACAAGGCCAATCGCGCCGGCGCACCCCTGGACCTGGTGGTGCAGTTCGAACGCTGCCGCGAACTGTGTCGCCATCTGGGACTGGCCGTGTTCGTTGATCCCGAGTACGAGGCGGACGACATCATCGGCACGCTCGCGCGCAGCATGCGTGCCCGCGGCGTGCGCTCGGCGTTCATTACCCGCGACAAGGACCTCGCGCAGCTGATGCGCGACGGCGACCTGTTCTGGGATTTCGGCGCGCGCGGACAGTTCGGCTACCACGACATCGAGCGTCATTTTGGCGTCGCCCCGGAGCGCTTCGCCGACTATCTCGCGCTTACCGGCGACGATGTCGACAACATCCCGGGGGTTCCCGGAGTGGGTCACCGCACCGCCGTCTCGCTCATGCATGCCTACAGCTCGCTCGAGGAGCTGTACGCCGATCTGGCGAGCGTCGCGCGTCTGAAGCTGCGTGGGGCCGCGGCGCTCGGCGCGCGCCTCGCCGAGCACCGTGAGGCGGTGTTCCTCGCCCGCCGCCTAACCCGTATCGCCTGCGACATTTCACTGGGTGAGGAGGCGCACCGGCTGGAGCGCCGGGTTCCCGACCTCGGCGCGCTGTCCGGACTGTACGATCGTCTGGGCTTTGGTCCTTTCCTGCGTCGCCAGGGTGAGCGCCTCGCGCAGCTGCCCGCGGCGTGACCCATGGACTTTGCGCGCATCGCCGCTGAGCTGCGCGCGCTCACGGGACTGGCGTGCGAGTTGGCGCCGGAGTCCGCCGTAGCTGAGGGCGGTCGCAACCGCTGCTACCGCTGGCCGGCCGGACGGCACACCCTGTTCGTTAAGCTCGCCCCGCTCGCCGGCGCGGATGCGCTCGTAGCCGAAGCCGCCGGGTTGGCGCAGCTCGCGGCCGCAGGCGTGCTGCGCGTGCCGCGGGTGTTCGCCCTCGGTCAGGCCGATGCGCAGGCGCTGCTGGCCCTCGAATGGCTGGAGCGCGTGCCGGCTGACGCGGACAGCGAGCGCCGGCTCGGCGCAGGACTCGCGCAACTGCATGCTGTGACCGGCGCGCACTTTGGCTGGAAGCGTGACAATTACATTGGCGCCACCCCGCAGCGCAACGGCGCAAGCGATGACTGGGCGGTGTTCTTCCGCGAGCAGCGTCTGCGGCCGCAACTGACGCTGCTGCGCGGCCAGGGATTCGCCGCCCTGAGCGCAGGGCTCGAGCCACTGCTCGAACGGGTCGCGCGCCTGCTCGCCGGCCACCATCCCACTCCTGCTCTGCTGCACGGCGACCTGTGGGCTGGTAACTGGCTGACGCTCGCCGGCGCTGAGCCGGTGGTCTACGACCCCGCCGTGTACTTCGGCGACCGTGAGACCGATCTCGCCATGACGCGTCTGTTCGGCGGCTTCGGCCCGGCGTTCTACCGCGCCTATGAGGCGGCAGCACCGCTGCCGCCGGGAGCCGCACTGCGCGCCGACCTGTACAACCTCTACCACGTGCTGAACCACGCCAACCTGTTCGCTGGCGGCTACCTGCAGCAGGCGCAGGCACTCAGCGAACGGCTGCTGCGGGCGGGGAGTGCCTGAGGCCAAAGCGCACGGCGATTCGGCTATCCTGCGCGGCAGGGTGTGTGGTTCAGAGTGCGGAGAATCCCATGGCCGATAAGAACATCAAATCGGTTCTCCTCGAGGAGCGCGTTTTCCCGGCGCCGCCGGAATTTACGGCGCGCGCCCGCGTCAAGCCTGCGGAACTCGCAGCGCTGCGCAAACACGCGCAGAGCGATCATGTCGGCTTCTGGTCCGAGCTGGCAGCGCGCGAGCTCAGCTGGCACAAGCCGTTTACGGTCAAGCTGGACGAGACTGACGCACCCAACTACCGCTGGTTCAGCGACGGACAGCTGAACGCCTCGTACAACTGTCTCGACGTGCACCTGGCGACGCGCGCCGACAAGACGGCGCTCATCTTCGAGGGCGAGCCCGGCGATGTGCGCCGCCTGTCCTACCGCGAGCTACATGCGCAAGTGTGCCGCTTCGCCAACGTCCTCAAGGCGCAGGGCATCCAGCGCGGCGACCGCGTGATCATCTACATGCCGATGGTTCCGGAGATCGTGATCGCGATGCAGGCCTGCAACCGCATCGGCGCGATCCATTCGGTCGTGTTTGGCGGCTTTTCTGCGCCGGCGCTGCGCGACCGCATCGAGGACACGGAGGCGCGCCTGCTCATCACCGCGGATGGCGGCTGGCGCGGCGGCCAGGCGATCGAGCTCAAGGCGGCCGCCGACAAGGCCCTGAGCGAGGGCTGCCGCAGCATCGAGCGCGTCATCGTGCTGCGCCGTACCGGCAAGCCGGTGCCGATGCGCGCCGGGCGCGACCTGTGGTGGCATGAGGCGATCGAGGGCGCCGCCAGCGAGTGTGCGCCGGAATGGGTGGATGCCGAACACCCGCTGTTTCTCCTCTATACCTCCGGTTCGACCGGGAAACCCAAGGGCGTGCAGCACTGTACCGGCGGCTACCTGCTCGGCGCCAAGCTCACCACGCAGTGGGTATTCGATCTGCGCGAGGACGATGTGTTCTGGTGCACGGCAGATGTCGGCTGGATCACCGGGCACACCTACGTGTGCTATGGCCCGCTGGCACTCGGTGCCACCGTCGTGATCTACGAGGGCGTGCCCACGGTCCCGGATGGCGGGCGCTTCTGGCGCAACTGCGAGACCCACAAGGTCACGGTCTTCTATACCGCGCCAACCGCCATCCGCGCGCTGATGAAGCTCGGCGATGAGCTGCCGAAGAAGTACGACCTGTCGCGCCTGCGGCTGCTCGGCAGCGTGGGCGAGCCCATCAACCCCGAGGCGTGGATCTGGTACCAGCGCGTGATCGGTGGCGGACGCTGCCCGATCGTCGACACCTGGTGGCAGACCGAGACCGGCGCGATCCTCATCTCGCCGCTCCCGGGCGTCACCGCGACCAAGCCCGGCTCGTGCACGCTGCCGCTGCCGGGCATCGCTGCCGATATCGTCGACGATCGCGGTAACTCAGTGAAGCGCGCCGATGCCGGCGGCTATCTGGTGATCCGCAAGCCGTGGCCCTCGATGCTGCGCACCATCTGGCGCAACAACGAGCGCTACCTCGCCGGTTACTGGGAGAAATTCAACAATCGCTACTACGTGGCCGGCGACAGCGCACACCGCGACAAGGACGGCTACTTCTGGATCATGGGGCGGATCGATGATGTGCTGAACGTCGCCGGGCACCGGCTCGGCACCATGGAGATCGAGTCCGCGCTGGTGGCGCATGCGCGCGTAGCCGAGGCCGCCGTGGTCGGCAAGCCGCACGACATCAAGGGCGAGTCGGTGTTTGCTTACGTCGTCACCCGCGGGCAACGTCCCAGCGGCGACACCAGTGCACTGGTCAAAGAGCTGCGCGATTGGGTCAGTCAGCAGCTCGGCCCCATTGCCAAGCCCGACGAGATCCGCTTCGCCGACAATCTGCCCAAGACCCGCTCGGGCAAGATCATGCGCCGTCTGCTGAAGGCAATCGCCCGCGGAGAAGAGATCACCCAGGACGTTTCCACGCTGGAGAACCCGGCGATCCTCGAGCAGTTGCGCGGCTCCGAGGCTGGCGCGCCCGCTGCTGTCGCCAAGCCGGCTCGCGCCAAGCCGGCTGCTGTCGCGCGCAAGGCGCCCGGCCGTGCGCGAAGTGCCAAGAGTGGCCGCAGAGTCAAGAGCGCCAAGAGCACGGCACGCAAGCGCGGCGCGGCCAAGCGCGCGGCCGCGCGGCGCAAGGTGACCGCGACCACAGGACGCCGTAAAGCGCGCCGCGTGGCACGCGCGGCGGTGCGCGGCCGCCGGGTGGCGCGCAAGAAGGGCGGGCGCGGCCCGGCACGCCGTCGCTGAGACTGGGCGCGCTCAGCGCGTCCGCTCGAGTGCCAGGGCGATGAGTCGCCGTTGCAGGCGCTGCGCAGGTCCGTGCGGCGCGTCCAGTCCCATGCGTTGCAGCGCCGCGCGCTGGTCAGGCCGCGGTGCGCCGTGAGCCAGCGCGCGCAGCGCCATCACGAGGCGTGCCGCGGCGCTGCCGCTGTGGGCCTCGAGGAAGCGCAGCGCCCGCGCGAGGGCGATCTCCTCGCCGCTCAGGTCGGTGCCGAACGGGTACTCGCTGAAGAAACCGCGCGTCCGGAACGGCGCGAGCGCGCTGCTCAGGCGTTGCGGCAGGTTGTGGCGGTGCGCCGGCGGGATCTGGTAGTCGGCGCGGATCTTGCCGGCCGCGCGGGCGCGGGCCAAGAGCTCCGGCTGGAAGCGCGAATCGGCGATATTGAGCAGCGCCGCGATCACCTCCTCGTCGGTGCGGCCACGCAAATCCGCGATACCGTACTCGCTGATCACCACGTCGCGCAGGTGGCGCGGAATCGTCTCCTGAGCGTAGCTCCACAAGAAATTGGAGGTGGTGCGGCCGGCGCTGGTGCGCGTGGCGCGCAGGCACAGGATCGAGCGGGCGTCCGGCAGCGCGTGCGCCATGGCGACGAAGTTGTACTGGCCGCCGACGCCCGAGACCACGCGGCCACTCTCCAGGGTGTCGGAGACCGCAGCTCCCAGCAGCGTCACCATCATCGTCGTGTTGATGAAGCGCGCGTGGCGCCGTTGCAGCACGCGCAGCTCGTGGTCCGGGCCGTACAGCTGATTGATGAACGCCACCCCGCGCATCGACAGCTGGGCGCGCTGCTCTTCCGGCAGTTCGCGCAGCGCCGCGTAAAAGCCGCGTGGCCCGAGGAAGAATCCCGCCTGCAGCACGGTGCCGTTGCGCAGCTCGCGTCCCAACAGCTCGGCCAGCTGCGCGCGGCAGCGGGCCTCGCCTAAATCCGCGGCGATCCACGCGCCGCCGCGGGCGCGCACGCGGCCGCGCTGATACTCGACCTCGGAGCGGAACACCCCGTAGCACTGCAGCTGCGCGAACTCGGCGGCGCTCAGCTGCGGACCGGCGCCCGCCTCGAGCAACAGCTCGAGGATGCGCTCATCGAAGCGCTCGCCGATGCGCTGCGAGTTCAGCAGCCGTTGTAGCGGCAGGCAGTCGTACACCCGACGCCGCAGGATGCCCGCGCGGTACAGCTCGAGCAGCTGGTCGACGAACATTTCCGAAGCGGCGAACAGCCCGGCAACGAAGGGCTCGCGCCCGCCGCCTGCCACGCTCGGCGCCCCGAGCGCCTGCAGCGCCTCGCGCCAGGCGCAGTTGTGCTGATGGCGCAGCAGCAGCGCGTACGCCAAGGCATCGGCCAGCTCGCCGATGCCCACCTGCAGCGTGCCGCCGTCGCGCACCAGGCTGCTGGCGTACACACCGATGGCGTGATCGACCGTGCCCACCGCCGGATTGGGCGGGCAGAAAAGCTGGTAGTCGTACGCGGGAGCATCGACCAGAAAATCAAAGCAGTCCGTCGCTACCTGCGCGTGACCGGTCATGAAGGGCATCTGGCTGTGGGTCTCGCCTACCAGCACGATGTCGTGGCCGTCGGCGCGCGCGGCCGCGATCTGTGGCAGCAGGTCGCTGCTCACATCCGGATTGGAGCCGAAACTCAGCAGCAGCTCGCCGTTGACCGTACGCTTGGCGAGCAGGTGCGCAATGACGTTGACCCCGCGTGCCATCAGGTCGCGCGCCACCTGGGTGTAGTTGGCGCTCAGATAGTTGCGTTGCGCCTGCTGCGACTGCAGAAATGCTCCCGGCGCCAGAAAGAACTCGATGACACGCACGTTGCCGGGCAGTTGGTCGTGCTGCAGGTCGCGCGCGTACTCGGGCTCGACGTAGTCGCCGAACACGCGCGCGCTGAGCGGCTCGAGCAGGCGCGCCTCGAGTGCCGAGCGCGCGCGCGGTTTGAGCAGCGACAGCGCGGTGATGATGGTCAGGTCGATGCCGGGATCGCGGCGTGCGCGCCGGTAGAGCTCATTGACCAGCGGATTGGGCTTGCCGATGCCGAGCGGCATGGCCAGCACGATGCGCGCTCCCACCCGGCGCAGCACCGCATCGACGCACGGGCCGACGTCAGCGAATATTTCTGGCATGCAAGGTGTGGCATGCTCCCCGAAGCGCGCCGCGCGCGTCAACCGCTCTCAGTCGCCTAGGTGCAGCATGGAGAAACCGGCACTCGATCCGCACAGCATCGCTGCGCTCAATCGCAGCGGCTACCCCGAACCCTTCCGCTCGCGGGTGCTGCCGCGCGCCAAGCGCCGGCTCGGCGATGCGCTCGGCCTGACGCGCATCGGCATCAATCACACGACGCTGCCGCCCGGCAAGGAATCCTCCATGAGTCACTGGCACACGCGCGAGGACGAGTTCGTGTACGTGCTGGAAGGTGAGGTGGTGCTGCGCAGCGCTGCGGGCGAGCAGCGGCTGACCGCCGGCATGTGCGCGGGATTTCCGGCCGGCGCAGCGGACGGCCACCAGCTGCTCAATCGCAGCGAGCGACCCGCGGTCTATCTGGAGATCAGCAACCGTGATCCGGCCGACAGCGTCTACTACACCGATCCCGAGGTGGATCTCAAGGTCGAGAACGGCGCCATGACGCGCCGCGACGGCACGCCGCTGTAGCTCAGTGCGCGCTCAGGCGCAGGCTGTAGGCGACGCCGACGGCGTTACCGACCTGATCGGTGGCCTTCCAGTCGCCCTGGCCGACGCCATAGTCGATGCGGTTGATGCTGGTCTTGCCGCTCAGGTAGCCAACCGCGACACCATTCTCGGTGGCGGTGCGCCAGCTGAACGGCACGCGCGCATCGCGGGTCACGTCGCGGATGGTCAGCTTGCCGACGGCCTCGAAACCGCTCGCGGTCTTGTTGAACTGGGTGGCGAGAAAGTGCGCCTGGGGAAACTTTGCCACCGCGAACAGATCGGCGCTGCGCAGGGTATCGTCGCGCTCCTGGTCACCGGAATCGAGTGAGGTCATGTCGACGCTCACCTCCAGGCGGCTCGGCGTGCCACTCGCGGCGGCGAGATCCAGGCTCGCCGGAAAGCGCTTGAAGCGACCCTGGTTCTGCGCGCCGGCCTGCATGAAGGTGAACTCGAGAGTGCTCTTGGCCGGGTCAAGCTGATAGTGCGTGACGGCAGCGGGCGCATCCGCCCGGGCAGCGCTCAGCAGACAGCCGAGCAGCGCGGCTAGCGCCAGCGGCGGACGCAACGATCTCATGGCTTCGGCTCTCCGCCGCGGGTATGGAAAGGCAGCATGCGGCGCAGCGTGTCATCGCGCAGCCAGAAATGGTGCTTGAGGGCGGCCGCGACGTGCAGCGCGAGCACCGCGCCCAGGATCCACCACGCCAGCGTCACGTGGGTGACGACCAGCGTGTCGTACAGCACCTTGTTCTTGGGCACCAGATCCGGGAGGGTGAAGAACCCGAACCAGCTTACCGGGAACCCACGTGCCGAGGACATCATCCAGCCCGTCAGCGGGATCACCAACAGCAGCAGGTAGAGCAGTACGTGGGTCATGCGCGCCAGCGTCATCTCGTAGGGCTTGAGCGTACGCGGCAGTTCCGGAGTGGGATTGGCCCAGCGCCACAGCAGCCGCACGACCACCAGCATGAGGATGGTGATGCCGATGGATTTGTGGCGCGCCAGCAGCGCGATCTTCTTCACCCCCTTCGGCAGGTCGTCCGCCATGACGGCGAGGGTCACCTGAGTGATGATGAGCAGGACGATGAGCCAGTGCAGCAGCTGGGCGATCGCGCCCCAGCGGCGCGGGGTGTTGCGCAAAGTCATGGGCGGTAAGCTTATGCGGGTGAGGGCAGGTTGGAAACTCCCGGCCACAGGTCTCGTGCTCGCGCTCCTGGCCGGCTGCCCGCTGCCGCGCCATGCGCCGCCGCCGCCCGTGGTGGTACAGCCGCACGTTCCCGCAGCGCACAGCGGCGTCCCGTTCCAGGTCGCCGCGGCGGACTCCCTGCTGACCATCCTGGTGTACCGCGGCGGCACTCTGGCGAGCGCCGGACACAATCACGTGATCGCCTCGCACGCGCTCGCCGGCACGGTCTACGTGCCGGCTGATCTGGCGCGCAGCAGCTTCGAGCTGCACCTGCCGGTCGCGAGTCTCACCGTCGATGAGCCCGGGCTGCGCGCCGCGGAGTCGGCGGCCGATTTTCCGCCGGACATCTCCGACAGCGCGCGCGAGGGTACGCGCCACAACATGCTGAGCGCGGCGCTGTTGGATGCGGCCGAGTATCAGGAAATCGTGCTGCGCGCGCTCGCAATGACGCTGACCGCGCCCGGCGAGGTGCGCGCGCAGCTGCAGAGCAGCGTGCGCGGCGAGCTGCGCGAATTCGAAGTGACGCTCCATTACCAGCTGCAGGACGGTACGCTGACGGTAAGCGGCGCGTTCCCGCTGCGGCAGAGTACTCTGGGACTGCAGCCCTTCAGTGCGCTGCTCGGCGCGCTGCAGGTGCAGGACGAGATGCAGATCCGCCTGCGCCTGGTCGCGCATGCGGCGCACTGATCAGAGTTCCTCGAGTAGCAGCAGCACGGTGTGATCGGGGCCCTGCAGGAAGGCCGCGGCGTCGCGCTCCACCCCGGCTAGTGCCGTCAGCGGCAGCGCGCGTGCGCGCAGCTGCGCGATGCGCGCGCGCATGTCGCTCGCGTGAAACACCAGCAGCGGATGCGGGCACAGCGTGCTGCGGTGAAACGCCAGATCGAGGTGATCGCTGGTCAGCACCAGGTGCGGGTAGGGGGTCTGGGTTTCCTCGGCGGCCACGAAACCCAGCGGCTCCCAGAAGGCCTGGGCGGCGGCGAAGTCGCTCACTGGCACGCTGATCTCGGCGAAGTCACCGCACTGCGAACCGCCGGCATCTTCGGCCGCGAGCGGCGAGTAGGTGCGCGCTTCCAGCACCGCCACGTTGACCCCGCAGGGCGCGGTGAAGGCCAGTTCGTTGAACACCTCCTCGCCGACGTGCACCACGCTCGGCTCGATGCCGGCCGCGGCGAACGCGCCGAGACTCGCCGCGATCCCCGGGCGCACGAAGCTCAGCACCGGCGAGGGGCCGCTGCGCTGGTGCAGTCCCAGGCACAGCCGCCCGTCACTCAGCACCGCGTACGCATGTGTGAAGGTGTCGCCGGTGCTTGCTTGCCGGAAGCCCAGCTGCTCGTAGAACTCCAGCGCCGCGCGCACGTCGCTGCTGGCGATGCTGATCTCATGGAAGGTGCCGAGCAGCGGCAGCGGTGCGCCGGTCATCAGGCGGAAGTACCGCGGGCCGCCGATGGCAGCCGCTCGTGCAGCGAATCGGTCCAGCCCTGGCAGCGCTGCGCGATTAGGTCGGCGAGCGCCTGCGCGTGGCTGGTGCGCGCATTCAGCGCCGGCACGTACTCGTAGCGGCGGCCGCCGGCACGCAGGAACGCGGCGCGGTTCTCGATGGCCATTTCCTCGAGTGTTTCCAGGCAGTCGACCGCGAAGCCGGGGCACACCACGGTGACTTCGCGTACTCCGCGTGCCGCCATGCTGGCGAGCACGGCGCTGGTATAGGGCTTGAGCCAGTCCGCCGGTCCAAAGCGTGACTGGAAGCTGACGCTCCACTCGCCTTCGCGCAGCAGCAACTCGTCGGCGAGCAGCCGTGCGGTGCTGTGACAGCGCTCGCTGTAGGGGTCGCCCGCCTCGCAGTAGCGCTCGGGAATGCCGTGAAACGACATCAGCAGGTGCCCGGTGCGTCCGTGCGCCTGCCAGTGCGCCGCGACGCTCTCGCGCAGGGCCTCGATGTAGCCGGGGTGATCGTGGTAGTCGGTCACCAGATGCACGTCGGGCAAAGCGCGCCAGCGGCGCAGCTGCGCGCTCACCTGGTCGTGCACCGCGCCGGTGGTGGCGCCGCTGTACTGCGGGAACAGCGGCAGCACCAGCAGCCGTTCGGCGCCTGCCGCCCGCAGCCGCTGCAGCGCCGAGCGGATATCCGGCGGGCTGTAGAGCATGCCAAGCTCCACCGACAGGGGTGCGAGGATTCGCTGCGACAGCACGTTGGTAAGCTCGCTGCGCAGTTGCTCCGACAACTCGCGCAGCGGCGAGCCCCCGGCACCCCAGATGCGCTGGTACTTGCGCGCCACGCGGTAGGGACGCAGCGGCAGGATCGCGCCGTACAGCAGCGGCAGCCACAGCGCGCGCGGCAACTCCACGACGCGCGGATCGGCGAGGAAGCGCGCGAGAAATGCCCGCACCGCACGCGCCGTGGGGGCGAGCGGCGTGCCGGAATTAACCAGCAGGATGCCGATGCGTTCGGTGTTCAGCTCAGCCCCACGCACAGAAACTTGATTTCAGTGTAGTCAAGGATGCCGTACTTGGAGCCCTCGCGGCCGATGCCGGACTCCTTGACGCCGCCGAAGGGGGCGACCTCGGTGGAAAACAAGCCAGTATTGAGGCCGACCATGCCGTACTCCAGCGCTTCGGCGACGCGCCAGGCACGCGCCAGGTCGCGTGTATAGAAGTAGGCCGCGAGCCCGAACTCGGTGTCATTCGCCATGCGGATGGCGTCGGCCTCGCTTTCGAAGCGGAACAGCGGTGCGACGGGACCGAAGGTCTCCTCGCGTGCCATGAGCATCGCCGGGGTCACCTCGGTCACCACCGTCGGCTCAAAGAAAGTGCCGCCGAGTGCGTGGCGGTGGCCGCCGAGTGCGATGCGCGCGCCCTTACCGAGCGCATCTGCCAGGTGCTCCTCGACCTTGGCGAGCGCCTTGTTGTCGATCAGCGGTCCCTGATCGCTCGGACCTTTGAGACCGTCGCCGACGCGCAGCTGCGCGACCGCGTGCACCAGCTTGTGGGTGAAAGCCTCGTACACCCCTGCCTGCACCAGCAGACGATTGGCGCACACGCAGGTCTGACCGGTATTACGGTACTTGCTGGCGATGGCGCCGGCGACTGCCGCATCGAGGTCCGCGTCCTCGAACACGATGAACGGCGCGTTGCCCCCCAGTTCCATCGTGATCTTCTTCACCGTGCCGGCGCATTGCGCCATCAGTTTCTTGCCGACCGCGGTCGAGCCGGTGAAGGTGACTTTGCGCACGCTGGGGTTGGAGGTGAGCTCGGCGCCGATGGCGGCGGCATTGCTGCCGGTGACCACGTTGAGAACGCCCGCCGGCACGCCGGCGCGCGCGGCGAGCGCAGCGGCGGCCAGCGCCGAGTAGGGGGTCTGGCTCGCGGGTTTGCACACAAAGGTACAGCCGGCGGCGAGTGCCGGAGCCGCCTTGCGGGTGATCATGGCGAGCGGGAAATTCCAGGGCGTGATCGCGGCCACCACGCCCACCGGCTGACGCAGCACCACCAGGCGCTTGTCCGCCTGATGCGTCGGGATCACATCGCCATAGATTCGTTTACCCTCCTCGGCGAACCACTCGATGAAGGCGGCACCGTAGCTGATCTCGCCCTTGGCCTCGACGAGCGGCTTGCCCTG
>Ga0210385_10001297_pt1 | contig 15701 bp, 15 predicted proteins | sample IncBWH26OmetaG_FD_160107 | JGI IMG/M metagenome (GOLD analysis project Ga0210385, IMG submission 160107) | Forest soil microbial communities from Barre Woods Harvard Forest LTER site, Petersham, Massachusetts, United States - Inc-BW-H-26-O ...
CCGAATCGTCTAACTGCTTCGCAGTGAGCGGCGCTTTTCGCGCGCTACCGTTCATCGAGGAGGACCTAATGGCAGCCAAGACAACATCCACTACCGTGACATTGAAGCACCTGGCGGCGAGCCTTGCGGAGGATAACGAGCTGTCGAAAAAGCAGGCTGAAGCCATTCTCGGCGGCCTGGTCGGCAATATCGTCAAGCACCTCAAGAAGGGCGAGCGCATCCGCATCGGCGGGCTCGGCATCTTGCAGGTCCGCAAGCGCGCCGCGCGCATGGGCCGCAATCCGGCCACCGGCGAAGCCATCCAGATCAAGGCCAGCAAGAAGGTCGCCTTCCGCGCCTCCAAGGAACTCAAGGAAGCGATCTGACAATCGGGTTCCATCGGTAGCGGACCCGGCAACGGGTCCCGCAGCATTCGCCGCCCGCTTCCTCGCTGCCATGCCAACAGCGAGCAGGCGGGCGGTGTCATGTTGGGAGCTGGAGGCTTGTGCCGGCCTTCGCCGATGCGCCGCCGCTGGGCTTGCGCATTGCCGCAGCGAGGCGATAAATCGCGCCATCGTAGGTGAGAATGGGCGGTTAGCTCAGTTGGTAGAGCGTCTGCTTTACACGCAGAATGTCGGCGGTTCGAGTCCGTCACCGCCCACCATCACTGGAATGTACACTACAAAATTATCGTCGACCCCGCGGCATCGTCCACCAAGTGCGTTGGCGACGTTTCCGCGCCGTCCTAGGATGACGGTATGGAATACGTAATTGATGGCGGGCGAATGGGCTCGTTGGACGAGTTCTATGACGAGATTTCTCGTGTGCTCATTCCAGGCCAGGAGTGGGGTCGCAACCTTGATGCGTTTAATGACATCCTGAGAAGCGGTTTCGGAACGCCCGAACGCGGGTTTACGCTCAGATGGACGAATTCGGCGGTCTCCCGAGCGACCTTAAGCTACGCAGAGACTGCGCGTCAGTTGGAGCGGCAACTCGCAAGCTGCCACCCAAGCAATCAGGAGACGGTGCGCAGGAAGCTGACGCTCGCGCGCTCGGGAGAGGGCGAGACCGTCTTCGATTGGTTGATCGAGATCATTAGCGATCATGGTCCGGGCGGTGAACAAGCCGAAGATAACGTTCGCCTTATTCTCGACTGAAGATAGCTACCGCCGTTTCGGGGTAGGGATGAGTATTTCCCAGTGCCCAGTTTGGCTCCGGTTGGTCCACCAACCTTCGCGAGCGACGCGAGCGAAGGTTGTCCGCCGAAGCCCATCTTGGGCGTAGGCGGACGGGTGCCGCTCGCTTCGGTTGGCAAGCCACGGCTTCGCCCCTTCGGGCTACGCGTGTCCGGCGTAGCTTGAGCGAAGCGAAAGCGAAGACGGACTGGAGCGAGCGAAGCGACCGCCGATTGCCCTGCTCCACGCACATTCCACACGCGCCACCTGCGTGTGCCAAATCGGCCTCAGGTGCCCAAAAAAGATTCTCCGCGACTACCCGCGCACTGACGCCGGCTGGAAAACTGTGAGATAGTTTTGCGACAACAAGCACGGGCCGGATGCCCTCAGGGGGTAGTATGCTACGCATATCGGGTGTGACGATCGCTGTTCTGCTTGTCGCTGGGCCGGCGGCACTTGCGCAATTGCCGCCGCAGCCGCCGCCGGTGAAGAATTCAATCACCCAAGGCACCGATCAGGAACGCGTCGCCTGCCATCCGGACGTGATCCGCTATTGCAAGCAATTCCTCAGGGAGGATGGCCAGGACGACGTATTCGCCATCCTCGGCTGCCTGCAAACCAACCGCGGCAAGATCAGCAATTCCTGTCAGCAAGTGCTGGCCAGCCACGGCCAGTGAGCTAAGCGACGATCTCTTCTGGCTCGTCCAGTTCGCTCGTCTCAAGTGCCGTCGCGCGCGATTCCATGCGCGCGACATGCTCGGCCAATCGCACCCACGACTGCGCCAAGGTCAGCCACAGCGCCTTGTCGCTCTCGGCGTCGGCTAACCGCGCCATCGCCACGCACTCTTCCGCGCACTTGCGGTGATCTTGAGTAGTAGTCCCCATGAGACACCCGACCTGACTAACGCAACACTGCCCGGAATTTGACCGGGCGACTGCGGCAGCGACTGGATCGTCTCGTGGCTAAAACTTGACGCAAAGGCCGCCTGCGCAAAACGACGACCGAGTTCACCGCGGCAGCGGCGAGCCAACAGCCGAGGGCGGCGTGTCAGCGCGGCTGCGGTTGGTTAGAGCGTCGGCCTGTCACGCCGAGATCCTAGATCGTGGGCTTTGCGACCCACAATTCCCGCCATTAGCGCTGGATGTAGCGGCACCTGGGCAGCATTGCGCCATCAACATGACAGGCTCACCGCCTTTCGGCCAAAAACAGCCAAAATTACCTACGCAATGGCAAATTATTGAGAAATTATTGCATGATACATGCGGAATTCACCTAGCTGCACTGCAACAGTTCCATTTTGCGGCGCAACAAACGCCACCTATATCTACTTACGATTCAACGACAAATGAGGAAAGGATCGCAAAATGCTTTTGTCAGTTATCCGCTTCCTCCACGCCTGGAAGCGCTACGGCGCTGCGGTGCAGGAACTGTCTAGCTTGAACGACCGCGAACTGGCCGATATCGGCATCACCCGTTCGGACATTCCGCGGCTCGCTTGGGAGCACGCGAAAGCCTGACTTCCGAAAGCTCAATACCCCAAACTCAGCGCCCGCCTCGTGCGGGCGTTGGCTTTTTATGGGCTCGATGCCGGCTCCATGCCTTTGGCCTTGATGATCGGCACTGCGTGCGGCCCGGCCAAGAACTTGACCAGCGCACTTGCGCCTTCCTTGGCCGCGGTGGCGACGCCGGCCGCATAGACCGTGAAATTCTGGATCTCCGCCGGCAGCGGACCGACCAGCACGACGCCCTTGACCGGCAGGATCTCGCTGATCTGATGCACGCCGATCTCGGCCTGCCCGTCGGCAATGTGATCGGCGACCGCGCCGCCATGGATCAATTTGGCCTTGGCATTGATTGCGGCAGCGATGCCGAGCCGCTCCAACAGTTTTCCAACATAGATGCCGCTCGAGCCGCCGGCCGCCGGATCGATATAGGCCACCGATTTTGCTGCCATCAGCGTGCGCTTGAAGGCGTCGACGGAACCGATGTCGGGCAACGGCGTGCCGGCCTTGACCACGACGCCAACGCCGGTCCTGGCGAGATCGGTGCGGCTGCCGGCAACCACCTTGCCGTCCTTGATCAGGCCGTCGATGGCGTCGGGCGTCAGGACGGCGACGTCGAATGGCTCTTCGCCGCTTTGGATCAATTTCAAATGCTGGCCGACGGTCCGATAGGTCAGGTCGAGCCTGGTGCCGCTCGCATTGCCGTATTGCTCGGCAAGCGCGTTGAGCACCTGCTTGAAAGCGCCGCCGCTGATGATCTTGATGCCGGCCGCTTTGGTCGATTGCGACATGACGGCAAACATAATCAGCCGCGGCGGCGCCGGAAAGGCGGCGTTGGCGGCGCTGGCCCAAGCGTGCTAACCCGCCGCCATGCCGGTTCTCGCACTTATGGAGGCTGCCGCGCTTTTGCCGGCGCGCGGCGCGCTGCTCGGTCTCGATCTCGGCACCAAAACCATCGGCGTCGCGGCGAGCGATCCGGACCGGCGCTTGGCGGCACCGGTCGAAACCGTGGCGAGACAACGCTTCGGCCTCGATGCCCAACGCCTGCTCGATCTCGCCGCCGAGCGGCGTGCCGCGGGTTTTGTGCTCGGCCTGCCGATCAACATGGACGGCACCGAAGGCGCGCGCGCCCAATCGACCCGCGCGTTTGCGCGCAATCTTGCAAAACTCACCGCGCTGCCGATCGCGCTGTGGGACGAGCGGCTGTCGACCGCGGCGGTCGAGCGGGCGCTGATCGCGGCCGATGCCAGCCGCGCCAAGCGCAAGGCGGTGATCGACCAGCATGCCGCCACTTACATCCTTCAGGGCGCGCTCGACCGGCTGGCGCACGGCGCGGTCGCGGACGCACCGGATGAGGCGAATGGCGCCGCCTAAAAGCCGCCCAGGCGCGGATCGATTCCGGTGCACACCGCTGCGACGGGCCGAAACTAAGCTTGCCGGACCGCTCGGATTGGGCCTATAGCAGCGTTTTAATGACCAAAACCCAGCCGCTCACACGCCACATCGTTTCGATCAACGACCTCAGCAATAAGGAGATCGAGACGATCTTCGAGGTCGCGCAAGGGTTTTTGAAGGAACTCGCCGACGCCAATATCTCGTATCGGATCGGGCGCAGCACGAATTTAGCGGCGAAATCCATCCTGGCGAGCCTGTTTTACGAGCCATCGACCCGCACGCGGCTGTCGTTCGAGAGCGCCATGCTCCGTCTCGGCGGCGCCAATATCACCAGCGCCGATCCGGCGGTGAGTTCGGCTGCCAAGGGCGAAAGCCTCGCCGACACTATCCGCGTCATTTCCAACTACGCCGACATCGTCGTCATCCGCCATCCGCGCGACGGCGCCGCGCGCTTGGCGGCCGAATATTCGCAAATTCCCGTGATCAATGGCGGCGACGGCAGCCACGAGCATCCGACGCAGACCCTGTGCGACCTGTTCACGCTGCGCTCCAAGAAGAAGAATTTGCGCAACATGAAGGTCGCGATTTCCGGCGATCTCAAGGGCAGCCGCACCATCCATTCGTTCGTCTATGCGCTGGCGCGCTTCGGCGCGACCATCGATCCGCTGCCGGCGCCCGGCATGGAGCTGCCGGCCCACGTCGCCCGCCGGCTGCGCGAGGAATTCCACTGCCGCATGGTGTCAAAGGATCCCGGACAAGCCCATGGCGGCTCGATCGACGCGCTCTATGTCACCGCCGACCAGCCGCATCAGCTCTCGCTCATTCCCGATCCCGAGATCGATTATGGGCTTCTGGTGCAGAAGAAAACCGACGCCGTCTATGTCACGCGCTTCCAAAAAGAGCGCTGGAGCGAGAAGGAGCGGGACTATCCGAAGGTCGACGCAAAATTCTTGAACGAGGCGAAATACTCCGACGCCAGCGTCATGCATCCGCTGCCGCGGGTCAACGAGCTCGACGCGTCCCTCGATAGCGACCGCCGCGCGATCTATTTCCAGCAGGCGGCCTATGGCGTTCCCATCCGCATGGCGCTGATCTCGCTGCTGCTGCGCGTGCACAAGAACAAATCGCTGCACCTGTTCAACGGCGGGTTCGCCAAGCCGGATCATCCGATCTACGCCCAGCCGATCGGCACCGGGCTTGAATGCGACAACCCCAATTGCATCACCGGCGATCCCGCCGAACGGCAATATGCCGCCAACAAGTTCTACGTCATCGAAGACGACACCCGCTGCAGGCTGCGCTGCGCCTATTGCGAGAAGGACGTCGAGGACGATACGGCTGCGCAGCTCGTGGTCGCCGACACGACACGGAAAACTTTTGCGCCCGATCTGGCGGCGCTGCCCCGCGCCGCGGGCGACAAGCTCAAGCACCTCGTCATCTATCGCAACGCGTCCGAAGCGCTCGCCGCAGGCTTTGCGCCGCGCGAGGGCGGCCGGAAAGCGCGCGCCAGTTAATCAACGTCCCGCTGAGCCACAATGCCGATCGACTGGCCGATCATGCCCGAATACGCCGCGGCCTTCGTCTTCGGCTATCTGTGCGGCTCGATTCCGTTCGGCATTTTGCTCACCCGGCTCGCCGGGGCACCCGACCTGCGCTCGGTCGGCTCCGGCAATATCGGCGCCACCAATGTTCTGCGCACCGGACGCAAGGGCCTCGCCGCCGCGACGCTTTTGGGCGACATGCTCAAGGGCACCGCGGCCGTTCTGATCGCCGCGCATGTCTTCGGACGCGATGCAGCCATCGTCGCCGCGCTCGGCGCGTTTTTGGGCCATTTGTTTCCGGTTTGGCTGAAGTTCAAAGGCGGCAAAGGCGTCGCGACCTATATTGGTCTTCTTCTCGGCCTGAAGTGCTGGCTCGCGCTTGCTGCATTCTGCGTGATCTGGATCGCGATCGCGGCAGCGACGCGCTATTCATCGCTTGCGGCGCTGGTCGCGAGCGCGGCCACGCCTGCGGTCTTGTGGTGGACCCACAACATGCGCGAGGCAGAGCTATTTCTGCTGCTGACGGTGCTGCTCTGGATCATGCACCGCGCCAATGTCGCGCGGCTGATCCGCGGCACGGAAAGCAAGATCGGCCGAGCCGCCAGATAGCACCCGTCATTGCGAGGAGCGAAGCGACGAAGCAATCCAGTCCGGCCGCGCCGCCTGGATTGCTTCGCTGCGCTCGCAATGACGTGGATTAATTAACCGCTGCAGGCGCCCGCGCCGGAGCGCCGTGGGTGTGCGGGATCTTGTCGGCGAACATTTCGACGAAATGATCGGTCTCGCCGCCGGCCGTATGCGGCCGCAGCGCCTCGTCGAAATGGGTGCGCGAGGCCGGATCGGCTTTGACGCGCGCCATGATGCGGCGATAGCGCCACACCAGCCGCAGCCATTGCGACGAGGTCTTCAGGAAATCCACGACGCGCCACGGATAGAACACCAGCGGGTTAAGCACCGGCATGCCGTAGCGGCGCTGCGTGCGCAGCTTGCGGCGCAAAAAACCGAACTGCAGCGGATGCACGCCTTCGATGCGCGAGGCGCCGGAAAAGATGGTCAGCGAGTCGAGAATTTTTGTGCGGTTGATGCCGGACACCACGGCGCGGCGCATGATGGTCTCGACATGCGCGTCGGTGTAATAGCGCGTCCAGGCGTCGGCGTAGACTTTCATCCACGTTTCCTTCGACATCAAAGGGTGCGCGGTGCAGGCGTGCTCGAGATCGTATTTGTTCATGTCGGGGTCCATCGGCACCCCGCGCGTGAAGAGGTTCTTGTGATCTTCCGAGCCCGGCAGCGGCGTCAGATAGAAGAACTCGAGAATGTCGACCGGCAATTCCTTCTTGATGATCTCGATGTCGCGGGCGATCGATTCCGGCGTGTCGGTCGGGAAGCCGAGAATGTAGCCGGCGTAGGTCATGACCTTTTGCGCCCGCCACGCCAAAAGCATCTCGCGATATTCCCAAATCTTGTTCTGGCGCTTCTTCGCCCCCATGAGCGATTCGGGGTTGATGTTCTCGAGCCCGAGGAAAATAGCCGTGCAGCCGGCACGCGCCGATTTCTCGATAAAACCCGGGATGCGGTGACACAGCGTGTCGACTTGCAGCAGGAGGCGAATGTTGAATTTGTCGCGCTCGCGCAATTCGATCAGGCGATCGAGGATCGGCTCCCAGTTGCGATTGCGGGCGAAATTGTCGTCGGTGATGAAGAACCGGGTGATGCCTTGCGCGGCGTTGGCGCGCACGATGGCCTCGACATCGTCGGGCGTGCGGTAGCGCGATTTGCGGCCCTGCACGTTGATGATGGTGCAAAAGCTGCACTGGAACGGGCAGCCGCGGCCGGCGTCAAAACTGGAATAATGTCCTGCGACGCGCGTAACCACATGGCGCGGCAGGATCGGATAAACGGCGGCCGCCATTTCCGGCATGTCGGCCAGATAATTGTAGATCGGCTTGGCTTTGCGGTCGGCGACGTCACGCAAAACGTCGGCCATGCGGCCTTCGGCTTCGCCGGCGAACAAATGGATGCCGAGATCGAGCGCTTCCTGCAAATCGGACGGCAAAGTCGGCAGCATGGAGATGCAGCCGGAGACATGAAAACCGCCCATGACCACGGGCAACCCAAGCGCGCGGAACTGCCGGCCGAGATCGAGCGCGCGCGGATATTGATTCGATTGCACGCCGATCAGCCCGACCATGCCGCCGCCCGCAGCACGGATGCGCTTGGCCACGGCCGCCACATCGACAACCGTATTGCACTCGTCGCAGGCCTCGACCTCGATATCGACGTCGGGGCCGAGCACGCGGTTGTCGGCGCATTCGCGCATCAGCCCATAGACGCTGGCGAGCGAGTTCGACGGCAACGTCGAACGCAGCCATTGGATGACATAGCCGTCCCGGTCGTAATGCGACGGCTTGATCAACTCGACCCTAAACGCGCGCTTGGCCAGATTCCCGTGCAAAATACCCCTCCGGAACGGAACCCGATTGTTCCCGCGGCAATCGCCTGCGACTCTGCGGGTTCGGCCGCCGCTTTGCAAGAAATTCCTGCCCCGCTCGCGCAGCGCTTCGCTTCACCTCCCCCTGCAGGGGGGAGAATGCGAGCGAAACTCGCGGGTGGGGCAAGTGCAAAGGCGACGGCCCCACCCGCGCACCTACGGTGCGCAGCCCTCCCCCTGCAGGGGAGGGTGAAGCTAACGCGTTCTCGCGACGCAAACCAACCACAGAACCCGGATATCGCTTCGCTCATCCGCGCCACGCCTACCGGCTAATCCCAGCCGAACCGCGTGCTCAATGCTTCCGAAATCAGCGACGTGGCCCGGATCGCCTGGGCCGGCGTAAAAGTCTGTCGCCACTCCCTCGGGTCGGCCTTGCGGAAATGTGTTTCATCCATTGTTCTTGCAAGGTTTGGCAGGGCGTAGTCGAGATCGATCTGATGGAATGCGAGGATCGCGTCGAAGAAGGCCTTCTCTTCTAGTCTGAGATCATTCTGATGGGTGATCAAAATCGGAATCGTACCGCTGTCTGCGACCTCCACCCACCGTGTCGCCCAAGCCACCAGTTGTGGCATGTAGTTCTCGATCTGCCAGTCGATCTGGCGGGAGAGCGAAAGTTCGAAATATCCGGACGGCGTCCGCGGCGTGAAATAGAGCAATTGCTCGCTCGTGTCGTTACCGTGCGTAATATAATGGAGATAATGGATCCAGCTGAGCAAGGCCTGTCGTGGATCACGCAGGTGCAAAACCATCTTCAATTTGAAGTGCTGCAGGATCTGCAAGTTCTCGGGTGACGGCGCCAGATGATTCTGTGAAACGAAACCGCCGCCACGAAAAGTAAGGGCGTCTTTGACGTCGATCTGATCGATGAGGCCATATTGATTGCCGATATACATCGCGCGAAGCCCCAAGATTTTCGCCAGCGATTTTTGAACGTACACGCTGCCGGACTTTGGCATTGTGTTCAGGAGAATGCTTTCGCCGCATGTCTGCGGCCGGAGCGGCCGCAACCGTGAGGCGCTGCAGCCCACGCGCTGCGTGATCCGACGGAAAAGCGAGGTTGTGCGTGCTTCCACGCGCATCGAGCAGTCCCCCGACACGCCCCCGGACATGTGAGTGGCTCGCTTGAGTCCCGTCAAGGCAGCCGCGATTAAACTTCCGTAAGATCGGCCGGCCCGATCCGTTTCGGAAAGCAGCGGGCATCGCCGGCGCGTTATGAGTCAATGCGCTTGATTATATGGCGCCAATCCGTCGTATCATGGCGGACGGCTACGGAAAATTTATACGGCCAGGCACGATTGCCGGAATCGCAGCGGGGACGCGTGAACGAAGGCGCGAAAGCCATCAGGTTGACCGACGAGCAGCGGCTCGACTGGCTGCGCCTCATCCGCAGCCAGAACGTCGGACCGCGCACATTCCGCGCCCTTATCAATCATTTCGGCGGCGCCCGCGCTGCTCTCGACGCCCTGCCCTCGCTGGCGCGGCGCGGCGGTGGGGCGCCGCCGCAGATCTGTTCGCGCGATGCGGCGGAGCGTGAGATCGAAGCCGCGCAAGACCTCGGCGTTGCGCTCATCGCCATCGGCGAGGCCGGCTATCCGGAACGCTTACAGATGATCGATGATGCGCCGCCGCTGCTTGCGGTGCGCGGGCATTTGCCGGCGCTCGCCATGCCGGCGGTTGCTGTGGTCGGCTCGCGCAATGCGTCCGCCGCCGGCATGAAGCTGACGCAAATTTTTGCGCGGGGCTTAAGCGAAGCCGGGTTCGCGGTCGTCTCCGGCCTGGCGCGCGGCATCGATGCGGCCGCACATCGCGCCAGCTTGGCGAATGGCACGATCGCGGTGCTTGCCGGTGGCCAGGATAGAATCTATCCGCCGGAACACGGCGACCTGCTCGACGAGATTTTACCGGCCGGCGTCGCGCTCACCGAAATGCCGCTCGGCTGGGAGCCGCGGGCCCGGGATTTTCCGCGGCGCAATCGCTTGATCTCCGGGCTGGCGCTCGGGGTCGTCATTGTCGAGGCGGCGAAGCGCTCGGGCTCGCTGATCACGGCGCGGCTCGCGCTCGAACAGGGCCGCGAAGTCTTTGCCGTGCCGGGCTCGCCCCTCGATCCACGCGCGGAAGGCACCAACAGCCTGATCAAGCAGGGCGCGACGCCGGTGACCGAGACCGCCGATATCGTCGCTGTGCTGGAGCCGATCATGGGTCTGGCGCTGACCGCGCGGGAGCCGGAGCCGACCGACGGCGACCGCTTGCCAGACATCGATCCCGCCGCCGACGAGCGCGCGCGGATCGTGGCCTTGCTGAGCCCTGCCCCGGTCCTGATCGACGATCTGGTGCGGCTTGCCAATTCGTCGCCGCGCGTGGTGCGCCTGGTGCTTTTGGAACTCGAGCTCGCCGGATGTTTGGAGCGACACGGCGGCGGGCTCGTGTCGTCGTGCTAACGCATTATTTCGCGCACACGGGCTCGGGCAAGAACGGCGGCTCGACCATCATGGTCCCCAACACCGTGGGGCTCACATTGATGCAATTGTCATTGTTCTGATCGCGAAAGGCGCACCACTCGTAAAATTGCCCGGCTTTAAGAGCAAACCAATTGAGCCCCACGGTATTCTTCCCGGGCAGGCAAATCACGTTGCCGGGCGGGGAACTGGTCTGGATTTCCGAACCTCGCGGGCCGCGATCGGCCCACGCGCATTCCCCTGGGCCGGGATCTTGCGCGCCAGCACCCTCTTTCGCCCACTTGAACGGGGCCTTGATCCCGTTACCGGTGAGCGGTCCTTGGCAGTACAGCGGATAGGTCGCCTGCGCCACCGCGCCGTGCTGCACGCCGAAAACGCTTGCACATATAACAGTAAGAAGCAGTGTGGGTTTGCGGATAAAGGGTGCGTGCATCATCTCCTCCTCCAGAGCCCTCTGTGGTGGGACAAAAATCAATAACGGAAACCCCAGGTGAACGTTCAACCGCACGTAAATGTTCGCGCTTTTCTCGCCTTCCTGCAAGACGCGCTCGCCAAATGGCTGCCGCGCGCCTTGCCGATGGCGGCGCTGGCGCTCGTGCTCGCCATCGGAGCGGCGCGCGGCCAATCCGGCGAAACCTTCGACGCTTTCCTCGCTAGTCTATGGAAGGACGCCGCGGCGCAGGGCATTTCGCGCGCGACTTTCGACCTGGCTTTTGCGGGCGTGACGCCGGATGCGCGCGTGCTCGGCGCCATGCAGCGGGCGCCGGAATACGGCAAGCCGGTCGGCGCCTATATCGAGAGCATCGTGTCGCCGTCGCGCATCGGCATCGGCGCGCGCAAGTCCGCGCAATGGGCCGAGACGCTGGGCAGGATCGAGAAAAAATACGGCGTGCCGGCGACCATTCTGGTCAGCATCTGGGGCATCGAGTCCTCGTTCGGCGACGGCCAGGACCGCTGGGACGTGTTCCGCTGCATCGCGACCTTGGCGCAGGCAAAAATCCAACAGCCCTACTTTCGCGACGAACTGATCAGCGCGCTGAAGATCTTGCAGTCGCACGCGATCGCGCGGCCGCAATTGCTCGGTTCCTATGCGGGCGCCATGGGCCAGGCCCAGTTCATGCCGTCGAGCTATCTCAAATATGCCGTCGATTTTGACGGCGACGGCCGTGCCGATATCTGGGGTAGCGTGCCCGACGTGCTCGCCTCGATCGCCAACTATCTACAAAAATCCGGCTGGCAGCCCGGTCTGCCGTGGGGTTTTGAAGTTTTGGCGCCGCTCAAGTTCGATGGCAAGGTGAGCCGCGGCTCTTTTCGCGAGTGGCGCGCGCGCGGTTTCGAGCGCCTCGACGGCGGCCGCTGGCCCGAGAGCGGCGACGCTATTTTGTTCTTTCCCAGCGGCTCGCCCGGCCCGGCGTTTCTGGTGACGCAGAATTTCGTCGTGCTCAAGACCTACAACAATTCGGACGCCTATGCGCTCGCGGTGGCTCATCTCGCCGACCGGCTGCGCGGTGCGGGCCCGTTCCGCAGCGCCTGGCCGATCAACGATTTCCAGCCGTCGCGTGCCGAGCGCATCGCGTTGCAGAAAAAACTCGCAAGCTTGGGTTACAAGGTCGCCGATTTCGACGGCCACTTTGATTTCGATTTGCGCGACGATATCCGCAAGCTGCAGCAAAGTTATGGGATGACCCCGGACGGTCATCCGAGCCGCACGCTTTTCGACAGGCTCGGGCTACGTGGGCCGTGAACAGGCGGCCGTAAGATCCCCTCTGCCGGGCCTGCGATGAAAGGAAAGGCCGGCACGGCAGCGAGCCGATCAACTAATGTTGAACCAACTAAAATGTTTTTTAGTGGTGACGGGCCGGCCGTCACCCCACACCTTCCCATTGCGGGCGCAAGTGCCAACTGTGATACGGCAGGCGACAAACATGGTCAAAGACTTACTCAAAGACTTTAATGTTTCCGAAAAAGGTCATGGGTCGTACCGGCTGCTCGGTCTTCTTCGATGGGTGATGGTTCTCATCTTTATTTCGTTCGGCATACAGAAATTCACGCCCCAGTCCGCAGACGGCATTGCACTATACATTTCCAACAGTCCGTTCGTTTGGTGGCTGTCTATCTTCGGCATCAGAGGCGAGGCTGATCTGCTCGGCGTCATAGAGTTGACGACAGCCGCTCTTCTCGCTGCCGGCGCATTTGTCCCGATTCTATCGGCGCTTGGCTCATTGATCGGAATTGGTACGTTTGCAATTACGTGGTCGTTTTTCTTCTCGACACCCGATGTCGTCAAATGGAGCGTATCCACAGACCCAATGGCGTGGAACCTCACCGGAGAATTCTTGTACAAAGATGTCGTTCTCCTTTGCGTTTGTATCGTGCTGTTTTTGGCATCGCTGCCAAAGAAAGTCGTCCCGCTTCGGTCGAATTGATGTCTCGAACTCGACGCGTTGGCGGGAAGTACCGTGACCCGAGGTCGCTCAACCCATCTGCCCGCTTCGCTTGCACCTCAGGATGACGGGAATATGCGCGCGCAAGCCCCCTAAATCTCACTCTCAATGCGATAATCTTGCAATAACTCAACCATTGAGGGCGGCTTCCGAAGCCGCTTCAGCGCCCCGCTCCGGCCCCATTCCACCGGCATCGGAACGCGGTCGTGCTGCGGTAACGATTTGACAGGTGGGGTTGCATTACCCATGTTCCCGGCGACTCGGCGGCGGGTACTGGGCCCGTAATCGCCGGAAAATGGCTTTTTATCAAAGGCTTCCATGAAGTTAGTACTCGTAGAATCGCCCGCCAAGGCGAAGACCATCAATAAGTATCTGGGCAAGGACTACGAAGTCCTGGCCTCGTTTGGCCATGTCCGCGACCTGCCCGCCAAGTCCGGGTCGGTCGATCCCGATCACAATTTCAAAATGCTCTGGGAGGTCGATCCCAAGGCGCAAAAGCGGCTCAACGACATCGCCAAGGCGGTCAAGGGCGCCGACAAGCTCATTCTCGCCACCGACCCCGATCGCGAAGGCGAGGCGATCTCCTGGCACGTGCTGGAATTCCTCAAGGAGAAGAAGGCGCTCTCCAAGCAGACCATCGAGCGCGTGGTGTTCAACGCCATCACCAAGCGGTCGGTGACCGAGGCGATGGCCCATCCGCGCATCATCGATCAGGCGCTGGTCGATGCCTATCTGGCGCGCCGCGCGCTCGATTATCTGTTCGGCTTCACGCTGTCGCCGGTGCTGTGGCGCAAGCTCCCGGGCGCGCGCTCGGCCGGCAGGGTGCAGTCGGTGGCGCTGCGGCTGGTTTGCGACCGCGAGCTCGAAATCGAAAAATTCGTCCGCCGCGAATATTGGTCGCTGGTGGCGACCTTGGCGACGCCGCGCCAGGAGACGTTCGAGGCGCGGCTCGTCGGCGCCGACGGCAAAAAGCTGCAGCGGCTCGACATCGGCTCGGGCGCAGAGGCGCAAGCATTCAAGCAGGCGCTCGAAACCGCGGCCTTCACCGTCGCTTCCGTCGATGCCAAGCCGGTGAAGCGGCATCCGCAGCCGCCGTTCACCACCTCGACCTTGCAGCAGGAGGCCAGCCGCAAGCTCGGCTTTGCGCCGGCCCATACCATGCGGGTGGCGCAGCGGCTTTACGAGGGTATCGATGTCGGCGGCGAGGCCGTCGGTCTCATTACTTATATGCGCACCGACGGCGTGCAGATCGCCCCCGAGGCAATCACCGCCGTGCGCAGCGTCATCGCCAGCGACTACGGCGCGCGCTATGTGCCGTCCGCGCCGCGCCGTTACGAAGCCAAGGCGAAGAACGCCCAGGAGGCCCACGAAGCGATCCGGCCGACCGACCTCGCCTGCCGGCCGAGCGAGACCAAGAGGTTTCTCGATTCCGATCAGGCGAGACTCTATGAGCTGATCTGGCTGCGCACTGTCGCCAGCCAAATGGAATCCGCCGAGCTCGAGCGCACCACGGTCGAGATCACTGCGAATGTCGCGAGCCGGGTTTTGGATCTGCGCGCGACCGGCACCGTGGTGAATTTCGACGGTTTTCTCGCGCTCTACCAGGAAGGCCAGGACGAGGATCCGGAAGACGAAGAGTCGCGCCGGCTGCCGCAAATGAGCGCCGGCGAGCGGCTCGCCAAGCGCGAGATCAAGGCCGACCAGCATTTTACCGAGCCGCCGCCGCGCTATTCCGAAGCTTCGCTGGTCAAGCGCATGGAAGAGCTCGGCATCGGCCGGCCGTCGACCTATGCGTCGATCCTGCAAGTGCTCAAGGACCGCAAATATGTGCGGCTCGACAAGCGCCGGCTCTATCCGGAGGACCGCGGCCGCATCGTGGTGGCGTTCCTGGAAAGCTATTTCGCCAAATATGTCGAATACGATTTCACCGCCGGCCTCGAAGAGCAGCTCGATCTCATCTCCAACAGCGAAGTGGCGTGGCGCGAAGTGTTGCGCGATTTCTGGCGCGATTTCATCGGCACGGTGGACGGCACCAAGGATTTGAAGATTTCCGGCGTGATCGACACGCTCGATGAGATGCTGGCGCCGCACCTGTTTCCGGCGCGCGAGGATGGCACCGATCCGCGGCTGTGCCCGACCTGCGGCAACGGCCGGCTGGGCCTAAAACTCTCCAAATTCGGCGCCTTCATCGGCTGCTCGAATTATCCCGAATGCCGCTATACGCGCTCGCTCACGGCGGACGGCAACGGCGAAGTCGGCAACAAGAAACTCGGCGAAGATCCCGCGACCGGGCTCGACGTCACCGTGCGCTCGGGCCGGTTCGGGCCTTATCTGCAGCTCGGCGAAGGCGCCGAAGGCGAAAAGCCGAAACGCGCCAGCCTGCCCAAAGGCGTGGCGCCCGACGAGATCGATCTCGACCGCGCTGTGGCGCTGTTGTCGCTGCCGCGAAAGGTCGGCCTGCATCCCGAGGACGGCGAGCCGATCCTCGCCGGTATCGGCCGCTACGGGCCCTACGTGCAGCACGGCAAGACCTACGCCAATATCGAAGACGCCGATGAGGTCTTCACCATCGGGCTCAATCGCGCCGTGACACTGATCGCGGAGAAAATCTTGCGGCCGTCAAAAGGCCGCCGCTTCGGCGCCGATCCGGGCCGCGCGCTCGGCGATCATCCGGCCAAGGGCGGACCGATCACGGCAAAGAAGGGCCGCTACGGCCC
>Ga0210385_10001299_pt1 | contig 15671 bp, 14 predicted proteins | sample IncBWH26OmetaG_FD_160107 | JGI IMG/M metagenome (GOLD analysis project Ga0210385, IMG submission 160107) | Forest soil microbial communities from Barre Woods Harvard Forest LTER site, Petersham, Massachusetts, United States - Inc-BW-H-26-O ...
CTCGGACTGATTTCGATGCTGACGGGCCGCAGGATCGAATGGGATGTGCAAACGGAAACCATCGTCAACGATGCCGGGGCGAGCGCGTTGCTGACGCGTCCGTATCGGGAACCGTGGAAGCTGAGCTGAGCGGCGAGGCTCCTGATTGCCCAGGATGCCGCGACTTATAATCCCCTGTAGTGCGGAAATTGGGAAGATTTGGGTCGGTTGTCGCTTCTTTTGTGCTGGCCGTGGTGGCCTGGGGAGGGGTGATCCGCGCCCAGGAAGCCACCGACACCAAGCCGTCCGCGCCGTCCGAGGCGCATGGGCGACTGCTGCTGGTTCTCCCCTTCGAGAACCGCAGCGGCGACGCTGCCCAGAACTGGATGGGGGAGGCCTTCCCCGACGTGATGAACCGGCGTCTGAGCTCAGCCGGCTTCCTCACCATCACGCGCGGCGATCGTCTTTACGCCTTCGACCACTTGGGCCTGCCGCTGAACCTCGAACCTACGCGCGCAACGGCGATCCGGATCGCGCAGACGCTGGACGCCGATTATGTGGTGTTCGGCCACTACACGACCGCGGCGAACCAGGTCACCGCCGAGGCGCAGATTCTCGATGTCTCCGCGCTGCACATGGGCGACCCGCTGGAACAGCAGGGCACCGCGGATCAGCTTCTGGAGACGATCAACGACCTGGCATGGAAAGTCACGCGGCAGCTCGATCCGGGGTACGCGGTGGAAGAACAGACCTTCATCGCAGCGGACAAGGACCTGGCAGCCAGCGCGTTCCAGGACTACATCCAGGGATTGGTAGCGGACAACGCCAAGGAGGGGATCGATCACCTGCGAGAAGCGGTGAAGCTGGATGCGAACTTTGCCCCCGCCTGGCTGGCGCTGGGGCGGGCCTACTTTACGAATCAGGATTACGACGAGGCGGCGACGACTCTGGGCCACTTGCCCAAAGACGATCCCAACGCGCTGGAAGCGGATTTCTATCGCGGCCTGGCCTGCTTCTACACCGGCAATTACCGGGAGGCCGAGGACGCCTTCGCGTTTGTCAGCATGCGCCTGCCGCTGCCCGAGGTGGTGAATAACCAGGGGGTGGCGGGGAGTCGTCGCGGCAAGGATGGCGGCGCCCTGTTCGAGCAGGCCATCGAGGCGGACCCGCGCGATCCCGATTATCATTTCAATCTCGCCGTCGCCCTGGCGCATCGCAGGGACACCGACGGTGCTCTCAAAGAGCTGGACGAGGCGCTGGCGCTGCGGCCGCAGGATGCGGAGGCGCAGGTTTTCGAGGCGCAGTTGAAGAACCCTCAGCCGGCCGGGTCCAACCCCGATCCGGGCCACGCCGTCGCCGACACCCAGGGGCCACTAACGCGGATCAAGCGCGGCTACAGTGAATCGGGTTTCCGCCAGGCTGCCTTCGAAATGGAGCAGGTGCAACAGATGCGTTTGCAGTCGATGCCCCCCGCGCAACGAGCCACAGAACTGGTGAAGGATGGCGATCAGTTCTTCCAGCGAGGGCTGGTACTGGAGGCGGAACGGGAGTATCGTGAGGCTCTGGAAGCGGATTCGCAATCGGCGCTGGCCCACGCGGGACTGGCAGCGGTGCGGGAACGCGACGGCGACGCCGATGCTGCGCGGCAGGAAGCGCATGCGTCGATCCAGCTGGTGCCGAATGTGTCGGCGTACCTGGTGCTGGCGCGGCTGGATCTGCAGGCCAACGAACTGACCGCAGCGGCAGGCGACGTGGGCGAGGCGCTCAAAGTGGATCCGGGCAATGCCAGCGCGAAGGGCATGAAGCTGGCGCTGGAGCGGCGAGGACAGACAACGCCATGAGAGCTGTGGCACACCACGAAGGGCACGGAAACCATGGGATGCTCTTCCTGCTCGCGCTGATCCTGCTGTTTTTGTTCTGCATTCTCGGGCTGTGTACCACGCGGGTGGGGGCACAGGGCGGCCAGGTGGTGGTTCTGCATCTGGACGACACCATCCAGCCCATCAGTGCCGACTATCTGAAGCGCGGCATTGATCGGGCTGCCGACATCCACGCTCAGGCGGTGCTGGTGGAGCTGAACACTCCCGGCGGGCTGCTCGATTCGACGCGCGCCATGGTGGGGGACATTCTCAAGTCTCCCGCGCCGGTCATCTTCTATGTCGCGCCCGCCGGCAGCCGCGCCGGATCGGCGGGGTTCTTCCTGATGGAAGCGGCGGACATTGCGGCCATGGCGCCCGGAACCAATGCCGGCGCGGCGCATCCAGTCGTCGAGATGGGCAAGATCGACGACGTCATGAAGCAGAAAATCCTCAACGACACGCTGGCGTTCCTGCGGTCGTATGTGTCCATGCGCGGGCGCAATGTGGACGCAGCCCAGGATGCGGTGCAGAACTCGAAGTCATATACCGACCAGGAGGCGCAGCAGCTGCACCTGATCGACGTGATTGCGCCGGACGATCGCACGCTGCTGGACACGATCGACGGCCGGTCGGTGAAGCGGTTCACGGGGGTGACGCAGGTGCTGCATACGCGCGGAACCACCCTGGTCGCGGTCGATCCGACGATTCGCGAGCAGATTATGGATCGGCTGATGGATCCGAACCTGGCGGTGCTGATCCTACTGGCCGGTGGGCTGCTGATTTACATGGAATTCAACACGCCGGGAACCATTATTCCCGGTGCGCTGGGAACCCTGCTGCTGCTGCTGGCGCTGTTTTCGCTCAATCTGCTGCCGGTGCGGTATACCTCGCTGGCGCTGATTGTGGGCGCGATTGTCCTGATGGTGCTGGAGGCGAAGTTCCCCAGCCACGGAATTTTGGCGGCAACGGGGACGGTGGCGCTGGTGCTGGGCACGCTGACGCTGGTCGCGGGGCCGATTCCGGAGATGCGCGTGCAGCTGGCGACGGCGATCGCCACCGGGATTGCCTTTGGACTGATTACAACCTTCCTGGTGCGCATTGCCTGGCGAGCCCGGCAAAACAAGGTTCTGATTGGGCCGGAGGCCATGGTGGGCGCGGTCGGGATTGCCCAGCAGGCGCTGGCTCCCCAGGGTCAGATCCTGGTGCATGGCGAGATTTGGGTCGCCCAGGCGGGTGAGCCCGTGGCGGCGGGCCAGAGCGTGCGGGTACGTGCCGTGGACGGGCTCAAATTGTTAGTCGAGCCGGTACGGGAGAGTGTTTCGGCCTGATTTTGCGCGGGCTTTGCGCCATGCCCTGCGGTAAAATCACAGCCGGGCGTAAGGTACCCGGTTATGTTCAGCGTTCCGATTCTTGTCGTTATTGTCGTTATCGTTCTTTATCTGCTGAATTCCATCAAGATTCTGCGCGAATATGAACGCGGGGTGATTTTCCGCCTTGGCCGGGCGCTGCCGTCGCCCAAAGGCCCCGGAATTATCCTGGTCTTTCGGCCGGTCGATCAGATGGTGCGGGTTTCCCTGCGCCAGGAAGTCATGGAAGTCCCGCCCCAGGACGTCATCACCAAAGACAACGTCACGATTAAGGTCAACGCCGTCATCACCATGCGTGTGCTCGATCCGGCGCGGGCGGTCATCGAGGTTTCGAACTACGTCTACCAGACCTCGCAGTTTGCGCAGACCACGCTGCGGTCGGTGCTCGGCGAAGTGGAACTGGACGGACTGCTCTCGCATCGCGACGCGCTGAACCAGCGCATCCAGACCATCATCGATCAACGCACCGAGCCGTGGGGGGTGAAGGTGGTCAGCGTCGAAGTCAAGCAGGTGGACCTGCCGGAATCGATGCTCCGCGCCATGGCCAAACAGGCGGAGGCCGAGCGCGAAAAGCGGTCGAAGATCATCAACGCGGAAGGCGAGTTTGCCGCCGCGCAACGACTGGTGGAAGCCGCCGACCTGCTGGCGGCGCAACCGGTCACACTGCAACTGAAATACCTGCAAACCCTTACGGACATCGGGGTGGAAAAGAACACGACCATCGTCTTCCCGCTGCCCATGGAACTGATCAGTTTGCTCAGCAAGTTCGCGCCAGGGCATGCCGCACCGCCACCTGGAACAAAATAACGGGTTCTCATCCCCCAGAGGTCCGCTATGTCTTTTTTGTTCGATACCGAAGAAGAGAAGGAAACCCGCAGGGGCCAGCGCCCATCGGCCCCGCTCGGACGCGCCGTGGGCACGGACACCGAGATCGCCCTGGGAACGCGTTCGCTACTCGCGATCTTCTTTGGCCTCGTTCTGATCTGTTCGGTCTTCTTCGGACTGGGCTATTCGATGGGCCGGGCGGGGGGAAGCCGTGCCGCGCAGCCATCACCGGATCTGGCAACCGTGCCCGAAAGCCATTTGCCCAAGCCCTCCCCGGAGCAGCTGACGCCGGTGCAAACGCCACCAGTCACGACCGACGAAGATAATGGAGCGCCTACGACTCCGGACAACACGCGCGCGCCCCAACCGGCGCGCGCCGCAGCACCCACTCCGTCCAGCGCGCCGGCTCCCGTGAACAGCTCGCCTCTTCCGGCGCCATCCCCTGTAACGCCGCCCGCCGCGAGGCCGGCAGGTCTCCAGCCAGCCGCCGCGACCATAGCGTTCATGGTGCAGGTGGCAGCGGTCCGCGTTCCGCAGGACGCGCAGATCCTGGTCGACGCGCTGAAGAAACACGGCTACGTCGCCGTGGTGCGGAACGAGCCACAGGATCAGCTGCTGCACATCCAGCTGGGGCCGTACAGCTCGCGGGCCGACGCGATCGCGATGCGCTCGAAGCTGCTCTCCGATGGCTACAACGCGGTTGTGAAATAACTCACCCGCGCATCCACTCCGGCAATCCCGAGGCAATCGCAGCGCGCGCCGCCTCCAGCAGCTCTTCCTTGCTCGCGTAGTCCTGGGGCCGGATCGGCGCGTGAAACACCACATGCGCGGTCCCGGGAAAAATCTTGATGCTGCCCTTCTTCATCATGCTCTCAGTGCCGAAGATGGAGATGGGGACGACGGGCACCCCCGCCTGCATGGCCAGATAGAACGGACCCTTCTTGAAAGCCTGCAGCCGTCCATCGCGCGAGCGCGTGCCTTCGACGAACGACAGGACATGAATCCCCGACGCCAGGGTGCGGGTGGCAGTGTCGACACTTTCGATCGCGCTCTCGACGCGGCCGTCGCGATCGACCGGGATATAGCCGCCCAGCCGCATGCCCCAGCCGAGGACTGGGATCTTCATCAGCGAACGCTTGAGGAAGGCGGCGGTGCGTGCGGGCAACAGCGGGAGGAGGATGGGAGGATCGAGATTCGAGACGTGATTGGAGAGGAAGAGGTACGTCTGTCGGGGATCGAGGGGCTGGCGGACAACATCGACGCGAATCCCCGCGAGCCGCAGGCCGGTGCGCACCACCCACATGGCCCAGCTGTAGAGCGGCAGGACGTTGTGACTGAGGAGGGTCCACGGAAGGGTGACCATGGCAACCGGAACGCCGAGGATTACCCAGGTCGAGAACAGAACGATCGCAGCCAGCATGGCTTAGCTCGGACGACCGCGCAGTTCCAGGGCTGAAGGCAGCTTTTCGTAGATGCCATCGAAGCCGCCATTGGAAAGAATGGCGACCACATCGCCGGACTCGAGCCGCGGCGCCAGATTTGTAACAATGGCATCGGCATTTTCCAGCAGAACCGCATCGCGTCCCGAACCCTGCAGCGCGGCTACGACGTTTTCGGGATGCAGGCGCTCGCCCGCGGGGATTTTTTCCAGATGGAAAACACCGGCGACAACCACGCGGTCGGCCAGGGAAAGGCTCTCCACCAGCTCATGCTCGAAGACATTGCGGCGCAACGTATTCGAACGCGGCTCGAGTACCGCCCACAGCCGGCGGCCAGGATAAGCGGCACGCAGGGCGCGCAGCGTCTCCCGAATTGCCGTGGGATGGTGGGCGAAGTCGTCAATGATGGTGATGCCACCGATTTCTGCGCGGACTTCGAGACGCCGCCGCACGCTGCGAAAGGTCGACAGCGCTTCGATAATCGGCTCCGGAGGAATTCCCTGCCCCGCCGCCAGCGCGGCCGCCGCCGTCGCATTCAACGCATTGTGTTCGCCGGCCAGGGGCAGCCTGAGATCGACCCAGGGCTCGCCCGACCGCAGCAGACGCCAGCGGCTGGCGCCCCGCTCAAAGCGCAGATCCGTCAGCCGCCACATGGAATTCGCGCCGAATCCATAACGGTCGACGGCACACATCGCGTGATTCACGCAGTCCGAGACATTTTCGGAGCCGTCGAAGGCGACGATCCGACCGCGGCGCGGGACCAGATTCACCAGACGCCGGAAGGCCGTCTTCACCGCATCGAGATCGCGATAAATATCCGCGTGGTCGAATTCCACATGCGTCAGGATCAGCGCGTCGGGGAAATAGTGCATGAACTTCGGACCCTTATCGAAGAAAGCGGTGTCATACTCGTCGCCCTCGATGATGAACGGCCGCCCGTTGCCGAGGTGAAAGCTCGTGCCAAAGTTTTCGGCGACGCCCCCAATGAGAAACGACGGCGCCAGCGACGGCTCGTGGCGCGCCGCCACCTCATAAATCCACGCCAGCATACTGGTCGTCGTCGTCTTGCCATGCGTGCCTGCGACCACCAGCGCATCATGCCCGGCAATAAATTCTTCCTGCATCACGCGCGCGAGCGAGGTGAAGGGCATGCGCCGATCGAGCATGGCTTCCACTTCGACATTGCCGCGGGAGATGGCGTTGCCGACGACGATCAGATCGGGAACTGGCTGGAGATTCGCTTCGGAAAAGGGCTCCGCGATGGGGATTCCCAGCCCGCGCAGCAGATCGGACATGGGCGGGTAGGCGGCCTGATCCGATCCGGTTACGTGATGTCCTTTGCGCTGCAGCAATCCGGCGAGCGATGCCATCGCCGTACCGCAGATTCCGATGAGATGAATATGTTTCTTAACGGGCATGACGGGGGACGGTGACGGCGCGCTCCAGAACATGTAACAGTGGCTGATCGGATTCGAGCACCAGCTCGGCGTCGGTCCCAAAAGGCAGCGTGACATTGCCGCCCGAGACGTGTCCGGAATGGAGTCCGATGGCAATGGGAACCCTGAACGGCTCCAGCAGGCGCAGGATGACCTGCTGCAGCAGATCGGGATCGGCACCCCGCGAGCCGCACTCCAGCATTTCGCCGAAGATGAAGCCGCGTGCGCCCTCGAATTTCCCGGCGAGAATCATCTGGCGGAGCATGCGATCGATCTGGTAGGGCTTGGCGCCAACGTCTTCGAGAAAAAGCAGCTTGCCTTCCGTTCGCGGAGCGAAGCGGGTGCCGAGCGAGGCGGTGAGCAGACTGAGGCAACCGCCGTAGAGGATGCCGCGCGCCGTGCCCGGGCGCAGCATGCGCAGCCCCTGTTCAGCGCCAGCGCGGACCAGTCCGCCGCTGATCGCGGCGCGAAAACTCTCGAGGTGCACTCCGTTCTCAACAGCAAAATCCGCGGCAACCATGGGCCCATGAAACGAGACCAGCCCGGTCTGATCGAGCAGCCAGGTTTGGGTGGCGGTGTGATCGCTGTAGGCAAAGAAAGGCTTGGGGTGGGCGCGGATCAGATCGAGGTCGAGGCCTTCGAGCAGGTAATTGGATCCGTAACCGCCACGGGTACAAAGGATAGCTGCGACGTTGGGATCGGCAAAGGCGCCATGCAGATCGGCCAGCCGCTCCTCGGTCGAGGCTGAAAAATAAGGCGCATATTTTCCCAGCGCATGTTCGGCGGCTGCCACTTCGTAACCAAGCTGGCGCAGCACCTCCATGCCATGCGTAACGCGGTCGGCGCGTGCGCTGCTGGCCGGCGACACGACTGCGATGCGCGCACCTGGCGCCAGAGCCGGCGGCTTGAGAGCCCGATCAGCCAGGGAGCACCTCTCCTGCGGCAATCAGCTGCGCCGGTCCGGTCAGAATCATCTCCGCGCCTGGCCCGGGCCAGTCCACGCGCTGCGAACCGCCCGGCGCGTGGACCGTCATCGGCGACTTCCCGCCGCAGAATGCAATCATGGCGGTCGCGCTGGCACAGGTTCCGGTTCCCGAGGAAGTCGTGGGTCCGACGCCGCGCTCGAAGATGCGGATCTCGACCTCACTCGCCTGGATCATCCGGACAAAAAGCACGTTGATCTGTTGCGGGAACTGCTTGTGGAAGCATATCTCGCGACCCAGTTCCTGCCAGCCGCGCCCGTGCGCGCGAAAATTGTCGTCGTGCACGATGATGACAAAGTGGGGGTTGCCCATCGAGACCTCAATGCCGCGAACCACGGTCTGGTCGGCCAGCGTCACCTGCGTCTGGCTCACCTGCGGCACACCCATGCCGGCAGCGATCTGAAATTTTCCGACGTCCGCCGCAACGATCGTGCAGGTTCGCAAGCCGGCGTCGGTCTCGAGCGTGATCCCTTCTCCCGGACCTGCTTTCTCCTCATGCGCGACCCATGCGGCGACGCAGCGCGTTCCGTTACCGGAAATCTCTGCGATGGAGCCGTCGGCATTGGCGAGCCGAATGCGGCCGGTCCGCTTGCCGGTCGCTTCGAAAAACTCCACGCCGTCGGCGCCGATCCCCGTATGCCGCTCGCAAAGCTTCTTCGCCAGCGCGGGATCGCAGGCGCCCTCGACGATCAGGAAATCGTTACCGCAGGCATGCGCCTTGGCAAAGCGCATCACTCGTCCTCCGCATCGCGATAAGCGCGCACTTCGTCGATGGCCGGTGCGGTCTTCAGTTCGGAGAGCAACCGCCGATGGAAGCGTCGATTCGCGGAGAGATCGAACGACAGCCGCTGCATTTCTCCCACGGGCTGGTTTTCCAGCGTCTCGAGGCGCCGATTTTCGCGGTCCATCACCTTCAGGATGGAAACGGTCATTGTTTCCACATCGCCGCCGCGGACTTCGTAGGTCATGGAGTAGAGCTTGAGGTTGGCGCGGTATTCGAGAACGCGGACCATTTCCAGGACGATGAGCACGATGACGGTGGCGAAGATGGCTGGGAAATAGAGACCCGCTCCGCAGGCCATGCCGATGGACGCGACCGCCCAGACCGTAGCGGCGCTGGTGAGTCCGCTGACCCGATCGCGGTTGTGCAGAATGAGGCCGGCGCCAAGGAATCCGATACCCTGCACGATATTCGAGGCAATCTGGCCGCGATTCGCGCTGCCATCCCCCGCGATGATCGCCGAGAGAAACGTGAACATCGCCGCGCCAAAGCAGATGAGCACATTGGTGCGCACGCCCGACGGCCGGTGGTGATATTCGCGATCGATCCCAATCGCGCCGCCCAGCGCCGCCGCCAGTAGCAGACGTCCAATTGCACCGCCGGTAAGAAACAGCTGTTCAATGCGGCTGAACGCCAGCATGTGGCCGTTGGTGTCTGTCGTGAGAATCACTTGCCGCTGATCCTATCACTGGGCGCGGCCAGGTTTGAACGGCAAAAACGAACACAGGGCTTCCACCCCAGCGAGCAAAAGCAGCTCGCCGGGGACCCCGGATGGAGATTGCGGCTGGGTCGATTCATTTGGGTGAATAGAAAGTTGACCGATAGAAACGCACACAGGGCTGACCCGTTGAGCACACGATATTGAGCAGCGTCAGCCCCTGCGGATGAGCTTCCACGGCCTGTGCTACGGCGTCATGGTCCGCGGCGATGACAAAGGCCGCCGACTGCGCCGGATGCTGAAGGGCGGGCATCCACTGGTAGTAGTCGGTCTCGTTGATGGTGCGGCGGAGCGGAATGCCGGCACGCTCGAAGGCGCCGATGTGGTCCGAGGTCCAGACCAGGATTTCGCCCGTGGGCGGCAGCTTTTCGAGAGCGCGCGCATAGGCCTGCTCGAAGGGGATCCGGGTTCGGGAGTTTTCAATCGCTTCGCGCAAGACCAGCGGGGTGGAACGCAGCAGCGCCGAGCAGTCGATGATGATGAGCACAATCGCGGCGAGCAGAATGAGTGGCGACCAGCGCGGCCAGCGTTTTTCCGCGAGGCCCATCGACCATGCCACGAAGAACCCCAGCGAGAGAGCGAAGATCGGCAGCATTTCCATGCCGTAGCGGGTGTTGTACCAGGAGTGCGGCCACCATAAAGGAATAAAGATGGGCACGGAACCGTAAGCCACGGAATAGGCATAAAACGGGAGCGGCAGCCAGAGCAGCAACAGCGGCGCGATGCAGCGCTTGCGCCATTTCCAAATGGCGGCAATGGTTCCCGCAACCACGAAGAACAGGAGCCGGTTGCCCCAACGCACCGGTACGGCGCCCATCTCCGCGGACTTGATGTAGTAGAGCGCCGCGACCGGCATGCTGTGCCAGCCGGGATAGTGGGGAGCACCCGGAGTCGACGTCCGCGCGTCGATGGCCTTCGCTGAATAGGGTCCGCGCATGAAGTCGAGCCAGTCTCCGTATTGGCGAGCATTCCACGCAAACCAGAGCGTCGGCGCGGTGATCAGCATGGCCGTGAAGAGGACGAAGGCGCCACCCGCGGGCGTTTTCCAGGCGCGGGTTCGCCAGAGGGCACGCGCGGCGATGAGCCAGACGAGGGAGGCGAAGATCCAACCGTCATAGCGTGTATAGATGGCGGTGACCAGGACCACGCCGCAGGCAGTGAGGGCACGACCGGCGAGGGAATGACCGTCCAGACGGGACTGGCCGTCCAGGCGGACTTTGTCCAGTTTCGGTTCGGATTGCGACGGCGATCCGAGGGCTCGCAGAAAGGCCATCAGGAACAGCGCGGCCCAGATCATTTGGCACAGGAAAACCGGCTCGTTCATGGCGGTGGTCTGCATGTAGAGCAGACCAGGATTGAGTGCGAAGAAGAGCGCAGCGACGATGGCGCCGGCCGGACGCAGCCAATAGCGCGCCAGGCGCCACAAACCCGCAACGCTGAGAACGTAGCAGGCCATCGACGGAATGGCGCCGGCGATGCCGTTTTGCCACCACGCCATGCGCGCGGCAAACGGCATCATGAGCAGATGCGGAAAGGGCAGCCAGACTGAACCAATCTGCCGGATCCCGGGGTTGAGCGAGTCGAGGAGACGGCGTGCGATGTGCAGGTGCGCGACGGCATCGCCCCACAGCAGCAGCATGTCGCGCGGGAAGCAATAAGCGAAGGCCAGCACCGAGAGCAGCGCGGCCACCATGCCGGCGAAGACGGTCTCGTGGCGCAGGGAGCGCTTCTCGAGATCCGCTGGATCCGCGTCGCCGGCCGCTTTTTTGCGGGCTCGCGGCGACTTACTCGAGGTGCGAGAGCTGGCGGAAGAGCGCAAAGCGTTCCTCGATTTCCTTAGGGTCGAGTTGCTGCAGGCGCTCCGTGCCAAAGCGCTCCACGGCAAACGAGCCCATTACGCTGCCATAGAACATTGCGCGGCGGAAGACGGCGGGGGTCAGCGCCGGTTGCGACGCGATGTAGCCGAAGAAGCCTCCTGCAAACGAATCGCCCGCACCGGTGGGATCAACGACTTCAGCCAGCGGCAACGCCGGCGCGCGGAATGGCACGGTCACGCTGGCTCCTTCGGCAAAGGAGCGATCGCCGAAAAATGCGGTCGCACCGTACTCGCCGTGCTTGACCACCAGCGCTCTCGGCCCCATAGCGAGAACCTTGCGCGCGGCCATCACCAGGTTGTTGTCCTTCGCCAGCATCTTCACTTCGGTGTCGTTGATCAGCAGCGCGTCGAGACCCTTCAGCACGCGGGCAAGATTATCGGCGTGGTCCTTGATCCAGTAATTCATGGTGTCGCCGCAGACCATCTTCACCTTCGGCATCTTGCGGCGCACGTCTTCCTGCAGAACGGGATCGATGTTGGCAAGGAAAAGGTATTCGGTGTCCTGATACTCAGCGGGAATCTTGGGAGAAAAGCTCTGGAAGACGTTCAGCTCGGTATTGAGCGTCTGCGCCTCATTGAGGTTCTTCAGGTAGGACCCGCTCCAGAAGAAGCTCTTTCCGGGGACGTGCTCGATGCCGCGCGTATCGATTTTGCGGCGGGTGAAGACGCGCTCCTCGTCCGGCCCGAAGTCCTCCCCGACCACGCCGATCACCCGGACATCGGTGAAGTAGCTGGCGGCGAGGGCGAAATGCGTCGCCGCTCCTCCCAGGCAGCGCTCGCGGCGGCCTGAAGGGGTTTCAATTGCATCGAACGCGACACTGCCTACGACAAGAATTGCCATGCGGCCAATTTTCCTCGTGTTCCCTATTTTTGCTTCCAGTATTTTCCGAGCAGCAGATCCAGTCTCTCGCGTGCCGCCGGCGCAATCGCGTCGGGCGCGGTGAGTAGTGCATACTGCAGCGCCGTGGTGCAGGCGCAGGTTCGCTGCCGCGGCAACGCGCCGACCGCTGCTTTCACAACGCGGCAGGCGTTGGCCGCATTCTGATTCATCACTTTCACGATCTGATCGATGGTGACATCGTCGTGGCCCTCGTGCCAGCAGTCGTAATCGGTGACCATCGCCGCGGTCGCGTAGCAAATCTCCGCCTCACGAGCCAGCTTCGCCTCCTGCAGGTTAGTCATGCCGATCACGTCGGCGCCCCAGCTGCGATAAAGATTCGACTCGGCGCGCGTCGAGAACTGCGGCCCCTCCATGCAGACGTAGGTACCCCTGTTTTTTGCCTCGACACCTTCTGTGGTGCACGCGTTGAAGATGGCCCTGGCGACAGCCGCGCACACCGGATCGCCGAAGGCGACATGACCCACAATGCCGTCCCCGAAGAACGTTGATACACGATGAAAGGTGCGATCGATGAACTGATCGGGGACGACGAAATCTCCAGGTTTGTGCTCTTCTTTCAGCGATCCGACGGCAGAAACCGAGACGATCTGCTCGACGCCGAGTTTTTTGAAACCGTAAATGTTGGCGCGGAAGTTCAGTTCCGAGGGAAGAATCCTGTGCCCGCGTCCATGCCGTGCGAGAAAGGCGACCTTGCGGCCTTCCAGTTCCCCCAGCACGAAAGCATCGCTGGGATCGCCAAAGGGTGTCGAGACGCGCTCTTCATGAACGCCCGTGAGGCCGGGCATAGCATACAGTCCGCTGCCTCCAATGATGCCAATTTCAGCCTGTTGCAATACGGCTCCCGGCCAGACGCGCTCAGCAGGGACAGCCCCTCCTGGGATGCGCGACAGTAGATGAACGCAAGGAATCAGTATAAATGGAGCCCGCGACGTGCAGCAGCATGCGGGCATGCAAAGACGGGCAGCAGGGACGATCAGTGAACGAAAGTCGCCTTCACTCTTTCCGATACTTCGAAATAGCCGATCCAGACAATTGCTGCGATCGCTGACTTGAGGACGCTAAAACCCAGTTTCGAATGCAAGTTGGCCACCAGATTCGCAGCACCTTCCCAGGAAGATCCCACGCCGAGATGAAAGCTCAGCGTGAGCTCGACAACTTTGCCCACGAGGGCAAAAGCCAGCCAGAGTTGGTAGATCCTGGGAAACTGCCGCTTTTCCCTGAAGAACAGAACGACGAGGAATACCAGGCCAGCCAGCAGAAGTGCGTTGTCAAAGAACTCCAGACCAACCAGGGTCGGCAGACCCGGCACTCTGAGGCCGATTAACGTGCGGGCCGGAAGGCGGAGTGAATGCAGGTCGAGCAGCAGATAACGAATCAGCAGGAAGGGGGTGATCACCAGTCCGATGGCGACAAGCACCAGCCAGCCGCCAATTCCCTGCGGGCTGGGGTGAATGTTGAACATGGGGGAAGCAAGATTCAGCGCCTCGGATGGTGAGGGCTGCCCGTTGGGGTTCGGCGGCAGGCTGTTGTTGGCCGCGCCTGTAATTGCATTTCCTGCTCTTCCATCGACCGGGTTGCCAGCAGCCATCGCGCTCTCATCCTCAGGTTCGGGGAGGAACAGAATACGATGGCACGGGAAAAAGGTCACTCCTTTCTTTTCCGACCGAAACCTCGGTCTCAATGGTGGGGCAGAGCCGCCCGCATCATCCCGCAGTCGGCCATGAAGTGCACCATGCTGCCGGCCAGATCGGACGTCGGAAGTCCGCCCCGTGACGCCACCAGGCCTCCCTTTGGATCGCCGGTTTGCTGCGCGCTCAGCATCACCACCTGCAACTTGCGGGCGGCGGCCAGATCGAAGCTCTCGCTGACGAAGACGTCGTTGCCGCTGGTCACCATCAGCACCGGACCTTCATTCGTGTTGTAAACCTGTTCGTCCGGACCGGTTTCGGCGGAGGTGTCGCGCGATACATTGCTGTACTTCTTGTTCAGTTCGTCGGTATACATCCTGACAAAATCACCCGCCGCTTCCTTCGTCTTCCATTGCGACAGATAAAACAGCGCGACCGACGAAGTGGAATCCTTGTCCGCCGCGTCCTTCTTCTGCGCCGCGTAGTAGATTCCGCCATCCCAAGCCGGGGTCAGCTCAGTGGCGACCTGGTTTCCGCCAAACAGCTCAGCCAGAATCCGCACATCCAACTCGCCCATCACGCCAATGTCGTAGGGATTGTATTGCGCGTCGATGATGGGATGGATGTCGGGCATGTTGAGCAGGGGAACCTTCGCCTCCTGCTCATAGGCATGCGGGTTCATGATCTCGTAGCTGCTGGCCGGGGGCCGATCGAGCACATTCGCGTACGCCGCAGCCGGATTCTTCGAGTCGGCGACCAGCGTGGCCTCGAACTTCAGGCCATCCTTGTAAGGAAACAGCAGAGATTCCTGCAGTAAAAGAGGGGCGCGCGACAGAACCGGCGAGTCGCCGTCGTCGGACATGTTGTCGAGCAGGCTGTCGACCAGTTCGGGCGATGTCCGCAGGCTTCGATGCGCCGGAGCCAGGCTGTAATCCACAAACACCGCCATGGCCTGACCCTCCAGAACCGCCTCGCGCGCCGTGTCGTCTTCGTCGGTGACCACGTGCTTGCGATCTTCGGAGTAGCTGTGCGACAAATCGTCGCTGGTCTGGCTCTGCCACTTGTCCAGATTCACGCGCTGATCCTGCAGAGCATGGGTCAGCTCATGCGCCAGCACCGGCTTCTGCGTGTCCGGCGCGATCCAGTCCAGCAGATTCACCGTCTTCGTCTTGCTGTCGTAAAACGCGGCGATCTGTTCATCCAGCAGCTTCAACAGAAACGACTGCAGGTGGAAATCCGCATCGATCAGGCCAAATTTCTTCAGGACGATCTCCGAGCGCTCCATCCGCTTCGCATCTTTATCGTCCTTCATCTTTTCCAGAAGATATTTCTCGACATCGGAGCGCGTAGTGAGATGGGGTTTTACCTGGCGCTTGATGGGCAGCTTGGTGTCTTCCGAGGCGAACTGCAGAATCGGCCCGATCGAGGAGAACAGCTCCTTCGCCTGCGCCGGGGTGATACGGGTTTCCGGCGTCTGCGACTGGTCCGGCGGCTGGCCCACGGTATGGGGCGGCGGCACCTGCGCGGGCGGCGCAGGCGCGGTCTGCGCGCCAGCAGCAAGTCCAATCAGCAGCGCCAGCGGCGCACAGCACAAATTGATTTTTCGATCCATTCCTTTTCCCTTCGCCCTCTTTGGCGAATCAGCCCGCTCCGGCTTTCCCGCTATCCGCAGACTATAATTTTTCTGAGAGCCTCGTATGAGCCAGACATATCAGATTCCCGACGCCGTTGTCCCCTCCACCCCAGAGAGCCAAAAAGCGCTCGCCGGGGACCCCGCGGAAACGCCGTTAGCGGGCCAGCTGCGTGCTGCCAACGCCGCTCTCGAACTGAAGATGCATCGGGGAGCGCAGACGCCGCTCCGTTTTGCCGGAATTGCCAC
>Ga0210385_10001301_pt1 | contig 15667 bp, 11 predicted proteins | sample IncBWH26OmetaG_FD_160107 | JGI IMG/M metagenome (GOLD analysis project Ga0210385, IMG submission 160107) | Forest soil microbial communities from Barre Woods Harvard Forest LTER site, Petersham, Massachusetts, United States - Inc-BW-H-26-O ...
GCGTGTGCATGGCGCCGGTGATGGCGCACGAAATGATCACTTTCTGGTTGCTCATGGGGCGGGCCTCCTCAGGATGAGCGGCATGCGGGTCGTTGGCCCGTGGATCGTCAGGCACAACAGCAGCCCAACGCCCAGCATGACGATCGGTAGCTTGAGAATCTGATCAACTCCCAGACGTTGAGCAAGATGGCCGACGAGTACCGGGGCGATTCCGCCGCCAAACAGTTCCCCGACGGCAATCACCAATCCGGAGGCGGTCGCCATAAGCGCCACGGGGACGGCTTCGGAACATAGCGGCCCGACGGTGAGGGTGATCAGGGCATTGTTGAAGAAATGCACGAAGAATAGTGAGGCGAACAGCAAACCGACGTGTGCGCCCGTGTTGGCCAGCAGTACCAGGGAAAGCAGGGCGCCGGCGGCGGACAACGCCAACACCGGTTTGCGTCCCAGCCGGTCCGAAAGCGACGCCAGCAGAAACGTTCCGACCGTGGCTCCGAGGCCGATCGCCGACATCACCGTGCCCATCTGCGGCAGTGGCAGCTTCAGATAGTCGACGAGGTAGTTGGGCAGGAAGGCGCTCGTGGTGATGAGGCAGGTGAGCCAGCAAAGCATGAGAAGTGCGGCTATACGAATGTTCGAATATCCAAGCACGGCCTTCCAGGCCGCGAGGACGGCACTAACCCCTGTCGCGGCTGCCGCCACGCGGGGGACCTCGGGGGCGCTGCGCGGTTCGGGGATGACCAGCCAGACGGCGCGCGCGACGGCAAGACCCGGCGGCACGAACACGAGGAAGATCCAGCGCCAATCGATAAAACGCAGCACTCCGGCCACGATCAGGGGCGCGAGACCGAGCCCGAACAGGGGCAGCATCATCTGTTGAATGCCGATGTTGAAGCCACGGCGCCCCGGTCCGGAGGCATCCAGCGTGCCTGCAATGCTGGCCGGCGTGTAGGCCCCGTCGGCGATTCCCATTACCAGGCGAACCGCGATCAGGCCGATCAATCCAGTGGCCATGCCGCTCGCGCCTATCAACAACGAGAATACGACCAGTGACGCGGTCAATACTCGGCGCCGGCCGATACGGTCCGACAGATTGCCCACGAACAGCGCGGCGATTCCCCAGGCGATTGCGAGGGCTCCCGTGATGACGCCGATGTCCCCGTAATCCAGATGCAGATCGCGGGCGATGACCGGAAACAGCGTGGTGATGAGGAAGCGATCGATGCCAACCAGTCCGAAACCTAGGGCCAGCACGGCGACGATGATGTTCTCGCGGTGCCGTGCCCGCACGATGTCCGTTGCCTGCTTCACTTGAGCGGCCCGTGCCGCTGTGCGTGGAGCAGATGCGCCTTCAGGCGCCGTCGCAGATCATCCATCTGCGGTTGCGACCAGGTGCGAAATCCGACTCCGGACTTGAATCCGAGCCGACCCGCTGCCACCTGTTTCTCCAGAAAAGGGTTCGGCCCAGGGTCGCGGTTGAGCTCCGGAATGATCGTCCTGTGTATGTCCAGGGTCAGATCGAGGCCTACAAGATCGGCGTTTTCCAGCGGCCCGAGGACTGCCAGGCGCAGGCCGAAGCTGTTTTTCACGCAGGCGTCGAGCGTCGCCGCATCGCAGATTCCCTCGCCCACCATTGCGATGGCTTCCCGCCACAGTGCGTGCTGCAGCCGATTACCGACGAATCCCGGCACATCCTTGACAATGTGGGCGGGTGACTTGCCAACTGATGTCAGCAGCTCCATCACCCAGCGCACGCACTCGACGGAGGTCTGATCCGTCTGCACGACCTCGACCAGGGGAATCAGTGCCGGCGGGTTCCACCAGTGCGTGCCGAGGATCCGCTGGTTCGTGGGCAGGCCCGCGGCGATGCGATGAATTGGAATCACGGACGTATTGGAGGCCAGGATTGCCCTCGACGGGCTGAGCGCGACGAGTTGCGTAAAAATCGATTGCTTGACCTCGAGCTTTTCAGGGCCGGCTTCGATCACCAAGTCTGCCTGTGCCACGGCCTGCGCGAGGTTTGCCGTCGTCGCGACGGCATCAGCCAGCGACTCATCACGGTCCAGCAGGCGCAGGTCGGCCGCCACCCGCTCTCGAATCGAACCGCGGGCTTCGGCACTGGGTTCAAAGACCGTGACATGATGGCCGCCCGCAATGAAGACTTGGGCGATTCCGGCGCCCATGAGGCCGCCGCCGACGATCGCAATGGATCGCGGTTCAGGCATGCTGGCTAGCCTGCGGTGTACCCGCCGTCTGCGTAGACGACGTGGCCGGTGTGGAAGTCTGAGGCGCGTGAACAGAGAAACAGCAACGGGCCCGCAAGGTCCTCTGGCTCGCCCAATCTGCCAAGCGGCACGCGCGCGAGGAAACCGGCGCGCACCTTGGCCGCGTTGTCATTGTTCTCGAACATCCAGGCCGTCAGCGGCGAGCGGAACACCGTGGGCGCGATCGCATTGACCGTAATCGCGTGCTTGCCCCATTCGCATCCCAGGGCCTTCGTCAGCCCGTCGACGGCGGATTTGGATGCGCAGTAGGCGGAGTAACCGGCGGGGTGTCCGAGCTTGCCCCGCGCCGAGGAGGTGAACACGACCTTTCCGCCGCGGCCCTGCGCGATCATGCGACGGCCGGCGGCACGCGCGATGAGCCAGGTGCCGTCCAGATTGGCCTGCAGCACCCGCGAGAATCTCTCGGGTGACATTTCGGTGATGGGCGCGACATCGTTCATGCCGGAGGCGACCACCAGGATGTCCACGCCACCAAATGCCCCGACGGCGGCATCGATGATGATCTCGGAATCAGCTTCCGTGTTCGGACGCCGGGGAACGGCGCATACCTGAACTCCTTCGGCGGACAATTCCTCCGCCAGGAGCCCGAGCTCCGCCGCGTTGCCGGCTGCGAGGGTGAGCCGCGCTCCTGCTCGCCCCAAAGTGACGCACGCGACTTTGCCAAATGCGCCCGTGGCGCCCACGACAATGGCGGACTTTCCGCGCACGTCGAACAGGCCCGCCTGATCGAACGCGGGAAGCGTCATGGGCGCTGCGCCGGATGCGGCATGACCACGAGCATCGTCGCAACCTGGTTGGAGGCATTGCGTATGCTTCTGGCCTCTCCGCCAGGAATGTGGCAGCTGTCCATGGCGTGAAGCACATGCACGGTGCCATCCGCCAGTTCCACCGTGACTTCGCCCTCCAGGACGACGTAGATCTTCTCCAGTGGACCGGCATCCATTTCGGCACCGCCTTGCGGAAGGAAGTGGGATACCCCGACCCAGGCGAATCGCGAGGCGCTCATATCGAAGCCCTGCAGTCGCAGTGAACGCATGTCGAAGTGCTTCGGCGCGTCGTAACGCCGGGCGTCGCTGTATCGGGTGATCTGCATTGCTGACTCCGCTATGCGGAACGACCCGTCTCGATCCTGAATTTACCGGAGGGGTCGAGCATTGCCACGAGGCGCACGATGCATCCATCTCCTTTCTTCCAGCGCCAGGGAAACGCGGCAAACGTCACGCGCTTGCCGGTGACTTTGTCGATGTCCCCGCCGATGTTCTCGAAGCCGCAGATGCCCGCCGAGAGGATCGCATTGTGACAGGGCTCCCACTCGGGAAAGTCCTCGATGACTTTGTGCCCGGTCTCGCGCTCGTATTCCTGGTTGAGCTTCGGCAGCAGGCCGTGCGGAGCGCCCGGTCCGTGCGGACCGATGGCAGTGCCCAACGGATGATCGAGCGCCTGGGTGTCGGATCCGCACATCTTCACCTTACGCTGGACGAACCACTCCCCGGCTTCCTTGTAGAATCCGGGTGAGTAGCCGTAATAGTGCTGATTGTCTCCGTAGTACTTGTGCCACCCCGTGTTGACGATGGCGATGTCGCCGGGCTGGATCCTGGGACGTGCGTCCTCGAGATCCTTCGCGGTGATGACCTCCCACTTCTTCTTCGGAATGGACACCACCACACCGGTGCCGAAGAAGTAGGGCAGCGGGACCTCGTCCATGAACGGGGTGCCCTGCACGACATGCGCCGGAGCATCGATGTGGGTGCCGGAGTGCATCACCGTCGTGATTCTTTGGGTCAGCACGCCCGACTTGGACATGCCGTGCAGACGTTCGATTTTGACGTCCTCGAAGTAGGGCCAGCAGGGCTGTCCAAGGCCCCAGGGGTGGCTCAGGTCATAGAACTCAAGGCCCATCTTGTTGAGCAGATTGGATTCCTCGAATCTGCAAAGACTCTCATTGCGCCAGTCGCCATCTTCCCAGCCAGGCATGCGCGCACCTCGTATGTAGCGTATCGTGGAGCAGATGTACCGGAATACGGTATGACGATCGACTTGCGGAGTCAACCGAGGGCCGCACCGGAGTTACCGCACTGCGGTCAAGGCCGCCGCTACAGTGGCTGCGTTCTCGATTATCATGGTGGCGTGATCGGCGCGCGACATGGGAGTGGGCACAATGAACCTCAATCGTCTCGATCTGAATCTGCTGGTTGCACTGGATGTCCTGCTCTCCGAGCGCAGCATCACGCACGCGGCCGAACGCCTGAACCTCAGTCCTTCGGCGACGAGTGGCGCACTCGCGCGTCTGCGGGTGTACTTCGATGATGAGCTGCTGACGCAAATCGGCCGCCGCATGGTGCCAACGCCGCTGGGCGAAAGCCTCGAAACCAGCGTCCGCGACTGCCTGCTTCACGTGCAGGCGACGGTCGACATCAGGCCGCAGTTCAATCCGCTGAAGTCCAAGCGCAACTTCAAGCTGATGATGTCGGACTATGTCTCAACGGTGCTGATGCCGGCGGCACTGCAGCGCCTGCAGGGCGAAGCCCCGGGCGTGACGATCGAGCTGATCGGGAATGAGAATGAGCCGTGGGCGGCCCTGAGCCGCGGTCAGATCGACTTCCTCGTCCTGCCGCGCAACTTCATCCGTCAGGAGCACCCGGCGGAGGTTCTATTCGAGGATGGCTACGTGTGTGTTTGCTGGAGTGGTAACACCCTGATCGGTGATCAGATCAGCATCGAGCAGTGCCTGCAGCTTGGACACGTGGTGGCGCGGATCGGCACCCAGCGCCCCCCCACCATCGATGAGTGGTTCTTCGAGCGCTTCGGTCACGCACGGCGGGTGGAGGTCATTGCGACCAATTTCAACAGCGTGCCCCATCTGTTGGTCGGCACCAATCGCATTTCGATCATGCACCGGCGGCTGGCGCTCGCCTATGGCCGAGCATTGCCCTTGAAGATATTGCCCTCGCCGATGGCCATGCCGCAGCTCGTTGAAATGATCCAATGGCACAAGACTCGCGACCGTGATCCTGGAAGGGCCTGGCTGTGTGAGATTTTGCGCTCCGCAGCGGAAAGCTCATCCGAGCGCGCCCCCGTGGAATTGACGGCCGTCAGGGGCTAGGACCCCGATGGCATAGCATCATTCGGCCCGGTCGAAAGGACGTGTCCGTGGAATCGAATTCCCTCCCCGGCGGGGTTGCTTTAGCTTCTTGCGCTGCCGGGGACGTCATTCGACGTGCGAGAGAATCGGGGGCGCTTGGGAACGGGATATGATTCTCTTCAAGAACACGAGCATCTTCGACGGCAGTGGCGCTGCGCCGTATCCCGGGGACGTTCTGGTTCAGGAAAACCGCATTGTTGCGGTCTCCCGAGCCGGTTCCGCCAATTCTTCCGTGCCGGATGCGACGATTGTTGACGGGGCAGGAACCACTCTGATGCCCGGAATGACCGAGGCGCACGCCCATTTGAGTTGGCCGAGCTCGGTTGAGCGCTTCGTGCCGGCCATGAGCCTGCCGCCTGAGGATCTGGCGCTCAATACGGCACGCAACGCACGAATTCTGCTGGACCATGGGTTCACGAGCGCGTACTCGGGGGGCGCCCTCGAAAAGACGCTCGAAATCACCCTCAAGGCAGATATCGACGCGGGCAGGACTCCCGGCCCCAGACTGGTGCCGGCATCAATAGAGCGCGAACCGCCGAATGAGACTGCCTTCCTCGCCGGAGCCAGTGTGGCAGAACACGGCACGGGTGCGCAGGGAGTGCGGGCGTTCGTCAAGGAGTGCGCCGCGAAAGGGGCGAAAGTCGTGAAGTTTCTCCTCTCCGGGGAGAGCGCGCTCAAGCCTGGGGCATCGATGCAGACCCTGTATTCGGAGGAGGAAATGCGCGCCGCGGGCGAGCAGGCACGCGAGTCCGGAGTGTGGCTTACCGGCCATGCGCATTGTTCCGATGCCATCAAGATGGGTCTGCGGAACGGTTTTCGCGTTCTGTATCACTGCACCTATGCGGACGAAGAAGCCATCGACATGCTGGCCGCTCGTAAGTCGGAGATATTTGTCGCTCCCACCATTGGGATCGTGCAGGCGACGTTGGACGCAACGCCGCCACCGAACTTCGACATGACCCACATGAAGGCCGACGCGACTGCGGTGCTGGAGCGTCAGAAGAAACTGGCGCCGGAGCTCAAGCGCCGCGGAGTGCGGCTGCTACCCGGCGGCGACTATGGATTTCCCTTCAATCCCAACGGGCGCAATGCACGCGACCTCGAGTTATTCGTCCGGCACCTGGGATTTACCGCCATCGAAGCGCTCGTTGCCGTCACGAGGGGTGGCGGGGAGATCATGGGCCTGGAACATGAGCTTGGCCGCATCGAACCGGGATATCTCGCGGACCTGCTGCTGGTACGGGGCGACCCGACCCGCGATGTCGCCCTTCTTCAGGATAAGCAGAATCTGCTTGCGATCATGAAGGATGGCCGGTTTCACAAAGCTCCTGTCGCCCACACCTAGCCGAGCATACCCATGAACCGGTTGGTCAGCGCAGGGTCGGGCGATGGCGAGAATGTGTCCTCCGACAGCGCCTCGAGCGAGCCTCTGAAATCGAGCATTGAGGGCCGAATTCGTGCACTGGGCGCCGTGCTCGACATGCCCTTCACGCAGGCGATCTACAAGCCGCTTCTGGATCGTCAACCGCGCGAAGGGGTAAAAGTCAGACGCGACCTTCGATATGGGAGCGACGAACGGCAGCGGCTGGACATCTACGAACCGGAGGCGCAATCCACGGCACTTCAATCTTTGCTGCTTCTCATGCCAGGCGGCGGTTTCATCCGCGGCGACAAGGCTGAACGGGAGAATTTCGGCCAGCGCTTCGCACGCGAAGGGATCGTAACCGCGGTCGCCAACTACCGCTTGGCGCCCCTGCACCAATGGCCGGCGGGAGCGGAGGATGTGATCGCCGCCTATGTGTGGGTGAGGCAGAACGCAGCCCAGCTTGGCGTGGATCCGAATCGCATCTTCCTCGCGGGTGAATCGGCCGGCGCGGCCCACGTGGCGGCAGCCACGCTGGTGCGGCGCTTCCACCCTAAGGAGGGCCTGGCCATCGCGGGGACTGTGCTGATATCAGGCGTGTACAACGCTCATCTGGAACGGCTGGCCCGAATGCAGTTCGGCGTGGCGACGCCGGATCCGCGCAACGAGGCGTATTTCGGCTCCGACTTCGCGCGCTACCGGCAGATGTCAACCGTCGAGCTGATCGATGCGCCGCCCGCCGCTCCGCTTCTCATCACCTACGCTGAACTGGATTTGCTCGGGATGCAGGTGCAGGCGGGTGAACTATTCGCAAGATTGGTGACACAACACGGCTACAGCCCCCAGCTGCGCATTATTCGGGGCCACAATCATTTGACGCAGGTATATGCCGTGAACACCGGCGATGAGTCCCTGAGCGCTCCGCTGCTGGAATTCCTGCGGGCGCGATAAGGAATCTGGCGGCGAGCAAGTGCATTGCGCTTTGAATCTTTAAGGGTGTCCGCGATGAAGATGGGTCGGGCAATCGTGGCGATGCTGCCGCTGCTGATCGCGGCGGCGCCGTCGCGCGCCGCGGAGGCGCCCTGTCCGATCGCGGCTTCGCAGGAGAGGCCCTGGCTGGACAACACGCTGTCAGCGGAGTGCCGAGCTGATGCGCTCGTCAGGCAGCTCGGTTCGCTCGATGACAAGCTCGCCGTACTCGGTGGCGGGCTGCAACGCTACGGAGTGACGGATTCTCCCGCTTCTGATGGACCAGCGGGACCAACTCACGTGCCGGGCGGCGCGAGTCTTCCGAACGGGATGGCGGTGGCGTCGAGTTTCGATGTGGATATGGCGCATGCCTACGGGCGTGCGGTGGGCGGGGAATTCCGCGCCGCGGGCATACTTCAGATGCTGGGCCCGACTGTAGACATTGCCCGCACCTGGCATTCGGGTCGGGTTCCTGAGGCATTTGGTGAGGATCCTTTGCTTTCCGGGGAAATCGCGGCCAACGTGGTCCGGGGAGTGCAGGAACGGGGCGTTGCCGCAACTCTGAAGCACTTCGCGGTGTATGAGCAGGAGCAGGGACGCACCGGAGACTTGCCATTCGGACTCAACGCAGCGGTGAACAATGTCGTTTCGGAACGCGTAATCCGCGAGATCTACCTCGCCCCATTTCGAGCCGCCGTCCAGGAGGGCGGGGCGCTGGGCGTGATGTGCGGGTTTCCCCGTATCAACGGTGTCTATGCGTGCGAGAACTCCATGCTGCTGGGAATTCTGAAGAATGAATGGGGATTTCGTGGCACCGTGGCACCGGACTTTCCGGACGCTCAACGAAGTGTCGTTGCCGCCGTCAATGCAGGTCTGGACATGGGGAATCTCGGTGTGCCTCGCGAGGCCGGGCCAGCCGCTCGCCCGGCTGCCACACCCGATGCGAACCTGGGGGCGGCGCTGGGATTGGGAGCAATACCAGGAGGTGTGAGCCTGCACGATGCCGCGGTGTCCGGAAGGGTCAGCGCGCAGCGTCTTGATGACATGATTCGGCGCAGACTGATCGTGCTGTTTGCGGCACAAGCCGCCGGCGCGTCGCCACTCGCCCGGCAGGACACCGCGGCAAACGGCGTCCAGGAGCTGGCATTGCGCATTGCGGAACAGGGGGCGGTGCTGCTGCGAAACGAAGCACAGGTTCTTCCGCTTGCGGCGCAAGTGAAGTCGATTGCTGTTCTGGGCGCACAGGCGGGAGCGAAGCCACAAGCCGCGACGTCCGGATCGGCGTACATCGAGCCAGCACGGGCCGCGGCCGCCATCGATGAGATAAGGCTGCGCGCCGGAACCTCAGTGCGAGTGACCTACGTCCGCGGCTCCCTTGGACTCGACGCGCTTCCGGCCATTCCCACTGCGGTGCTCCACACCCCGGAGGGTGGCGCCGGTCTGCGCGTTGAGTACTTTGGGAATCCGCGTCTGGACTTCGCCGGTCGGCCACTCTTTGTGCGCATCGACCCGAGCGCGGATGTGCGTGGGCCCATGCCGATAGCCGGATTACCCGCCAACAATGGCTGGTCTACGCGTTGGTCCGGCACACTCACCCCCAGAAACAGCGGTGTCCACCACTTCACGCTTTCCGGGGCCGGAAGCGGGCGCCTCTACCTGGACGACCGGCTGGTCGCGCGATTCGATCGAGTTGACTTCGGGGCGGTGGCGTATGCGGCAGCGACGCTTGAAGGTGGTCACTCCGTGAGGTTGCGCGTGGAGTTCACACCACGCGAAGCGGCTCCCATCCCGGGCCTGCACATGATGGGTACCACCCTGGGCACTCTACTGCACCTGGGATGGGCCGAGCCGGATGATAGTGTCGCTCAGGCCGTGGCCGCCGCCCGGCAGGCAGACGTGGCCATAATCTTTGCCGCGGACCGTCAGGGAGAGGGCGCTGATCGCACGGGCCTCGCGCTGCCCGGTGATCAGAACGAATTGATCGCGGCGGTCGCGGCGGCGAACCCAAGCACCGTCGTGGTCCTGAGCACCGCAGGCCCGGTCTCCATGCCCTGGGCGAACAAGGTCGCGGCCATCCTGGAAACCTGGTACGCGGGAGATGCATTCGGCACCGCTGTGACGCGTCTGCTTTTTGGCGATGCCGCCCCCGGAGGGCGACTGCCGATTACCTTCCCGATGAACGAGCAGCAAGGGCCGCTTTCGTTGCCGAGCCGCTATCCCGGAACGGTCAGCTCCGACGGGTCGCTGGCGGAGGCCCATTTTGATGAAGGATTGCTGGTGGGATACCGCTGGTTTGACGCCACCCAGTCCAAGCCGCTCTATCCCTTTGGTCACGGCTTGACATATTCGCGAATGCGCGTCGATCACTTTCAGGTCGAGACCTCCGCCACCGAACCTCGCATCAAGGCAACGATCAGCAACGTCGGATCACATGCCGATGCCGAAGTGCTGCAGGTATATCTCCGATTCCCGGACTCAGCGTCGGAGCCGCCGCGGCGCCTGGTGGCATTCAAGCGGGTTGAACTTGCCGCCGCAGAGAGTCGCGATATTGAGCTGACTGTACCTGCCCGTGCCTTTGAAGTATGGGATGCACAGGCACACCGCTGGCACGCGCCCTCTGGCCGCTACGAGATTTTCATCGGGCGGTCTTCCCGGGAAATTCTTTTTCGTCATTCCTTCGATCGGCCATGAGGAAAATTACCGTGACAAAGCTGGGTTGGCTGACCTACGCCCTGATCGCCGGCTCTGCGCTTGCGGCCGGCCACTGCACGCCGGCGCGCAGTCAAGCAAGCGAGCCGGCCCACGGACTCGCCGACGCAGCGCGAGCGTGCTCTGCTTTGATCCAACAAACCGGTGTCGCGCTGGGTGAGCCCACGGCGCGGATCCTGACGGCGAAGCTCAATGCTCGTTCCGAGTCGCAAGCCGATCCCGCGGCTCCGCCGTGGATGGGTCCGCTGCCGCCAATGCCGGAACACTGCGAACTGACGGGCGTCATGCGCGAGCGCACCGGCTCTGATGGGCAGCGATACGCGGTGAAGTTCCACATGCGCCTTCCGACCGACTGGAACGGACGGTTTCTGTTCCAGGGCGGTGGGGGTACAAACGGCGTTCTTGGCGCGGCCAATGGCAGCCTGCAACCGGGAATGCCCACCGGGCTCGAACAAGGCTTCGCGGTCGTCAGCACCGACACGGGTCATGATAACGCGCTCAACAGCAACCCCGAGAAGCAGGGGACAGTGTCATTCGGACACGACTACCAGGCCCGTCTGGAGTACGCCGAGAAGGCCCTCGACAGCGTGGCCACCACGGCCAAGCGCATCATCGGCATCTACTACAATCGCCCTGCAAGCCATAGTTTCTTTGCCGGATGCTCCAATGGCGGGCGTGAGGGCATGGTCTTCGCGCAGCGCTTTCCGGATCAGTTCGACGGCATTGTGGCGGGGTCGCCGGCTTTTGCCGTTCCCAAGGCGGCCATCGCCGAGGCTTGGGACACCCAGACCTTCGCAGCCCTCGCCGCCAGCGAAGGCATGAAGCAGGGCAATGGCCTGCCCGATATAGCGAAAGCGCTTTCCGATGCAGACCTGGGCCTCATCGCCGAGGCGGTCATGAAGGCCTGCGACGCTGCGGATGGGGCGCTCGATGGGATGGTACAGAACCTCGGTCAGTGCACCACCGCGCGAGTCCGTCCCCGGCTCGAGGCCAGCATCTGCACCGGTGCCAAGAACGCGACCTGTTTGAGCCGCGATCAGGTCGAGGCGCTGGTTCGCTCACTTGGCGGCCCTCATGATTCCAAGGGCCGCGCGCTATATGCGGATTGGCCCTGGGACGTTGGCCTCGCCAGTCCCGGTTGGCGCATATGGAAGCTGGGAATCCCCGGCGCGATGCCTTCGATCAATGTTGCACTGGGCTCACCGGCGCTGTCGGGGCTGTTTATCACCCCGCCCACTGACGTTGCGGACACGCCGGAGGCGAATCTTCGGTATCAGCTTGCATTCAACTTTGACCGTGACGCACCGAAGATCTTCGGCAAGAACGCACAGTTCCCGCGCTCCGGCTGGGACCTGGTTGGGGCACAGTCAACGGACCTCGATCGGTTCCGCCAGCACGGCGGTAAGCTCATCGTGCCGCAGGGCGGCTCCGACCCCATTTTTTCGATTAACGACACCATCGCCTGGTGGCGCAGGGTTGATGCGGCGAACCGCGGAAACGCCAGCAGTTTTGTCCGGGTATATGCGGTGCCGGGCATGAACCATTGCGGTGGCGGACCTGCCACGGATCAGTTTGACGCGTTGACGGCGGTCGTCAACTGGGTCGAGCGCGGAGTCGCACCCGACAGTATCCTGGCTAAGGCGGGACCTATGACGCCCTGGCCGGGTCGTACCCGACCGCTGTGTTCATATCCGAACATCGCGCGTTACCGCTCCGGGGACATGAACCAGGCGACAAGTTTCGCCTGTGAGGCAGGAGGGCGATGATGACGAAGAAGTCCGTGTTCCCGGCAGTGGCATCACTGTGCATGGCTGCCGCTCCAGGCGTGTATGCCGCCGAGGCGCCGCAGCCTCCTGCCGCCTTCAATCCGGCCGAAATACGCGCTGCAATGGACGCCTTCAACAAGATGCCCGATACCGTGGGCACAGGGAAGTACCCCGCACTGAAGGAGGAAGTGACATCGCTTCCGGACCACGTCATCTATCGGCCGGCCGATCTTGCGAAACTTGGCAAGGAAAAACTGGGCGTCCTGGTCTGGGGCAACGGCGGATGTTCCGCGGATGGAGCCGGCGGACGCCTGCACCTGGCGGAAATCGCCTCGCATGGATACCTTGCCATTGCCAGCGGCAGGATCCTGAGCGGCCCGGGAGCGCCCCCCAGTGCGGAGGCCGTACTGCCCGCGCCGGGCGGTGGCATCCCACCACCGGCCACGAAGGCCGCCAGCCTGACCGAGGCCATCGATTGGGCCCTGAAGGAGAATGCGCGTCCCGGTAGCCGTTACTTCGGGCGAATCAATCCGCGCTGGATCGCGGTTTCCGGCTGGAGCTGCGGCGGACTGCAGGCACTGCAGATCGCCGCCGACAGCCGGGTGCATGCGGTGATCATTCACAGCAGCGGCATATTCAATGCCGGCGCAAATCCCATTCCCGGCATGGATCTGAACAAGGGCGCGCTCGCCAAATTGCACACCCCGGTGATCTACATTCTCGGCGGACCGACGGATATCGCCTATGCCAACGGCGAGGATGACTTCAAACGGATCGAACACCTACCCGTGATGGTCGCCAATCTCGACGTGGGCCATGGCGGCACATTTATGCAGCCCAATGGTGGCCTTGAGGCCTCCGTAGCCGTCAGTTGGCTGGACTGGCAGTTCAAGGGCGATGCGCAGGCGGCGAAGCGTTTCACGGGTCCTGACTGCGGGCTGTGCAAGGATCCGCAATGGCGGATTGAGCGGAAGAATTTCGACGCAGACATGGGCAAGTAGATCTCGGTAGGACGGGGCGGGACGACAAGTGGGCGCGCTGCAATGCGATTTCGCGCCAGGCCGAAAACCCATCGTTCGGTCTGGCCGAATCCACGTATCCAAACAATCGGATTCCCAGGGCTGCGGTGTGTGAATAACCTCCACCATCGGGAGGGTTGCGCCGTCTGAACCCTCGCGGCTTCTTTGGGGGGGACGCTCGATGATGAAGATACACACTTGGCCGCTGGGCCTCGCGTGCGCGGTGTCGATGCTCGGGGCAGCGACATCAGTGCAGGCCCAGACAGCCGCGCCCGGGAACAACGCGAAGGATACCTCGAATGACACGACTCTCGAGGAGGTCATCGTCACGGCCGAGCGGCGGCCCGAGGCGCTGAAGGATGCGCCGGTCGCGGTGACAGTCGTCAACGCTCAGCAGCTGGCAGATCAGCACGTCTACAATATCTCCGAGCTGGCGCAGACCACTCCCGCGCTGGAGATGATTCAGGCTTTCGGTGGTCCCGGCGGAGGAGGCCAGATTCGTGGCCTCGGGACACAGTCATTTACCCGCGCTGCCGAGGGTGCCGTTGGTATCGTCGTCGATGGAATCTCTCAGGGCAATGCCAACATCTCCAACATCTTCGACATCCAGCACATCGAAGTACTGGAGGGACCTCAGGGCACCCTCTTCGGTCTGACATCCTCAGCCGGCGTGATCAATATTCTGACCAACGCACCTGATCCTACGGGGTTTCATACCGACTGGCACGAGGACTACGCGCACAAGGGAACCGCCGGATCCTTGTTCGGGCAAGAGACATTACAGGGAGTCGTCAACGTTCCACTGAGCGACCTCTCGGCCCTGCGCGTGAGCACTAGCATCGATGACAACACGGGGGTGCAGCACAACAGCTTCACGGGTCACGACGACAGCGCGGACAATTTCGGACTCCGGGCACGCTATCTGCTGAAAGCGTCGGACTCGATGCAGTTCAATGTGATTGCCGACTGGGAGCGCACGGTGCAGCACGGAGCGGAGGGCGGCACCATTGCCTCATTCACGTACGTCTATGCGGATCCGGCACTGACGGCCGAGCTCGCCAGCTGCGGCATCACTCCGGGGTTCGGCAACCAGGACCGCTGTGCCAATCATCCTGAGGAAGCCAGCGATTACAACTACGGGTTGTCTGCGCAGGCCGACTTCAATCTCGGCGCAAGCACGCTGACCTCAATCCTTGCGTATCGGCGCGAGGAGAGCGGACCGGACTCACAGGACATCCAGGCCGTGCCCCAGGAAATCCCCCAGATCTGGTCCACGGGTGCGCTGACGGCCGGCAGGCAGTATTCCGCAGAGCTGCGCCTGACGTCCAACGGCGACACACGGTTGGACTATACGAGCGGACTGTACTATTCGAACTATCTCATCCTAGGGTATGGCGCACCGGGCGCATTCTTTCACGTCCAATTGCCTTTTCCGCCATTCGAGCTTGGATCGGCCACTACCACGCTGACCCAGACGAGTACCGTCTCCACGGCGGCCTACGGCCAGATGACGTTCCACGTCACCGATGCGCTCGGATTGATCGCGGGCGCCCGTTACACCTACGAATCCATCAACGACTACACATCGCCGCTAGGATTTCAGCCCGGCTCCGCTGACAACACAGGAGCTGACTCCCTGGCGGTGACCCAGAACAATGTTTCCGGCAAGCTGGGAGTGCTCTACAAACTGAGCCCGGACTGGACGGCGCGTGCCACAGTCGTTCGCGGCTATAAGGGCCCGCAGGCGCAGGCGGAAACCACGACGACGCCAGCCATCATCGTTCCGGCAGAGATACCCCTATCCTACGAGGTCGGTATCAAGGGCGATGCCATTGGCGGACGACTGGGCGTGGACTTCACGCTGTTCGACACGCGTGACGAAAACTATCAGGGACAGAGCTGCTCGCTCGCGCCTGTCGGGACCCTCGCGTGTATACCCAATTCAGTCAACGTGACTACGCGCGGCGCGGAATTGAGTATCAACGGTCGGCCGGTGGACAGGCTGCAGCTCACCGCGGGCTATATCTACGATGATGCCACCTATCCATCGAGCTATCGCGGATTCGATCCGAACGATCTGACGGGTACCACGCTGCCAATGGGCGGCCTGCAGCTCGTTGGGGTGCCCAAGAACAAGTTGACGTTTACCGGGAACTACAGCGTGCCGCTGGGCGCCGTTGCCATCAACATCGGTAGTGATGTCACGTACAAGTCCGACATACGTTTGGGGTACAGCCCCGACCCGCGTTTTGTTTTCCCGAGCGCTTGGACTGTGGGTGCCCATCTTGACCTTCGTTCCAGTGACGATCACTGGGGTGTCGGGCTCTTCGCCCGTGATCTGACCAACTCGCATCAGCCCCTGACGCTGTTTGGTGGCCCGGCCTTCACTCCCCCGGGGGTAGTGCCGTTCCTGC
>Ga0210385_10001304_pt1 | contig 15660 bp, 12 predicted proteins | sample IncBWH26OmetaG_FD_160107 | JGI IMG/M metagenome (GOLD analysis project Ga0210385, IMG submission 160107) | Forest soil microbial communities from Barre Woods Harvard Forest LTER site, Petersham, Massachusetts, United States - Inc-BW-H-26-O ...
CCGCACGGCGGCCGACCACAGCGCCCGGCCGGCCAGCTCGTCATCGCGCGGCCCGGCCAGGGCCAGGAACCTGGCCAGCCAGTTCCGGCCGACGGCGAGCCGGCCGCTGACCAGCCACCAGCGCCACAGAGCAGCGCTGATGTCCAGGCCGAGGTCGGTGTCGGCGTGCTCGTCGGCCCAGCGCAGCGCCGCGTGCAGGTCGGCCACGGCCGCCTTGAGCCGGCTGGCCCAGTCGGCCGCGTCCGGCCCGGCCAGTCCCTGCTCGCTGCCCGTCGCCAGCGCGGCGAAGTGCAGCGCGTGCCGCCGCCCGGCCGCTGGTCCGTCGCCGTTCTGCTCGAGCTGCAGTGCAGTGAACGTCCGGATCGTCTCCAGCATGCTGAACAGGTTCTGCTCACTGCCGCGGGTGACCACCAGCCAGGACGAGTCGACCAGCAGCCGGGTCGTGGCGACCGCGGCGGGCGCGTCCACGTCGAGCACCGCCTGCACGTCGCCGATCCGGAACGAGCCGGCCAGCACGCTCAGCGCCGCGAGCCTGCGCTGCTGCTCCGGCGTGAGCAGGTCGTAGCTGACCTGCAGGACGTCGGCAAGCCGCCGTCCGGAATGCTGGCCGAGCTGGGCCGGCTCGGAGTCGAGCAGCACCGCCCGCTGCTGCAGTATCTCCCTGATGGACAGCGTGCCGACCCAGCCGGCGATCAGCTCGATGGCCAGCGGCAGACCATCCAGCCTGCGGCAGAGTTCAGCGATCGCGTGCGGCGCGACGTCGGCCGCGCGGAAGTCGGGCAGCCGCTCGGTGGCCCTGGTGATGAACAGCTGCACCGCGTCGGAGGCGGCGATGTCCGACGCGCCCGCCGCCACCGACGGGCAGTCCAGCGGCGGCACCGCCCAGCAGACCTCGCCCGGAATGCCGAGCACCACCCTGCTGGTGACCACGAGACGGACCTCGGGTACCGCCGCGAGCAAGTCGCCGGCCAGCTCGGCTACCTGGGCGGCGATCCGCTCGGCCCCGTCGAGCAGCAGCACCCTCGGCGTCGCGGCCAGCGCCGAGCGGAGCGACTCCAGCAGCGGTTTGCCGTGCTGATCTGGCACCTGCAGCTGGGAGGCCAGCGCCGATGCCAGCGATCTAGGGTAGCTGACCTGTTCGAGCGGCACGAAGACGATGTCGGCGTGGGCCACATTACGGCTGAGCACCTCGGCGGCCAGCCGGGTCTTGCCGGCGCCTCCGGGCCCGATGAGGGTGACCAGCCGGGACTGCCCGATCAGCCGGGTGAGCTCGGCCAGCTCACGGGACCGGCCGACGAAGCTGGACTGCGCCACGGGCAGCGGGTCGGTCCCGCCGGTGCGGCCGCCAGCCGCGAGCTCCGCCTCGAGCTCGGCTAGCGCGGCCGCTGCCTTGGCCGACGGCCCGGTCCGGCCAGATTCCCACCGGTTCACCGAGGCGAAGGACACGCCGAGACGACGGGCCAGCTGCTCCTGGCTGAGCCCGAGAGTACCGCGCAGCCATCGAAGCCGCGCGGCAACCGAATCCGCGTCGCGCGGCTCGTTCACGCTCGCAGCCTACGATCTTTTGTGTGCTAGGGCACGCCAACGCCGAGCGCGATGTAATCGGCCCGCTTCGCCCTCCTGGCGACGTCCTAGCAGCCGGTGATCCGCCGCAGCCACGCGAGCCGTACCCCCAGCGCCGTGCGTGCCAGCGCCGACTCCGGTGCGATCAGATCGAACGCGTGATATCCGCCCGGCCACACGTGAAGTTCAGCGTCTCCGCCAGCAGCCCAGATGCGCCGGGCGTAGCTGACATCTTCGTCGCGGAGCGTCTCCACACTGCCCAGTTCCAGATACGCGGGAGGCAGCCGGGACAGATCCGGGGCCCGGGCGGGCGCCGCGTACGGAGAAACGCCGTCCCGCCCGCGCTGATCGCCCAGCAGCATCGTCCAGGCCGCCTGGTTGGACCCGCTGTCCCAGATGCCGTCACCGTCCAGCTCGCTGGCAGAACCCGTCGCCGCCCGGTCATCGAGCATCGGGTAGATCAGCATCTGGCCCGCCAGCGCCGGGCCGCCCCGGTCCCTCGCCATTAGGGAGCAGGCCGCGGCGAGGCCGCCCCCCGCGCTGCCGCCGCCGACGACGAGCCGCGGCGCGTCGATCCCGAGCTCCGTGGCGTGCTCGGCGGTCCAGACCAGGGCCGCGTAGCAATCCTCGACCCCGGCGGGGAAGGGATGCTCGGGCGCCAGCCGGTACTCCACCGAGACGATCACCAGGCCCGGGTCCGTCACCCAGCCGATCATGGCCTCCAGGCCGGTGCGGTTGTTGCCCATGACCATTCCGCCGCCGTGCGTATGGAAGAGCCCCGGGAGCAGCCCGCGGTCGCCGGGCGGCCGGATGATGAGCAGGGAGACGTCCGGCGCATCGTCCGGTCCCGGCACCAGCCTCTCCAGGACTTTGGCACCACCCCGAGCGAGATCCTCGAGGCTGGAAGTGCTCTCGAGTTCGGCCCGGCGGGATTCGTCCAGGTTGGACGGTGTGAGGGTGACGGGAGCCTCCCGATGGGCCTGCTCGAGCGCCGGCACGAGCTCGGGGTCGAACGGCGGATGCGGCGTCCCGGCGGCGCCATCGCCGTTCGCGAGACCAGACGTCATGACGGCACCGCGGCGAACGCCCGGCAGAATCCACCGTCCCCGCCGCCGGTCAGCAACGGGGCCGCGCAGAACCAGCACCAGCCGGCGTCCATCCCGTCCAGGCCGTTGAGGTTCTCGATGATGAGAACGTCGGCGCCGAGCAGCGCGTGATGGCAGGGCTCGGTCGGGCTGCCGGTCTCGTCGGGTGACCCGAAGTCGAGGCCGACGAGACCGAATCCCGCCTCGATGATCCGTTCCGCCGCGGCCAGGCTGAGGTATGGCGCCTGCCCGTAGTACCGCTCGGTTCCCCAGTGCCGTGAATGGCCGGTCGAGATGAGCAGCGCGTGCGCGGGCCGCGGCGGGAGCGTGAGCATGCCGGGCTCGACCGGCCCGCGGGCCTGTGGCACCCTCGCGACCCAGGCGTCGCCCATCCAGCGATCCACCCCGATCGTGAACGTTGTGGCTCCATCGGCAATGAAGTGAGCCGGGCTGTCCGCGTGCGTGCCCACGTGCGAGCGTGCGTGGATCTCGCTCATCAGGAAGCCGCCGTCGGCGACCGTCGCAACGGTCTGGAACAGGCTGGCTGGCTGCCCCGGATAGGTCGGCGCGCGGCCGACCAGCGGATGCGTCAGGTCGACGATCCGCGCGCCGGGGTCAGCCGGCGGCCAGCCCGTCACAGGATCGTCGGGTCGAAGTCGGCGTCCATGGTCTTGAACGCGTCGTCCATCGCCATCATGCTGGCCGACTTGCGCTTCTCGATCCACCACATGACCCCGGCGCCAATGATCATCCAGGCGACCACGATGTACGGCACCAGGTCGAAGGGGTAGGCGGGCTGCGGAACGAACGTCACCCATACGACCGGGAGCAGCAGCAGCGTGCCGACCAGCGGGATCAGCCCGTGCCGCCACAACCGGAAGTGCTCGGCCTGCTCGCGGCGCATATAGAAGAACAGCGCAATGTTGGCCAGCCCGTACATGATCACGATGGCCACGGTGATGATGTCACCGAGGAACCCGTAGATGTCAGCCGAGCCGACCCACAGGCCGACCGCGATGATGAGCACCGCCGACACCCCGATCTGCAGGTGAACCGCGTTGCTGGGGGTCTTGAACCGGGGCTGGATCTTCGCGAGGTCCTTAGGCAGTACACCCACCGAGCCCATGCCGTACCAGACGCGGGTGACCGCGTTGCTGGCGGCGATCGATATCGCGACCACGCTGTTGATGATGGCGATGAACACGAAGATCCAGCCCAGCCCCCAGACCCGGCGGGCCATCACGTAGAACGGGTTCGCGTTGGTGGCGAAGTCTTTCGCCTGGTCGACGCCCCACCCGGCGATGCCGGCGTAGCCCGCGAACACGAAGAACACGCCGACCAGGATGATCGACCCGAAGATCGCCCGCGGCAGCAGGCGGCGGGGATCGCGCGTCTCCCGGGCCAGCGGCGCCACCGACTCGAAGCCGCTCAGCGCGAGGATGGAGAACACGATCCCGTACCAGATGCCGTGGATGCCCTGGAGCGAGTTGGACACGTTGAACGGGGCGGTCCAGTTGTAGCTGTGCGCGGGGGAGACCAGCAGGCTGATCGAGAGCGCCACCATGATCAGCAGTTCCAGCGATCCGAGCAGCACCGCCGTCTTCGTCGATATCGCGATGCCGCGGTAGATCAGCACCCAGGTCAGCGCCAGCCCGGCCAGGGCGAACACCCACCACGGGATGTCCACTCCGGTGCCGGATTTCAGCACATTCTCGGCCAGGTAACCCATGAACCCGAGAACGGCGGGGGGTCCCAGCGGATCATAGGCGAAGTAGCTCCACCCGGTCAGGAACCCCCACCGCGGGCCGAGCCCGCGCCGGACGAACGAGTAGTAGCCGCCCGTGGACGGCATGTACTTGCTGAACTCCGACACTGTGTTCGCGATGAACAGCATGATGATCACGGCGCCGATCAGCGCGATCGGGGCGGCTGCGCCCGCGTAGGAGACGATGAACGGCAGCGTGAATATGACGCTCACCGCCGGGCCTATGTGCGTGATGCCCTGAAACAGGACGTCGCCGAGGCCGAGTTTGCCCTTGAGCAGGCCCACGTTCGATTGGCCGGTATCAACCGCGGGTCGTTGCGCTGAGTCAGTCATGAGGAGTCCTTCAAGTCCGTGGGACGGCTGGGGAACAAGGCTGGCGACGGTCCTACTGCACGACGCCATTCAGCGATATCTGGCCGCCGTCGACGACGAGAACGCTGCCGGTGATGTAGTCCGCGTCGGGGGAGGCGAGGAAGGAGATCGGGCCTGCGAGATCCTCCGGCTCTCCCCACCGGCGGGCGGGCGGGAACGCGTACAGCGGGCTCCCGCCCTCGGGCAACGACTGGACATCGGCATTGATGTTGGTGCGGATGGTTCCCGGCGCGATCGCGTTGACCCGGATCCGGGCCTCCGCGAGGTCCACCGCCATGGATTTCACGAGCATCACGACGCCGCCCTTGGACGCGTTGTAAGCGGCGCTGTCCGGCTCGGCCAGAAAGCTGTTCGTGGAGGCGGTCACGATGATCGAGCCGCCGGTCCCGGCTGCCGCCATCGCCCTGGCGAACCCGCGGCAGACGAGGAAGGTTCCTCTGAGATTGACGCCGAGGACCTCGTCCCATTCCTCGTCGGTGACGTCAAGGAACGGACTGCCCCGCCAGATACCCGCGTTGGACACCAGCACGTCGACGCGGCTGAACCGGTCCAGGGTCGCGCTCACCAGCCCCGAGACGGACGCGGGATCGGCCACGTCCGCCGCGACCGGCAGGACCGATTCGGACGCCGCGACCCGGCTGAGCCGGCCGAAGTCCCGGTCCGCGTAGACCACCCGGGCGCCCTCGGCCACGAACCGGTCGGCGGCGGCCGCGCCGATGCCGCTGCCCGCCCCGGTGACCACGACGACCTTGCCGGCGAACCGGCCCGGCCCGGCTGTCACTCCGCCTGCCCCATCAGGCCAACCAGCGCGAAGTTGGGCTGCGCTGTGTCCAGCCGGCCATAGGAGACGAAGACCCCGACGTCGCTCTCGAGCTTGATGGCGTACTGCGTGCGGTACGGGATCGAGATGCCCTCGAGCCGGTCGATGCGGATGCAGCGCACGCGTTCGCGGTCGACGACCAGGCCGTGCACCGACGTCGGCGGCTTGTCCTCCCAGTAGAAGACGAGCGATACCGTTGCCGGCTCGGCGTTGGGGTTCAGGACCATGAGCGACTCATGGCTGGTGAAGCGGTCGCCGGGCACCGGCTCGGGCAGGTCGCCGTCCGGGAACCACCAGGTCGTCTTGCCGTTCATCGTCCCCTCCCACTGGATTTCCGTGACGCCGGGCTCTGTTGTGGCGCGCTGAAGGCCGGCCCGTCCAGCGAGGTGACAGAGCCGAGCCGGTGCAGGTAGCTGGCGTACAGCGGCCGGTAAGCCTGGTGCCGCTCTGGGTCGGGCAGCCAGCCCTGGCTCGTCTGCGACATGGCCGTGGCGGCCGCGGCGAGGCCCGGGTACGCGCCGGCGCCGACCGCGGCGCACATGGCCGCACCGAGGGTGACTGGCTGCTCGGCCGCCAGCCGCAGCAGCGGGCGGCCGAGCACGTCGGCGTGGATCTGCATCCACACGTCGCTGCGCGCGGCGCCACCGGTGACCACCAGCTCCCGGCTGTCCACGCCCGCTTCCTCGAGGGTCTCCAGCACGGCGCGGCCGCCGAACGCCACGGACTCCAGCACCGCCCGGAACAAGTGCGCCCGCGTATGCGCGAGCGTCAGGCCGCCCCACATGCCCCGGGCCGCAGGGTCGCGGTGCGGGGTACGGCAGCCCTGCCAGGTGTCGACGGCCCACAAGCCGTCGGCCCCGGGCCCGATGGCCGCGGCCTCGGCGTCGAGGACGGCCAGCGGCACGCCTGGCGCGAGCTGGCGGGAGAACCACTCGGCGACCGCGGCTGCGGAGGTCTGGCCGCCCTGCTGCACGACCGTGCCCGCGCCGAGCGCCTCGGGCACCGGACCGAGCAGGCGCGGGTCGGGCGCCAGATGCCGGGACAGCCCAAGGTAGGACGAGGAGGTCCCGATCGACATCACGACCCGGCTCGGCCGAAAGACGTCGGCGGCCAGCGCGGCCGCGTAGCTGTCCATCAGCCCCTGCACCACGGGCAGGCCTGCCGGGAGCCCGGTGCTCGCTGCGGCCTCCGGGGTCAGCTGGCCAGCCACGGCGCCCGGCGGCAGCCTCGGTACCTCCCAGCCGGACAGCAGGCCGGGCATGCCCAGGCTGTTCAGCAGGTCGGCGGGCCAGCCACCGGCCAGCGGGTCGTAGGACCATTCCGCCGCGATCGTGGCCAGCGCCAGGCTCCAGTCCCCGGTGAGGCGGTGCATCACCCAGTCGTGGACGTCGACGATCCGCCGGGCCGCCGCGTACCGAGACGGATCGTGGCGGGCCAGCCAGAGCGCCTTGGGCAGCATCCATTCCGGCGAGACCTGGCAGCCGGTGTACTGCAGCACCGGGTGCCGGGTGCGGGTGATGTCCGCCGCCTCGCGGGCGGCGCGTGTGTCCATCCACAGCAGCGAGGGTCCGACCGGAACGTCGTCGTCTCCGATCGCGACCGCGCTGACCGCGGTCGAGGCAACGCAGAGTGCTGCCGGCGGCGAGCCGGCTGCCACGGCGGCCACGTCGGCCACGGCCCGGTACAGCGCATCCAGAACCTGCGCCGGAGACTGCTCGGCCCATCCAGGGCGCGGATGTGCCGTGGTCACGCTCTCCTCGCGCGCCACCACCAGGGCGCCGCCCTGGGTGTACAGTCCGGCGCGGACGCTGCCGGTGCCGAGGTCAATCCCGAGCACCGTCGCCTCACCCCTCGCTCGCGGGGTCATGGCTCGCTTCCCCCGAGGACTTCGGTGATCGTCTTGATCAGGGTGGCCACGTCGTCGTCGCTGATCTGGCGGTGGGTGACGAACCGGATGGTCGCTGGCGGCCTCGACGACGCGTTGATGCCGTGCCGCCGCAGGCCGGCGACCACGTCGTCGGCGGTCCGGCCGGACGGGGCGACGTCGACCAGGACGAAACTGGTGGCCGGACGAGGGGTGAGTACGCGCAGCCCACCGACCAGCCGCAATCCGTCGGCGAGATTCTGGGCTCGCTGGTGATCCTCGGCGAGGCGGTCGATGCCAGTCTGCAGCGCGACGATCCCGGCTGCGGCCACGACTCCGGCCTGCCGCATCGAGCCGCCGAGCAGCTTGCGTGCCCTGCGGGCCCTGGTCACGAACTGCGCGCTCCCGGCGAGCAGCCCGCCGACCGGCGCGCTGAGTCCCTTGCTCAGGCAGACCGAGACCGAGTCAGCCGGGCCGGACAGCGCGGCTACGCTGACGCCCAGCGCGACCGCGGCGTTGAAGATCCGCGCCCCGTCCACGTGCAGGTGCAGTCCGCGCTCATCACACAGCGCCCGCAGCCCTGCCATCGTGGCGACGTCGGTCACTGTGCCACCGGCCCGGTTGTGTGTGTTCTCGACACACAGCATGGAGGTCGGCGGGTAGTGCTGATCGGGCTTGCGCAGGTACGGCCTGACCCGCTCGGCGGTCAGCACGCCGTCGTCGGTTGGGATGGTCCGGGGCATCACCCCGGCGAGCACCGCCACGCCTCCCGCCTCGTAGTAGACGATGTGGGAGTTGGCCTCGGCGATGGCCTCGGTGCCCCGCTCGGCGGCGGCCAGAATCGCGCTCAGGTTGGACATGGTGCCGGTCGGCATGAAGACCGCGTCCTCATGGCCGAGGATGGTTGCGCCGACCCGTTCGAGCTCGTTGACGGTCGGGTCCGTGTGGTAGACGTCGTCGCCGAGTTCGGCGTGCGCCATTGCCTCGATCATCTCCGGCGTCGGCTCGGTCGACGTGTCGTAGAAGTTCAGCACCCGAAGGTCACCGCTCCCCGGCGATGATCGCGGTTGCGATCTGGCTGTCGGTGACGAGGATGTTGACCAGGCCGGAGGCTACTGCGGCGCGGACGGCCCGGCTCTTGCGCCAGCCGCTGGCAACCCCGATCCGGTGCGGTGTCCGCCGCAAGTCGTTCAGGCCGATTGAGATCGTGCGGTCCTCGAGCCCGGAGCTGAGCACCTGCCCGTCGTCGTTCAGCACATAGGACAGCACGTCGGCGACGGCACCCTGGCGGAGCAGGTCGGCGTGCAGGGCGTCGTCGATCACGCCGTCGTAGCGCAGCCGGGAGGTGGTCGGGTCGGTCAGCGACCCGACTCCGAGGACGGCGATGTCGAGCCGGCCGAACATGTCGAACGTGGCGCGCAGGTCGTCGTGTGTGAGCAGCACCTGGCGCTGGGCCGTGTCCACAACGGCCGGGGCAAAGAGCAGGTGGGGCTCGGTGCCGAACCGGCGGGCCAGGTCGATCGCCAGCGTGATCGAGGACACCTCGGCTGCGACCCGGCCCCGGCCGCCGATCAGCTGGACGACCTGCGCCTTGCCGGGCACCCGCGCGGGCAGCGACGCGACCAGGCGCTTGATGGTCTCACCGAGCGAGATGCCGATGACCGCGCCATCCAGATTCTGTTCCAGCAGGTACCGCCCGGCCGCGTCGCCGACCCGCGACTGCAGCTCGGATTCCTCAACGTCCTCGCCGTCGACGATGAAGACCGCTTTCAGGCCGAGGCGCTCCTCGAGCTGTGCCTCCAGGCCGGAATGCCAGCGCTCCGGCTCGAGGATGTTCACGCTGATGTAGCCCGCGTCGTGGGCGGCGCGCAGCAGGCGGGCGACCTGGAACCGGCTGATGCCCAGGTTGGCCGCGATCTCCTTGTGGGACAGGTGACGCCGGTAAGCCTGGTAACAGACCTTCAGCATCATCCGCTGGCTGTCCGATCCGCCCGCCATGATCCGCCTCTCTGGCGCTCATATGAGCAAACGCGCTTAAATGAGCATGGTGAACCAGACCGCCCACAACGTCAAGAGCAGCGCAAATGGCCTGGAGGGAACGGACATGGACAGCACCGACGCAACCTGGTGGACCGAACTGCGCGCCGAGTTCCCCTATCTGGAGAACCACGTGTTCGCCTGGTCCGGCGGCCAGGCGCCGATCGCCACGAGCGTCCGGGCGGCAATCGACCGGGTAATGGCGGCCTGGGATGCAGACCCCGTTACGCTTTCGCAGCGAGAATGGGGGGTGTTCGACGGGGCGCGCCAGGAAGTGGCGGTTCTCTTCGGCTGCCCGCCCGAGCGGGTCGCCGTGAGCGAGAGCACGTCACATGCCATGTCCGTCGCAACGGCGATGGTGCTGGCCCGCTGGCAGCGGGCGGGTGCGCGCCAGGCCAACGTGGTCCTGCACTGGGACTGCCATCCGGCAAGCAGCTACCAGTGGCTGGTCGCGGGCCAGCAGCATCCATCGCTGACCGTCCGGTGGGCATCCCCCGGTGACCACGAGGATCCGGTCGAGGCACTGCTCGCCCACGTGGACGAGGAGACGATCGCCGTGGTTGCGACGCACGTGGCCTGGCGAAGCGGCGCTGCCCTCGACCTGGCTGCCCTGGGCAGCCGCCGCCGGGACGCGAGCTGGGCACTGCTGGTCGACGCCGCCCAGTCGGCAGGTGCCGTGCCAATCGCCCCGTACACGGACGACATCGACTTCATCGGATTCCCCGGCTATAAATGGCTGCTGGGGCCGCCCGGCACCGGCTACCTGGTGATCGGGGCGGGGTGGCTGGACGAGCCGAGCCCGATCAGCGGCTGGGCTGCGGTCAAGGACTTCCCGGTCGACGTGACTGAGTTCAAGCCGCTACCCGGCGGTGCCGGCGTGCGCTACGGCATGCCGAGCTTCATTCCGCTGGCAGGATCCCAGGCGGCACTGCAGCTCATCAACCAGGCGGGGATCGAACGGATCGCCGCCCGGGTCGACAGCCTCATGGGCGCGCTGCTGAAGGGGCTCGAGGACAACGGCTTCGACCCGGTCACCCCGCGACCGGCGAACGAGCGGGCTGGCGTGTGCTCGGTAGAGGTCCCCAGCCTGCCGGCAGCGGTTGCCGCTCTGGCCGAGCACCGCATCTCGACCATGCCCGAGCTGCAGTACATCCGGCTGGACCTGCACGCCTTCAACACCGAGGAAGATGTGGACCGCATCCTCGACTGCTTCGCGGGCCTGCGCGGCTGAGCCAGCCGGGATACAGGCCGTCTGACGCTGCCGGCTTCGGCAAGATGGGGTGGTGCCCGAGACCCGCCGCCCGACCGTGGGTGTTCATGCGCTGGCCGACTGGTGCGCGCGCTGGCTCGGAGCGCCGCCAGCGGCGGAACTGTTCGGGGCCGGCAACCTGTCCACCGTGAAGGGGCTTCGGCTGGCAGACGGCCGGGAGGTGGTCGTCAAGGTGCGCCCCAGCCTGCCGCGGCTCGTCGGATGCGCGGTCGTGCACCGGGCATTGTGGATGACTGGCTTTCCGTGCCCCGAGCCGTTGGTGGACCTGCAGCCGCTGGACGGCTATGCCGCCTCCGCCGAGGCGCTTGTCCCGGACGTCGACGAGCCGCCGGACGGCGAGCTGGCTGCGCTGTCGGCGGCTGGGCTGGCCCGCCTGGTCGAGCTGGCGCCGGGTCCCGTATCGGTGCCGAGCCTGACGCCGTCCCCGTCGTGGGTCGGCTGGGATCACACTGAGAAGGGGCTGTGGCCCAGGTCCGTCGACGTCGACGCTGACCTGAACTCCTACCCGGAACCGGCACGACTGGGATAGCGTCATCTGCCAGCCCGAGCCGGCGATCGCCGGCATTCTGGGCCGCCGGGCTGTGGCAGCTCGCGGCCGACGCCAAGACCCGCTCCCTCGACGGCGATCCCGAGCAGATCCTCACCCGGCACGAAGCGCGCGCCCGCCTGTCGCGAGCGGGACTGGATCCCGATCTGGTCCCGAAAGGGCAACAAGCCTGAAAGACGGCTGGGTCTGGCCATCAGCTGCGGTCGCGCTCTTCGAGCGCGCTCAGGGCCTCGGTGAACGGCCGCTCCAGCCAGGCGAGGTGGTCGGCCTCGCCGTGATGGTGCGTTGTGAGGTGGTCCGACCTGCGGACCGCGGTGTGCCGTACGTACTCGCGGGCGCCCTCGACAAGCGTCCGCATGTAGCGGATGCCGTCGGGGTCGGTCATCGCCCAGTCGCCGCCGCAGGCGACATAGACCGGCGAGGTGTGGGCGAAGACCTGGCGACCCCATTCATCGAGGTGATAATCGACGCCGAACGCCCGGCAGGCTATCCACGAGTTGCCTTCGATCCGAAGCTCCTCGCTGATTTCTGCCTGCCGCCCGCCGCTGGCCTCGGCCCTCGCGACGACCTCGCCGTTACGCACGAGCTCGAGCGAGCGGAGCGGGAAAATGCTGCGCACCGTGGCATGCACGCTGACCGTCCCGGGCCCGTGCAGCTGCACGGTGTCGCCCGGCTCGCGCCCGTCGACCGATAGCGTCACCAGCGGCCCGCCGGAAAGGAACGTGCGGCCCGACCGCACCGCCCGGCACCAGGCCTCGTAGCTGAACTCCTCGTCCAGCCGCGCGTACGTGCGGTACAGGCCAACCGGCACGGCGCTTGACATCTTGTCCGTGCCGCCGACGAGTGGCAGGCGGTAGCCGCTGTTCAGATACCGGTAGTACTCGAGCATCGAGTCGTCGGAATGGGCCAGCATCTCGACGGCGTCAGCCCGGCCGGTCGCGACCAGAACCGCGGGCTCGCCGTTCGGATGCGGGAAGTGCGCGGCGACAACGGTGCCGCCCTGGGCGTGCGTCCGGTCGGCCCAGTCGCTCAGCGTCGCGTCCAGCGCGCCGCCGAGCTCGGCCTCGTCGGGCCCGTCGCTGCACCACGGCATGACCGGTTCCTTGAGGCCCCACAGGACCATGTGGCCGAGCATGTGCTGCCGGTTTTCCTGGCCCACATACGTTATGTAGCCGCCGCCATCGACCACGCTGGGCCGACCGGAAAAATCCTCCGTGTTGGTGAACAGCGCGCCCCACTGGGTCTGCAGCAGATTGACGACACGCAGATCCTCGCCCCTCTGCTCGAGCTGAGCGCCCGGGGTGGAGAGGAAGTGGACGTGCGAGTCGCCGGACCACCATCCTTCCGAGGCCAGGTCAGCCATGCGTCCGATGCGCAGCGTCAGCTCTCGCTGGCCCGGCTCGATCCGCACGGTCTGCCGGAGCGGTTCGTATTCGAACCCGCGCGCAACATCCACGACGACGTCGCCTCGCGGCAGCCATCCCTGGCAGGTGCCGTCGATGTATGCGTAGGTGCGCTGACCCAGACGGGTGTCACCGCCAACGTCGTAGTGCCAGCTGTCGAGATTCTGGGTGACGTGATTGTGGTGGCCGTGCGGCTGGTAGGGAACGCCCTCGGCCGAGCGGAAATGAACCCGGCATGGCACCGGCCGCCCGGTCGCATCGTCGACGACGCTGACATGCACCCAGTTGCGGCCGCCCTCGACGATTTCCAGCGAGACCTGGCCGGCGTCCGCCTGCCCGTCACGTTCCACGTCGCCCCAGCGGGCCCGGCCAAGCTCGCTGTCGCCCTGGCGGACCGTGACGGTCGCCGACGGCAGCGCGGCGATCGATGTGTACGCGGACGCTCCCTCGGTCGCTCCCCAGCCGGCCCGGTCGTCCTCGCCGGGCAGCGGTTGCGGGTAGGTCGCGACACCCCTGTCAACGTCGACATCGAGGACGCCGTCCCGCCCGTCCTTCGCCACGATCCGAACCGGGCGCGCCGGCTCGCGGACGAACGGGTGCTCATCAACGTCGCTGGTCGTGATGCCCGCCACGAGGAATCGCGTGCCGCGCGGGATGAGCTCGATCCGTTCGACCGCTCGTTCCGGATGAGGATTCTCCCAGCACCAGAGGAAGTACCCCGCGGGCCAGCCCAGGTCGTGTTCCACCAGGCGAGCCCCGGCGTCGCCCCATCTGCCCTCGAACCGCGGCATGCTGTGATCGCTGGTATCGGTGACGGCGAGGAACGGTAGACGCCCCCACCCCGGCGGCACCACCTGGATTTCGAACCGCTCCCGGATCGGTGCGACCACCACCTCGCCGCCGGCAAGGTGAAACGCGTACTCCGCGACGGTCTGCCCGACGGCGTGACCTGCCGGTGCACCCGGCTCGAGCAGCCGGTGCGCGATGATCACCCGCGGTGCCAGTCGGCCGATCTCCACCGACGTCGGAGCGCCGGGTACCACGAAGCACCGCTCCGGAGACTGCGGCTCGGGCCCAATCAGGAACGGCAGGCCGCGCAGGACCACCCTTCCGAGCGGAACATCACCCGGCTCATCGCCAAGAACGTTGACACCGGAATTCCAGGCGGCGGACAGGTCTACTGGTTCATAGCTCGGCATGCGTCCGATCGTAGGCAGAGTGGCCGGAGTGATCCCAGCCAATTTCGGCCCCGTGGACGATCATGCAGCCGACTCACCTGCTGCGTACGCCTGGGCGACGGTTGCCCGGTTGAAGACTCGCCAGGTGGCGGCCGACACGAGGACTGCGACCACGAACCCGGCCCAGTAGGGGGCGGTGATCCCGAACTTGGCCGCGATCACGCCGCCGAGCACGGCGCCGACGCAGTTGCCTCCGGCCGCGATGAACAGGCTCGTGCTGGCGACCCGGCCGAGCATCTCCGGTGGCGTCAGCCGCTGCCGCAGCGAGCTTCCAACGATCGTCCACAACGCGCCGTGCACCCCGAACGCGAACAGCATGAAGCCGACGAGGTATGCGCTGCGTGAGACTGCCAGGGTGAGGTGCAGCCCTGCCTCGATCAGCAGGCCGACCCGGATCGTCCAGGTTGCCGTGACCCGCCTGATGAGCCAGTCGCCGCATGCAGACCCGAGGAGGCCACCGGCGGCCTCGCACGTGAACAGCGTGCCGTAGCCGACGGCGCCAAGGTGAAGCCGCTCCTTCACCAGCAGCACCAGCACCGCGGTCGCCGCGGTTAGCGTGAGATTCAGCAGCCCGATCAAGACCGTCATCGTGCGCAGCACCCGCTGGTGTGCCAGCCAGCGGAACCCTTCGGCAAGCTCGGACCGGACCGAGTGTTGCTGCCGCGCTGCGCGATCGCCGTCAGTGCCGGTGCGCGACGACGCCCGGTAGGTCCCCGCGACCAGGCCGACCAGGACCGCGCTCGCCGCGTACGTTCCCGCGTTGACAAAGAACGGGACGCACGCTGCCAGTACGAACAGGAATCCGCCGAGCGGACCCGCGATCATCTGCTGCATCAGCGTGGTCCCGCCGACAAGCCAGCCATTCGCGCGTTCGAGCCGCGCATGTGGCACGACGGAGGAGACCATTGCCTGGCTCGCTGAACGGAAGACGACCTCGCCTGCACTGATGACGAACAGCACGGCGTCCAGCAATGCGATGCTGGACGACCCGGCCAGCAGCGCGGCGGCCAAGACGCTCATCGCGGCTACCCGCGCCCAGTCGATCGTGACCATCAGCCGCCGCCGGTCGACCCGGTCGACAAGCACGCCGCCGGGCAGGGCGAACAGCAGCCAAGGCAGCCACGCCACGCCGAACGTGGCAGACACGATCAGCGGGCTCCTGGTATGCGCCGCGACGAACAACGGCGCCGCGATCGTGGCCAGACCGCTGCCCAGAGCCGACGTCGTGCTTGCCGTCCACAGCTTGGCGAACCGCCAGCCAAGTGCCTGTGCCACGTCGAGCGACGCTACCCGAGCCGCAGCGGGCCAGGACATCAGCGAGTGACGATTTCCGCCCCGGGCCGCGCTCTGAGCAGGTGCGTTTGCAGATCCCCGCAGGAAACTCATGGGGTCAGATAGACCCAGTTCGGGGTTACTGTTACAGGGAGACGCACAGCGATCACGGTCGGTCGAGAGCGTCTGCCGACAGAGTTGGCGGGTCAGATGCACGAATCTGGTGGAAGCAGCACAGCGCACGATCGCGAGACAACAGGCCGAGCAAACGACCATCCGGCCAGCAAAGGCCGCAGCTCGTTGCCGCCGCCGTTGACTGACCACATCAAGGGCCGGAGCCCGGTGCCGCCGCCGTTGACCGATCACATCAAGGGCCGGAGCCCGGTGCCGCCGCCGTTGACCGATCACATCAAGGGCCGGAGCC
>Ga0210385_10001305_pt1 | contig 15660 bp, 15 predicted proteins | sample IncBWH26OmetaG_FD_160107 | JGI IMG/M metagenome (GOLD analysis project Ga0210385, IMG submission 160107) | Forest soil microbial communities from Barre Woods Harvard Forest LTER site, Petersham, Massachusetts, United States - Inc-BW-H-26-O ...
ATTTACACGGGGATCTTGACGGGGTTTTTGGGCGTGGCAGTGGCGATGTTGCAGGTGCGCGGCGTGGTGGCTTTCGCGCTGATCTCGGTGGCGCTGTGGTCGAAGTTGCGGCTGGAGGAGAAATGGATGGAGTCGCATTTTGGCGCGACGTATGCGGCGTATGCCCAGAGGGTGCCGGCGCTGGTGCCGAGGCCGTGGTGACGGGTGGTCGGCTCAGGTGCGACGTGAAGAGGACGGTGAATGGCGTTGGGTGCCGCAAGAGGAATTGAAAGCTTGCGATCCGGCGTCATTCGCGGCGAGGGGAGCGGGATGAACGAGATGTGACTGGCCTGTGGGCGGTGACTCAAAAATCATCGCCAATCCTTGCTATTTGGCCTTCTCATTTCGAAGGCTCGAAATCCCTTCGTCGAGCCAATTCTCATACCACTGCAAGAAATGAAGCCTGCTGCCATCCTTGCCACTTTCGGGAGCAATTCCCTTCTCGTCTGCTTGCCTGTCCATCCAGACCTCGCCCGCTTGGGGGCCGCTGGCGACCATGAAGAATCGGAGCGCGCATCCGTAGTTGCAGATGTACAAGACTCCCGGGATGGTCCACCACTCTAGATATCGATCGCCTGGGGCGCCACTTTCGATTAAGATGCCGTCCTCGGGGCCTGAACTGTGCCATTTCATTGGATTGGTTGCTTCCGTCCAGCGGAAAGGCTTCTTGATCTGATCCAAGTTTGTGGGGTTTTCCATGTCCTTCCCACCGAGTTGAAAAAGGCCGTAGAAGGGACCCGCTCCACCATGGCCAATCTTCATGAGGAAGTCTCGATACTCAGCAGGGAGCGCAACCCCGAGCACCGTCTCGTAGTCTGCCAATTCAGGATCGGTCAGTGGGGGTCCCAGCGTATAGCGATGACTGCTGCTACCAAAAAGCTTGCAAGCGGGATCGAGTTGCCGAAGTTCTGAGAGCTTCGCCTTGATGCGTTCGATTGCTGCTGCGTTTTCGCCGTCCATAGTTTCAGATAGTAATCGCAATGATTGACGTTCCCATCGGTGCCGGGCGGGTTGTGGGAATACGGAAATTGCCGCCGCCTTTCAGGTTTTTCCGCATGGCCGCTGACAAGTTCGAAGCTCGGCATGACAATTCTTATGTTATTGACTGCGACTGCAGTATGCCGGTAGCGCGCTGATCTGTCCTGAGATCTGGACGCTGTGACTAATTTACGATTCGCTTGCGGAGGAAGAGAGTGGCCTGGGGATTGATGTTGTAGCGCGGGCAGGGGCGATAGCCGCGGCGCTTGTAGAGAGCGATGGCGGGCTTGAGGTCGTCGTAGGTGTCGAGGTAGATCCAGGCGATTCCGTGGGTGCGGGCGAAGGCTTCCTGCGCATCGAGCAACTGGCCGGCGATGTGGTGTCCGCGCGCGGAAGGTTTGACGTAGAGGCGCTTGCACTCGGCGGCGCGGGGAATGGATGGGAGCTTGCGCAGGACGACGCAGCCGACGGCTTCGTCTGCGAGGTAGGCCAGCCAGATGCCGGACGCGGGCGCGGCAATGATTTGGTCGAGGTCGGAGGGTTTGTCGCGCAGGACGACGTGGACGGCTTCGTAATATTCCTCGAGGATCGCGAGCGCGTCGGGAGTTGCGGTGGTGAGGCGCACGATGCGGACGGACGGCCGGGACGGCGCGGTGAGGATTGCGCGGGCCTGGGCGAGCGATGCGACGAGAGATTCGCGATCGGCTGCGGGGAGGTTGGCGAGCAGGTCCTGGATCTGCGTGTCGGACTGCTGATTGAGGCGTGCGATGGCCTTTTCTCCGGCGGCCGTGAGGGTGAGGAGCTTTTCGCGTCCGTCGGCTTTGGAGACTGACTGGCGGATGAGGCGGCGGCGGGTGAGCGCGGAGAGCAGACGGCTGATGTAGCCGGCGTCGAGTTCGAGGAGGTCGCAGAGGGTGCGGGCGGTCAGGCCGGGGTTAGCGCCGATTTCGTAGAGGATGCGGGCTTGCGTGAGGGCGAAAGCGCCGTCGAGATGACGGCGGCGAAGCAGACCGAGGCGAGCGGTATAGAAACGGTTGAAGTGGCGGACCGCGGCGATCTGGCGGGCGAGGTCGGGGGTGGGAGAGGACTTCACGAAAACAGGGTAGGCGCGATGGTTGCTTTTGGCAACTAGTTTGAGGGAAGGGGTTTTCGGGAACTCGGAATTGCCTTCAAAAGCAGGTCCTTCGGCTCTCCACCCCAGCGACGAGAGAGACGACGTTGCGCGAGGTGTAGACGAAGGTCTAGAGTTCCGGGGCTGAAGCCCAGCTCGAAGCGCGGTGGTTTCGCTGGCCTAAAGGCCCGCGCTCCCTCCGACGTGCAGCGTGGCGGGAGTGTGTAGCATCCATTAGGCTAGAGGGTTGGTTTGAGGAGAATGCGATGACGGTGATTCGCCAGGAAGACGTGATTGCGAGCGTGGCCGGGGCTCTGCAGTACATCAGCTACTACCATCCGGTGGACTACATCACGAGCCTGGCGAAGGCCTATGAGCGGGAGCAATCGCCGGCGGCGCGGGATGCGATGGCGCAGATCCTGATCAACAGCCGCATGTGCGCGGAGGGTCACCGGCCGATTTGCCAGGACACAGGCATTGTGAATGCGTTTGTGAAGGTGGGGATGGATGTGCGGTTCACGGGTCCCGAGGGCGGAGAGCCGACGCTGGACATGCAGGAGATGGTGGATGAAGGCGTGCGGCGCGCGTATCTCGATCCAGACAACAAGCTGAGGGCGAGTTTGCAGGCCGATCCGGCGGGTGGGCGGAAGAATACGAAGGACAATACGCCGGCGGCAGTGGCGGTGGAGCTGGTGAAGGGCGGTACGGTGGAGATCACGGTGGCGGCCAAGGGCGGGGGGTCGGAAGCGAAGAGCAAGTTTGTGATGCTGAACCCGTCGGACTCGGTGGTGGAATGGGTGCTGAAGACGGTGCCGACGATGGGTGCGGGGTGGTGTCCGCCGGGGATGCTGGGGATTGGGATTGGCGGGACGGCGGAGAAGGCGATGCTGCTGGCGAAGCAATCGCTGATGGATCCGATTGATATTCAGGACTTGATTGCGCGGGGAGCGAAGACGACGGCGGAGAAACTGCGTGTGGAGCTCTACGACAAAGTAAACCGGCTGGGGATTGGCGCGCAGGGTTTGGGCGGATTGACGACGGTGCTGGATGTGAAGGTGCTGGATACTCCGGCGCACGCGGCGAATCTGCCGGTGGCGATGATTCCGAATTGCGCGGCAACGCGACATGCACACGTGGTGCTGGATGGGAGCGGACCGGTGTACCTGGATCCGCCGAACCTGGAGGACTGGCCGAAGCTGACCTATGACGTGAGCGGCGCGCGCAGGGTGAATCTGGACACGGTAACGCGGGCGGAGGCAGCGACGTGGAAGCCGGGTGAGGTGCTGCTGCTGACGGGCAAGCTGCTGACGGGGCGCGATGCGGCGCATAAGCGCATGACGGACATGCTGAATCGCGGCGAGAAGCTGCCGGTGGATTTCAACAACCGGTTTATTTATTACGTGGGTCCGGTGGATCCGGTGCGCGGCGAGGTGGTGGGGCCGGCGGGTCCGACGACGGCGACGCGAATGGACAAGTTTACGCGGCAGATGCTGGCGGAGACGGGACTGCTGGGGATGGTGGGCAAGGCGGAGCGCGGTCCAGCGGCGGTTGAGGCGATTCGCGAATTTGGCGCGGTGTACCTGATGGCGGTGGGCGGCGCGGCATACCTTGTGGCGAAGGCGATTACCGGATCGCGGCTGCTGGCGTTTGAGGATCTGGGGATGGAAGCGATCTATGAGTTCGACGTGAAGGATATGCCGGTGACGGTGGCGGTAGATGCAAAGGGGACGAGCGTGCATGTCACGGGTCCGGCGGAGTGGCAACAGAGGATTGCTGGAATACCCATACTCCAGTAGTCGCCTCAGCGATGAAGACCTGTTACTGGGGACTGGGGACCAGGGACTGAGGGACTAGGGACTGGGGACTGGGGACTAGGGACTAGGGACTAGGGACTAGGGACTAGGGACTAGGGACTAGGGACTGACAAACGATCAAACACCGACGCAGAGTGAATCCACAGAAAAGGTAAAAGCGGAGAGCCCGGTGGGTCTCCGCTTTTTTGTTTGGGATTGTGAGCTTCTTATTCTGAACTACCAGGAGTTGATCGCGTGCAGTCCCCAGTCCGCGCGTGATTACTGCTTGCCGAAGCGGTAGACGAAGCCGTAGGTGAAGCCGAAGCTGTTCTGCAGCTGGCCGCCGAAGCCGGTGCCGTAGTAGTCGCCGGCGAGACGCAGCGAGAGATTGGGGCTGACGTTGGTTTCGCCGATGATGCCGCCATCGACCGCGAAGCGAGTGCCGTCGGGGTAGAGGCCCAGCGAGGCCGGCGGAATGCCGTTGGTGTCGCCATTGAAGTTGGAGTAGGCTGCGCCGCCCATGCCGCGCACGGCGAGCGAATATTTGGGGCGCAGGAAGAAGCGGTAGGTGGGTCCGCCCATGACGGCGTACTCGCTGATGGCGGGGCGGGTGGTGGAGGCCTGGGAGCCCGGGCTGAGTCCGACGTAGGCGGTACCGTAGTAGCCGCGGCCGTCGACGGTGACGCCGAGCTTGTCATTGAAGTAGCGGGTAATGGCGGTATCCCACGAGAAAAAGTTGAGGCGCTGGAGGTCGGGACCGGGGCGATAGCGGAGGAAGCCGCCGCCGATGAACACATCGTAGAGGTGGCCGTAGGTGTCCTGGATGGCCTGAGCGCGGCGCTGTTCGCGGCGAGCGCGGATGCGGGCCTGGACACTGAGTTGGCCCTGGCTGAGCGGGGCCGCGGCGGGCTGGGACTGGTCCTGCGAAGAGGAGGTCGACGGGGTTTGCTGCTGAGGCGCCGGGGTGCTGGGGGTGCTGGTGTCCTGGGCGAGAAGAACGTGCGCAGCCGGAACACCGAGGGCCAGCACAAGAGCAAGACGGCGGAAAGAATACATCGCTTTCGGGATACCTCCAAAAACTTGACGGAAGCACGCTGATCAGCAGCGCTCCCCCCATAGGTATTAAATCATCCGGGGGCAGGCTCTTGAGCGGTTCTCCATTGATCCGTGGCATTTTGAGTTCCATGGGCGGCGGCGTTGGATCAGAGAAAGAGGCCGCGTGGCAGAACTGTATTGCGCCAGAGAGCAACGAGAATCGCTGTCGGGTGGAACCGCTAAGGATTTGGACGCGCGGCGAGGCAGTTGGCGAGTGACGGTGTCAGGTGATGGCGGCAAGATCGGCGAGGAGCTGGTCATGGTCGTAGTGGGACGGCGAGCCCTTGGTGTTGAGCCAGTCTTCACCGAGGAGGGCGTGAGCCTCGTCGCAGTAGGCATTCCAGAACGGCAGGGTAACGGTCTTGAGCGCGCCCCAGGTGATGCAGGTGAAGCTGTTCTGGTCGTATTTGGGAACGAAGACGCAGTGGCCGCCCCAGCTTCCTTTGACCGCGTTGGGACCGGCGTTGGGCACCACATCCCAGACGTCTTGAAACTGGGAAGTGAGAGGCAAGGCGAACCCGACATAGACGCCGCCGAAGATGGCGATGCAGTGGCGGATCTGTGTCAGGTCAAGGTAGTGCGGATCGGCGAAGGCGAGGAGTTTGTGGCCGCCGAGACCTTCCTGGCGCCAGCCGTTGAGGACCTGAAGCTCGATGCCGCCTGTGTCGGTGATGGGATTGCCGAGGACGTAGCCACCCCATTTCTGATAGGCCGTGGCGATGTCGGTATCGCGCACGGTGAAGACGCCGGCGTTGTTGGCGCTCCAGACCTGGATGGCGTGGGCGGCACCGACGACGGTGCAGTTGCTGATCTGGTCATTCATCATCATGCCCCAGCCGGTGATGCCGTTGGTCCAGTCGCAGGCGGCAGGGGGAGCGGGGGCAGTGGGAGCGATGTAATCGGCGATCGAGAGGGTGCGGGGGTCTGAGTGGATGGCCTTGCGGCCGAGCTTCATGGCGGAGTGGTCTGCCACTGGAAGTTCTCCTTGCGTTGTGGCCTGAGCCAAAGGGCACGTGGTGAAGCAATTGTGGCATTCCACAGGCGCGATTGCGAAGAATTACAGACATGTCGTGAATCGTCCTGGTCAAAAAAGCCGGCGCGGTGCAGGTGTGCACCCCTGCCACAGAACCTGGAGTTTGCGGTGAATGCCAGAGAAATTCCAGGAGACGCTGCACTCCGGGGGTAACTGAATACAGGTCACTATCGTTTTTATTTGACTCGGTATTGGAATCACCTTCGTTTTGTTGCGGCTCCTGGAGGGATGGAAGATAATGATGCTCCCTGCGGTTGATTGGTGTTGCTTCCTCTTCCCGAAGGGTGTGTAAGTCGTGGCACAAACCGCCAATGCTGCGGAGCGGCTTGCGTAGAGGCTGATTTTCTTGCGCGCAAGCTGCGCTGACAGTGCCAAAGAGACCACAACCGAGTTTCGCTCTCCTTGTGTCGCAACAGGGGCCGTGGTTTTTGTTGCGAAAAACGGACTTCGCGATGGGAAAAGGAGGTTGCATGCGCCCTGCTGAGGATGAAAGTGGGCAGATGCTGGTCTTGACCGCGGTTTGCATGACCATGCTGATGGGTTTCCTTGCGCTGGCGATCGACGTGGGATTGCTGCTGCATGCCAAGCGCAATGCGCGGATCGCCGCGGATGCGGGAGCGATTGCAGGGGCATTGCAGGAAAAGTATGGCGGCGCTCCTCATCCGCAATGCGGAGGCGGCGGCTCTGGAATTCACTGCAGTGTGCAGAATGCCGTGGTGGCCAATGGGGTTCCGGCATCGGACTTGACTTCAGTGAACACCAATCCGACCAGCGGCTTTCACACGGGACCGGGCTACGTTGAGACGATTGTGAGCATTCCGAATCCCACCTATTTTCTGAGCGCATTTCGCGGGGTTAAGACTCCCCTGACGGTGACGGCCAGGGCTGTAGCGGGCATGGCGCCCAGCACGACGTGCATCTACGTCCTCGATCCGACGGATCCGAATTCGCTCGACGTGCAGGGTTCAGTCACGGCGCCGGATTGCGGGATACAAGTGAATTCCGCCAGCCAGGCCGCGAGCTGCGACGAGGGTGCTGCTGTGTCGGCACCGTTTGTGCACATTGCGGGTGGGCAGAATACGGGAGGCGGATGCGAGGCGATCAGCTCCACGAAGGTAGTGACCGGAGTGATGCCCGCGGGAGACCCACTGAGCACTCTAACCACAACTCTGACAGGGGGGAGCACGAACCTTCTGTGTTCGTTGTTGAACACGATTACCGGACTTGTAAACGCCGCGACGCAGTTGCCTTCGACTCTTCTGAATATCGGCGGACTCGAAGTGCAAGTGACCTGTTTTTCAGGCAAGAATATCCTGCTTTCGGGGCTAACGCTGGGCACTCCGGGAGGCAATCAGCTTTTCGTCTTTGAAAACGGGTTGCAGATCGCAGGCAACGTAACGATCAACGGCACGCTCGATATTGCGCAGGGCGTTTTGTCACAGACCGGGCAGCTAACGATTAACGCGCCCACGGATCCGGCAAACCCGTTGAACGGTATTGCGATTTATCAGCCAGGGTCCAACACCACGCCCTGCCCCAAGAGTACGAGTCAGACTCCGTGTCTGCGCATCAGGCTCGGGGGCGGGACGACAAATGGGATCATTTACGCGCCGACCTCCACAGTTTCCATTCAAGGAGCGGCGGGAGTGGGTGGAATTGTCGCCTACCAGCTGGATGTAACGGGGCCTCTGAGCCTGACAGGGAACTACAACCTGGCGAATCCAACGACATCGCCTCTAAACAAGGTGGAGCTGGTGGAGTAGGAGGACGAAACAGCGATGAAGATTCGATTTCTGTGGCGGGCAAGACGCATCTTTCATTCATGTGAAGACGGGCAGGCCATGATCGAGACGGCCCTGTCGTCTGCATTCCTGTTGTTCATCCTGCTGGGCGCGATGGAAGTGGGCATGTTGACGAATGCAGCCATTGCCGTGGCGAATTCGGCGCGAGCGGCGGCACAGTATGCAGCCATGAACGGCGGCGCCTGGACGCGAAAAGGGCTGGATTCGACGGGAATGCTTTCTGCTGCGCAAGCCGACGCGGGAAGACTTGTGAGCAGTGTCTCGTTTACGAGAGCGCCGACCTACACCTGCCGGTGCACGGGCTCGGGGATCGCAAACTGCTCGACCGCGCCGCCGACAGGCTGCACGTCTTCGCATTTGCAGGTGACGATCACCGTAATGACCCAGGCGGACTACACGCCGCCGATTCGGGTTCCAGGGCTGAACATCTCGCATTTCACGCTCAAGGGATATGCGCAGCAGGAAGTCTTGCAGTGAGCGTTCTCCGCGTTGCCGGTCGAGGGATTCGTAAACGACGGCGAGCCCAGTCAATGGCAGGTGAGAGAACTTCCGCGTTCGCGTGGAGTGAGCGATTCAGGCAGGTCGGTCTGGAAAGCGGATCATCGCTGGTGGAGACTGCGATTTCGCTTTCGCTTTATCTCATGCTGCTTATCGGCGTGATCGAGTTACTGCTGACCGTTTATTCCTATCACTTTGTTTCTGACGCCGCCCGAGAAGCGACGCGCTATGCCATGATTCGCGGCGCCAATTCGTGTTATCCCAATCCCGCTTTTCCCGACTGCAACCTGGGACCACAGAGCATTTCGTCTACGACGAATGAAAGCCACAATCCTGTTCTGCAATACATTGAGAGCATCCGTTACCCCCTTCTGAATCCAAAGAACCTGTCTGCGGACGTGACGTGGTGGGTGTCGCAGCAAAGTACAAGCGGGACGACAACATGGTTGACGCAGTGTACCGGAGCAACGGATGCGAATGGCAACGCCTGCAACGCGGAAGGCAATGCGATCCGCGTGGTGGTGACGTATGACTTTCCGTTGACACTGCCTTGGGTGCGCATCCCGCTGGTGAAGGTGAGCAGCAGTTCGCAGATGGTGATTAACTTTTGACGCAGGGACGACCTGGGAGAGGGCAGGATCTGGAAGGCATTCCGGATTTTCAGTGGATATCAAGGTGACGGGAGTGTAAGAGGCGTCGGTGACAAATCCTTCATTTGACGCCGCATGGGAGGCTGGATGCTCTAGGATGGAGGGCAATGGAGGGAGCCCTTCATGTTTCGGGTTCTATTCGGGATCCTGTTCGGATTGGCGATTGCACCGATCGCACTGGTGCTGTGGCTCTACAACGGCAAAGTCCCCGTTGCGGTGACCGATACGCCGTTTCCCTACGAGGAGCAGCTTACGCATGTTCCCCTGGACCAGCGGATTGATAAAGAGCTGATCCAAATGCCACCGGTGATGCCGACGGAAGAGACATTTGTGGCGGGCGCGCGGGTCTACGCGCAGCACTGCGCAGTGTGTCATGGGTTCCACGGAAAGCCATCGTCGATTGGGCAAAGCATGTATCCGGATGCGCCGCAGCTGTGGGAGAAGCACCATGCGAGCAGCGTGGTGGGCGTGAGCGACGATCAGCCGGGAGAAACTTACTGGAAGGTAGCCAACGGGATTCGGCTGACGGGGATGCCGGAGTATCGCACCCAATTGACGAACGACGAGATGTGGCAAGTGAGCCTGCTGCTGGCGAATGCGGACAAACCGTTGCCGCCGGGCGCACTGACGATCCTGAAGACCGGGACGGTGCCGGACGCGCCGCTGACCGACAAGAGCGGCGCGCCAACGGCGGACACGCAATAGAGGAGCGCGCCTTTCCGCCGCGCTCGAGGAGTAAGACCCGAATGAGCCTGTTCGATTCGCTGCGGAAGGGGCTGCGTTTCTTCCTGATGAGCTTTGGTATCTCGAGCCCGACCAAGAAGCCTGAGCCGGGCAAGCCGGATGGGAAGACGGCCAAGTGAGCGGCCGTTTGGGGCAGCAACAAGGTTCATCCCTTTCAGCGGGACTCGATCTCCAATTCAGAGTTACCTGTCTTTGGCTCCGGGTGGCACAATGGTCGCGCGATTTTTTTGCGTGCTGACCTTCCCCTGGAGTTCTGAATGAAGAAAAAGCGTTTGAATCTCTTTGTGCTCGCGATGGCGGGCACAGTGCTTGCGGGCGGCGGGTTTGCGGCCGCGCAACCGGATGATTCCCTCTCCAACTGGCCGGAGGGCACGTCGCCGCAAGAAGTGGGGAAGAAGCTGGCGGAGCATTTTGTGGCGAGCCCGCACCAATACTCGAAGACCATCCACTATTCCGAGGCGGACACGTGGTATGGTGCGCTGACCTTTTCGCAACTGACGCATGATGATGCGCTGCGCGCGGAACTGATCAAGAAGTTTGAGCCGCTGATGCCGGGCGGCGCCGAGGCAGATCACCGGCCGTTGCGGCGGCACGTGGATGACGAGATCTTCGGCATTGTTCCGCTGGAGATTGCGATCGAGACGAAGGACCCGAAGTACCTTGCCGAAGGCAAGTACTGGGCTGACAGGCAATGGGAGAATCCGCGGCCGGATGGGCTTTCGGCGGAGACACGGTTCTGGGTCGATGACATGTACATGCTGGCGATGCTGCAGCTGGAGGCCTATCGCGCAACGGGCGACCGGATGTACCTGGATCGGGACGCGAAGGAGATGGTGGCGTATCTCGATGCGCTGCAGCAGCCGAATGGGCTGTTTTATCACGCGCCGGATGTGCCGTTTTACTGGGGGCGCGGCGATGGATGGTTTGCCGCAGGGATGGCGGAGATCTTGCGCGACCTGCCAAAGGATCATCCGCAAAGAGCCCGGATTCTGGAAGGCTACCGGAAGATGATGGCGTCGCTGCTGAAGTACCAGGGCAAGGACGGGATGTGGCGCGAGTTGATTGATCACGAGGAGGCATGGCCGGAAACGTCGAGCTCGGCGATGTTTTCGTTCGCGATGATTACGGGCGTGAAGAATGGCTGGCTGGATGCGGCGACGTATGGACCGGCGGCGCGACGCGCGTGGATAGCGGTGGTGGGTTACATCGACCAGAACGACGACGTGACGAATGTGTGCGAAGGAACGGGCAAGAAGAACGACCTTCCGTACTACCTAGCGAGGCACAGGCGCACAGGCGATTTTCATGGGCAGGCGCCGGTGTTGTGGGCGGCATCGGAGTTGCTGCGGTAGGGCCGGCGCATTCCTTCAGGGGCTAAAGCCCGCTTTCCTTGGGAGCTTCAACGTACGGGCTGAAGCCCGTACCTTTCACGGCGGGGTTTGACTCGGAAGGAAACCAGAGCCGGAATCGTCGAATATGCACTGTCGTTCCTTGTGAATTGTGCATCCTTCGCGCGGGAGCGGCAGTCGAATAGACTGAAGCAGATGAGGTTGCGCCAATGACTTTGGACGGGCAGGTGCCGCAGAGTGAGCCTGGGATTTGGGGACGGGTCCGCGCTTTCTGGGATTTTCTGGTCCTGTTCAGCGGCATTTCGACGGCGGCCAACCTGTCGCGAACGCGCAAGGATCCGGTGCAGAGCCGCGGGATGTTTTTGTTTCGCCGACGCAAGGTGGAGTAGGTTTTATCGCCGGACGGCGTTTCGCGGAGCGAACCGAAGCGCGCTCCTACTTCTTGCGTAAGGCGCCAGAGAGGGGCACCCAGCAAAGCCCGAAATCCCTCAGATTGGTAGAATCGAAGTATGGCTTTGACGCGCGCAGAGGCTCTTGAACACTTTCATTCCCCTGACCTGATCGGGCTGGGTTTTGAGGCGGATGCTGTGCGCCGCCGTCTGCATCCCGAGGGCGTGGTCACCTACATCATCGACCGCAATATCAACTACACGAACTTCTGCACAGAGTATTGCAACTTCTGCGCGTTTTATAGGCCGTTGAAGGGGCCGAAGGCGAAAGAGGGTTACATCCTCGAGTTCGAGACGATCTACGACAAGATCGCCGAGACGGTGGAGATGGGCGGGACCGGCGTGCTGATGCAGGGCGGCATTCATCCCGATTTGAAGATCGACTGGTTTGAGCGGCTGTTCAAAGGGATCAAGGAACGGTTTCCGCAGATCTGGCTGCATTGCCTGTCGGCGAGCGAAGTGCTGGCGATTGCAGAGTACTCGAACCTGGACTTGCGGACGACGATTGCGAGGCTGCGCGAGGCGGGACTGGATTCGATTCCGGGCGGCGGCGCGGAGATTCTGGACGACGATGTGCGGTTTAAAATTGCGCGCTTGAAGTGCAGGACGGAAGACTGGGTGAGCGTGCACCGCACGGCGCATCAGCTGGGCATGCGTACCACGGCGACGATGATGTTTGGCGTGGGCGAGACGGTGGAGCAGCGGATCAACCACTTTGAAGTGGTGCGGCGGCTGCAGGAAGAGACGGGCGGATTCACGGCGTTTATTCCGTGGAGCTTTCAGCCGAAGCATACGGCGCTGGGCGGCCGTGGCTGGGACGAGGCCACAAGCGTGGAGTACCTGAAGGTGCTGGCGGTTGCGCGGCTGTATCTCGACAACATTGAAAACGTGCAGGCGAGCTGGGTGACGCAGGGGCTGAAGGTGCTGGAGATGGGATTGCACTTCGGTGGGAACGACGTGGGCTCCGTGATGCTGGAAGAGAACGTGGTGAAAGCCGCGGGCACGTCGAATTGCACGACCGAGGAAGAGCTGCGGCGGATCATTCGCGATGCAGGGTTCAAGCCGGTGCAGCGGGACACGTTGTACAGGACGATGTTTTTGAATTAAGGCTTCGGCACCAGCTTAGCTCGCGGCGGCACAATGGAGAAAGTACCTTCGCTCAGATACTCGGGTCAAAGCTCGTCTGAGATTCTCGCGCTCAGCGACACACACGATCATCTTTCATTGTTATACGCGTTTGAGTGGGGGCTGCAAGCGAAGGGCCGAGCTATCGGCGGCGAAACTAGCCTTAACGACGAAGAGCGCCTAGTGCTGGCGGTCCTGGCTCTGGACCGCGAAGTGAGCAATGGCGGCTTTCATCAGTTCTTCACTAATTCCTCTTACAGGTTTGCACCGATCATTGCGGGGTGCCTTCGCCGCATCGGATGCGATGCCACAGCAGCGATTGCCGAGCGAGCAATCGCTGCAGTCGAATTGCCGGCCGTCGAGCCTGCTGCGATCGAGAAAGCCATCGCCAAGAAGAACCCTAGGAGGGACAGGACATTCGAAGCATGCGACAAGGAGTATTCTAGCCTAACTGAGCTTGTCGACAAACTGTTCGCTTTCGTCCGGGCCCATCAAAGCAAAATCCATGTACCACGAACAGATGATTATCCGCGAATTCCCGAGCGGAGAGAATCGTCGAATGTCTCCAAGCTGGAGATCCGGCTCCGCCTTTGGAAGAGAGGATGGGACCCGGCTGTGGAAGAGGCACGGAAGATTGCTCGCAAGATCGCGCGGATTGAAGCGATACCTTCAACTGAGTTGGACTTTGAAGCCGCTGCAATCCTCTATTGCTTCGACAAGGCCGTTCGACTCGCTGACTTGGAACGCGGGAGAGCCCTTTGCCAGCGCGCCTTCGAGTTGACAAAGGACGAAGCGTCGCACCAGGTCGTGCATAAGGCCTGGGTTGAAGCCCTCATTTCAAAAGGTTGCGTAGACGAGGCTGACAACGGCGCACTCGAATACCTTCGCTTTCTCAAGGATGGCGGGCGAGGGGATCAATCGGAATATGGCCGAGATCATTCGGTGATGTTCTGGGCGCGCTTCGTGAAGGAGCATCGAGCTGCACTCCTGCGGTCGCTTGAATTCTTCCAAGAGAGCTTTCCGGCTATCAAGTTGGACGAAGTGAAACTGATAGCCAAATTCAAAGGACCATTTCCCATGCCGAAAAAGCCTATCCAAATGCTGAGCGAGCGCCCTGAATTCTTGTCGGATAACGACTCCTAGACCGTGGCTGTCTAGCTCGATTAGATGAGGGCCAAATCCGCCGTCAGATCTTCCCGAACGGCCAGGAGCGGAGACGCTTGGCGCGCCAGAGGTAAATCAGAGTTCCGCTGAGGGCAATGCCTGCGGCGACGGCGAGTCCCTGCATCGCGTGTTCGCGATTGATGAGGATGAAGGCGAAGCCCGCCAGGGCGAAGAGCGGCGGCAGCGGATAGAGCGGCATGCGGAAGGGCCGTTCGAGATCGGGCCGCTGGGCGCGCAGGAGCATGACTCCCACTTGTTGCAAAGAGAACTGCAGCAGGATGCGCGTGACCACGAGCATGGTGATGACCTGCTGCAAAGAGAAAAAGCAAAAGACTGAGGCGACGAGGCCGAGCGCGACCAGGGAGCGGTGGGGGATGTTGTGTCGCGGGTGGATGGCCGCGAGTGTGCTGAAGTAGTTGCCGTCGCGCGCAGCGGCGTAGGGGACGCGCGAGTAGCCGAGCAGCAGAGAGAAGACGGAAGCAAAGGCGGTCCAGACGATGAGTGTGGCGACGGTGTAACCGGCCCACGCTCCGAAGGCGGAGCGGGCAATTTCTGCGACGAGGTGGATGCGGAGCGTGGCGGACTCAGCTGTGTGGGCCGCGGCATCGCGCAGGGACGGGAGCGCGGCGAGGTTCATGGCCAGATAGAAAGCTGAAACGAAGAGAACCGAGAGCAGGATGGCACGGGGAATGGTGCGTTCGGGCTGGCGGACTTCGCTGCCGAGGAAGGTGATGTTGTAGTAGCCCCAATAATCGTAGGTGGCAATGAGCGACGCCTGGGCGAGCCCGCCGATGGCGAGAGGGATTGACTGCGCGGGGGATGCGGGCATGTGCCATCCGCCGGTGGCTGCGGCGTGAGCGAAGCCGGAGGTGATGACGCCGACGAGGGCTGCCATAACTCCGGCGAAGAGCACCCAGGCGAGGCGCGTGACGGAGCTGAGATTGCGATAGAGAAGCGCGGTGACGAGCAGGCAGGCTGCGGCCGCGGTGAAGCTGGAGTAGTGGAGCGCGGGGATGGCAGCGATGGGTGAGGTGTCCAGCGCGGGCCAGAACCAGGAGAGAAAGCTGGAGAGGCCGATGCATCCTGAAGCGATGGAGAGCGGCGCGGAAAAGCTGAGCTGCCAGACGTAAAGGAAGCTGAGCCATTTGCCGGCTCGGTCGGGCCCGTAGATTTCGCGAAGAAAGGCGTAGGAACCGCCGGCGCGCGGAAAGGCGGCGCCGAGCTCAGCCCAGACGAGGCCGTCGGCCACGGCGATGACAGCGCCGAGGATCCAGGCCCAGATGGAGAGGCGAAAGCCTGCGGCGGCGATGATAAGCGGAAGGGTGATGAACGGGCCCACGCCGATCATCTCGAGCATGTTGAAGAGCACGGCGGAGCGGAGGCCGATGCGCCGCTCGAGGTGGGATGGGTTGCCGGATTGGGGTGAAGGGACGGAGATCAAGCGCGCACGCTGCACGGATTGTACACTGGCGAAGACCATGATTCTTAAGAAGAGACTGCACTGCGCAGCCCTGCCGTTGGCCCTGGCGACCGTTGTGATGGCGACTGCAAACCCGCACGTGGCTGCGGGACAAGAGAAGGGTGTGGCGGCATTCGAGCTGCCTGCGGCGGAGCCCTCGTCGATTGCGCTGCCGCTGGCGCTGGATCGCGGACAGGCTGCGGTGGAACAGGCGCTGAAGCGGCTGCATACGACGGCGAGCGTGATGATGATTGTGGCTCATCCGGATGATGAGGACGGCGCGCTGCTGACGTATTTGTCGCGCGGGATGGGGGCGCGGGCGATCTTGTTTACGCTGACGCGCGGCGAGGGCGGACAGAACGCGATGTCGG
>Ga0210385_10001306_pt1 | contig 15660 bp, 12 predicted proteins | sample IncBWH26OmetaG_FD_160107 | JGI IMG/M metagenome (GOLD analysis project Ga0210385, IMG submission 160107) | Forest soil microbial communities from Barre Woods Harvard Forest LTER site, Petersham, Massachusetts, United States - Inc-BW-H-26-O ...
TGTTAGCCGCCGCGGCTTGTTTCAAATCATCGGGACGGCGCCGGCCGTGGCGGCGGTCGTCTCCGGCTCCGCTCTGGCGCAAACGAAAGAGCATCACCACGCTGCAGCGCCGCAAGAGAACGGCGCCAAAGGTCCGTATCAGCGCCAGACCTTCGACGATCATCAATGGCGCGCGGTGTGTGTGCTGTGCGATTTGATCATCCCCGCCGATGAGCGCAGCGGCAGCGCGACCCAGGCTGGGGTGGCGGAATTTTTGGACGATTGGATCGCGTTCCGGACGGCGCAGGACGGCAATCAAGATCTGCAAGCGCAGATCTTCGGCGGCCTGATGTGGCTCGATCGCGAATCGAACACTCAGTTCCAGAAAGACTTTGCCGATGCCTCAGCCGATCAGCAGAAGCAGATACTCGATCGCGTGGCGTATCCCAAGCGCGCCGCCAAAGAAGACCATCCCTGGGTGGTTTTCTTCAGCGAATTTCGCAGCCTGACCGTGAGCGGATTTTTTTCAAGCAAGATGGGAGTCGCCGATCTGCCTTACCTCGGCAACACGGCCGTTGCCGAGTGGAAGGGCTGCGATCCCCAGGTCTGGGCCGTCATCGAAGAGCGCATGAAGAACGGCTACAAGGGCGTTCTCGAAGCCAAGCCAATGAGCGCCGCGTAGAATTCTACTTCACTTCAGCGACGATGCTGCCATAAGCGGGCAGCGAGATGGCATTCAGATCTACCGTGCCGTTCTGCCCGGCGCCCCCGCTGGCAGCCAGTGTTTCGGCCGTCTTGCCGGATTTTCCAAGCGCTTTCTGCAGCGAAACGACCTGTGGCTCGGCGGTGAAACTGCACGCAACTACCACCGTTTCGCCATTCGCCGCTTTGCGGCTCCACGCAACTACCTGCTGGTTGCCGGTTTCAAGCATTTTCATCTCTCCATCGTGAATGGCGGGATTGGTGCGGCGAAGAGCAATCAGTTTCTTGTACCAATTCAGCATCGAATCGGGCTCGTGCGATTCCACCTCGACATTGACCTGCTTGTAATCGGGAGCAACGGGCAGCCAAGTGTCGGGATTGGTGCTGAAGCCGGCGGAAGTTGAACTGTTCCACTGCATGGGAGTGCGCTCGCCGTCGCGGCCTTTTTCCTGTGGCCAGCCGGTGATGCCGATCGGATCTTTCACCTGCTCCTTGATGGTGGGCACGGAGGTAGGCATTTCGATCTCGTCGCCGTAATACATCATCGCGGTCGAGCGGGTGGTGAAGAGAATCGTGGCGAGCATCTGGTCTATCGCTTTGTTGTGGACGCCGTCGCCGTAACGAAACGCCGAGCGCGGGTTGTCGTGATTGTCGAAGACAAACAGCGGCTGGTTGCCCTGGAGCTTTGTTTCCGCATCGGCAATGCGCCTGCGGAACTCATTCGCATCGAGCTTCTCCTCAAATCCGACTTGCATATCCATCGGCAACTGCAGCTCATTGCGCTTGGCGCCGCCGTACCACTTATCCAACTCCTGCACATTGGGCAGATAGGTTTCGCCGATCAGGACGCGGTTGTTGGGATAGGTGTTGATCATCGCGCGCATGCGCTGAATCACGCCATGCACTTCAGGCAAATTCTCCTGGAGGACGGTTTCCTCGTTGGGATCGCCGAACTTGTTTGTGCCAGACTGAACCTTTTCGTCTTTGAGCGAAGGGTCTTCAAATAGCGTAGGAATCGCATCGAGCCGAAACCCAGCGACCCCTTTGTCCAGCCAGAAACGGAGCATGTTGAAGATGGCCTTTTCTACCTGTGGGTTGCGCCAGTTCAGGTCCGGCTGCTGGATGTAGAAATAGTGATAGTAGTATTGATTCCTGCTTTGTTCAAACTGCCAGGCAGAATGGCCAAACGTGCTGAGCCAATTATTCGGGGGCTGCCCGGGGGCTTTGCCGTCGCGCCAAACGTACCAATCGGCCTTCGGGTTTGTCCGCGAGCTCGCTGATTCAATGAACCACGCGTGCTTGTCGGAGGTGTGATTCAGGACGGCATCCATGATGATTCGAATGTTGCGCTTGCCGGCTTCGGCCATCAACCGATCGAAATCAGCCAGAGTGCCATACATCGGATCGATGTTCTGGTAATCCGAGATGTCGTAGCCGAAATCGACCTGCGGAGACGGGTAACAGGGAGCGATCCAGATAGCGTCGATGCCGAGATCCTTCAGGTAATCGAGCCGTTCGGTGATTCCGTTCAGATCGCCGACACCGTCGCCGTTCGAATCCTGGAAGCTGCGGGGATAGATTTCATAGATGACGGCATGCTTCCACCAGATTTCGTCAGCCGTGGCCGCACGAAGCAGCGGCGTTACGAGCAGGCCCAGGGCCGATAACCAGAGCGCGGTAAGTTTTCGAGAAGGCATAGTTGTCCCTTGCATCCTATCGCGCTGCCTTTGCGGGACGTGTTTTGGGAAGGTCGGACGAGGACGTCCGACGCGGACCTGGAGGTCCGCCCGACACAGGTCGATGAGGCCACTACACAGGCGCTTCAACGGGCTCGGTTGCCCATAGCAACAGTCGCAGCAGCGCCTCGTCCTTGGTGCCGACGAGACCGAACAACATGGAAGGCGGGGTGATGCCGAAGTCGCTAAGGTGCAGCGTGGCGTCTCCGTCGATTTGAAACCGGCCTCGCTTCATCGGATTCAAGACGACGTTCACGCGCACATTGCGGCCCGTTCCCCGCAACGTGAGCACGCCCTCCACCACGAAGCCTCGCAGAGGTTTTGCCGAAATGCGCGTGGACGCGAACCGAATGCCGGGGTACTGATCTGCGGCCAGCGCCTCGTTACGGGCATACTTCGTGACCAGTTGTTGCTGTTTCGGCTTCAGCCATTGGTCCCGGCAAGTTACGCTCAGGGCATCGATGGAAATATCCAGCCGCGACGATTCCGGGTGCTCGCGCACGTAGGACAGCTCGCCGGTGAAGTTCTCGAAGAACAGGATGTGCTTCTTGCGGCGCATCAGGCCTGTCTTGAAGATCTCCAGCGCAAGCGTGGAGTCAATCGAGGGCGCGATGGTATATACCGTTTGCCATGCCGACATGAGAATCGAGCGAAACCTGGGACGCTTGAAGAAGATGAGCACGCGGCGTGCCAAGTTCCACGCTCTCTTACAACAGTCTTAGGGAGGAGGACTGTTCAGTTATGGGATCGGAATGTGCCGGTCCGATCCAAATTTATTTCGTGAGTATCTGCTCTATAAAAGCGAGGGCGCGCGGGTCGTTAGACTGACCCAGCCAAAAGAAGGCCTGCTTCCGTACTTCCGGGTTTCTATTCTCCTGCGCCACTTCAATCAGCTTCGGAATGCCTTCCTCTTTCGGTAATTGCGACAGCGCGAACACGGCTTTCTTCTTCACCTCTGTGTCAGGATCGTTTTCGATGGCGCCTCTTATGAAGGATGCAGCGCGGTTTCCCGCCTCCTGCGCCAGCCAGAAGATCGCTTGTCCGCGCACATGCGCCGGCTGAGGCGGCCGCGCCAAGTCTTCCAGAGTCGCAAGCGCGCCAGGATCATCGTGCTGCGAAATAGCAAAGATCGCGGTGTTCGCCAGGTGATCGGAAGTTTTCGATGTCACCAGACTCTTTAGGAACGACGCGCTTGTGCCCGCAGTGACGCCGTTCAGCCAAACAAAGGGAAGACCGCCGGCATCGAGCGGACAGGCCAATGAGTGGACTTGAATCTTCTGGATGGCGTCGTGTTCGACACGAAAGAGCAGCGCAATGGCGTCGCTACCCTCGAGCGGGATCGCGTGGGTTGAAGACGTACCGGTGGACCCTTCCAACCGGCACCGATCGCAACAGCTTTCCGCTGTGTGGCGCTTGCTCTTCACCGCGTAGCCGAACCACGTGGCGGAACTGGCGCGGATTTGGGAGGCTAAGTCGCCGGAGGGCGTGCGAGTTTCAAACTTCGCATTGCCGACCGTGGGCTGCCAATTTTGCGCAAAGCCCGCGCAGGCGACCGCGAGAAGGGCCAGCAGCTTCATTTGAGAATCTCCATCATGTAATCCGTCGCGTCTTTCGAATGAGTCAGCGCGAGCTTACTCACGATTTCGCGCTTCATCTCAGGATCCTTTTCGGCTCGCGCCAACTCAACTAAGGTTTTTGCATTCTGTTGCAGGAACAGCGAGTTCAAAACGGCTTCACGCACTTCGCGATTTTGATCCGAGCGGTAGATACCGGCGAGAACGTCTCCGCGCCCGTTGCCGCCCATCAGGCCGAGAGATTTGATGGCAGCAATCCGCAGTTGCGGATCTTTCTCCGTGCGTGCAATCTCGATCAGCTTGGAAGAGTCACCGGTCACGAACATCGATTTGAGAATGGCTTGCTTGTTCTCACTCGAAGCCTCCGATTGATAGAGCTGCCAGAGTTGTTCTCCACCGCCGCTGATGGCCAATTGCCGGATGGCTTCTTTTCTCAGCTCGGGGTCTTTCTCTGTTTTTGCGGCGTTCAACAGAAAATCACGCGACCCGGACATCATGAAGCCTTGGAGAATGGCGCGCTTCACCCGCGGATCCGAAGCCGAGCTATAAACCGACGCTAATTCCTTGCGCGTCTCCTCGTTCCCCATCATGCCCATGTAGCGGATGGCCTTGAGCTGCAGATCCGGGTTCGAAGAGTTGCGCGCTGTGTCAGCCAGCAGCTTGCGGGCCTCCGGCGAAGGATTCTGTGCGAGTACGAAGAGCGCCCGGTCTTTGATCTTGTCCGAGTTATTGCTAGCCAGCAGTTTTTGAAGCACCGGGAGAGCCTTCTCAGGTTCCGATTGCATCAGGCTGTTTACGGCCAGCAGCTTCAGATCGTCGTCACTGTAGGTGCCGGCGTTCATGGGAGCGCCTGTCGCCGCGCGGACCTCCAGCTCCAGCGCTTTTGCGTCCTTGATCCACCGGCTCGACGGATAGGCTTCTTTCAGATTCGAGATGGTGTCGAGGGCGTCTTCGCGGCGTCCGGCCCTATTCATCGCGTAGGCTTTCCAGTAGAGCGCCGCATCCGCAGTCGCGCCCTTGTGAGACGCCGAGGCGCTGAAGTCGTCCACGGCTTCATCCCACTGGCGAGCGTCCAGCGCCCGCAGACCTTTCTGATAATCGGCATCTTGCCGTCCGGATTGCTGGCTCTGGAAACTCTGCGCAAGCGGAGCCGGTTCGCCCTGCGCGTCGGCTGATACCGAAAATACTAAGAAAAGAATCGCGAAAATCATAGCTTTTGTCCTCTAAAACGTTCGTCCGAACTGGTGATGCGGACCTTGAATAGTAAACCTTGGCTGTCAATGCGGCTTCGTAGCGCTTCGAAATCCCCGGCGGTCATCTCAGCCGGACTGTTCGCCACATCGAGCAGAACGCGTTCGAGTTCATCCAGCAAACTTGCATCGACCGCGTCACCGTTCCGGGCGGCCGTTTGCCGCAACAATCGGTTATCGTCCAGCAAGTCGCGGGCCCGCTCCCGTTCTTCGGGAAAATCGATGCTGCCGGCGTTCCCGTTTGCTATCTCCGACAAGACAATTTGCGAGCGTTCGAGGTGACGGCTCAGGGCGATGAGCAGTACGCGTTCCCTGGCCTTTTCCGGCGTGGTGGGGACGCGCACGCGCCGCTCGGTGAGCATGCCGGCGACGAACGCAACGACTAGTACGGCGACCAGAACGGGCGCCAGCGTCCACCACCTGAACCAAACTCGCTTCCTTCGCGCGGGCGGCAAGTGGGGCAGCAGCCGCGACCAGACCTCCCCGCCATAGGAGGGGCCACGCACGGGCACCGGATAATCGCGCATGGCATCGAGGTGCTCTTTCAGGCGTGCGAACGTTGCCCGGCACTCGGGACATTCGTTCCAGTGCGCCGGCATTTCCGGGCTGTTACGGTAATAGGCATCCACAAGCTGTTCTTCACTCAAGTGCGTCATCGGACCACTCCCCAGGCAGGCTCAAGCGCACGGCGCAGCTTCTGAACGGCTCGGAAGACGCTATGCTTGGCGGCGTTGGCCTGCACACCCAGAGTGCGCGCAATTTCTTCTATGTCGCAGCCCTCGTAATGCCGCAGCACAAAGGCCGCGCGCTCCATTTCGCTCAACCGGCTTAAGGCGGGCCCAAGCAGGCTCATGATCTGGCTGCTATGCGTCAATCTTTCGGGGGACGGCTCGGGCGCCGCGACCCGGTCGAGCCAACTCCGCACGTCGTCCTTTTCTTCCAACGGCTGCGATTCGCGGCGACTCTTGCGCGCACGCAGCAGATCCAGAGAGCAGTTTGCACAGATGCGGTACAGCCAGGTGCCAAATGCGGCCCTCCCGTCAAAGCGGTGCAGTTGCTTGTACGCGCGCAGGAACGTCTCCTGCACCAGGTCCTCGGCGTCTTGTTCGTTGCCACTCATACGAAAGGCGAGACGGAACACGGCGTGGCTATGCCGTTCGACTAAGACACGAAAGGCTTGTTGATTGCCTTTGCGTGCCTCTTCGGCGGCTGCCGCGTCCGTCCACTCCATCAGGCTGGCATTTAGACTAGGCCCGGAGGCTGACGGTTAGGCGGAGATTTGCCAATAAGTGCCGGCAGGCGGCGGGAAGCAGCCGTTTTGCCAAACGAAATGGCCACGAACCGCGCGGAGGCCGAGGTCGCGCACAACGGGCACCAGACGCCCTGTGCGCTCCGACACTAAATCGCGCACAACGGGCACCAGACGCCCTGTGCGCTCCGACACTAAATCGCGCACAACGGGCACCAGACGCCCTGTGCGCTCCGTTTGAAACGAAGCCAATCGGGGGCTGCCTGCCGTTAAGCCAGGCCTTTTCGGCCGCGTTTTACGAAACGAACCCAAATCGGACTGAACCGATGCGCGGCCGACGGGTTTTGGGGCGCGATTTATAAGGAAGCGTAGCGGGTCTCTTTGAGTTTCGAAGGGCGTGCTGCCGGCAAGTCATAGGAACTGCAAGGTATCGAGCGTGGGTATCTATGTGGGTATTCGTCACTTGTCAATTGTTTCCAGCCCAAAACCCAGCTGCGAGCTTCGCTAAATCAACATCAATCCCGAGGATCAATTCGCCCTAAACGCCTAACGTAATTAAGTGCTCCGATATAGGTAGAAGGGATTTGCGACAACTAACGGTGTGAGGTCAACCGGCAGGGCCCACTGTGCGTCCAGGCCGGGTTACCTCTGAGACCTTCGGTATCGTCCAGGAGTGGTCCCTTTCATTTCCCCAAAAACCCGTGTGAAGTGGCTCTGGTCTGTAAAGCCTAATGAATTTGCAATCGAGACCAAGCTCTCGTCGGATTCGGTCAGGAGTTTGGCTGCTGCCTCAACTTGTTTGTTGCGCAAATACTCCCCAATAGATTGACCGTAGTGTCTGCGAAACATTCTCGATATGTGGGCCGGATGAACACCGGCTTCGGCGGCGATCATTGCGAGAGTTACTTCGCTAGGACGGGATTCCTCCAGGAGGCCGCGAACTCTGCGGAGCCAAGCGGGAGGCGACAGACGAACCGTTGGTACTGATCTGAGCAGTTCTACAACGATTTCTAGGGTTAGAGCTTCCACGGCAAGGGGCGTGATGTTGTCACTGAGCCGAAGCTCGCGGCAAATCCGCATCCCCAGATTGTTCAGCGAGAGCCGGCGATAAGCGCCTGTCGAGCCTTCCAAGGAGGAGGCGCCAATGGATTGAATCTTTTGCGGAGATAACTCGATTAAAAGGCATTCTGCACCGGCGCTGCCGAAACAATCTTCATGAATCGCGGCGGCGCCTTTCACAATCACATCCCCCGCTCTGAAATCTCGTGCGATTCCTCCGCAGGATTCGCGATAGTCGCCGCGCAGGACGAAGCAAATACTTAATTCCGCATGTTCATGTTCAGGCAATCGGGAGAGAGGCACTTGCCGATATCGTGAAGCGGCCAACCCGCGGCTAGACCAGCGACTCGCGAGCCCAATCGCGGTGATTTCGGAGCTCATAGGGATTTCTGACGCAGCGATTGTTCAAAATGTTCCAAAATCACAATCCTCGAGCGTTGACACCGCAACAATATGGGTTCATGCGGTGTTGCTTGCGAGTGGTTAGTTTCCTGCTTCTGTTGATGTTGTCTGGCGCTTCCGGCCTCAACGCTCAGTCAGCCATTTTGAAACTGCCGGATGCGAGCCAACACGCACGATCTTCCCAACGCATCGGGCTCACGGATATCACCGTTGATTATCACCGGCCGCTCGTAAGGGGCCGGAAGATCTTTGGAGGCTTGCAGGCCTATGGAAAAGTATGGCGAGCCGGAGCGAACGAGAACACCATTTTTGAAGTCACAGATTCGGTCACCATCAATGGTCAAGCGCTCCCACAGGGCAGATACGGATTGCACATGATCCCGGGTGAAAACTCCTGGATCGTGATTTTCTCGAAAAATTCCACGGCTTGGGGCAGCTTCACGTACGATCAGGCCGAGGATGAGCTTCGCGTCACAGTGACGCCGCAGAGCATTGAAAACCATCAAATCCTTAGCTACGAGTTTGAGGACGTGACGCCCAATTCGGTGCTAGTCACCATGCGCTGGGAACGGGTCGCAGTTCCTTTCAAGGTAGAAGTCGACACGCCTGAACTGACCGCGCAAAGCTTACGCGAACAGCTGCGTGGCCGTCCACAATTTGAGTGGTCTCCTTGGATGGAAGCCGCGAACTACCTGCTAGACCACAAGCTGAATACACAAGAGGCGCTTCAATGGGCCGAGCGATCAATTCAGAACGAAGATCGATTTGAGAACGAGATCACAAAGTCGCGTGCCCTGGAGGCGCTGGGACGCGTTCAGGATGCTGAGGCAGCACGGGCCAAAGCTATCCAAATGGGTACGCAGTTGCAAATCCAATCTTTTGCGCGAGGTCTCCAGGCGCAAGGTCAGCAAGAAGAGGCTCTCAAACTGTTCAGCGCCAATATCAAAAAAGATCCAAGCAGCTGGATCGCACACAACGAATCTGCACGTATCGCCGTGGCGAAGAGCGACTTTGATACCGCGATCCAACAAATGAAGCTCGCGTTAGCGAGCGCGCCGGATGCCCTTAAAGACCCTCACGCTGACCTTTTGAGACGTTTACAGAACCACGAGGACATCAACAAATAGCATTGATTTCGACTCGGGGCCGGATGACGTGCGATCACGTGGTGATCAGGCCACATTGCCTGTCGATCCGCGCTAAAACGCTAACTGAACGGGCGTGTCACTTATCGGCGCCCGAGCCGAAATCGATCTTGCTATCCACCGTGGTACGCCGAAAATTCGTATTCTCCATCGATTCGGTCAGAGTGCGATTGAAGAAGAACAAAGCGTGTAAGCCGAACTCCGTCCCGTAACTCGAGGGAAACCACAGGTCTTTGTCAACGCGCGCGTATTGAATGTTGAATCCCAGACCTGGCACATCCGTCCCGAGCATCTTGCGCACGGCGAACGGCAGGTTCCGCGAAAGTCTCGTGTAGATGGTAACGGGCTGAAACTCTTCCTCATCAATTACCGCTTCGCCCTTCCAGGCATACTCGTCCTTCTTAATAGGCCGGAATTCAATGACGTAGGCTCTCCGCCCATTCACAACACGCTCGCCGGCTCGATCGAACGTGTACTGTTTCTGCTCATCCGTCGTAAGCGGAAAAAGGTCCTTGTCGATTCCGTCCCGTGTCACATTATCGGGATCGTCATCGAGCGTTATATTCATCGCGCCAACATTCGGAACTGGCTCACCTTCAAACGGACGATACGCCCCCTTCTTCCAATACCGCCCCTTCACCGAAATTAGCTTCTTCTCCGTCTTTACCGGGCCCGGAATTACGGACCAGGTCCAGAACTCCTCCTTGAGAAGCTTGCCATTCTTGTCCCGCGTAATCCGGTGCATCTTCTGCTCGTAGACGAACTCGTTTCGAGCCTTCTGCTCCCGATCCTGATTCTTGGCCACCCGATGCATGATCTCCACAGCCGTCGGCTCCGGCGTATCCGATAAGCCAGGACCAAAGATGGCGAGCAACACAATTGCAGCGATGGACATGACGAATCCAGCTTTCCCTGCATCAAAATACGCGAAGCAAGTAGATAAGGTTCAAGACATTCGTTTTGATCTGTCCGGCCCTTCGTTCCGACCTGCCGTCGGCATTCGGCCATATGCTTGAGCCAATCTGCGATTGGATCAGCAAACACTTCACCGTTAGGCCCGACCAGGCCCGGTTGGCTAAGGATTCGATACTCCAAGCCGCTTCGTTCATAATCGGAGCCGTCCGCGCGAGGAAAAGCTCTGCCATGATACGGCTGCTGATTATTGATGCTTGCTCACCACCGCCGCTGTCACAGTCAGTGCGGGGCAACGACGCTGGATTTTGACTCGAACCGCCTAGAAGGGATGAGAGTGTATGAGCCTGAGCTGGGAACGTTGGACCACCGTGTCGCAGGGTAGCGCTCCGCCTGGCTCGCTGGTTACCGCAGTCCCGTTTGGACAGAGCTTCGCCGTCTTCATTACCGATCCCAACGGCGGCGTCTACGCGAATGCGGGCACGCCCGGCTCACCCTTTGGGGGCTGGGGGATCGTGGGGGATCCCTTCAGGGCTAAGCCCGGCTCACCAGTGACGGCCGTTCCGTGGGGAGACCGCTTCGCCCTATTCGTCACTGACAAAAACGGCGGGGTCTTCACAATCGAGGGCGACCCGCAACGAGGTTTTCCCGGAGATTGGGCCACCGTGTCGCAAGGTAGCGCGCCGCCTGGCTCGCTTGTTAACGCGGTTCCGTTTGGGCAGAGCATAGCCGTATTCATCACCGATCCCAACGGCGGCGTCTACGCGAATGCGGGCACGCCCGGCGCACCCTATGGGGACTGGGCGATCGTGGGGGATCCTTTCAGGGCTAAGCCCGGCTCACCAGTGACGGCCGTTCCGTGGGGCGACCGCTTCGCCCTATTCGTCACCGACAAAAGCGGCGAGGTCTTTACAATCGAGGGCGACCCGCAACGAGGTTTTCCCGGAGACTGGGCCACCGTGTCGCAGGGTAGCGCTCCGCCTGGCTCGCTGGTTACGGCAGTCCCGTTTGGACAAAGCTTCGCCGTCTTTATTACCGATCCCAACGGCGGCGTCTACGCGAATGCGGGCACGCCCGGCGCACCCTTTGGGGACTGGGGGATCGTGGGGGATCCTTTCAGGGCTGCGCCCGGCTCACCAATAACGGCGGTTCCGTGGGGAGACGGCTTCGCTCTATTCGTCACCGACAAAAACGGCGAGGTCTTCACGACTGCGGGGGACCCCCAGAGAGGCTTTCCTGGCGGCTGGACCACCGTGTCACAGGGTAGCGCTCTGCCTGGCTCGCCGGTTACCGCAGTCCTGGTTGGACAGAACATCGCCGTATTCATCGCCGATCCCAACGGCGGGATCTACACCACATTAGGAGGCCCGTTCGTTATGCCTCCCCGAATCGCCTCGACGACAATCTATGGGCCTAATGGTGACCTGATCGCCTCGATAAACGGGCAAGCTCCACTGACGATCGGCCTCCGTTACACGGTCGCGGTGAAGGTTGTTCCCGGCAGCTTCCCCACTTATACAGTTGGCGTCGTAGTGAATTCAGCATTGCCCGTGCCAGCATCACTTAACGTTTTGAATCGCGTTGTCGCTACCGGCTTTGTTCCGGAGACGGAGGGGCAAACGCGGCGATTTGCATTCGCGCCGAGCCAGCCGGGCTCATTTCCGCTCGGCTTCCAGCTTCAGGATCAGACCGGTGCGTTTAGCGCAGGCGATACAATTCGCGTCTCCTGCAGTGCGACAGACATAGGCTTGTACGGCCAAGTCACTTCACGTTTGACCGGTGCGCCGATCGCTGGAGCTTCGATCGGCACCAGCAATCTCTCGACCGTATCCGCTAGCGACGGTAGCTGGCATTTAGCTACGGCAAACGGCGGCCCCTTACAGGTAGTGATATCGAAGCCTGGTTATTCCAGCACGGTCGCGGTGAACGTGAGCGTTCCTCCATCTTCGGGGGTTCGCATCGACACACCGCTCGAAGACCCGTTTTCAGCGCTGACGTTAGCCGGAGTGACTTACACGACGTACATCGATTATTCGCGCGGTCGGACGATACTTCACACGGTGCGAATGAACCCACTGTCCTCATCTGGGATAGTGTCGCTGGCTCAGGCACCGGATCTTTCCGCGGGAGTGACTCTGCATGACATTGCGACCGCACAGAACTCACTCGTCATTATCAACGGGGGCTATTTCGATGGAACCGGACGATCACTAGGCTACCTCTACACAAACGGCTTTGCGAATCCGGAAGTGTTGGGACAACCCTCCGACACTTTCGCGCAACCCGGCCCTCCCAACGTGATCGAACCCGCGAACATCCTACCAATGCTGACGGTTGCAGGTGACAGCGTTCGTCAACAAATCGATATTGTCCATTCTGAATCGGATTTTGAGTCGATGAACAGCTCAGAGTGGCGTAGAGACAGTGAAGGAAATCCGATCTGGGCTTTGAGCGATGTTTCCTACGCTGTGCAGGTAGGGCCGACGCTCCTCATGAACAGCTTGGTTATTTGGGGCGGAGAATTCGATGTCGTCTCTGGATATCTGCAATACTTTCCGCGGACGGCCGTTGGGGTTGGCCCTGGCACGGGGGGCAGTAATACTCTGTACCTGGTGGTCGCAGATGGCGAGGGGGTGAATGGAGGCAACGGCGCCACGCACAATCAACTTGGTGAATTTTTTCGGGATATCCTTGGCGCAACTGCAGCGATGAACTTCGATGGCGGTGAATCGACTCAGATGGTACTGCAAGGCGTCAGCGGACAGCGCACCGTCAACATGCTCACATCTGAGAATAATGAAGCCCCTGACGGCTACGTGCCCAGCGGTGTGGTGGCGAGCTATCTCAAAATCGGCATTTGACGTGCGCCTACCAAACACGCGGAGATGCTGCCAAGTTAGTCGGGATCGATTCGTAATACGATTCAAATCCCATAGCGAGGTATTGCCAAACTGGTAGGCCGAACACTAACCGCTACTCGGTTCGCAACGCATCCAGTGGCGAAAGCAGACTGGCGCGCAGTGCTGGAATAAAGGACGCGACCAGGGCTGAACAACTGATCGCCAGAATTGCCACAGCCATGACCACTGGATTGTAGGGACCTATTCCGTAAAGCTGATTCCCGAGCACTTTAGCTGCGCCATAGGTAAGCGGCAATCCGAACAGCACACCTAAGACAATTAATCCGGCAGCGTTCTGGAGGACCAGTCGAATAACGTCCACACGATTCGCTCCGAGTGCCATTCGAACACCGATCTCAGTGGTGCGCCGGCCGGCGTTGTAAGCGATCACGCCATAGATTCCAATTGCCGCTAGCACAACGGACAGTAGCGCAAAAAGGCCGGTCAAGCGAGCCATCAGACCTTGCTGCCGGAAGGCGTCCTCGACTTGGTCGCGCAAGCTTCTGACGAAATTCACCGGCAGATTTGGATCGATGGAGGCCACAACGCGCCGGATCTGCTCATCGGATACTTTTGCTCCCGGACGCAAGAGCAGAATGACATCGTGCATGTAGTGTGTCATCAAGTCGCTCTGGGTGTCCTCAGGCTTCGGATACACCGTATACTGCGCCTCTGGAAGAAAGAAAAACGCCTCAATGGGTTTGCCGGGACTGCCCGTCATGAGGGCATCTTTCGCCACGCCGACAATCTGATACAAACGAGTCGCCCGCGGATCGGCGTCGCCGAAGAACTTGCCGATCGGGTCCTGCCCCTTGAAGAATTTCTTGACAAACGCTTGATTCACCACCGCCACGTGCGCCGACCCGGCGGTGTCCTGGTCCGTGATCCCCCGGCCCTCCACGATGGGATTGCCGATGGTCTCGAAGAAGCTGGCGGTCACGCGGTCCGTGTCCGCGCCATTGTTCGCTTCACGTCCGGGGCCCTGCTGGCCATCTACATAAATGCTGTGGTACCAATCGCCGCCCAGCGGAGAGTACATACACATAGATACCGACGCAACGCCCGGCACCGCTGCAAACGAATCGCGCACCCGCCTGTAGAGGGTATCCAATTGCTGGACGCGATATCCACTCAACTGTGGATTGATTTTTACCAGAATGCGCCCTTGCTGTCTGAAGCCGAGATCCAGGTTCTCTAAGTTTCGAAGGGTCGCCGTTAACAGTCCGGCGCTCGATAAGAGGACTAACGAGAGCGCCGCTTGGATAATTACGAAGGCCTTGCGAGGGAGAGTGCCGTTCTGAGTCACCGAACGAGTCGACCCGCGTAGCGCTTCTATGGGATCGACACGGATCGCCAGGCAGGCCGGTGCGATCCCAAACACGATGCCGGTGATCAGTGAAGCCGCCAAGGCAAATAGCAGGATCGGGCCCGAAGGCGAGGCATGGATCGGAATACTGGCCATTTCTCCCATCCGAGGAAATGCGAAATCGAATCAGGCGGGTACCACCGAAAGCAACGGCCAGTCCAGCCGCGCCGCCCAATATCGAAAGCAGAAGGCTTTCTGTCAACGGCAGCCGCAGTAAACGCGAGGCCCGTGCGCCCAAGGCCGCGCTCAACGAGATTTGGCGCCGCTGCTGCGTACCGCGTACGAGCATCAGATTTGCCACATTGGCGCAAACAATGGCTAATACAAAGCCGGATGCCAGCATTAGAATGTTCAACCAGTGCTCGTACTGCTCGCGCATGGCGACGATCCCCGCGCCCCCCGGGCTGAGATAGAGAGTTTGTTTCGGGAGGAGTTTTCGGGCGTTCGCATCCATATCTGTCCAATGCGAGCGCAGCCACTCGATCAGTTGGAGCCGCAGTTCAGCCTGAATCGCATTACGATTGACGCCCGGTCGAATACGGCCAATCAGATCTAGCCAGTGACCGTCGGGCTGATTTAGGAGCGAGCTTTCACCAGCCAAAAGCGGTTCTGCAGCCAGCGGTACAAAGAAATCCGGCGGCACGTAGCGAAGGCTGTCGCCATAGAACGGCGGAGGAGTGATTCCGACGATTGTAAACGGCTTGTCATCGAGGTTGAATACGCTGCCGACAATGGATGGGTCGCGCGCGTAACGGTCTTCCCACAACCGGTAGCTCATCATTGCCACAGGCGGGGACCCGGCGTGGTCGTCGCGGTTAACGATGGTGCGTCCCTGGTACGCATTGACGCCGAACATCTCAAAGTAGTTGCCGGACACAAATTCGGCCCGATACGTATGCGCCGGCTCGGAGCGATTTACAGGCTTTACCCCGACATCTGTTCCTCCCGCCTGGAACGCCGCCAGTTCTGAAAAACCGTGAGTATGATCGCGGAAATAACGGTATAGATCGAACGAGAAAATAGAGAACTCCTCCGATTGCGTGTATCCGCCCCAGATGCAGCAATGAGTCTGTTTACCCACGCGATAGAGTTGCTGCGGGTTCGACACAGCGAGGGATTGCAACAGGACGGCGTGGACCAAGGTGAAGATCGAGGTAGTCGCGCCGATTCCCAAAGCTAGCGTGAGAGCGACTGCGATGGTGAAAGCAGGCGAACGGCGCAGGCGGCGCAGCGCGAGCCGGATATCCTGGAGTGTGTGCTCCAGCCACAGCCGGCGGCTACCTTCATAAAAACGCTCGCCCGCGGTGGAGAGATTTCCGACGATACGCCGGGCTTTCCAATATGCTTCTTCTTCACTGAAGCCTTCCTCGCGATAACGATCCATCT
>Ga0210385_10001307_pt1 | contig 15656 bp, 7 predicted proteins | sample IncBWH26OmetaG_FD_160107 | JGI IMG/M metagenome (GOLD analysis project Ga0210385, IMG submission 160107) | Forest soil microbial communities from Barre Woods Harvard Forest LTER site, Petersham, Massachusetts, United States - Inc-BW-H-26-O ...
TTAACGCTAGTACGTAAGGTCCACGTTCCTGCCAACAACTGGCAATACATGTACTATCTTCTCAATCCATCAAGCGGGTCTCACAACATCGTGATTACCGCAGGCAGCTCGCACTATCTCATCTCCCAGGCCGCCTCCTGGTACAACGTAAAGCAGTCCGCGCAACCTGATGCGTCTACGACAAACACTGCGGCGGCTGCGGTTACCTCTGTCACTACGTCCCTCACAACTGTTGCAAGCGGTTCGCTGGTCGTGCAAGGACTCTGGTCCTTCGGGCATCTGGCTGCGGGATCGGGCGCAGCTCCGATACTTACCGATGCGGCGTTTGATGCAGGGGGAATCTTCGCCAGCAGCGGATCTCCCGTTTCGCCGGCTGGCAACGTCAGCATGACGACTATCTCCGACGGTAATTCGAGCACGGGCGTCATCATGGCGTCCTTCGCTCCCGCGCCATAGAATCGAAATGAAGCTGACCACGGCAGCGAGCATCAGCACTGCGGCGACCTTGGTCTCCGGCTGCCGGCGAATATAGTTGATTACGGTCCGATGAAGCGGAGCCATCCCCGAGGAAAAGAATGCGTCACGTGAGCTATCCAACGACTGGGAACGTGGACCGAGCTGTTCAGACTAGCTCCTCAAAAAGAATGTGTAGACTAGTTCCGACGCAACTGCGACTACGGACTCGTTGAGAGCTTCGCTGGCGCTCCCAACAATTAAATGTGTGGAGTTGAACTAAAATGACTCGAAATGAGTTGGGTTTGATTTTGTTTGCATTCCTCTACTGCGGCCTGACGATAGCTCCCAAACCGGCAGTGGCGGCCCAACAGCCTGATCACCAGAATACTGCCACCCCTGAAAAAACTGCTCGTGGGCAAAATCAGACGTCCGAATCCTCAAACGATGGCAAAGATAAGCCGCTAATCACCATCCCTGGCCTGTGTGACAAACTTCCGGCCGAGAAGGGTGCGGCATCCAATTGCAAGACCGTAATCACTCGGGCCCAATTCGAAAAGGTGCTTGACGCGGTCGAGCCCGGCATGGCCCTGAAGGCCCGCCGGGAGTTTGCCCAGCTCTACGTCGAAGCCTTGGTGATGAGTAAGAAAGCAGAGCAAATGGGACTGGACAAGGGGCCGAGCTATGCCGAACAGATGAAACTTGCTCGAATCCAGATCCTGTCTCGACAGCTAAAAAAAATGCTTGAGGAAAAGTCCACACAGATTTCTGATGAAGATATCGAAGAATATTACCGCAGCAATATCGCGCGATTCGAGAAGGCCGAAATGGATCGGATATATGTCCCGAAGGCCAAACAGCCCCAATCGGCTTCCGATAAACCGCTGAGTAATGCGGACCCGCAAAAACGTTCGTCCGAGTCCGAACAAACAATGAAGGAAGAGGCTGATAGCCTGCGGGCGCGTGCGGTTGATGGAGAAGACTTTGCCAAACTGCAGGCGGATGCTTACAATTTCGCCGGGATTAAAAGCGTCGCCCCCAATACGAGCATAAAGGTCAGGCGGATCTCGTTGCCGCCAACCCAGGTTGCTGCAATGGACTTGAAACCCGGCGAGGTTTCACCGGTCTTTGCGGACCCAAACGGATTCGTGATTTACAGGGTCAAGACCAAAGATACGATTCCTTTGGATCAAGCGCGGGGGGAGATAAAAGAGACTTTGCGCTCACAGCGGATGCGGGACGAAATGGACGACATCCTGGACCCCGCGACTCCTACCTTCGACGAAAGCTATTTCGCCCCCGCCCGGCCACCGCAGGGCAAGACAGGAACCGCCGAGCCAGCAAAGCCTGCTGAAGAGCCTCACACGAATAAGCCGGATTAATGAGAAGTGCGATTCGGAGCGTTTCCATAAAGTGATTTCTGTCAATTAAGACCGAATTCAAGTATGCCCTGCGGATTCCTCAACGGGGACTTGACGCGGCGAAATCGCAAGGCGGGCGTTCCTGCCGGTCTACCCGCTTCGGCGAGAAAGCGCTCGAGCGGAAACAATTCTTATTTTTTCATACATTTGAGGAGGAGCAGCTGTGGTCGGTAAAACGTGAGCTCTATTGGACTGTGGCGGTTAATTGCGTGGGAGGTTGCGGAGGTTGTTGTGCGACCGAACCGGCTGGTTTAAATGCCGCTACTCGTCCCGCCCAATAACCTTCTGCTTGGCTGAGACTCATCGTATAGGTGTAGCTGATTGCCGTGGTGGAAGCGGTGTAGAGATGGAACCAACCCCCATTCTGGTCCACATACTCTGGCCCGTTCACGCTGTTGCCCGTATAAGTTGCCGCATCGAACAAACCACCGGATGGAGTCGTGGTAACAGCTGTAGCTGTGCCCCAATTCCAATTAGCAGCACCGATGATTAGTTCCGAGCCGCCAGATACTCCCGTAGGCGTTAAACAACTAGAACACGTCGTGAAAGAAGTGTCTTCACTCGTCTGATTCGCACCGCAACTTGCATTAGCATACGCTCCCGAAGTGCAGCTATCGACGTCGAATGCTGAGGTCGCGGCTCCCGTAACGTCGTACACGATCATCGTCGTATCAGCCAATGACCCACTAAAATTCACCGTCAGTCGCAGAGAGTTGGACGTAGTAGCGTTCGAAGCATAGTAGATTTGAGAGCCTGCCGTGTTACCCGAGCTTCCTGCCATTGCCCCAGTGCTAGACCACGTATTCGTCGGTGTACTAGTAATGCTGCTGATGGGTGTCGCACCCGATGTATCAGCAAGAATAATCAGATTCCCTGACGACGGAAATTGAATGGTTGCCGGACTGTTGCTTGGGCAACGCCCTGCAGCCGCAGCACAATCCTGCTCGTGAAGCATATGAACAATGCGGAAAGTATTCGTCGGTGCAGCGCCTGCACTGGCTGCTTTGAGAGCGACTACGCACGATGTCCAAGCTTCCGAAGACCCGCTAGAGAATGTAGGATTGATTGCGGTCGTCGCACTATAGACCCCCGACTGCGTTGCAGTGCCATCATGAAGGCTGGTGCCTAGAAGCTGCCAAGTGATTGACGATTGAGAGCCTGCCGCAAACGAACTCACAGTGTTGGGAGATGACCCACCAGCACCTGTATTTACCGCGTACTGCCAAAGCAAATCTCCAGAAACGCTTGGGGTGATGCTTCCCGCTGTGATAGAAGTTCCAGTCGTGCCGGTGTTGCCATTGCAGTTCGAAGTAGAAACCGCCGACGAAGTGGCGACATTGTAGAACTCACTAGCCGTAACCTCGGCGAAGTCAGCGTTGGCGCTTGTCTGGTTAAAGGAAATCATCCTTGTTCCAGCCGCAACGTTAGTGGCAACGTAGATTGCTACATAAGCGGAGTTGTTATCCACAACGCTGACGGCAGGGGAGCCATAGCTGTTTCCTTTGTCGTCTGTTACTGAAAAAGTTCCCGTGTCGTAAGACTTGACGCCGACAACGATGGCGTTCCCTGCCTGAGAAGGCTCCGGTAGCGGGCATTTATAGACCGGGCTATTGCTTTGCTGGTTGCCCGTGTTTCGGCTGTCTGAGCAAGTGACATGCTGCACCAGCGTAGGACTCTGCGCCGAGGCGAACAATGGATGGAGGAATATGGGCAAGAATAAGATTATGCGCTTCACGGTAGATTGTACGGTAACAGGGCCTCGGGACGGCTAACAACTGGCCGAAAGTACAGACTGCGGACAGGGTCTAGGGACAGGGGCCCGTGATAACTGCTGGTTTCCCCGAAGGTTCCAGTGAGCTCACCCTACCCTAGTCGGTACGCGGATATTGCCAAACTCCAACTGATCAAGAAGCAAATCGTTCTCGTCCCTCGAGTACGAGCATCATTTTCGTTCATACTGGGATCAGGAAGTTTGTGCCACCCCACCCATCAACAAGAATGCTCGAGACAACGTGGGCACGAATGGAACGTGTTCTTCGACTGCCTTCTTTTTTGCTGACCTAAAGGCAGAAGTGATCTGCCAAAAGCCATGACCTTCACGCAGCATTAAGGGCCCTCGCGGTTGAATACGCAGGGCTAATTGGGGAGCAGTCCGAATACTGTGAACGCGAGCTGCCCTCCCACATAGGCTTTCCCGTTGGCGACAACTGGCAAGGTGAACTTGGTTGCTACCGCGGCGGCTCCCGTCCCGGTGCTCGGGCTGCTGTACAGCTGAGTGGCTACATTTGTGGCATCGTATGCATCCAGAATCACCGCGCCGCCAGTCGCAGACCCCGCAATGTCCGCAACCCACACGATCCCATTTGTCGTGCCGCTCGCAGACACTGCCGGCGTCGCTCCGCGGTATGTGAACGCATTGCTGGAGTTTGAGGCCGAGACGCTTGAGATCGTTCCGTTAGATATTGAATATTGCCGCAGAGAGTCGCCCACGACGACGGTGTAGATATTCCCGTTCCAATATGCGGGCTGACCGAAGAATCCACCCTCTGTTTGCGAAGTGTTTAATCCGACAGTGACCTCGCCTAGATCCTGATTGCTCGTCGAGTTGTAGCCGCCCAGATTCGTCTGGTCCAGCAGGTAGACCACTCCCTCCTTGCCCGTGGCAATCATCGCATGCGGATTCGCCGCCGACCCCGCCGAATCCGGCAGAATTATGGGGCCCGACGAACCCAGGTTGATACCGTTTTGCTGCATCACCCCTTGATCATAGGGCGTGAAGAAGTCCAGAATCGTTCCCGACGGACTCAGTTTGACAACGGAATCGGAGAAATTGCTGATCCCGTCAAAGGTGCCGTTGGCCGTTTCCACGTAAATGTTTCCGTTGGCATCCAGAGCAGGGCCGTTCCCGGCACCCCATATCGCGCCCTCGTTACCATGGCCATTGTTGTTGGTCTGATTCGTGGGATCGCTCGCAGCCCAGAACCACTGTTGCGCAAGGGTTGCGGCGTTGTACGCCATCACCCAGCCCTGATAAACGTTGTTGCCGCCGTGAGATCCAAAGGCGATATACACCGTTCCGTTGTTCAGCAAAAGCGCGGGCCGCTGCAGATGGAACAATGGCACGAAATTGGGTGCGGAGATCACCACAGGCCCCCCGAACTTTTCCACTCCAGTGGCCAGATCCATCGCATGGAGCCGATGGACGTAGCAGGGACTGGCCGCAGAACAACCCGCACCGACGGTTTCTTTCGACTTCGCCACTACGTAGATTGTGTTCGAAGACGGGTCGATCACCGGTGTTGAGGTAATCCCGATCTCAGGTACAAGGTCTGAAGTGTCTCCCGTGTCCGACGCCGGTACTGTGGTCACGCCGGACGACAGAAAACTCTTATGCCACAATTGCACGCATGACGAGGAATCCGCGTCAAACGCGTAAACACTGTCATGCTCCGTCGCCACGAATACCACGTTGCGCGTCTGGCCACCGATATTGAAATTGGCGACGTAGAGCGGCATTGCATAAACGGAGCCATCCACCGGGCACGAAAACAGCATCCCAAATGTTGAGGAGTTCACGCTGGAAGTCGTCAACGCATACTCCTGCAAGTTCTGGCCGGTCCGCGCCGGATCGTTATGGTAGGTAAACACGCCCGCCAGGTCCGTCACCGCGATCGTTGCAGAAGCGCTCGCCGTAGTGCTGGAGTTGCTGGTCGCGGTGACCGTGTGTACTCCCGGTTGCGTGCCCGGAGTAAACAGGCCCGCCGCTGAAATTGCGCCGCTCGTTGTGTTACCTCCACTCACTCCATCTACGGACCAACTCACTCCACCATTTTGCGGGTCGTTCGCCGTGGCCGAGAACTGTTGATTTTGAGACAAGGTCACGGCCGCGCGCTTGGGACCGAGCGTAACAACCAGCGATGTGACAGTAAAGTTCACGCCGTTGCTCGCTGCACCGTTGACTGTGACGATTACGTTTCCTGTCGAAGCCTGAGTCGGCACCGTCGCTGTAATGCTCTCCGCGGTCCAACTCGTCACGGCCGCCGTTATCCCGTTGAAGGTCACGGTGCTTGGACCTTGGGTAGCTCCGAAGTTTGTCCCGGTAATCGTCACTGGTGTCCCTCCCGCTCCGGACGTCGGCGAAAGATCCGTGAGGCCGGGTGCCGGTCCCGCGGTCGGCGAGGCACTGGCGATGCTTAGCGATGTCCCGACGCCGCTACCCGCAGCTCGGAAGGCGACCATTTGCATGATCCACGCTCCGCCCGTCACCACCGCGGTCGCACTCTGGCTTCCTGCGGTGCTGACTATCTGATCTTCTAATATGTTGCCATCCGGCGTCGTGATCACTCGGCGCGTGTACCCCGTCCCCGGCGCTGTCGTGAGTTGTTGCACCAGATTCGCACCCACCAGCAAATCGTTCGCATTGCCGGTAGTCACCACCCCGCTGTTGCTCGATGCGCCGCTGCCTTGTGCCGCCGCAGCCACGTCCACCGGAGTCGTCGGATCAATCCCGCTGTATTCCGCAATGCGAATATCGGGATACGCTGCCCCCGTGTTGAACGTCACCGTCACCGCGTTCGCGTTTGCCGCTGCGCCCGCGATGTTCTTGGCATAATAAATAGCCTGCGTCGCCGTCCCAGTCTGCACCGTGGGGCCAACTGCCAATACGTATCCATTACCTTTCGAGTCCGTCACCGTATTAATTTGTGCCCTCGAATCGTTCCAACCCACCACCACTACGTTCAGATTTCCCGCTGTTTGCGCTTGCGTATAGTTCACTGCCACTTTCGTTTGCGGCGCCGAAGGAGCTGCGAAGTTCACTTGCACGAATCCGAGCGGGGCCGGGGTTCCCACCGTTAGCGAGAACGGTTGCGAAGCATCCGTGCCCAACCCATTGTGCGCAGTAATTGTGAATGGATAACTACCTGCCGTCCCCGTTACTGGTGTCCCGCTCAGTGTCGCCGTCCCATTCCCATTGTCTACGAACGACACTCCGATCGGCAGCGCACCCGTCACCGTCAACGACGGCGCCGGCGGACCTGTCGCAGTCACAGTGAACACACTCACCGCGCCCACTGTAAACGTCGCGCTATTAGCGCTCGTGATCACTGGCGCCTGGTTCACCGTCAACGCAAACGATTGCGACGCATCCGCGCCCGCCCCGTTATGCGCTTTGATCGTGAGTGAATAGATTCCTCCACTGCTTGCCGCGGGCGTCCCGCTCAGGGCCGCCGTGCCATTCCCGTTGTCTGCGAACGTCACTCCGCTTGGCAGAGACCCCGTCTCGGTCAGTGATGGAGTCGGCGTCCCCGTAGCCGTCACCGCAAACGTCCCTGCTACGCCCACCGCGAGCGTCGCGGTATTGGCGCTCGTGATCGCTGGCGCCAGGTTGACAGTCAACGTGAATCCCTGGCTAGCAGCCGTTCCGATTCCATTGCTGGCCGTGATCGTGATGGAGTACGTGCCGCTTGTTGCTGAAGCCGGAGTACCGCCCAGCGTCGCCGTACCGTTCCCATTGTCCTTAAGTGTCACGCCAGTCGGCAGCGCGCCAGCCTCCGTCAGCGACGGCGCCGGTGTCCCGGTCGTGGTCACCGTGAAAGTTCCCGCCGCGCCCACTGTGAATGTTGTGTTGGTGGCGCTTGTAATGGTCGGCAGTGTCCCCGTGCTGCTTCCTCCGGTACCCCCCGCAGCGCTGTTCGCCGCTCGGAAGGCCACCATCTGCATGATCCAGCCGCCTCCATTCACCGCGGCGGTTGCACTATGGCTTCCTGATGTGCTGACGATCTGATCCTCCAGAATGTCACCGTCGGGTGTGGTGATCACGCGGCTGGTGTACCCAGTCCCCGGTCCCGTCGTGGCTTGCTGTACGAAATTTGCACCGACGAGAATATCGTTCGGACTTGTCGTTGTCGCCGAGCCGCTGTTGCTTGGTGTGCCGCTCCCCTGCATCCCCACTGCCACATCCAACGGATTTGTCGGGTCGATTCCGCTGTATTCTGCAATCCGAACATCAGGGTTAGTCGCCCCGGTGTTGAACGTCACGGTCACCGCGTTTCCATTCGCTGCTGCCGCCGCGATGTTCTTGGCGTAATAGATTGCCTGTGTCGCTGTGCCGCTCTCTACTGTTGGACCGACCGCGAGTGCATAGGCATTGCCGTTCGTGTCCGTCACCGAACTAATCTGCGTGGTGGCATTGTTCCAACCCACCACCGCTACGTTCAGGTTCCCCGCGGTTTGCGCTTGCGCGTAGGCAACCGTTACCTTCGTCTGCGCGGACTGCGGAACCGCGTAGTTCACTTGCACAAATCCCAGAGAGACTGCAGATCCCGTCGTTACCGTCAACGTAAACACTTGCGACGCATCCGCGCTCAACCCGTTATGCGCATTGATGGTGAGAGAGTAGCTGCCAGATGATCCTGTCGCCGGTGTCCCGCTCAACGTGGCTGTTCCGTTCCCATTGTCCACGAACGCCACTCCGCTAGGTAGCGAACCCGTCTCCGTCAGCGAAAGCGGACGTGTCCCGGATGTCGTCACTGTAAAGGTGTTCGCCGCGCCCAACGTAAACGTCGCACCATTGACGCTAGTGATGCTCAGCGACGTACCCCCTGCTCCGGCTGCAGCCTTGAACGCCGCCACTCCTGCCGCCCAAAATTGGGGCGCTCCCAGCGTTGCGCTTGCGGTCGCCGCGCCAACCGTCGTCTGGATCTGATCCTCCACAATCAGCTTTGTATTCGGTTCTGTTGGTACACTCGCTTCGATTGTGTATCCGCCGCCTGGGGAGTACGTGGCTGCGTTAGCCGTCATGATCGCGCCGAGAAGCAGGTCCCCGTTTGCCGTTGTCGCGGCCGTCCCGCTGTTGGGCGAAGTGCTGCCTCCTTGCGCGACCGCAACTGTATCCAGCGATCCCGATGTCGCCACTCCTGAATACTCCAGGATTGCAATTCGCAGCGTAGCTACCTGTGGATCCGAAACCATTACCGCGTTCGCTCCGCCTGCAATGTTCTCAGCGTAATAGATCCCGATCGAGCTGCCATCTACGGTCTGGCTGAACTGAATTGCTTTGTGGTAGGTGTTTCCCCTGGAGTCAGTGACGGTGAACGTTTGGTTCACCGTGCCCGTGCGGATACATACCGCAATCCAGTTCCCCGCCGTGTTATTTGAGTTAAACGCCAGCGTCGCCGAGTTGGTTGTGCCGAAATCTTGGCTCGTACGCTGCACAAGGGCGATCCCCGCGCCCGGAGGAGCTATGGGCGGTGGAGGGGGCGGTGGTGGGGGCGGCGGAGGTTGTTGTGCGACCGAACCGGCTGGTTTAAATGCTGCTACTCGTCCCGCCCATTCACCTTCTGCCTGATTGCACGCCATCGGCGACCAAGTCACCGTGATTGGGCTGGTTCCCGTATCATAGTAATGAAACCACCCATTATTCTGATCCACCGGCTGCGGCCCGTTCACACTGTTTCCCGTGTCCGTCGCTACGTCGAATAGTCCGCCCCCCGGCGCGCTCATCCCGTTCGCCGTGCACCAATTCCATCCTGCATTCCCTATAATCACTTCATTCGCTGTTGCCGGCGTAAAACACCCGCTGCAGGTCGTGAACGTACTCACCGTGCTCGTTTGATTCCCCGCCTGTCCCCCTGAGTCCCCGTCAAACGGACTGCTCGCTGCCCCTACAAAGTCATACATCATGAATGTATCTTGCGTTGGTGCCCCGCTGCGCGTTACCGATAGCGTCATCGCGTTGGATGGCGTCGCGTTGGCCGCGTATTCGATTTGCGATAGTGCCGTCACCCCTTCCCCTCCCGCTGGTGTGCCGGTGCTGCTCCACGTATTCGCCGGACTGCTCGTAATGCTGCTTACCGCTGCTCCCCCCGATATGTCCGACAACACGATCAGGTTCCCCGACGTTGGAAATTGCACCGTCCTCGTCGTCCCACTCGCTGGTGCCTGTTCGTGCAGCATGTGAATAATTCGAAATGCCTGGCTCGGCGCATTTCCCGCTGCTGCCGCTTTCAATGCCATCGTGCAAGACGTAAACGACTCCGCCGTCCCGCTCGTGAACGTCGGATTGATTGCGCTCGTCGAATTATACGTCCCCGCTTCTACCGCGTTCCCGTCATATAAAGATGTCCCCAGCAATTGCCAAGTGATGTTCGCTTGCGACCCGCTGCTGAACGAACTCACCGAATTGGGCGAGGCACCACCTCCTCCCGTATTCACTCCCCATTGCCACAGCAAATCCCCTGACGCACTCGGCGTGATACTTCCCGACGTCACCGCTGTCGTGTTCCCACCACCCTTACAACTGCTCGTATCCACCGCTGACGATGGCGCCACGTTGTAGTACTCGCTGGCCGACATCGCCACGTTGTCAGCGTTCACAGTGCTACGGTGTAGGTCGATGAACCTGGTTCCGGCTGCCACATTCGTAGCAACGTAGATGGCCACATGCGCTCCATTGCCATCCACAATGCTATTCACCAGTGTGTAGGAGTTCGATTTATTGTCAGATAACGTGAACGTACCGCTGTTCGCGGAAACCACACCCACCAGAATCGCGTTCCCCGCCTGCGATGGCTCCGGAAGCGGGCATTTGTAATCCGGCGTGTTGCTTTGCTGGTTGCCTGTGTTTCGGCTGTTCGGGCAGCTCACGTGCTGCACCAGCGTCGGACTCTGCGCCGACGCGAGCAAAGGGAAAAAGAATATAAGTAAGAGCAATCGCTTTAAACCCAGCGCTGGCTTCAATCGGCAGTTCACTACCGTGGCCACTACTAGAAGTGCGAAACGCAAAGCGATATGGACCGGAGTACGCGTATTCATCTGGGAGACCCTTGGCCGTCGAATGTCATAAGTTAGGTGGAACCCGCGTCCTCAGAAATGAGGAAGATGCTGCGGAACCGCTGGCTGGGAGGGAGCAACAGTTTACCTCAGAATTTCGTTTTTTGTGTTACTCAAATTTGACTGCAGTGTGATTTTCTTTCACGGCTAGCAACTGATCGCATCACGCCTATCGCCTTCTTACCGCCGATTGGAACTAGCTGCGATTAAATTGGCCAAGCTTCGGATTACGTGTGCCGTTTCGGCTCGCACCGTTCTGTGGATCCCGCTACGTAATAGTTCGGACGGCGAACCGAAACTCGTGTCACAACTGAAGGTCGGTCGCACCCAGCATGGGGTTTCAGTCTGAAACATTTGCGGTTTTTATGGATTCGTCGTGACCGTAATTTTCGCCGGTTCCATCGTGGCTGCCTTGAACGCCGCCGTGCGTCCGGCCCAAGCGGCTTCCGCTTGATTGCAGGATTCTGACCATGTTGTCGTAATGGCACTACTTCCCGAATCGTACAAATGGAACCAGCCGTTGTTCTGATCTACGCTTTGGGGGCCGTTGAGATCGGTGCCGGTATAAGTCGCCGCATCGAAAAGGCTTCCGCTCGGCGCGGTGACAGCCGTAGCAGTGCAGAAGTTCCATCCGGCATTTCCGATGATGAGCTCATTCACTGCTGATGGAGCTACACAATTGCTGCAAGTAGTGAACGAATTGACTTCATTCGTTTGATTCCCGCCCTGTCCACCTGAATCCACGTCGAAGGGCGAAGTGGCTGCCCCCACAAAGTCGTACATCATAAACGTGTCTTGCGTGAGGCTTCCGCTTCGCATAACTGACAAACTCATAGCGTTTGATGAAGCGGCATTCGCGGCGTAATAGATTTGAGAGGAAGCCGTAAAGTTCACTCCACCAGCCAACGCGCCGGTGCTCGACCAAGTGTTTGACGGACTGCTCGTAATTCCGCTGATCGAGTCTCCGCCGCCAACGAACGACACCACGATCAGATTACCCGACGTTGGGAATTGCACCGTGCTGATAATTCCGCTCGCATCAGCTTGTTCGTGGAGCATGTGAACGATACGAAAAGCCTGCGTGGGCGCGTTGCCGGCTGCCGCCGCTTTGAGCGCCATCGTGCAGGAGTCAAACTGTTGGGACGTCCCGCTCGTGAAAGTAGGATTGATCGCCACCGTTGAGCCATAAACTCCCGCTTGCACCGCAGAACCATCCAAAACATCTGTCCCATTTAACTGCCAGGTGATATTCGACTGTGACCCAGCCGTGAACGAAGTCACGGCACCGGGCTCGCTTCCTCCTCCCGATGCGTTGTAAGCCACTTGCCATAGCAAATCCCCGGCGACGGTCGGCGTGATGCTGCCAGAGGTAATCGTAGTCGAGTTTGCGTCTGCGGTGCAGGCGCTAGTGTCCACAGCAGACGATGAAGCGACATTGTAGTATTCGCTCACGGTCATAGCGGCGTTGCCGGCTTGCGAGTTGTTTCCCTGGAGATGAATCATCCGGGTGCCGGCTGCCACGTTCGTAGCGACATAAATCGCTGTAAAAGCCTGGTTGCTATCAACGACGCTGTTGATGGTAGCGTACGAGTTTCCCTTGTCGTCGGAGACAGAATACGGAGCACCACCATTATATGAAGTCACACCTACGAGAATGGCGTTTCCTGATTGTGTAGGCTCAGGCAGCGGGCAGGAATAAAGCGGCGTGCTGCTCTGCGGATTTCCACCGCCCCCCGGAGCGCTGCTGTTTGGACAACTGACGTGCTGCACTAGGGTCGGCTCTGCTTGTGACGCTGTGTAAGTGAACCCGCTGAACTGGCTTCCGCTCTGATCGTTAACCGTTACCGTCACCGTCACCGCTCCTGCGCTGCCTGCCGGTGTCGTGGCCGTAATCTTTGTCCCGTTAACTACCACAACGTTCGTCGCCGCCGCCTCACCAAACGCGACGGTCGCTCCTGCCGCAAAATTCGTCCCCGTGATCGTCACCGCCGTGCCACCGGTGGCTGGACCGTTGTTCGGCGCTACAATGCTCACTGTGGGCACGACTCCCTGTGGAGCTTGCGTGCTGGCTGAGGCCGTGTTCGAGAAAGCACTCAAATTGCCGGCAGCATCGCCGGCCCGAACGCGATAGTTATACGAGGTGGACGGCGTCAGCCCTGTGTCGTCAAACGAAGTGCCAGAAGGTGTAGCGATCTGCATGAAATTCGAGCAACTGGCGCCCTGGCAACGCTCCACATCGTAGCCAGCGACCCCAACGTTGTCGCTCGAGGCGGTCCAGGACAGATCGATCTGCGTGCTGGAAGCAGCAGTAGCCACGAGATTCGTCGGTACCGTGGGTGGAGACGTATCGGTAGACGTGTTCGACGATCCCGAGCTCCCACAAGCAGCAAGAGCGGCCGCCAGGAGAACTGCTCCTGCTGTAAGCGCGAACATCCTCGAATCTCGTCGGAGTGCCGGCATGATGGGCATGCTCCTGCCTCGGTAGGGATCGCCCGCGGGGACACGGACTTTCGAAAGGGGTAGAACCTAGCTTCCAAAGGGTAACAGATTAGAAGCGAAAATCTTACTGCGAAGTCGGGTCGGGCCTAGCAGTCAGGCGCTTCAGATCCTTCAGCGGTGCTTTTTGACAACACACGCCGTCAACTTCGCCACCAGGCGCTCAAGACGCGATAAAATAACTTGAACTGAGGTGCTTTATTCATGTCCATGGTTGTGACGGGTGTACCCACTTCGAATGCGCGGAGGCACGCGAGCTACGTCGCATTTGTCCTGGTCTCCGGCCTCGCCTTTCTTAGAACTTTGATCGCGTTGGTCCACTATTCCTTGGGCAATGAGTCTAGCTCGCACATCCTGCTTATTCCTTTGGTCGCATTTTTTCTGCTCTATCTGGAGAGACAAACCATATTTTCGATCACGCGAGCGAGCGTGGCTTCAGGGTCCGCCCTTGCGCTTGGCGGTGTCGTTCTCTTCTGGCTGGCCCGCCTCAGTCCCGTTCCCCAAGAAGGGAATTGGCTTTTGTGTCTGCAGACCTTATCCATTGTGCTGGTCTGGATGGGCGGCTTTCTAATTTGTTACGGGTTCGCGGCGTTCCGCGCCGCAGCCTTTCCACTTTTATTTCTGCTGCTCATGGTTCCCATCCCGGACGTAATTTTGGACCGAATCATTCTCGCGCTGCAGGAAGGCTCAACGGAGATCGCATATTTGATTTTCCAGGCAGTCGGAATTCCTGTACTGCGCCACGGGTTCCTGCTTACTGTGCCTGGCGTCACGATTGAAGTAGCCAAGGAGTGCAGCAGCATTCGTTCCAGTATCGCCCTGTTCATTACCTGCCTTCTTGCAGCTCATCTGTACCTTCGGACCGGCTGGAAAATGTTGCTGTTGGTCGTTCTATGCTTTCCCTTGTCGATCTTGAAAAATGGTGTGCGAATCGCGACCTTGACCTTGCTCAGTATTTACGTGGATCCCAGTTTCTTGACAGGGAAGCTTCACCGAGACGGCGGGTTTGTCTTTTTTCTGTTGGCGCTGCTCCTCCTCTGGCCGGTGTTTTTGTGGATGGAAAAATCGGATAAACCACGCAGCGCTGCGACTTCAGGTTCGTGAGTAAGGCGGTGCCTGTCGTTCTATGCAGCGAAGCAACGTTTGCAGAATGCGCGGTGCCTCAATCAATCTGCATCGTGAACTGATGCGTGCCGACAATTTTTTTACTGGCGCATAGTGGTCGGCGACCAAGTAGTTAAACAGGGAGATTTAGCCATCGACGAGGCAAACATCGTAATCATCGGGGGCGGCGTCGTGGGTTGCGCAATTGCGCGCTCTCTCGCTGAGAGGTGGGAGGATGTGTTTTTGCTCGAGGCGCTCCCCAGGCTTGGAATGGGCGCCAGCTCACGTAACAGCGGCGTAATTCACTCTGGTTTGTATTACCCGCAGGGGTCGCTCAAGGCGCGCCACTGCCTGCGTGGAAATCAACTCACATACGAATTTTGCGCGTCGCACGGAGTTCCGCACCGCAGGACCGGCAAGCTGGTGGTCGCTTCGTCCGCCGCAGAGTCAGAAGAACTCTCCATTCTTCTAGAAAACGGGCGTAGGAATGGAGTCGAGAATTTGCGAATCATCGATCGCACTGCGATTCGCAGCCGCGAACCGCACATTGCAGGCCACCAAGCGATCGAAGTTCCATCCACGGGCATTGTTGCCAGCGAGGAACTCGTCAAGACATATGCGCGTATTGCCGCAGATCACGGTGCCAACATCGTGCTCAACGCGAAGGTCGAGCGGCTCGAACCCAAGCACAGTGGTGGCTTGCGAATCGTAAGCACTGCAGGAGAAATCGAAGCGCGCTGCCTGGTGAACAGCGCCGGACTCTTTGCGGATGAAGTTGCCGCCCTCTTGGGCTCGCCCTTGGCAGCAAATCGAATCTACCCGGTGCGCGGGGAATACTGTGAACTGGTGCGTTCCAAGCAAGATTGGATCCGCGGCCTCGTCTATCCTTTGCCCCACCCGGAAGGTGTGAGCCTGGGAGTACATCTCACCAAGACAGTCTGGGGCAGCGTGCTGGTCGGTCCTACGGCGCGCTACCTTGAAGACAAGAATAATTACGAGCGCGATCGCGAGCCCATCGCGGAATTCGCGCGCGGAGCGAAGGTCCTTCTGCCGGAAATCGAACCCTCGGACCTTGTCCCAGCCTATTCCGGCATCCGCGCGAAGTTGACCCCTCCCAGCTGCCACGGAGAAAAACGCGTCGCGGATTTCATTATTCAACGCGACCCGCAATTTCCGTCCGTCGTCCAGCTAATGGGTATTGAATCGCCAGGCTTGACCTCGGCGCCTTCAATCGCAGAGCAAGTCCGCGACCTCGTCTCCGAAATTCTCGGCTAAAACGTCGCAGACGTGCAATTAGGCGGTTTCGCCGGAGAGCGCGCGCACCGCCTGCACCTAGCAGCGCGCTGATTA
>Ga0210385_10001309_pt1 | contig 15605 bp, 14 predicted proteins | sample IncBWH26OmetaG_FD_160107 | JGI IMG/M metagenome (GOLD analysis project Ga0210385, IMG submission 160107) | Forest soil microbial communities from Barre Woods Harvard Forest LTER site, Petersham, Massachusetts, United States - Inc-BW-H-26-O ...
CAGCCCGCCGAGCGCCGCGTCGGCGAACGACACTACCGGGTTGAAGTGCGCGCCGGACACCGGCCCGAACATGAGGATGATGGCGAACAGCCCGCCCGCGGTCGCCGCCGAGTTCTCCAGCAGCTCGAGCCCCGTGTCGGACGGCGACAGCCGCTGGGCGGCGATGCCTGAGCCGATCACGATCGCGGCGAGGAACGCGCTGCCGAGGAACTCCGCGGCGAGCCGGCGTGGCAGGTTATGTGCGCTGGTCACGGCAACCATCTTGACGGACGACCAATACCTCAGTCAAGATTGAGTCAATGAACGATGAGCTAAATTCTGAGCTGGAACGACGTGCGACGGTGCACGGGGCGCTGGCAGATCCTGCACGGCTTCGCATCACCGACGCGCTGGCGGAGGGAGATCTGTCGCCGTCGGAGCTGATGGCGCTGGTCGCCATGCCGTCGAATCTGCTCGCCCACCACCTGCGGGTGCTCGAAGCCGCGGGACTGGTAACCCGGCGCCGATCGCAGGGCGACCGGCGCCGTACCTACCTACGGCTGGTCCCGGGGATGCTGGAGTCGCTGGCCGGGCCGCGAGCGCGGACGGCGCGGCGGGTGCTGTTCGTCTGCACCGCCAACTCAGCCCGCTCACATCTGGCCGCGGCCCTCTGGCGCCGGGCTAGCAGGGTCCCGGTCGCGTCGGCCGGCACACGTCCGGCCGACGCGATCGATCCTGGTGCCATCGACGCCGCCGGGCGCCGCAACCTTCCGCTACCGCGGCTACGGCCCCGGAACATCAGCGACATCTGGCACGACGGCGACCTAGTCGTGACGGTCTGCGACCTGGCGCATGAGGAACTTGGCGAGCTGGCCGCGGTGCACTGGTCGGTCGCCGACCCGGTTCGGGCCGGTGACCCGGGCAGCTTCGACGCGGCGCTGGACGAGCTAGCCGACCGCATCGGGCGCCTCGCGCCCTACCTGGCCGCCGTCTCCTGATCCCGCACCCGGCCCCCGCCGGCCAGCAAGGAGAGTGTCGTTGGCGGCTAGAGTCAGCCGCGCCCGTTCGGACTGAAAATCTCTTTTACCCCATCCGGCCGGTCACGTAGGCCTGGGTGCGGCTGTCGTGCGGGTCCTCGAAGATCTGCTGCGTCGCGCCGTACTCGACGAGCACGCCGGTGCGGGTGTCGCTCTTCCCAGGCTTCTCGTCGCGCAGTACCGAAAAGAACGCGGTGCGGTCGCTCACCCGGGTCGCCTGCTGCATGTTGTGCGTGACGATGACGATCGTGTACTGCGACTTGATCTCCTGCATGAGATCCTCGATCCGGCCCGTCGCGATCGGGTCGAGCGCCGAGCAGGGCTCGTCCATCAGCACGACGTCGGGCTCGACCGCGAGCGTGCGGGCGATGCACAGCCGCTGGGCCTGGCCGCCGGACAGGCCGAGGCCCGACTTGTTCATCCGGTCCTTCACCTCGTCCCACAGCGCGGCCTGGCGCAGCGACCGCTCGACGATCTCGTCAAGGCGGTGCTTGCCGCGGATGCCGTTGATGCGGGGCCCGTAGGCGACGTTCTCGTAGATCGACTTCGGGAACGGGTTCGGCTTCTGGAAGACCATGCCGATGCGCCGCCGCACAGCCGTGGCGGACACGTTCTTGGCGTACAGCGACGCCCCGCGGTAGTGCACGTCTCCCTCGACCCGGGCGCTCGCGATGAGGTCGTTCATCCGGTTCAGCGTCCGCAGCACGGTTGTCTTGCCGCAGCCGGACGGGCCGATGAACGCGGTGATCTCGTTCGGGTAGATCGACAGCGAGACGTCAGTGACGGCACGGAAAGACCCGTAGTAGATGGAGACGTTCTTCGCGTCGAAAATCGTGTCGGCCGGTGTCCCAAACGCTTCTGCCGGCTTCGCCGTCGTCTCCGGTACCTGCAGCTTGGAGGTGACCTTCTGCTCTTCTTGTTCCATGAGGATCCCCTACTCAGAGTACCTGGCGAACCGGGCGGTGACCAGACGAGCCACGATCATGAGGATGAACGCGATCGCGATGAGCGTCAGCGCCGCGCCCCAGGCGCGGGCCTGCGCGCCGGTGTAGGGCTGGGTCGCGTTCGCGAAGATCTGCGCGGACAGCGCGGTGTTGGCGCCGCTGAACAGGTTCGTGTTCGTGGACGTAACCGTGAGGATGGTGAAAAGGAGCGGCGCCGTCTCGCCCGCGGCCCTCGCGACAGCGAGCAGCGACCCGCTGACGATGCCGCCGATGGCGGCGGGCAGCGTCACGGTCACCGTCACCCGGGACTTGGTGGCGCCGAGGGCGTAGCTCGCTTCCCGCAGGCTGTCCGGCACCAGCTTCAGCATCTCGTACGTCGAGCGGATCACGATGGGCAGCATCAGGCAGCCGAGGGCGAAGGAGCCCGCGAGTCCGGAGTACCCGAAGTGCAGCACCCAGATCGTGAAGATGAACAGGCCCATGATGATCGACGGCACGCCGGTCATCACGTCGGCGAAGAAGTTGATGACCCGCGCCAGCACGTGGTTGCCGCCGTACTCGTTGATGTAGATCCCGCCGAGGACACCGAGCGGGATGGCCATGAGCGCGGCGAAGCCGGTGATCTCCAAGGTGCCGAGGACGGCCGCCCCCATGCCGCCGTAGTTCACCGGCAGCACGTTCACCGGGAGCGTGCCGTTCGTCAGGAACTGCCAGCTGATCGCGGACGCGCCCTTGGAGACCACCGTGACGAGGACGAACCCGAGCGGGACGAGCATGACCACGAAGGCGACCCACATGCCCACGGTGGCGAGCTGGTTCTTGGTGCGCCGCCAGCCGCCCGGTTCGCGCAGGTCGACTGTCTGCTGGTCGGTGGTAATCGCCATCATTCCCCCCCTGCTCGGCGCACGGAGCGACCCACGATCGCGCGGGCGCTCAGGTTGATGATGATCGTGAGAACGAACAGGAGCACGCCCATCCCGATCAGCGCGGCGCGGAACACGCCCACCGTGGCCTCGCCGAACTGGTTGGCGATGACCGAGGGCATCGAGTACCCGGTGGTGAAGAGGTGCGTCGTGATCGTCGGCGAGGAGCCGATCACCAGCGCCACGGCGATCGTCTCGCCCATCGCCCGGCCCAGGCCGAGCAGGACCGCCCCGACGATGCCTGACTGGCTGTGCGGCCAGACGGCGCCCTGGATCATCTCCCACCGGGTGGCGCCGAGCGCGTAGGCGCCTTCCCTGTCAATCACCGGCACGGTCGCTATCACCTCGCGGGACAGCGAGGTCACGATCGGGGTGATCATGACGGCCAGGATGAGTCCGGCGGTGAAGAACGAGGCCCCGCTGATGCCCTGCCCGCCGAAGAAGGTGCTGAGCACCGGGACGCCGGTGAGCCCCGAGGCTATCGACTGGTAGATGCTCTGGAGCCAGGGCGCGAGGATTAGGATGCCCCACAAGCCCCAGACCACCGACGGGACCACCGCGAGCAGGTCGATCACGTACACGATCGGCCGCGACCAGCGCCGCGGCACGACCTCCGTGAGCAGCAGGGCGATGCCCACGCTCACCGGGAACGCGATGATGATCGCGATCGCCGACGTGATGAGCGTGCCGTAGATGAACGGCACGGCGCCGTAGATGTTGTGCGCCGGGTCCCAGTCGGTGGAGAAGACCCCCGACCAGCCCTCGGTGGTGAACCAGGTGGTGGACTGCGAGGTCATGCTGACGGCGATCAGGACCAGGATGACCAGCACCAGCAGGCCGGCCGACAGCGCGAGAATCTGGAATCCGCGGTCCCCGAGCGGCCGGCGCTGCGAGAGCGGGTGGGCGGGTCCGGCCGGGATGGCCGGACCCGCCTTTGCCGTGATGCTCACGACATCGGACCTGTCGGAAGGACAGTCTGCCTTGTCATGACGGTCATGCTACGAGGTGATCTGGCTGAGCTGCGCGACTGCCATCGAGTCAAGGTTGGATGGCAGCGGCGCGTAGTGCAGCGGCTCGAGGAGCGCCTGCCCCGTCGACCCGAGCACGAAGCCGAGGTAGGCCTTGAGCAGCGAGACGTCGGTCGCGTTCGGCTGAACGGCGTACACGATGTCCCACGTCTGGTAGGTGATCGGGTAGGCCGTCGGGTCGGTCGAGTCCCAGACAGCGTGGAAGGTGAGGTTGGAGGCGATCGTGACCCCGGCCGCGGCGGTGGACGCCGCCGTTATGGAGGGCGCGACGAACTGGCCGGCCTTGTTCTCGATCGAGGCGGCGGTCAGGCCGGAGGCCTCGGCGGTCGAGTAGTCGACGTAGCCGATCGCGCCGGTCGTCGACTTGACCGCCTGCGCCACGCCGCCGTTACCGCTGGCGGCACGGGCCGTGGACGGCCACTTGATGGTCGAGCTGCTGCCGAGCGTCCACGCGCTGCCCACGGCGTCCTGGAGGAACAGCGTGAAGTTCTGCGTCGTGCCGGACGAGTCCGAGCGGACGGCGAGGGTGATCGGCGTGCTCGGCAGGCTGACGCCCGGGTTGACGGCCGCGATCGCCGAGTTGTTCCAGGTCGTGATCTTCGCCTGGAAGATCTCCGAGATCAGAGTGGGGGTCAGCTTGAGGCTGCTCACGCCCGGCAGGTTGTATGCCAGCGTGATCGGGCCGATCAGAACGGGGAAGTACAGCACCTTCTTGCCGTTCAGCTTCGGCTGCTCAGTGGTCGGGATGGTCGAGTCCGAGCCGGCGTAGTTGACCGTGCCGGCGTACAGGTCCGCGCGGCCCGAGCCCGAGCCCACGCCGTCGTAGTTGACCGTGATGTTGGGATCGGTCGACTTGAAGGCCGAGATCGCGGCCTGCTGGAAGGTCAACTGGAACGTTGACCCGGCGCCATTGATCTTGCCGCTGACGCTGGGGCTGCTCGACGCGGCGGCCGGCGCGCTCGACGCCGCTGCCGACGAGCTTGAGCTTGAGCTCGAGCTAGACGAAGAGCACGCCGCCGCGAGGAGAGCCACAGCGACGGCACCTCCCACCGCCGCGACGTGCTTTCTGCCTCGAAGATGCATATCCGGATTCTCCTTGTGGGTATAGCGTTTCATGCACGCGGCGATCAGCCCGATGGCCATCGGCCGGCAAATCACGCCGTAGGCATACAGTCTTGCGGCGCTGATGGTATCTGCGCTTAAACGTGAGGTGGACGGCCAGAGTCCAGAAGGTAAACTTCTGGTGTCTTACGGCACAGGGTCCGGAACGCGGAGAGAAGAGTACCGTACCGTACAGGAGCCGTAACGGTCGAGGTCAGGTTGGGCTCGCGGCGCCATCACTCAGTAGCCGTTTACTTACAAAGCATTCAGCGGACCGCTCTCATTCTCACTCAATTCATCTGCAGTTTACGTGCAGTGAATAACAATGATCGAGGGCGGTAAGTTTCTATTCGTTTTGGCCGGGCACTCGCGAGGGCACGTTGTCAGCGAATGCACCGTTTCATCGTTTACGGCGATGGATTTGCCGTCGCGGAAAAGCTGGGAGGCACGGGCAGGTATGTCGGGAGCAAGGTCGGCCGGCCCTGCGCTGTGCCGGCGAAATGCGGGATGACTTCTGGCTCCGGGGGGAGCAGCGGTCAGGTGCCATCGCCGGGGAGCCCCTCGTCTGGCCGGCCAGGGGCCGTTCCGGGCGGCGGAGCGCACCGCGGAGGGGGCTCGGGCGGCGTGCCGGCCACGGGAGGAGGACCTAGCTCACCGGGGGCGCCGGGCCAGCGCAAGCTCGTGGCCGTGGACGCCTCGGTGCCGCCGCAACGCGCCGTCGCTGGCGTGCTCGCCGACCGGATAGCCGCCGCTCTCGTGCACCGCGAACCAGGCTGGCGGCTGCCCAGGCGAAGCGCGCTCGCCCGCCGGTACGGCGTCAGCATGGCCGAGATCGACGCCGCGATAGCGGAACTCTCCCGCCGGTCGCTCATCCGCAGGCTGCCCGACGGGCAGCTATACCGGGCCAGCCCGGCGGAGTACCTGATCCCGGTGGAGGGCATCGGCGGGCTCAGCACCCGGCTCGATCCCATGGGCGGCGAGATCGCCTGTCAGTCCAGGCACGTGTCGCAGCGCGGCGCGCCCCAGGACGTGGCCTGGGCGCTCGGCGTCGAGGGTGAAGCGCCGGTCCGGATCATCAGGTGCGTGTGGACGGTGGACACCCAGCCCGTCGCCATCTCTACCGCCTACGTGCCAGAGGCCGTGGCGGAGTCGCCCGTCGGCCCGGATGCGGACTCCTTCGAGGCCATGCTGCACTCGATCCCCGTCCTTACCCAGGACGCCGAACCCGCCTACGCCAGCGCGGTGGACCTCGAGATGTCACCGCCCCAGCCGTCGGTCGCGCGAAGCCTGCGGCTGGTCCCCGGTCAGTCCGCCGTCTCGGTGACGATCAGGTTCGACGACCATGCCACGAGTGCCCCGGCCGGCCTGACGGTCGTCATCTTGAAACCGGACCAGTTCCGCGTCGTGATCGAGACCGGTGCCCGTCCCACATCGGGCTTACGGATGAATGGGCCATTCATCTGATAACGGTGGACACGCAGTGTGTGTGGCTGGCAACCTAGAGTAGATATGTCCGCTGAGGTGGTGCCAGGGGCGGGGTCGATGCCGCGGCGTGCCCGCTACCTGATTCCGGCGCAACTTCCCCGCCGCGGGGAGGTCGTGGCGGCTTTCACCGTGCTCGTGCTGCTGGCTCACCTGCTGTTCGCACAGCTCACGTTCGTGCTGGCGGTCGTGTTCGCGGGGGTCAGCAAGGCCAGCAGATGGCGGCTGTGGTGGCTGACCGTCCCGGCGGCGGCCGGCCTCGCCTGGATGCTGGCGACCGGGCCGCGGTCGGCGGCCGCGGGGTTCGCCGCCGGGCCGGCTCAGATCCTCGGCTACTTCGGCGGCGGTCATCCGCTGGACCGCTTGCTGCATGCGCACGGCGCGTTCGCCGGAGCCGGCGGCTGGCTGCCGCTGCAGTTCCCGATCGCGCTGATCGCCGCGGCCGCCGAGGCCGCGCTGATCGGCTGGCTGGACTGGGTGCATACCGACGAGTGGGCCGTTCCGCCGCCGCGGCCCGGACTGCTCGCGGTGGCCCGCGGCGCGCTGGCCAGCCAGGTGATCCGCGCGGGGTCCGTGGTCACCAGGGACGGCTGCGCGCTTGGTGTCGCGCCGGCCAGCGGCGCCCGGGTGGTGCTCGGGTGGTCCGAGGTAGCGGGCGGCGTGCTGGTCACCGGCGCGGATGCCCAGGTCCTGGCGCTGAGCAGCCTCCAGGTGGTGCACGCCGCGCTGCGCCGCCGTAAGCCGCTGATCGCGGTGGACCTGGGTGGCGCCGGCGCGCTTGGCGCCGTGCTTGGCGCGGCCTGCGGGGCGACCGGTACTCCGCTGCGGGCAGTCGGGGAGCCGCAGGCCGCGAGCTTGCTGAGCGAGAGCGGCGACGGGGCCGGCCTCGGGCGTGTGGTCAGGGACCGCTCGGCCGTGCTGTTCAGCCTGCGCGGGCCCGACCTCACGGCCCGAGTCTGCGCCGACATCCTGACACTTGGCGAGGATCTGCGCGGGATCGGCGTCGACGGCGACGCGCTCGTCTGGCTGTACGGCTACGAGGCCCCGTCGGCAGACCCGGTTGCCGGGCTGGTGGCCAACCTGGTGGCGGGCGGCGCTGCCGCCGGCCTGCCGGTGCTCGTCACGACCACGTCGCCGCGAGCTGTCGCGGACCTGGCCCGCCTGGTCAGCGTCGTGCTGGTGCACCGGCTCGCCGACACGGCCACGGCGCGCATCCTGGCGGCGCGCACCGGCACCCGGCTGGTTCCGGCCAGCGCGCCCGCCGGGAAGCAGGCCGGGCCTCCGCCGCAAGCCTGGCCTCCCCCGCAAGCCGGGCTTCTCCAGCAGGCCGCGTCCCCACAGCAGACCGCGTCCGTGCCGCAGGCCGCGGCTTTCGCGCAGGCCGCGCCCATCCAGCAGCCGGGGCTCGCGCAGCAGCCGGGGCTGATGGGGCATTCCGCCGCCCCGGCGTTGCCGGCCTCTGATCTCGTCCCGCGTCCGGCGGTGCCGGCGCGGACGCTGCTGTCCCTCGGTCCGGCGGAGTTCGTGCTCGCGGTCAGCGCGCCGGCGTACCGGCTGGTTGAACTCGGCCGCGCGGTGCCCGCCCGGTTGCCGCGGGGAACCGCCCTATGACGCCGGCCGCGGGTCTGCCGCGCCCGCCGGCGGCCCCGATCCAGCTCGGCTGGCAGTACGCGACGCTGTACCCGGAGCCCGGCCCGCCGCCGCGGCGGCCCGTGCCGCCGGAACGGGGCCAGCTGTCTCCCGGCTGGCTCGCGGCGCAGCGGCGGGAGGAGAACCTCATCAGCAGGCCGCTGCGGATCGCTTGCGCCGTCGCCGCCGCGGCGCTGATCGTGCTTGCGGGCTGCGTCCTGGCGGGCTGGCTGCCCGCGCTCGTCGCGGCGCCTGCCATCGCCGCGTGCCTGGTGCTCGCCGCCCTGTGCGGTTACGGGATCTGGCAGGGCCAGCGGGCGCTGCGGGCCCGGGTCCGCGCCGAACGGCTCCGCGTCGAGCAGTTCCGCGCGGACCAGGAGCACCGTCTGTTCGCCTGGCAGGCCGAGCACGCCAGCCAGGTCAGGGAGTGGCAGGCGAGGCGGCTCGCTTACGAAGGCCAGAAGCGCTGGTACGCCGTGTCGCTCCCGGCCGGGATCGACCGGGTGGACGTGGCCGGCGGCACGCTCTCCGGGTGGTCCGCGCTGCTCACCATGGCGGCCGCCGGCCTGCTGGCCGCGGGCGGAGAGGTCACCGTCGTCGACCTTTCCGGCGGGGCGGTCGCGGCCGAGTTGCTGTCGGCCGCGCGCGCCGGCGGCATCGAGCCGGCGGTCTGGGTGCTGCCAGAGGACCTGCCCAGGCTCGACCTCGCCGCGGCGCTTGACACGACTGACCTCGCCGACGTCCTCGCGCTGTCGGTCGCCGTGACCGAGGAGCGAGGATCGACCCAGAGCCTCGGCATCGACAACGCGATCCTCGAACGGGTCATCGGTGCGCTCGGCGAGCGCGACGGCGGCCGGCTGGCCAGCGTGACGGCGGCGCTGCGGACGCTGGCGCAGGTCGGCGACCCGCGAGACGACATCGCGGCCGGCCTGCTCACCGAGCGGGAGGCGAGCCGGCTGAGCACGCTGTTCGGCCAGGGTGCCACCGACCGGGTGGTGCTAGAACGGGCGTTGAGCATCGAATCGCAGCTCCGCAAGCTGTCGGCCACGGGCAGCGAGCCGATCCCGCCCCCGCGCAGCAGGCTGCGCGTGATCGCGATCGACAAGCGGGTCGGCCCGCTGTCGGCCAAGCTCCTCGGCGGTTTCGTGGTCACCGCGCTTACCCACCTGCTCGGCCGGGCGCCATCGGGGCAGTCCTGGCAGCAAGCGCTTTTCCTGTTCGGCGCGGAGCGGTTGCGCGACGACGTTCTTGACCGGCTCACCGACGTGTGCGAGAACTCCCGCTCCGGCCTGATGCTCGCCTACCGGTCGATGCCGCCCCCGGTGCGGCAGCGGATCGGCAGGGGAAACGCGTGCGTTGCGTTCATGCGCCTGGGCAACGCGGAGGACGCCAAGGCGGCCAGCGAGCAGATCGGGACCGACCACCGCTTCGTCCTCTCCCAGCTCACCGAGACCGTCGGGACGTCGGTGACGGACACGACCGGCATCTCCTACACGAGCACGGTCGGCGACTCCGCTTCCGCGGCCCTCTCGACCTCGGACACCGAGTCGGTGTCCCGCGGCAGCGGGCGCTCCCGCCAGGCGCAGGGCAGCTTCCTGCCATTCGGCGGCGGGACGTCACGCTCCGCCGAGGCCAGCAGGTCAAGCGGGTCAAGCCAGTCGGATTCGCTGACCGCAGGGATCAGCACGAGCACCGCCTGGGGGATGTCGACCACGCTCGCGGCGGGAGACAGCGAATCGCTCGCGCGGTCCCTGCAGCGCTCGCGGGAGTTCCTCGTCGAGGCCGCGGAGCTACAGCGGCTGCCGCCCAGTGCGGTGATCGTCAGCTACGCCGCGGCGGCGGGCCGCCAAGTCGTGCTCGCGGATGCCAACCCGGCGATCGGCTGCCTCCCGGTCGCCACGGTGACCCCGCTCGCGGAGGAGGCCACGCTTCGCGCCACGGCCGCGGCGGATGCGCCGCCGGACGACGGGCCGCGCGGACCGCAGCCCAACGTCGGACCGCCGGCGACCCGGCTGGACTGGCGCAAACGATCATGACCGGGTCTCGTGGCCGTGCGATTGTGTGAAGCCACGAGAATGCCGGGCTGTCGCGCCGACTGGCTTGTCCCGGTCATCGAGAAGCCGGTGACCGGATAGCATCGGCCGCGATGGACCCCAACAACCACCATTCCAGGCTGCCGATGCGGGCCAGGCTCGCGACCACAGTCGGCGGTGCCGCGGCCACGGTTTCCCGCATCGCCGGGAAAGGTGACGGCTCGGTCATCGGCGGCATCATCGGCCTGCGGCTCGAGCCCGACCTGCTGTCGCTGCTCGCCGCCGATCGCCAGGTGGTCCTGGTCACCGGCACCAACGGCAAGACCACGACCACCCGGCTGATCACCGCGGCGCTGACCCCTCTTGGCCAGGGCATCGCGTCCAACATGTACGGGGCGAACATGGAGGCCGGGCTCACCTCGGCGCTCAGCCGGGCGCCGGACGCGCCGCTCGCGGTGCTCGAGACCGACGAGAAGTACATCCCGGCGATGGTCAAGGCGACCAGCCCGAAGGTGGTCGTGCTGCTGAACTTGAGCCGCGACCAGATGGACAGGGCCGCGGAGATCTGGCTGCTCGCGCGCCGCTGGCGGGAGGCGCTGGCCAGCGCGCCCGGCTGCCGTGTGGTGGCCAACGCCGACGACCCGCTGGTCGCCTGGGCGGCGACTTCGGCGGCACAGGTCACCTGGGTGGCCGCCGGGCAGCGCTGGCGGGAAGACTCGTGGTGCTGCCCGAACTGCGGTTCCCACCTTCTGCGGGATGGCGATGAGTGGGCCTGCGGCGAGTGCGGCGGCCGGCGGCCGCCGGTCAGCTGGATGCTCTACGGCGAGCAGGTGATCGACCCGTCAGGCCGGGCCACCGCGCTCGACCTGGCGCTTCCTGGCCGGGCCAACCGCTCCAACGCGGTCATGGCGCTGGCCGTGGCTGACGCGTTCGGCGTGCACCTCTCGCCGGCGCTCCGTGAACTCCGCACCGTGACCTCGGTCGCGGGCCGGTACACTCAGGTAAACCGCCGGGGTTGCGAGATCCGGCTGCTGCTCGCCAAGAACCCGGCGGGCTGGCTCGAGGCGCTCGACGTGCTCACCCCGCCGCCTGCGCCCGTCCTGCTGTCGGTGAACGCGCAAGGCCCCGACGGCCGCGACACCTCATGGCTATGGGACGTGGACTACCGCCGGCTGCGCGGTAGGAACGTCCTGGTGGGCGGCGAGCGGAAGCTCGACCTCGCGGTCAGGCTCGAGGCCGACGAAGTGCCGTTCCGGCTGGTGAACAACATTGACGAGGCGATCGACGCGGCCCGAGCGGTGGCGCCCACCCTCGAAGTGCTCGCGAACTACACCGCGTTCCAGCAATATCGTGCCGTCCTCGGGAGGACACAGTAAATGCGGAGGGCACAGTAATGCGGCCACTGCGCCTGGTCTGGATCTACCCGGACCTGCTCAGCACGTACGGGGACCGTGGCAACCTGCTCGTGCTCGAGCGCCGCGCCCGGTTGCGCGGGCTGCCCGTCGAGGTGGCCGAGGTGAACTCCGACCAGCCGGTGCCGCGAGATGGCGACATATACCTCATGGGCGGCGGCGAGGACCTGCCGCAGACGCTGGCCACCCGCCGGCTGCAGGCGGACGGGGGGCTGCACGAGGCGGCGAGCCGCGGCGCCGTGGTGTTCGCGGTGTGCGCGGGCTACCAGGTACTCGGCGTGGAGTTCGGCGGCGCGGACGGCGCGCAGGTCGCCGGGCTCGGCCTGCTCGACATCCGCAGCGGGCGCGGCGAGCGCCGCGCCGTCGGCGAGATCGTCGCCGACGTCGACCCCGCCCTCAACGTCCCGCGGCTCACCGGGTTCGAGAACCACCAGGGCGTCACCCGGCTCGGCCCCGGTGCCAGGCCGCTGGCCCGCACCACGTTGGGGACCGGCAACGGGGACGGCACGGAGGGCGCCTACGCGGGCCGCGTGCTCGGCACCTACCTGCACGGCCCCGCGCTGGTGCGCAACCCGGGCCTCGCCGACCTGCTGCTGTACTGGGCCGCCGGCCCGCTCCCCCCGCTGCCCCCGCAGGCCGAGGAACTCGCCCAGCGCCTCCGCCAGGAGCGCCTCGCGGCGGTCACCCCCGGCTGACTGGCCAGCAGCCCGGGTCGCCAGTAGACCCGGGTCAGTAGACGAGAGCCTGGGTCGCGTCGGCCATGATTTCCGCGACGAAGGTCGCGGCGCCCGCGATCCTGATGCCGTCGATCACGTCCGTTGGCGTGATGTCCCGCCGGGCGGCGCACTGGCTGCACACGGTCACCGTGCCGAGCGCGAGCACCGAGGCCAGCAGGTCCGACAGCGGCGCGGCGTGCGGCAGCGAGAAGTCGGCGGCGCGGCCAGGCAGCGAGTACCACGCGGCCTCGCCGGTGAGCCACAGCGACACCTGCACACCGCTGGCCACCGCGGCCGCCGCGACGGTGAAGGCCTGGTTGCAGCGTTCGGGGTCGTCCTTGCCGGCCGTCGTCTTGATCACGAGAGTCCCGCTCACGTCTGAACTCTAACCCTTGCGGCGCGCCACGCGGCACAAAGCGGGCGCTGCGCATTAGGCTCGCGTGTTGTGCACGGGACGCTGAGCGCGATCATCATGATCCTCGCCTACGCTGTGGTCGCCATCGCCGTCGGCTACGCGGCGGTCAAGGTGGTCAGGGGAGGACCGCATGACGGATAACGCGACACCGGAAGAGCACCCGGCTATCGCGCCCCTGAGCTTCCTGCTTGGCAGGTGGGAAGGGGCGGGCGTCGGCGGTTACCCCACGATCGAAAGCTTCAGGTTCGGCCAGGAGATCGTGTTCAGCCACATCGGCAAGCCCTACCTGATCTACAACAGCCGCTCCTGGCGCCTCGACGACGAGGGTAACAAGGTCGAGCCGCTGGCGAGCGAATCCGGGTTCTGGCGCCCGCAGCCGGACAACAAGGTCGAGGTGCTCCTCGCGCACCCGACCGGCATCGTGGAGATCTACCTCGGCGAGGTCAGCGGGACCAGGATCGACCTGGCCACCGATGTGGTGGCCCGCACCGAGACGGCGAAACCGGTCACCGCGGGCAAGCGCCTGTACGGGAAGATCGGCGATGACCTCGCCTACGCCTACGACATGGCCGCCATGGGACAGCCACTACAGCCCCACCTGTCGGCCCAGCTTAAATGGGTCTGGACCGAGTAAGAGCCGCGCGGTGATCGGGTAATTTCCGCCCCTGGCCGGCCGCGGAGCGTGACTCCATGGCCGGCCAGGGCGTTGCGCTTTATGCGGGGTTTACCGGGTGGCCAGTCCGGCGCACTGGCCGGTGGCAGAGCCGGTGACGGTGTTGACGGTGCCGCCGTCGCCAGGCGGCGGGGTGTTGCCGGTGCAGTACAGCGATCCGTTGATCGCGTTGCCCGCCACGGTGATGGCCGCGGTGCCGGTGTTGTTCTGCACGTAGGCGAGACCGGACAGGCTGACCCCGGCCAGGTCCACGCCGCCGGTGTTGCCGGACAGGGTGAGGGTGCCGTTCTCCTTCAGGCCGTTGACGGTGACCTGGCCAGCCGTGCCGGAGATGGTGATCAGGCTGGGGATGGTGTCGGCGGCGCACGATCCGCCGTCGCCGAGGGTCACCGCGCCCGTGGTGCCGGTGATCTTGACGGTTCCCTGCTGGTTGCTGCCGCAGTAACTGACCACGGAGGCATCGGTGGCGGTGACGGTGCCCTTGACGGTGGAGTTCGTCACGATCAGCCCGGCCCCCGCGTCGACGGTGACGCTGCCGTTCTGGGTCGCATTGGTCAGGCAGGTGATCCCGCTTGTCACGGTCAGCTGCGTGGCATGCGTGCCGGTGATCGTCGTCGTGCAGGTCGTCCCCGTCGCCGCCGGGTTCACCTGGATCGACAGGGCATGGGTGGCGGTGGTGTTGTTGGCGTCGGTGACCTGGGCGGTGAAGTTGTAGGTGCCCGGGGTGGTGGGGGTGCCGGTGATCGTCCCGGTGGAGTTGTCGAGGGACAGGCCGGGCGGCAGCGACCCGGCGGTAACCTGCCAGAATTGGTAAGGCAACGCGCCGCCGCTCGCCTCCAGGGCCTGGCTGTAAGCCGCACCCGCGGTGCCGGCCGGCAGGCTGGTGGTGGCGAGCGCCAGGGCCGGGTAGGTGATGGTCACCGACGGAAACTGCGTGGTCGCAACCGAGAATGACGCGTCCGTCACCGAAGGAGCGGCATAGCTCGTCCCGCCGCCGCCGGTACCGCCACCGAAACAGACGTCGCCGTCGGAGCCTCCCCCTCCTCCTCCGCCGAACCACCCGGCGCCGCCGCCGCCGCCAGGGTAGCCGTCCGCGTCGGTGCTGCCGCCGGCGCCCCCGGCGCCACCGCCCGCGTCACCCGAGGCACCCGCGGGACCGCCGCCGCATCCCGCGCCGCCGGTTCCCGGCGCGGTCAGCGTGGCCCCCGTACCGGGGTCCGCGGATGGGGTGCCCGTGAGGAAGCCGCCGGCGCCGTCACTGCCGGGACTCGGGGTGCCCGCGTTTCCGGAGTCCGGGAGGCTGCCCACGCCGGCGCCGCCCCCGCCGCCCGCGATAAGCAGCCGGGAAGCCAGGCTGGTTCCCGAGGAACATGGTCCTGAGGCGGAGCAGGTGCGTACGTCAGATTCACCGCCGCCCGCGCCCGCTAGCGCGACTCCGCCAGCCTGGCCGGGCGCTCCTCCGAGTACGTCCACCTCCAGGTAGAGCGTCTCGCCGGGCGTGACGGCCAAGGTGCCGGTCGCCACTGCCCCCGATCCGCCTCCGCCGTTAAACACGGTCTCTTGGCCACCGTCCGCCCCGACCGCGGTCGCCGTGATCGAGGTCACCCCAGGCGGCACGGTGAACGTGCTCTCTCCTGGCAGGGTGTCCTGGCACGTCACCGTGGTCGCGCTCTCAGTACAACCGGATGGTGACGTGATCCCGCCGGGCGTGGCGGCAAGCGCCGGGCTGGCCACGGCCGGAATCACGGCCACGGCGAGGCCCAGCGCCCCCGCCAGCGGCAGGACTCGCAATGACCTGAGCGAAAGCAACGACCGGCGTCTCATGCGACTCACCTTTTCCCCGAACCGCCGCCCATAGGTAGGCGGGCACCCGCACGCCAGTGTTGGCTGTCGGATCACCCGGTTACATCTGACATTCGTCGTATCTATGGGGAGGGCGGGGGGCCCGCGGGGTCCGCGATCAGGTCCAGGGAAAGGCAAAACCCCCGGGCGACTCCGCTTTCGCGGGACCGGCTGGACAAGGCCGGTCAGCCCGGGGGTCCGGTGTATGCCTGGATTAGCCCGCCGCCGCCCAACTGGGCCGGGGTCCGCTACGCGGACCCGCTCGGCGGGGGCGGCGGCTAGCTGACAGCCACCTCGCAAGTCCGACAACTATGCATTCTCCGGACCACCTCCTTTCCGCGTACCTGCACGCTATGTGAGCCACGGCGGGGAACGCAAGAGAATTTCCCGG
>Ga0210385_10001310_pt1 | contig 15605 bp, 8 predicted proteins | sample IncBWH26OmetaG_FD_160107 | JGI IMG/M metagenome (GOLD analysis project Ga0210385, IMG submission 160107) | Forest soil microbial communities from Barre Woods Harvard Forest LTER site, Petersham, Massachusetts, United States - Inc-BW-H-26-O ...
GGGTACATCGTTACCAACAATCACGTGGTGGATAAAGCGACCACTCTGAAGGTTACTCTGTCGGACGGTCGCGATTTCCCAGCCAAGCTGGTGGGCGCGGACCCGCAGACCGACGTAGCGGTGGTGAAGATCAGCGCCAACGATTTGCCAATCATGCCGTTCGCCAATTCCGATGGCACGCGGGTGGGAGATCTATGCTTCGCCATCGGCGACCCGTTCGGGCAGAGCCATACCGTGACCATGGGTATCGTGAGCGCGAAGGGCCGCAGTCTTCCGGAGGGTCCCGGCCGCATCCAGGATTTCATTCAAACGGACGCGGCCATCAATCCCGGCAACTCGGGCGGCGCGCTGATTAATGCCCGCGGCGAAATGATCGGTATGAATACGATGATTCTGACCGGTGGCGGCGCCAGTTTCGGAGGCGAAGCGGGCAACATCGGCATCGGATTCGCGGTTCCCTCCAATTTGACCAAGCAGGTTATGGATCAGTTGGTAAAGGGTGGGAAGGTGTCGCGCGGGTATATCGGCGTGACATTGGAAGCCGTCAATCCTGAGTTGGCGCAGCAGTTCGGGTTGAAGGACACGCACGCTGCGGTGATTACACAAGTGGAGCCGGGCAAGCCGGGCGCTAAGGCCGGCCTGCAGACGGGCGATGCCATTGTGGGCATCGACGGACAGAAAGTGGAGGATTCGAGCGACCTGACGTTGAAAGTCACCCAGCATGCCCCCGGAAGCACCGTGGCGTTGGAGGTGATCCGCAACGGCCAGCCGATGAAGGTCAACGTCACGCTGGGACAGCGGCCGACGGCAGCCAATTTCGGTGAGCGGGGTGGTCAAGACGATAACGACGGCCAGGGCCCGGACAACGGAAGTGGCGGCAACGTAGGCAAAACCGCGTACGGCCTGACCGTTGAGACGCTGACTTCAGACCTCACGCAGCAGTTGCAACTTCCCGGCAACACGCACGGCGTGGTGATTGACAGCGTCGACCCGGACAGTCCGGCGGCGGATGCGGTGACGCGAGGCGACGTAATCATGGGCGTAAACCGCCATCCCGTCAGCAACGTGGAGGACTTCCAGCGGCTGATGTCCGCTGCCAACGGCAAACCGGCGCTTTTGACCGTGAATCGCGGCGGAGCGGTAACGTTTGTCGTGGTTCAGCCGAAGTAGTCCTTAGGAAGGTAGCAAGCGCAAAGGGCGCTGGGGACCGCGCCCGTTTTGCGCGAGTTCAATAGCCGCCCGGGGTTGGGCTCGAATGCCTCCCCGGGCTTTTTTGTCTCGAGACAAGCGCACCGTCGTGGTGCGCGGTTTAGAAAGTTGAGTATTGAAAGCGCAACCAATCGCAGCGTTCTGCTGCATGGGCGCATCGAAGGAATAGGAAAGATTCGAGAACACAATGGGAAATAATGACTTTCAAGTACTACCGGCGCTGCCGCTCAAAAACACGATCCTTTTCCCGGGATTGTTGTTGCCGCTTTCCGTCGGACGAGATCATTCGCTACGCGCCGTGCAGGCCGCACTGAATACCGAGGGCAAAGAAATCATCCTGATCGCGCAGCGGGATGCGCAAGTGGAATCTCCGCAGCAGGACGATTTATACACAATCGGCACCAAGGCGGTGATTCGCAAGTCCTCGCGGCCTAATGAAGGCATGCTGGAAATTCTGGTGCTGGGGCTCGAGCGCGTCGTGGTCATGAAGCTAGAGAGCGTGGAGCCCTACCTCAGCGCGAAGTTCCGCGTGCTGCCGCTGCCTCAGGACGGCGGTTCCGAGGTGGAAGCGCTATCCGGCGCGATGCTCGAGTTGGCGTCGAAGGCCATCGCGTTGTCGCAGCCGCAATCGGCTGCGGAGTTGACCCGCATGCTGGCGGGGAATGAAGATCCGCTGCGTCTCGCTTACTTGCTGGCCAGCATCTTCAGCTTGGATCTGGCGCGCGAGCAGAAATTGCTGGAGGCGGAAACGCGCGTGGATGCCTTGCGGCTGATGCACTCCTATCTCGCGCACGAATTGCAAGTGCTGGAACTGCGGCAGAAGATCGCTTCGACAGCCCGCGACGAGATGTCGAAGGAGCAGCGCGAGTATCTGTTGCGGCAGCAGTTGCGTGCCATTCAGCAGGAACTCGGCGAGAAGGATGGCGACAAGGCCGAAGTGGACATGCTTCGGGAGCGGTTTGACAAAGCCAATCTTCCTGAGGAAGCGAAGAAAGAAATCGAGCGCGAGCTGGGGCGCCTGGAACGGCTGCCGGCCGGTGCGCCCGATTATCATGTCACGCGAACCTATCTCGAGTTTGTATTGGACCTGCCCTGGAACAAGACGACAGAAGACAACCTCGAGATTGCACATGCGCGCGAGGTGCTGGACGAAGATCACTTCGGATTGAAAGAAGTGAAGGAGCGGATCCTGGAGCAGTTGAGCGTTCTGAAGCGCAACCCGGAAGCGAGGGCTCCGATCTTGTGCTTCGTGGGCGCGCCAGGTGTGGGCAAGACGTCCCTGGGGCAATCGATTGCGCGGGCGCTGGGACGCAAGTTCGAGCGCTTCAGCTTGGGCGGCATGCATGATGAGGCTGAACTGCGCGGGCATCGGCGAACCTATATAGGCGCGATGGCGGGACGCTTGCTACAGGCTATGCGGCGGGCGGGAGCTTTGAATCCCGTGCTGTTGCTCGACGAAGTCGATAAGCTCGGGCGCGATTTTCGCGGCGATCCGGCGGCGGCGCTGCTGGAGGTTCTCGACCCCGAGCAGAACAAAACGTTCCGCGATAACTATCTGGATCTCGCTTTCGATCTGTCGAAAGTGCTGTTCATCACCACGGCGAATTCGCTGGACACGATTCCGCAAGCCCTGCTGGACCGCATGGAGATTCTGCGGCTGTCAGGTTACAGCGAGGAAGAGAAGCAGCAGATTGCGCGCCGGTACCTGATTCCGAAGCAGTTGAAGGCGGCGGGTTTGACCGATGAGCAGATTGAATTCACCGATGAAGGGCTCAAAGCCATCATTCGCGGCTACACGCGGGAAGCAGGGCTGCGAAAGCTGGAACGGGCAATCGCGCGCGTGACACGAAAGGTGACGCTGCGCTTCGCCGAAGGCAAGGAGGAGAAGGCGGTCATTACGCCGGAGCTGTTGAGCGATCTGCTAGGGCCGGAGATGTTCCTGCCCGAAGAGATGCGCAAGAACATGCTGCCAGGTGTCGTCACCGGCCTGGCTTGGACCGAGGCCGGCGGCGACGTTCTGTATATCGAGAGCACGCTGCTGCCGAACGGCAAAGGCCTGACCTTGACCGGCCAGTTGGGAGAGGTGATGCAGGAATCCGCGAAGATTGCTCAGAGTTATGTGTGGGCGCATGCGGCGGACCTGGGCGTCGATCCCGAGCTGATCAAGAACAGCGGCGTTCACGTGCACGTTCCGGCGGGCGCGATTCCCAAGGATGGACCCTCGGCGGGCGTGACGATGACGACCGCGATGGCTTCGCTCTACGCGAACCTGCCGGCTCGAAGCGACATCGCCATGACGGGCGAGGTGACGCTTGCCGGTTTGGTACTCCCGATCGGCGGCATAAAAGAAAAGGTTCTGGCCGCACGCCGCGCCGGAATCAAGCAAGTCATTCTGCCCTACGGCAATAAGAAGGATCTGCGCGAAATTCCGGACCACGTCCGGCAGGAGATGCAGTTCCACTTCGTAGATCGCGTCGAAGAAGTGCTTTCGATCGTGATTCCGAATATCAACGTGAGGCCGCTGGCTCTCGCAAGTTAATAGCCTCTGACCTATTCGAAGCGCCGAGCTCCTGTAACTGGATTTCGGCGCTTTTCATTTGAGCCTCAGCAGTGCCCCCAAAGCAATCTTATTTCGATACCATAGGTTCGCATTCGCCATGTCCGGAAATTACTACGGATCTAACGCAGCAGTACTCATTTTTGAAACAGATGGGCAAGTGCAACTAAAGGGCAGGATCAGGCGCGGCCAAACACTTGTCATCTCATATAGCCCCGGTCGCCTGCCAACTATCCGCGATAGGAATCAGTGGTATGAACTTTGGAACATCGAGGCTTCCGTAAAATTTCACCCCGGCGGCGAATTCCATCAAGGAAGAGTGTTTGAGGAGATACGATGGCACATGTATTTTTCCGAAATCGTATTGTCGATTCCATGGAGCGCAACTCAGGTCGAGATGTGGTTCAAAAACTATTCGCGCCTCTCGGGCGCGGAGGCATGGGACAGCCGCTACGGCCAAAATTATTGGTTTCCCGTTGAACCCGGATAAAGCGAAACGCAAAAGGCGCCGCGTGCGGCGGGAAAAACGCCCGCCCAGGACCAGAATTCGACTTACTCTACCTGGTAATTCGGCGCTTCTTTCGTAATAATCACGTCGTGCACGTGGCTCTCGCGCAGGCCCGCCACGGTCACCCGCAGGAATCTAGCTCTTTGTTGCAGCTCCGGGATGGTGCGGCAGCCGGTATATCCCATGCCAGCGCGCAGCCCGCCGACTAATTGATAAGTCATTTCCGCAACCGGCCCTTTGTAGGGCACTCGCCCTTCGATGCCCTCAGGCACCAGCTTGCCGCTGGCGCTCTGCGCATAGCGCTCCGAACCGCCGGAAGGATTTGCGCCCAACGATCCCATGCCGCGGTAACTCTTGAACGTGCGGCCTTGGTAAAGAATCGTCTCGCCCGGACTCTCGTCTGTTCCGGCAAGCAGACTCCCGATCATGACACAATCGGCGCCCGCCGCGATCGCCTTCGTAATGTCTCCCGAATACTTCACGCCGCCGTCAGCCACCAGCGGCACGCCCGCTTCCCGAGCTGCTTTGGCGCACTCGGCAATAGCCGTAATTTGCGGCACGCCCGCGCCGCTCACAACTCGCGTCGTACAGATGGAGCCCGGGCCGATGCCGACCTTAATGCCGTCTGCGCCGCGCGCGATCAAGTCGCGCGCGCCTTCGTTCGATGCGACATTGCCTGCCAGCACGTCCACCTGCGGCAGCTTTTGCTTCACTGCTTGCAAGGCATCCAGCACGCGCTGGCTATGGCCATGCGCGGAATCGATCGCGATCACATCCACTTTCATGCGCACCAGCTCCTGTGCACGTTCCAGAAAATCGCCCGTCGCTCCAATCGCGGCGGCTACGCGAAGACGCCCCTGCGCGTCCTTGGCCGCGTTCGGATACTTCAACTTCTTCTGAATATCCTTGACCGTGATCAGCCCCTTCAGCGCGAAATTCTCATCCACCACCAGCAGCTTTTCGACGCGATGCTTATGCAGTATCTTCTGCGCTTCTTCGAGCGTCGTGCCCACCGGCACGGTAATGAGATCGTCCTTCGTCATCACCTCCGAGATGGGCAGATCGTAGCGCGTTTCGAAACGAAGATCGCGATTCGTGAGAATGCCTACCAGCCTGCCGTTTTGCGTCACGGGCACCCCGGAGATACGATAGCGGCTCATCAGGTCGAGCGCCTCGGAGATCTTGCGGTCCGGCTCGATCGTGACCGGGTCTACGATCATGCCGCTCTCACTGCGCTTGACGCGATCCACTTCCTCGGCTTGCCGTTCAATCGGCATGTTGCGGTGAATGATGCCGATTCCGCCTTGCTGCGCGAGCGCAATTGCCATGTGCGACTCCGTCACCGTATCCATGGCGGCGCTGATAATCGGGATCTTAAGCTGAATTTTTGAGGTCAACTGCGTGCTGGTGTCCGCGTCGGCGGGAATAACTTGGCTGTGCGCTGGCTGCAGAAGAACGTCGTCGAACGTGAGTCCTTCCTGTAACGCCTCAGTGATCATCAGATTTAAACCATCGTAACAAGCGGGTTGCCTTATGCCCCGCACAGGAATGGGCGGGTGCACGCTCTTGGCCCGCCGCGCTCTGCCCGCGCGTGCCGCCTTACGCCCGGTACGAATAGATCTCAAGCCTGCCTCCGCCGCCGCCATTTAGGCATGAAATCGGAACGGCGCTCAGGCGATAATGCAAGTTGGTGACCACCTCGGCGCAATCCTTCCCGGCGTTAGCCGCCTTATCTCGCGATGGATCGCCCGACCTCAGCCGCGAGACACTCATCCAGGCTTTTCGAACCATGTACCTGGCGCGTTGTCTGGATGACCGCGAAATCATGCTGAAGCGGCAGAATCGAATTTTCTTCCAAATCAGCGGCGCCGGCCATGAAGCCGTGCAGGTGGCCGCCGGTCTGGTGGTGCGCCCCGGCTACGACTGGATTCTGCCCTATTACCGGGATCGTGCATTAGCACTAACTTTGGGCATGACCGCCGAAGACATGCTGCTGTCTGCCGTGGGTGCGGCGCGCGACCCCAGCTCGGGCGGCCGCCAGATGCCGTCGCACTGGTCCGCTCCGGCGCTGCATATCGTCACCGGTTCCTCGCCGACCGGCACGCAGTTCCTTCATGCGGTCGGCTGTGCCGAAGCCAAGAGCTTCTTGAATCCGGATTCAGATGAAATCACGCTGGTGTGTTCGGGCGAAGGCACCACCAGCGAGGGCGAGTTTTGGGAAGCGATGAACGTCGCCTGCCTGGAACGCTTGCCGCTGCTGGTGCTCATACAAGACAACGGCTACGCGATTTCGGTTCCGGTGGAACGGCAGACCGCGGGCGGCAACATCGCGAAGCTGCTCGAAGGGTTTCCGGGCCTGTTGCGGCTCGAAGCCGACGGGACTAACTTCATCGAGTCCTTCCGGGCGCTGAAACACGCCGCCGATTATTGCCGTGGCGGACATGGGCCGGCGCTCGTACGCGCTTCCGTCATCCGTCCCTATTCGCACTCTCTTTCCGATGACGAGCGGCTCTATAAACCCAAATCCGAGCGCGACCAGGAAGCGGCGCGCGATCCGCTCACCACGTTTCCGGAGTTCCTGATTCGCGAGGGCTACGCCGAGCGCGAAACCATCGACCGTCTCATGCGGGAGGTCGATCGCGAGGTGGACGAAACCAGTCAACGGGTTCTTCAAGAGCCTGCCCCCTCGCGCGATTCCGTATTCGTTCATCTGTATTCGGAAACCATTGACCCGACCTCGAGCGATTTCGAAAGGGAGCCGAATCTCATGGGTGAGCCGCGCACCATGATCGACTCCATCAACAAAACCTTAGCCGAAGAGATGCGGCGTGACGAACGGATTGTGGTGTTCGGCGAGGACGTCGCCGATTGCAGCCGCGAGGAGTTCCTGTCGGAGGTCAAGGGCAAAGGCGGCGTCTTCAAAGCCACCGCGAACCTGCAGCGCGAGTTTGGCCCGAAGCGTTGCTTTAATACGCCCATCGCGGAGGCGTCCATCGTCGGCCGTGCGGTTGGGCTCGCCGCGCGCGGCCTGAAGCCGGTCCCCGAGATTCAGTTCTTCGATTACATCTGGCCGGCCATGATGCAACTGCGCGATGAGGTAGCGACTTTCCGCTGGCGCTCGAATGGCGGATTTTCATGCCCCATGGTGATTCGCGTGCCCATCGGCGGCTATCTCACCGGCGGCGCCATTTACCACAGCCAATGCGGCGAGTCGATCTTTACTCACATCCCCGGACTGCGGGTCGTTTTTCCGTCCAACGCCCTCGATGCCTGCGGGCTGCTGCGCACTGCCATTCGAAGCGACGACCCGGTGATGTTCCTGGAACACAAGAAGCTCTATCGCGAGCCCTACAACCGTGCGCCTCACCCCGGCGCCGATTACATGGTGCCGTTCGGAAAAGCCAAGACCGTCAAGCTTGGGCAGGATCTCACCATCGTCACCTACGGCGCGCTCGTGCAGAAGTCGTTGCAAGCGGCCTTGGAGATAGAGCAGCGGGGCAACGCGTCCGTCGAAGTAATCGATCTGCGGTCCCTCTCGCCGTACGATTGGGAGGCCATCAGCGCGTCCGTGAAGAAGAACAGCCGCATTCTCATTGCGCATGAGGATACGCTCTCTTGGGGCTTCGGAGCAGAGTTAGCCGCCCGCATTGCGAACGAGTTGTTTACCGATCTGGATGCGCCCGTCGGCCGCGTCGGCGCGCTCGATACCTGGATCGCGTATAACCCGCAGTTGGAAGACGAGATTCTCCCGCAGGTGAGCGACCTCGTTCGCGAAGGCGAACGGTTGCTGGCGTTTTGAGCTCCCCCAGATTGACAAAACTCCAAATTTTAAATCTTCTAGGTGCGCTTGCGGTGTCTTGTGCCGGGCTGGCGCTGCCTCGGCAGGCGCCGGTCGCAACCGTCGATTCCGTGTTGCACGCCTACGTGCAGGCGCTCGGCGGTGAGGCCGCGCTCAATCGCATTGCCGACCGCCAAATAGAAGCAAAAATTCATCATGCCGGCAAAGTGATTTACTTCTGGGCCAAGCCGAACAAGGTCGTGCGTGTTGCTCATGGTGAGAAGGTCGGCTTCGATGGAAGCAGCAGTTGGATGTTATCGCGCAAGAAAAAGCTCACGAAGTTGCCCAAGGCAGAGCAGTGGGAGCTTGAAACCAACGCGAATCCCGTCCGGTTTGCGCACTTAAGAGATTTGTACGCCGATGTAGAGCCCGCAGCCGCGGAGCGCCTAGATGACCGGCCGATGAACGTATTAGTCGCGCCGAATAATATCGGCTCGACCAAATTCTATTTCGATACGTCAAGTCACTTATTAGTACGGATTGAAGAGTTCGGAGTAACATCGGCATATTACAAGCAAGTAACCGAATTCTTAGACTACAAGACTGCGGACGGTATCCAATTCCCGTTTCGTATCGTGCATTCCACCACCGAGCCGGGGATGAAGGGCAAAGAGTTAAGGATCGCCAGCCTGGACCAGAACGTCGGTTTGAAGCCGGAATTCTTCACCAAGCCGCAATTGGGCGCCGTGACCCTCGGCGGCAAGCGATAAGTCAGCGGCGGTAAATGACCCCGCCTTTCATCACGAAAGAAACTTTTTCGACTACTCCAATATCTTCCAATGGATTGCCGGGAACTGCGATGATATCGGCCCAGTAGCCCTGCTTCAGCGCGCCTATCTGTCCTTCCCACCCCAGCAGTTTCGCCCCGTTCAGCAAGTCTGCCTGCAGCGCAGCGGCGGGTGACATTCCGTACTTGACCATCAGAACCAGCTCGCGTGCCTGTGTGCCGTGCGGAAACGGACCGACATCGGACCCCACGGCCATCGGCACTCCGGCCGCAAGTTGGTCGCGAAACTCGCGTGCATGGTATGCAAACAGCGCCCGCTCGCGCTCGCCTAGTGCGGGGGTTGCGGCGTGATCCGCGAAATATTCGAAGATGGTGAAGGTGGGAACCGCAGGGATGTGCTTCTCGCGCATCAGGCGCATGGTCTCCGCGCTGAGCTGCAACGCATGGTCGATGGAGGCGACGCCCGCTTGCGCAGCGTAGAGCGTACCGGGCTCCCCGGTGGCATGCACCGCGACATGCCTCCCCACGCGTTCGGTTTCCCGGACCGCGGCGCTTAGCTCCGCTTCAGTGTATTGATACGGAGTATGAAACTCGCCCTCGCGCACCGTGTCCCGGCCGGTTTCGTAAATCTTGATGAAGTCGGCGCCTTCTTTGATCTGCTCGCGAATGGCCGTTACTAACTCATCGGCGTTATTCGCATAAGTGGCGTTCGAAAGCACATGCTGCGCCGGGTTGAATTCGATAGCATCTTCATGTCCCCCCAGAATGTCGATCGCATTACCGCTGACGCGCAGGCGCGGGCCGGGCGCCAATCCTTGGTCGATCGCATTGCGAACAGCGCTATCGGCCGACCCGGCGCCTTCGGTGCCCATGTCGCGTTCGGCTGTGAATCCGGCCATCAGGTCGGCACGCGCGGCGAGCAACGCCGTAATCGTGCGCTGCGGCACTGATTCCTGCACCGTCTGCAAGTCTTCGGCTCCCGGATGCAGAAACAGGTGAACGTGTGCATCGATCAAACCTGGCATCAAAGTCGTATCGCCCAAATCGACGATGTCGGCGCCGCCGGGATGCGGCACCGATGTGCCGGCGGCCGAGATCCGTTCGCCCGAGACCAGCACCTCACCCGGCGTTAACACGCGGCCGCTTTCGATATCGAGTAGGCGCGCCGCGCGCAGGACTATCGGCTTGGGCGAAGCAGCCGCAGATTGCGGGAAGTTTGCTGCCGGCAACATCACAATGCAGGCCAGTAGAGCGAGTGATCGTTGCATCATCAGGTCTGATTGTCAGCCGAGGTCGCCGCTCTTGGCGGCACGGATCATATAATCCGCCGCATGGTAGGCGAGCGCCTGAATGGTTGCCGTCGGCTGCTGCCGCGCCGAGGTCACGAAGTTACTGCCGTCGACAACGAATAAGTTCCGTACGTCGTGTGTCTGGCTATAGCGATTCACAACCGACTTTTTGGGATCCTGACCCATGCGGCAAGTGCCCATCAGATGCACCGACGTATCGATAACTGGGTCCTGTGGCACCGACCAGACCTTCTTTGGGTTCATGGCTTCGAGAATCTCGTGCTCGCGTTCCAGCAGCCATTTCAGGTTGGCAACATCGTCCGAGTGGTTTTCGAATGTGATGCGAGTGGCCGGCAGTCCCCAGGCATCTTTTACTTCCGGATCCAGGCTGACCGAGTTCTTTTCCATCGGCAGCGATGTGGCATGCGCCAGCAGCGTCATGGTTCGCGTAAAGTATTCGCCGAAGGTCTTCTTGTACTCCAAGCCCCACCGTGGAGCATCTGCTGGAAGACCGGACAACGCAAATCCCGCCGGATAATACTGGAATCGTGCATCGATTCCTCCACCGCCGTAAAAGCCGCGCTTCGCATCGGCGGCGTAGTAATCGTGAATCACCCGTGTTACTTGAATGCTCTTGAATTCGTTGAGCGGGTGCTCGAACACCGCGCTGGCCATAATGCCGTTGTCCCACATAAGATGCTTTCCCACCAGCCCGCTCGAATTCGCCAGCCCTTGCGGAAACAAATTGGATTTAGAAAGCAACAGCAGCCTGGGAGATTCCACTCCGTTGGCGCACACAACTACTGCGCGCCCGCGCTGAAAAATTTCACGCCGTTGCGCGTCGAAGTAGACCGCCCCCGTGGCGCGGCCGCGTGCATCGGTCTCAATCCGTCGCACATAGGAATCGGGCCGGATCTCGCAGTGCCCGGTCTTCTCCGCCACGGGAATGACGCTCGCAAGCGAACTGGACTTTGCGCGAACCTCACAACCGTAGGCTTCGCAGAAGCCGCAGTGCACACAAGCGCCGCGTCCGCGGTACGGCTCCGAAAGGATAGCCATAGGGGCGGGGAAAGGATGCAGCCCCAGCTTTCGAGTCGCCCGGTCGAACAGCACTCCGGAAGACTTCACTGGCATCGGCGGCAGAGGATATGGCTTCGAGCGAGGCGCCTCAAACGGATTGGCTCCGGCTAAGCCCGAAATTCCCAAGTCATATTCGGCTTTGGTATAGAACGGCTCCAGATCGTTATAGCTGATCGGCCAATCGGCGAACGCAGTTCCCGGCACATCGCCGAACAGGCTCCGCTCGTGGAAGTCACTTTCGTGGAAGCGCCAGTAATTCGCGGTGAAGTGCACCGATCCGCCACCCACCTGTCGGCCGTACATAATGGCCTTCTTGGCGATCGCCGGCGCTGCCTCGTCCTTGCGATACATCACAGGCTGCAACCGAGTGTTATTGGTGAATCCTCCCTCGTAGCCGAACCGGATCTCATCGTGCGAGAAATCCTTCTCGCGTGCATACGGTCCCTGCTCCAGCACCACCACGCTGAATCCTGCCGTGGATAACTCCTTCGCCACCACCCCGCCGGCAGCTCCCGCGCCGATCACTACGAAATCGACAAGCTCCGTAGGTTTGAATTGCGCAGTCACTTCGCCTCCGCGTCGTAGTAGCCGAACGGCGGCGTCCAGACCATCCGGTCCTCAAAACCGATGTATTTCCACCCTGCGGATCCGCGATTTCCGCCATAACTCGGATTTCCCAGAAACCCAAGCAAGGTATGAATCCTGATAGTCTCGAAAAAATCGGAGTTCTCGATCGCGCGTAGTAACTCGCCCTGCTGGCCTTTAGAAAGCCCCGCAAAGCTCCCGGAGCCCGGAAACATCTTTGCACGGCGCTCGTTCAAATCACTTAGACCGTTCCGGTAAATATCCTGCTTATCCGTGTCGAACGTCGTGAGCGCGCGGTCGATAAAAAAAATGACACCTGCTTCGGTCGCGCCCGGGCCGTCGTCGGAGGGAAGTATCTGCTCCGCGATGGCGGCAATGTCACCCGCGGCGGCTATGTCGAAGAATTCAAATTTCGCGCTATAGGGTTGTTCAATCGAGGTCCGGGCGTGCTCCTGCCCCGCCGCAATCGCAGCCCATGCTGTCGAGCCCAGCGTGCCGAAAATCCAATCGCGCCGGGTGAAATTCATGCGCATGACCCGGCGCGTGATCGCATTGGTATGTTAAAAAATAATCTTTGCCGCAAGCTGCATGTTGAACGGCTCGCCCGGCCCGAGCCCGGGGGCGCCATTGAAGTCACCGATTGTATCAGCCACGACGCCATTCCCGCCCACAGAGCCCGCGCCCGAGGCAAGGTTGATCCGATTGAACACGTTAAACATCTCGGCGCGGAGCTGAATTTTCAGCCGCTCTCTAATCGGAATCGTCTTAAAGGCGGAGAGATCTACGTCCGCGAACCCAGGCCCGGTAAACTCGTTTCGGGACAGGTCGCCGTCTGGATTCGTCGTTCCCGGGCAGCCTGCCGAACCGGGTACGCAGAAGGCAGCCGGGTTCACCCATTGCTCGCCAACTCCGGTTACGAAGGTGTGGCTAACCCCCGCGAACGGATTTGAGATGATGTTCAACCCGGGGCGCTGTGTTCCCGCATCGAAATTGAAGGGCTGTCCACTGTGCAGCGTGATCTCCCCGCTAACCTGCCAGCCGCTGGTAAGCAGTTTGAAATGGGAGGAGCCCGGAATATCCCAAGTGAAAAAGGCCGTGAAGTTGTGGCGGGTATCGAAATCGCCGCTCGCATATTCCTGCGCCAGGTTGAAGCTGTCCAGGGGAATAGCGCCGCGATACTCTGTAACTTCGTCTAACTCGTGACCATACGTATAAGCAAACTGCGCATTGAAACCGTGATACGACCGGATCTTCAAAGTTGTCTGCAACGAGTTATAGTTGGACGTACCGTCGCTGTTTAGTTGGATGATCGAGCCATAGTTAGGATATTGCGCGGCAAAAGCTCCGCCCTGGTTGATGTTCTGCATAATGGACAGCTTGCGCCCTTCGCTTCCCACATAACCTACCTGCCAAACAGCGAAGCTGCCCAAACTCTTCTCCACATTCAGGTCGAAGTTGAAGAAATACGGTGCGCGGAAGTTCTGGTTCACGGAAAAGACATTAAAGATCTGACTAGGACTCAGGCATCCAGGATCGGTGGCGAAGTTTCCGAGACACGTCGTAGCGCCCGGAAAGATGGAAGCCCCGCCCGCCTGGACAGTTTGCCAATTGTAATTATTCAAGCTATAGTTATCGACCGCATGAGGCCCGATGGGATTGTCTTCCAGCCCGTCCGCCGCGCTGATGGGAGGCCGGAAGTCCAAAAACGGATTCATGTTGATTTGATCGTAGAAAACGCCGAATCCTCCACGGACCACTAAGTGGCCGCTGTTGTCGGCCTGATACGCAAATCCGAAGCGCGGAGCGAAGTTATTCTTGTCGGGCGCAAAGATGGAGTTGATACCCTGTCCCTGAATCTCTAATCCCTTGCCTTGCACGAAGACGCCCAAGTCGTCGCCGGCAGTGCTGTGCAATGGCCCGAAGTATTCATACCGCAACCCAAAATTCAGGTTGAGCCTCGGGGTGACCTGCCAGTCGTCCTGTCCGAAGAAATCGAACGCGTTGACCGCTACTTTCCGCTCCGCGTCTCCCACCGCGATAGAGGACGTGCTTACATCGCCGGCGAGGAAATCGGCCAGCGCCAGCGTATTCGTGTTGCACCCAGCCGCCGTAGTGTTTACCGCGCAGAAAGCCGCCCACGGCCCCTGCGTTCCATCGAACGTGAACTCCCCTGTTGACCTTCGGAAGTAGAATTCGTCCACTCGTCCTTGCCGAACCTCGCCGCCGAAACGCAGTTGGTGTGCGCCCGCCACATAAGAAAGGATGTCGGTCAAGTGCCCTGTAACATCGTTTCGCCCTTCAGGAGGGGTGATTCCTACCTGATCGAAACCGCTAATCTCGATGTTCGAAGCTCCCGCGATCGGCTGGCCGTTCTTGGTCGCATCCGGACTTAGGTTCAACCCCAGGGCTTGCATATCGAAGCTGTTGTTAGCGTCATGAAAGATCTGGTTGAAATAGCTGATTCCGAAAAGCAGTTGATTCGTGAGCCTCGCCGTAAAAAGCGAATTCAAAACGGCCGAATAGTTCTGCACGTGGATAGGTGCGACTTCAAAGTAATAGCCGAGATTCGAACTCGCCGTCGCAAGCGCCAGGCTCGCGCCCGGCGGCTGCGTCTGGTTTCCCTGCCCAGCGAACCAGTGCAACGATAGGTGCTCCTTGTCGCTGAAATTGTGGTCCAGCTTCACTACCCCGTTGTAGCTGTAACCTGTTCCCGGAACTGTCGCGAAATAATTATTCAGAGTCCCCGGCAGGTTTACAATCGCGCTCGGCCACAGCGTTGCCAGCAGCCTCGCCGATAACGGGCTCTCAGGTACGCCGAATTGATTCAGCAAACTGGTCGCCTGTGATACCCAAGCCGCCGAAGGTTCCGTCGAAAGACCGGTCAAACCGAAGATATAACGCTGGTGCTCGAACCCGATGAAATAGAACGTTTTGTCCTTTATGATGTGCCCGCCGACGGTAAATCCAAGGTTGTAATTGCGCAGCTCCGGCGCCTTTGGAAAATCCGCCGTGGGCACGAAAAATGGCGAGCTGGCGGCGTAGAATTCATTGCGGTTGTAGTAATACGCGCTGCCATGCACTTCATTGGTGCCGCTCTTAATCGTGAGGTTCACCGTGCCTCCGGCGTTGCGTCCGCTCTCCGCGTTCGATTGCGTCTGCGCCGAGAACTCATCGATGGCGTCGATGGGCATCACTACGCCCGCGATCCCCGATACGCCACCCTGATTGACGGCCGGAATATTATGCCAGAGGTCATTATTATCCGTGCCATCGATCTGCCAATTCATCTGGTTCGCGCGAGTTCCATTGAGCGAACCAAAGCCGCCCACGGAATATCCGCCATAACCGGGCGATACTGCGATGAGCTGCGAGAAATCGCGCCCGTTCAGGGGTATGTTCTGCAGCGCAGTAGTCGGAATAGTATCGCTTTGAGTAGCCGTCGTGGTGTCCACCTGTATCGCGGCGGCGGAGACTTCTACTGTGGTCGATGTCTGACCCATCGTCATCTTCACCGGCAAGGTATAAACGTTGCCGGCAGTCACGTTGACGTTGGATACCGTCACTTTTTCGAAGCCGGAGGCAGTCACTGTAACCGTATACGCGCCTACCGGTAGGTCTTGGAAAGAAAACTCACCATCATTGGTCGTAGTGCTGTTGTATGCCACCGCGGTCGCGTTTTCGGTTGCGACTACCGCCGCGTTCGGCAGAACAGCTCCCGATGGATCTGCCACCGTACCATTAATTGCGCCTCGGAATGTCTGGGCGTGTGCTGCTGCAACGGGGAGAAGCACTGAGAGCATAAGTACCAGAAA
>Ga0210385_10001311_pt1 | contig 15592 bp, 8 predicted proteins | sample IncBWH26OmetaG_FD_160107 | JGI IMG/M metagenome (GOLD analysis project Ga0210385, IMG submission 160107) | Forest soil microbial communities from Barre Woods Harvard Forest LTER site, Petersham, Massachusetts, United States - Inc-BW-H-26-O ...
GGGCCGTAGCAGATGGTGCGCTGCGTGCCGTTGTTGAAGCTACCGAGCGGCGGAACTGCCGCACCGTTTGGCGTTGCAGCGGTGGCGAAATCATTGGGATTGAACCAGTACCCCGGCGTGGTTAGCCCAAGATTGGTATACGTCTTTCTGGGATCCAGTTTCTGGAATGGCGCTACCAAACTTGGCGCCTCGGTACCCAGGAAGAACAGGCTGTCGATGAGTTCGGTGTCGTCCTCGGTATTCAGACGGATGGGGAATCCGCTCTGGAACTGGGTTATGCCGGACACCTCCCAGTCATCCAGCACTTTGCCGGCAAATCCCGAGTATTTGCGAATGGGGAGTTCCCAATCGTAGCTGACCACGAAGCGCTGCGTCGAATTAAACAGCGAGAGGGCGCGGCTGGCGCGGAAGTTGAAGGGATCAAGAGTTTCCTCGAAGGTGGAGCCGTCGTCGATCGACCTGCTGAAGGTGTAGGCTGCCTGGAATTGCAAGCCATGAGAGAAACGTTTTTGGAGCATCATCTCCAGCGCGTTGTAGTTGGAGTTGGCGATGGTGTCTTCGGCAAAGATGGAGCTGAAGACGGGCACCCCGTCAACTGGACACCCGGTTCCTGTGAAGGGATTGCAGTTAGGAGAAGAGTAAGGACGCAAGCCGACCAGGTTCAGTCCGGACAGCGATGTGCCGGCAGGAATCAGGCTTGGGCCGTTCGGACCGTAGGGCAGGTGGAATCCGCCAGGCGGAGCCGTGGCTCCCACAGGAAAGATGAACTGTTCATCCTCACCAGTAGGTGAGCAAGTCCCAGCACCAAGCACTGTATTAATGTCAAGACAGGTTTGGGGGTTCGAGGGATTGATGTCGTGAGTGGCCAGCAACCGATGACCTTGCGATCCGACGTAGCCAATCTGGAGCATGGTGCTATTGCTCAGTTCGCGCTGGAACGTGAGGTTGTACTGAGTGGTGTACTGCGAGCGCAGATGGGGTTCGAATTCTCCGAACAGAAGGATGGGACGAAACAGAGACAAATCGGTGGGCGCGCCTTTGACTGGCGTGATGATGCCTCCGAATGGATTCGGCTCTGTGAAATAGCCTTGATTCACGAATGGAGTGTTGAAAAAGACATCGGAGAGCGAGGAACTGCCGCCGAATGGAGGCTCGGCACCAAACTGAGCCAGGACAAGTTCTTCAATGGGGTTGTAGAAAAGTCCCCAGCCGGCGCGAATGCTGGTCTTGCCGTCGCGGCCTGGACTATAGGCTAGACCGATGCGTGGGGCGAAGGACTTGTAGTAGGTCGACGTCATGCCGGCGGGGACACCCCGATCGCCCGGAACTACCAGGCCCGTAGGTTCAGTGCCGGTGTTGGTGCAGGTGGGATCCGGCACACCCAAGCCCGTCCAATAACCATAGCTCGCCCCGGGACCGCTCTTGTTGATTCCGCACGGGTAGACCGTGGAATTTTGCCCGGGCCGGAAAGTCTCCACGTGACCGCTGATGTCGGTAAGGGGGGGGCTGTATTCCCATCGGAGGCCGTAGTTCAGGGTGAAGTTGGGCTTGATCTTCCAGCTGTCCTGAACGAATGGATAAGCCGCGAAGCTGCGAACATCCTCACGCTGGCCGGAGCCTTGGGTATAAGCGTCCGATAATCCCAGTAGAAACTCGGCATATGCGTCGCCATCGCCAGGGACAATCGCGTTGGGGCCGCTATTGTCGAAGGTGTATTCGCCGTTGACATCGAAATAGTAATACTGATCGAAGCGGGCGCGGCGGACATCCACGCCGAATTTGAAGGTGTGGTTGCCTTTCACCCAAGTGAGTTCATCGGACCATTGAAAACTATTTCCGACCTGGGGCAGGAAACCCTCGAAGTTGTTGCCGAAAGCGGCACCGCCCGAAATGTTGACGTAAGGAACGCCCGTGAAACTTGAAGGCAGCCCCGGCGTGATGCCGAGGGATGGGAGGGATCCAAACATGCCTTGGATGGAATTGGGCCCCACCATGGAGTCAGATGTGCCAGTGAAGCAGAAGGCCGCGGCGGCTCCGGTGCAGGAATTCGTGACAAGGCCTGTAGCCTGGGGTTGTATAAATCCGAGTTCGCCCTCACGCATGTAGGTGAAGTGGGCCTCATTCACCAAGGCGTTATTGATGGACCAGGTGTGGGTGAAGTTCCACTGCTGGAAGCGGAGATTGTTGCGGTTTCCAAAACCCGGAACAGTGGCGCCCGCCGCCTCGAACGTGTCGTAGGGCAGAAGATCGCGGGTATCATTAAAGTAGTAATAAGCGGTGAAGTTCTGCCGATCATTGATCTTGTGGTCGATGCGGACGGTAAACTGGTCCTGGTTGTCGGTCCCCACGGGAACAACCTGATTCTGGTTGGCCCCGATATTGGCCACAGGAACGAACTGCTGCAGCAAATTTGAGGCCGCAGGGTCTTGGCACGGTGTGGGGATCACGCCCGTGGGGAAGACCTCGGACCACGGGATGAAAGGCGACCCTGTCACCGGGTTCGTTTGTACTGGAAGGCCCGCGACTGACGAAATTCCAAACGCTTGATTCAATGCACTGTCACAACCCACACGTCCATCCAGGGCTTGAGCCACGAAAGGCGTGCCTGAACTATCGTCGATGCCTCCGGCACCGGCACTGGCATTGGCACTCCCTGGTGTACCACTAGGCGGGGCAAAACCGCCCGCTGCCGTGAAGTCGCCGCCGAATTCCCCGGTGGGTGCGGTCACCGAGGGAGTACCCGTGGGAACGTTCAGCAACTGCCCGGGCTGACCGTCACGGATGCGTCGTGCTTCATAAGAGAAGAAGAAGAAAGTGCGGTCTTTTTTGATGGGACCGCCGAATGTGCCGCCGAACTGGTTCTGATTGAGTTGCGGCTTGGTGGTGTCGGGGTAGCCGCGTGAATCCAGAAGCGTGTTGCGGAAATATTCGTACAGGTCGCCGTGGAAGGTATTGCCTCCGGACTTGGTGATTACGTTAACGACGGAGCCGGAGTTGCGGCCGTATTCGGCGTCGAAGGTGTTGGTGATGACGCGAAACTCTTCGACGGCGTCGGGAGTGGGTTCGATGGTGGGGGTATTTACGAACTGATCGTTGGCATCACCGCCGTTGACGCTGAAGTTGTTGGCACGGGTGCGGCCGCCGTTGACCGAGACTGAACCGGGATCGTCAGAGCCGGCGAATAGGCTCCCGCTCGATCCGAGCTGGGATTGCACGCCGGGCTGAAGCTGCAGGAACTGGTAGGTGTCGCGGGTATTCAAGGGCAGTTCGTTAACCGAGCGATCATTAATCACAGCGCCGAGCTGAGTGCTGGTGGTATCGACCTGCGGAGCCTCTGAGGTCACTTCGACGGTCTCCTGGGATCCGCCGATCTGCAGGGTGGAGTTGAGCGTGACGACCTGATTGACGTCGACGATGACACTTTTCTGAACATTCTTCTTAAAGCCGGTCAGCTCAAACTGGACGGTGTAGGTGCCGGGAGCGACATCGACGAAGCTGTAGTCGCCACTGTCGTTCGCATTGGCGTCGCGGCTGATTCCCGTAGCTTCATTGGTGAGAGTGATCTTGGCGGCGGCGAGGACGGCGCCGCTGGGGTCGGAGACGCGGCCCAGGACGCGGCCGCTGGCGCCTTGGGCGGGGAGCAGCGTAGGAAGCAAGAGCGCGAGCGAGAGTAGACACACGATTCGCAGACGCATCGTTTTCGGACACATCGTTTTCAGACACATCATGGTCCAGCGGGCTCGCAGCGACGGCATGGAACCTCCAGGCATCCTGAAAAGAAGTTTTTCTTTTGAAAGCTATAGCTTGTGTCCAGCCACAACCTTGCTATAATCCCGCAAGGTTAGAGAAGGGGCAGGCATACTGTCAAGGACAAAAAAGCCCTGCTTCTCATAGAAAATTCTTATTGGCCGGCCTGCTGACGATGACTTCACTCAGCTCGGAAGCTTATTTGAAGATCGGAGATGTGGCACGGCGGGTGGGTGTGTCGCCGTCGGTGATCCGGTCGTGGGAGAGCCTGGGGCTGACGCGTCCGCGGCGCACCCAGAGCAAGTACCGGCTGTATACGGCGGATGACCTCAAACTGCTGAAGCGGGCGCGATTTCTGCGGAAGGTGCGGGGGTTGAATGCGGCGGCGATTGTGGAAGTGCTGCGGCGGGAGGGGCGAGTGCGTCCGGCTGCGGATGGAAGTGCGGGAGCCATTGGTTCGCACTTGCGGCAGTTGCGGGCGAAGCGGCGATTGTCATTGGCGCAGGTGGCGAAAGCGGTCGGCATCTCGGTGGGATTCCTGAGCGCGCTGGAGCGGTCGCAGATGAGCGGGTCGGTGGGAACGCTGCGCAAGCTGGCGCGGTTTTATAAGACCAACATACTCGACTTTTTTGATGCCACGGGCGCGAGCAGCCGGCAGGTGCAGCCGGAACAAAGAAAGGTGCTGGAAGCCGGTCCCGGCGTGCGTATGGAGTTGCTGGCTTGGGGGAACACCACGGTGATGGAACCGCATCTTTTCCGCGTGGCGCCGGAAGCGGGCAGCGGTGACTCCTATGCGCATGAGGGCGAAGAGTTCCTTTATGTGTTGCGCGGAGAACTGGCGATCACGCTGGAGAAAAAAGAATACCGGCTGAAGAAGGGCGACAGCTTTTATTTTGAGAGCGCGACTCCGCACCATTGGAAAAATCCTGGGCGGGCGGAAACCTGGGTGCTCTGGGTGAATACGCCGCCCACGTTCTAGCGGGTATTGGAGGCACGATGAAAGCGCGACGAGCAGGTTGGTGGCTGTTATTGCTGGCCGTGACCGTGTTCACCGGGTCGTGTACGAAGAAAACGCCGACGCTCAGCCTGCTGGTGTGGGAGGGCTATGCTGATCCGGCGTTCGTCAAGGCTTTTGAGGAGCAGCATCATTGCAAAGTGTCCGCGTCTTATATGGGATCGAGTGACGAACTAGTAGCGAAACTGCGCGGGGGCAGTGCTGGAAATTATGACGTGATCTCGCCTTCGAGCGATGTGGCGACTTCGATCGCATCGGCAGGCCTGGCGGCGGCGCTGGATTTGTCGAAGCTCCCCAGTTACGGGCAACTCTCTCCGCAGCTTACTTCCCTGCCGCTGGTGCGGGTGAAGGGGCAGCTGTACGGCGTACCGTTCATGTGGGGGCCGGATCCGATGATTTACGACACCACGGTTTTCGCGCAGCCGCCGGAGAGCTGGAACGTGTTTTGGGATCCCAAATACAAGGGAAAGATTTCGGTCTGGGACGATCTGTCGACGGTCTACATGGCGGCGCAGGTTCTGGGCTATGACAAGCCTGATCCGTCGCAGCTTTACAACTTGAGCGACGACCAGCTCGAAGCGGTGAAGAAGAAGTTGCTGGAATTGAAACCGAATGTCCGCAAGATGTGGTCGACAGGTGGGGAGTTGACGAATCTCTTCCAGAATCATGAAGTGGTGGCGGCCATGGGATGGCCGCTGATGACCAATCAGCTGCGCAAGATCAATTTTCCGGTGGGCGAGACGATTCCGAAGGAAAACACAACAGGGTGGATTGACCACTTGATGATCACGGCGGGGAGTGAGAACCAGGAACTGGCTTACGAGTTTCTCGAGTACATGATTGAGGCGCAGACTCAGAAGAAGGTGACGGACGTGACGGGATACACTCCGGCGAATCCCCAGGCAGCGCAGTTGATGACGCCGGAGGAAGTCAAGAGCCTGCATCTGGACGACGTCGACAACTACCAGAAGCGGCTCTATTTCTGGCAGAATGTGCCGCGGCGCGCCAAGTACAACGAAATCTGGAATGAAGTGAAAGCAGCGCAGTAGAAGCGGGAACGCTGATCAAGAACGGCCCCGATCCAATGTCTCCCATCACGACAGCAGTAAACATATACGCGAAATCGAGCAATCAGGCTGCGGCTATGACGCTGCTCAGCATTCGCAATGTGGCCAAGCAGTTCGGCAAGAACGTCGTGCTGCGGGACATTTCTCTGGATGTGGCGGAGGGAGAATTTCTTACCATCCTCGGAGAAAGCGGGTCGGGTAAGACGACGCTGCTGAGGATTATCGCCGGGTTTGAGACCGCGAGTGCCGGCGAGGTGTGGATGGGCGAAGAGCGACTGGACTGCCAGCCGCCTTACCGACGACGCGTGAACACCGTGTTTCAGCACTATGCGCTGTTTCCTCACCTCACCGTGGAGCAAAACGTAGCGTACGGGCTGCGCGTAGCGAAAAGGCCGGAGGCGGAGATTGCATCTCGGGTATCGGAAGCGCTGGAAAAAGTGAAGATGTCGGCGCACGCCAAGTCGAAGCCATCGAAAATCAGCGGCGGACAGCAGCAGCGGATTGCACTGGCGCGGGCGCTGGTGAACCGTCCACGATTGTTGTTGCTCGATGAGCCGCTTTCGGCGCTGGACGCGAACTTGCGCCGGCAGATGCAAGTGGAGTTGAAATCGTTGCAGCGCGAGGTCGGCATTTCATTCATCTTTGTCACCCACGATCAGGAAGAGGCGATGGTGATGTCGGACCGGATCGGACTGCTGCGCTCGGGTGAGCTGGAACAGGTGGCAACGCCTCGCGAAATTTACGGGCGGCCGGCAACAGCTTATGCAGCGCAGTTTATCGGGCATACGAATCTGCTGAAGGGCGACGTGCGAGGAGGCATGGTGCGCTGCGGTCTGTTGACGTGGCCCGCGGCGCTGCCGGATGGGCCGGCTCTGTTCTCCTTGCGACCGGAGAATATCCGGCTGGCTCCGGAGACTTCGGAGCCTGGCACTGTGAGGGTCCGCGGAAGAGTCCGTCATCAGGCATTTCACGGGGCGACGGAGTTGATTCGTGTGGAATGCGGCGACGGGATGGTGCTGGTGGTTCGGACGCCGGGCAGCGGCGGCGCGCTGGATGATGTCGAGCTGGAGTTCTCTGCCCCCGATGCTGTCCCGGTGCGCGAGTCTCCCGAAAGAATCTGATGTTTTCCCGAGCTTACAAAACGGCGGTGACTCTGCCTCCATTGTTGTGGGTGACTGTGTTTCTCCTGATTCCGTACTTGCTGATGTTCTGCTACAGCTTCTGGTCGGTATCGGCGTCGCAGACCATCGTGCATTCGTGGAATCTGGATAACTACGGTCAACTGCTGAGGGTTGACGTTTACTGGCAGACGCTGTTGCGCTCGATGTGGATTGCGGCGCGGGTGACGGTCTTCTCTCTGGTGCTGGGGTATCCGCTGGCGTATTTTCTTTCGTTTTATGCGGGGAAGAAGAAGGATCTGCTTTATCAGTTGGTGATTATTCCGCTGTGGGTCAGCTACCTGGTGCGGGCGTATGCCTGGAAGACGATTCTGGGTTCGGATGGCGTGCTGAATACTATGCTGCAGTATGTGCACCTGACGAAGCATCCCTTGGAATTTCTGCTGTACAGCCCATTTGCAGTGGTGTTGACGCTGACGCACATCTACACCCCATTTGCGTTTCTGCCGATTTATGCGGCGCTCGAGCACATTCCGCGGAATCTTGTGGAAGCCTCGCACGATCTCGGAGCAACTCCCGGGCAAACGTTTTGGAAGGTGATTCTTCCGCTCTCGATTCCGGGCGTAGTGGCTGGAGCGACATTTGCCTTTGTGCTGAGTCTGGGTGATTTTCTTGCGCCACTGCTTCTGGGTGGGCCGAGCGGCATCATGATTTCAAACATTGTGGTCAGCCTGTTTGGCGCGGCTTACAACTGGCCGCTGGGCGCGGCGATTTCGTTCTGCATGCTGCTGCTGGTGGTGATCCTGCTCGTCTTCTCAGAACGGCTGGAAAAGAAATGGAGCTTCTCGTGAGCGACGCGAGACTCGGCTCCGGCTCAAGCTGGCTGCTTGGCCATGCAGTCGCAGTATTCACATTTCTCTATTTACCGATTGCCGTCCTCATCCTTTATTCGTTCAACGGAGAGGGTGTGGGTGGATTCCCGCCGCATCATCTGACGCTCGACTGGTATCGCACACTCTTCGCGGATGGGCCGATCTGGGATTCCGTGCTCAACAGCCTGCAGGTGGCGCTGGCGGCGATGGTGATCTCGCTGACCTTTGGAGTGCCCGCGGCTCTGGCGCTCGAACGGGCACAGTTTCCTGGAAAAGTCTTGTTCCGGCGACTGGTGCTTCTGCCGTTGATTCTGCCCGGCATCATTACCGGGCTTTCCCTGCAAATGCTCTTCAACGTGATGGGAACGAGGTTCAGCCTGCTGACAGTCGTTTTGGGACATGGGACGGCCCTGATCTCCGTGGCGACGACCGAAGTATTCGCAGGCCTGCAGAAGCTCGACCGGGCGCAGGAAGAAGCTTCCCTCGATCTAGGCGCGAATTACTGGCAGACATTTTGGCGGATAACTGTGCCGAACCTGAAGCTGCCGATTATCGGCGCGGCGCTTCTCATCTTTACGCTTTCCATGGATGAGATCGCCGTAAGCTTTTTCCTGATGGGACGCAATAACACACTGCCGCTGGAGATCTGGGGGCGGCTGCGGCGGGGTATCACTCCGGAGATCAACGCAGTGTCGAGCATCATCTTTGTGTTTTCCCTGGTGGCGATTGTTTTCTGGTACCGCTTGCGCGCACGCGGCGAAAGCACGACATAGGAGATAAAAGTGACTGCGAATCGAAGAGATTTCATCAAGTTTGTGGTGGCAGGCGCGGTGACGTCGGGATGTCCGATTGACCTCTCGCTGGTAGCTGCACAGACGGCCGACTCGCAGAAGAGTCATGCTGCGGACGTAGACGGTGAGGACAACCGAATTTGCCATCAGGTGCGCGACGGCAAAGTGTTCACGCGGCCCGCGGCTTCGGCGCGGCATGACGTGGTGATCGTCGGCGGCGGCGTGAGCGGGTTGACAGCGGCCTATCGCCTGCAGCACCGCGATTTCCTTCTGCTCGAAAAAGAACCGCACTGGGGCGGGAATGCGTATGCCATGGAGTATGAGGGCGCCACTTACGCCACCGGGTCTGCGTTTCTGGCGAAGGACGAGTACACCTACGAATTCGCCAAGGAACTCGGCATGCCGTTGCTGCCCGTTAACAGCTCCGATGCGAGCATCATTCGTGGTGAGTTGATTCCAGACACCTGGGGCGACGGGCTCGACAAGCTGCCTTATCCTCCCGCGGTTCGTGAGGGCTTCAAGAAATTCAAGAAAGAAATGCTTGCGATTGATCTTGAGAAGCGGGGCAAAGAACTCGACGAGAAAGTTTTTTTCGATCTTCTGAAGGACTATCCGGAGGAGCTGAAGCAGTGGTGGGACGGGTTCGGACCTTCGAACTGGGGCGCCGCCAGCGAAGACACGGCAGCGGTGGTGGCGATTGCGGCTTTGCAGGAGATGGCTGAAGAGAGCCGGACCGACGATCGCTACACCTGGCCCGGAGGTTTGGGCGCCATCACGAAAAGACTCGCGGAGATTCTGCAGCCGAAATACCAGGACCGGATGCAGACGGGCGCGACGACCGTGGCCGTGGTTCCGGGAAAAGATGATGTGCAGGTGACTTATATGCTGGGCGGAGAATTGAAAACGGTCGCGGCCAAGGCCGTGATCATGGCGACGCCCAAGTTCATCACGCGGCGCATCGTCGACAAGCTGCCTGACAAGCAAAGCGATGCTATGCAGCAGATTCGCTATATTCCATATCCCGTGGTGAATCTGATTTTCGACAAGCCGGTTTTCAATCATGGCTATGACACGTGGTGCCCGGGGAACTCTTTTACGGATTTCGTGGTCGCTGACTGGGTGATTCAAAAACAGGCGGGCTACCAGCAGAAGTTCAACATTCTCAGTTGCTACACTCCGATGAAGGAAGAGGAACGCAGTCATTTGTTGAACGAGACCGGCGCGCGCCGGATCGCTGCCAACGTGTTGACCGACTTCCAGAAGCTGATGCCGGGGTTGAATGTTGATCCGATCGAGGTGCACATCTACCGACGAGGTCATCCTTTGTATATGTCGACGCCGGGGTTGTACACGCAGGTTCAGCCGGTGGCGCGGCATGCCATGGAGCGCGTTTTCTTCGCCAATACGGACTCCGAGGGTCCAGAATCAACCACCAACGAGGGGATTCTCGCGGCGCAGCGCGCTGTAAAGGAAGTGGAAGCGCGGCTGGCGGGAAGGCCGGCGCCTAAGGAGAAGGCGGTCGCTGGTTGAGGTTGTTTGCTGTCGTCTGCTCGTTTGGTCGTCGTCCTCGAAGTCCTGTCCAGCGGCGGCTCCGCACGTTGGTGCCATGTAATCTCCTGAGAAACCTCCGCACATAGTAAAGTTATAGATGAGGCTCTTTAGCCGGGGACCGGCTGGGTACGCCTGTCAATGCGATCCATAAATAAAGGACAAACCATACTTTGAGTTTGAGTATTCGCAACATCGCCATCATCGCGCATGTCGACCACGGCAAGACGACGCTGGTTGACGCCATGCTGCAACAGAGCGGCACTTTTCGCTCCAACGAGCACCACGTCGAACGCGTGATGGATTCGAACGAACTGGAGCGTGAGCGCGGCATCACGATCCTGGCCAAAAACACGGCCATCTTCTATCACGACGTGAAGATCAACATTGTGGATACGCCCGGCCACAGCGACTTCGGCGGCGAGGTGGAGCGCGCGCTAAAGATGGTCGACGGAGTGATGCTGCTGGTCGATGCCAGCGAAGGTCCGCTGCCGCAAACGCGCTACGTGCTGAGCAAGGCTCTCGAGGCGCAGCTGCCGCCCATTGTGGTTATTAATAAGATTGACCGGCCGGATGCGCGGCCGCAGGAAGTGCTGAACGAAATCTACGACTTGTTTATCGATCTTGATGCCAAGGAAGATCAGCTCGACTTCCCCGTCCTGTACACGAATGCGAAGGAGGGGACAGCGTCGACCGATATCAAGGGTGGTGGGGAGAATCTGGCGCCGCTGTTTGATGCGATCCTGAAAACGATTCCGCTGCCCAAGGGTGATCCGGCAGGGCCTCTGCAGATTCTGGTTGCGAACCTTGACTACAGCGATTTTCTGGGGCGTCTCGCCATCGCTCGCGTATTTAACGGGACGATGTACACGGGTGAGGACGTCGTGATCGCGAAGCTCGACGGAACCATGCACAAGACCAAGATCACGAAACTGTTTTCTTTCTCCGGGCTGAAGCGGACTGACATCACGGAAACCGTGTTGGGCGATATTGTCGCGGTGGCAGGTGTGGAAGGCATCACGATCGGCGAGACCATTACGGATGCGGTGAATCCGGCGCCATTGCCGCCTATCGTGATCGATGAGCCGACCATTGCGATGACCTTCACGGTGAATACTTCGCCGTTCGCGGGACGCGAAGGGACTTATGTCACGTCGCGGAATTTGCGGGAACGTCTGGCGAAGGAGTTGCTCACCAATGTTTCTCTGCGCGTGGAGGAGATGGGCACTACTGATTCGTTCAAGGTGCTGGGGCGCGGCGAACTGCAGCTTTCGATCACGATTGAGATGATGCGGCGCGAGGGCTATGAGCTCATGGTGGGCAAGCCCGAGATTGTCACCAAGCGAATTGATGGCAAGCTGATGGAGCCGGTGGAGCATCTTACGGTGGACGTGCCGGAAGCGTTTGTGGGCGTGGTGATGGAGCAGTTGGGATCGCGCAAGGGTGAGGTCACTAACATGCACAATCACGGCTATGGGCGGGTGCGGATCGAGTTTCGCGTGCCCAGCCGCGGGCTGATTGGGCTGCGCAGCCAGTTGCTTACGGATACTCGCGGAACGATTGTGATGAATTCTTTGTTTGATGGATATACCGAATGGCAAGGGGAGATCCCACACCGGCTTACCGGAGCGCTGATTGCGGACCGCGCCGGCCTTTCAACGGCATATGCCCTGTGGGGTTTGCAAGAACGTGGAGAGCTCTTCGTTGGGCCGGGGGTTGAACTGTACGAAGGGATGATCATTGGCGAGAACGCGAAGGACGATGATCTCGACGTCAACGCGGTGCGGGAGAAGAAGCTTACCAACATGCGGGCTTCAACGGCCGACGAAGCTATTCGGCTGGTGCCCTTCCGAAATTTGAACCTGGAACAGGCAATTGAATTCATCGCGGATGATGAATTCGTTGAAATTACGCCTAAATCGCTGCGGCTGCGGAAGAAGGTTTTGCAATCGAACAAGCGCAAGCGGGGCGCGATGGCGACGGTGGAGGAAGGATGAAGTCCGGCGGCCAATCCGGAAACTTCAGAAGCGATGCGTCGCTGCGGATGTTTCTGGTGCCGTGCAGTTGCGGGACGACCTTCGCGGTCGCGAAAAACTACGACCGCCAGGGAACGGCCTGGAGCCGGTACTTGATTTGTCCGAAGTGCGGTAAGCGGCACGATCCCAAGAACCGGTTGTTACAGATGGGATATCACCGCGAAGGATTTTGGCAAGTCGACGGGTGCTAGCCCGTTGTGCATTCGATTTAACCAGCCCAGTTTGACAAACCTGCTATACTTCGTGCCGCATTCGACTGTTCGCCAGCTCCGGTCCCGATTTTCAGGAAGGTGTCCCCGACCTGCCAGTCCGCCGCATCGAGCTTGCACTTCGACAGCTCAATGCAGAGGCTGACGCTTGAAGAATATTTTCGTGGGGAACTTGAGCTTTAACACTTCGGAAGACGAACTACGGCAGATGTTTGAACCGTTCGGGCAAGTCGACCGGGTCAGCATTATGACGGACCGCGATACTGGGCGATCACGCGGGTTCGGCTTTGTGGAAATGGCCAGCAATGAAGATGGTGAAAAAGCCATTACTGGGCTGAATGGCACACAGGTAGGCGGACGCACGCTCAACGTAAACGAGGCGCGGCCCAAGACCGAGCACGCCGGAGGCGGCGGACGCGACCGGGGAGGCCGAGGCGGAGATCGCGGTGGAGACCGTGGCGGGCGGGGCGGTGGTGGCGGAGGAAGAGGCCGCTGGTAAGGTTTTTCTGATAGGCGCGAGCGATGCTTACGCGCGGGTTGCCGCCGCGAGGCTCGACCGCCCGCGGCAACAACGCATCGCGCCGCTCACATTGATGCTCGAAAGCCTCCCGTGTAAACTGAAGCTACCGGTGAGCGCCCGTAGCTCAGATGGATAGAGCGATTGCCTCCGGAGCAATAGGTCGGGAGTTCGAATCTCTCCGGGCGCACCAGATTTCTTCTTTTCATTTCACAGGATTACGCCCTCCGATCGATTTCAGGCACGACTAATCTGAGCGAACGAGATTTTTCCTCCCTTAAAGAGCGGCCAGCCGGCGCTGCACGAAGAGGAAGTAAAGAGCCAGCAAAACCAGAAGCGCTCCGTTCACGCTCAGCACAACCGGTGCGGTGAACAGGGGGACAAGCCATCCGGACAACAGATTGCCCATGGGCATGCCGCCGCGGAAGGCGAAATTGTAGACGCTCATCACGCGCCCGCGCATTTCGTTGGTAGTAATCAACTGCACGAGCGAACTCACTGTCGCAAAGACCGCCATCATGGAAGCGCCCACCAGGACCAGGACGACACCGCTCAGCCGCACTGACTTGGAGAGAGCAAAGCCCGAGATGCCGGCGCCCAGGCAGAAAAGCGCTGCAAGAGCGACGAGTCCTTTTCTTCGCATATTGCCCGCGGTCGCGATTGCCAGCGAGCCAAGGATCGAGCCTAGACCCATGAGGGAGAGCAAATTGCCGTAGGTTTCCGGACCGCGGTGGAAGATGTCCTTGACGAATACGGGAATGTAGGTGCGCATGGGCATGGCCAAAGCTGTCATGCAGAAAGCCAGCACAATCAATGCTTCCATTGAAGTCTGCTTGCGGGCGAAGCGAATGCCCTGCTTCAGGCTGGTGAACATTGACTCCGAGGTTTTCACCGGCAGGAAGCGGGTGGTGATGATCGACAGCGAGACGATGGGAGCCAGGAAGGAGAGCGCGTTCAGGCCGAAGCACCACTTCTCGCCCAGCTTCGCCAAAGCCTGTCCGGCCAGTGCCGGCCCGACCATGACGGCCACGTTGAACTGGATAGAATTCAGGGCGATGGCGTTGGGCATGTCTTCCTTTTCGACCAACGTGGGTATCAGCGCCGAATAGGCGGGTCCACCGAAGGCCTGGGCAAAACCGGAAATGAAGGAGAGACAGAGAATGTGCCAGACGTGCACGCCGCCGGTCGCAACAAGAATGGTGAGAACAGTGGCGGTGAACATCTGCACATACTGGGAGCCGAGAAGAATCTTCCGGCGTTCCACGCGATCGGCGACCACGCCGCCGATCAACGAGAACAGGAAGATGGGAATGCCGCCGAGAAATTGATCGAGCGCCAGCAAGAAGGCGGAGTGGCTGAGCCGGTAGATGAGCCAGCCCTGGGCAACGATCTGCATCCAGGTGCCAATGCTGGAAGTGCAGGCGCCGAACCACATCAGGCGGAAATCGCGGTATTGAAATGCTTTAAAAACCCGGCTCAGCGTCTTCTTCATGATCTCTACAGAAGCGTAACATGCGGCTTTTGCAAGTTCGGTATGACTGAGCGCCGCGGTTGGATCCGGGGGCAGTCTTTATGCATGTAATCTGACGAAGTAGCACTGCCAGGTCGAGTTTGATCCGGCTTCGCTCAGACTTTGTTGCCCCTACGCACTATGGTAGTACTGAAAAGTATTTTGCAACTTTCATGGGCTTCACGTGTTCCTTAACACGATCATGAGAACATTCAGGGTTCACGATCCGCTTCGCACCAATTCAACCCGTCTTTTTTCTGACCTGGGCAGGCGGATACCTCGTTGGGAAACCGGGCAGATTGCCGGTCTTGTTGGATTCCTCTTGTGTCTTGTGTGCTCATCGCTGGCGCAGATCGATCGCGCAGGATTGAGCGGCATTGTCAGCGATTCCTCCGGAAGCGTTCTGCCACAGACCCAGGTCACCGCGGTGCAAGGTACGACCGGCCTGCAACGCAAAACCATTTCCTCTTCGACCGGGGCATACGACATTCCAGAGTTGCCAGTCGGAATATATACCATCACATTTGAGCATGAAGGCTTCAAGTCGCTTACGTTCGTGGATGTCGAGGAGGTCATCGGCCGCACGCGAACGCTGGATGCGAGTCTGCAAGTTACCGGCCGCGACGAACGCGTGGAAGTGTCTGCGAGTTCGGCGCTGATGGACCGCAACACCAGCGCGGTGACGGGTTTGATCGAGAAAGAGCAAGCGGATGAATTGCCGCTGAATGGCCGCAACTGGGCCGCGCTGACGGCATTCGTCCCCGGCGCCATTGATACCGGCGGCAGCAACCAGCGGACGATTCGGTTCGCCGGGCGGGGCCTGGACGACAGCAACTGGACCTACGACGGGGTTGACTCAACCAACATCGTGAATCAGACGCAGCGGCCATGGGTGCGGCTCGCGATTCCGCTGGACGCGATCCAGGAGTTCCGCGTGGATTCGCTAATGGCGTCTGCCGAGGAGGGTGGAACCGGCGGTCCGCAACTGGCCGTGACCTCGCCTTCGGGCACGAACCGCTTCCACGGACGCCTGTTCGAGTTCTTGCGCAACGATGCTTTTGACGCGCCAGTGCCGCAATGGGCCTCCAACGGCGAAGCGCAGCAACCGCTTCGTCTGAACCAGTTTGGCGGATCGCTGGGCGGCCCAATCAAGCGCGACAAA
>Ga0210385_10001313_pt1 | contig 15583 bp, 10 predicted proteins | sample IncBWH26OmetaG_FD_160107 | JGI IMG/M metagenome (GOLD analysis project Ga0210385, IMG submission 160107) | Forest soil microbial communities from Barre Woods Harvard Forest LTER site, Petersham, Massachusetts, United States - Inc-BW-H-26-O ...
TGATCCATACATCACGTTTCACTCAGACAAGATTGTGCAGACCGGCCCCAACACCTTTGAGATGCCCGGAAAGTTCACTATTCGCGGGGTGTCCAAGGACGAAACGCTGACGCTAGTGGTTTCCGGTGAGAGAGGGTCAGGCCAGGGGGAAGTTAAAGGGACAATGGCGTTCGACCGTAAGCAATTCGGCATGAACAGTGGCATTCCCTTCATCAAGATCGCCGACCGCGTCGAAGTGACCGTTAACCTCCAGGCAAAGCGAGTCAGCGGACCTCCGTTGGTCTTCAAGCAATAGCTGCACACGGTTCAAGCCCGGCTAATCGGGAGCTTACTGAAAATGGCCCGCTCCAACCATACACTTAGCGCACAAGCTCTGCAGGCATCGAAGCTGCCCCGATTCTATCTCGCACAACAGGAGGTAGAAGAATGAGTCAGTCGCTTGAGGACCGTATTCAGCAACTTGAGTGGAGACAGACATGGCTGCTCGCTGGCGTTGCCCTAATCGGTCTCGTTGCACTGTGGTGCGCATTCAAAACGACCTTGAATCCAATTGCCGAGCAGCCATCGGCGCTCCGTACAAAGCAGCTGGAAATCGTCGACTCCAGTGGTGTCGCGCGTATCAGGCTTGGCGCGCCTCTACCAGATGCAACGCTAGATGGGAAAATTCTACCTAGACGAAGTCCGGCCAGCGGCATTCAGTTGAACAATGCGAAGGGAGACGAAGTGGGAGGTATGGCCAGGCTCGACGACGGGACTATGCTTCTTTGCTTTGACCGGAATGGCGCTGAAGCCAGTTGCATGTACATCATGCCGACTGGCGAACATGGTTTATGGCTTGGAGACGATGCGGGCAAGGATAGAGCCAGAGTGATGGTGACTGCTGACAACCAAACAAAAATTGTTCTGGACGGAGGAACTCTCAAAAATCAGGTTCTGTTTCTAGCCGGGTCGAACGGAGCGACACTCCTAGAAGCTCATGACGGTGACGGCAGAACCGCTTGGAAAGCACACTCGGCTCACTAATTCCCAGTCGAGTCCCCGGCGGGTTACCGGAAGTGAGGGTACTAGCCTGGGCCTTTGCAGTAAGCATCTCGTTAGCCAGGCACTTAGTTCGTTTGATTGATATGTCATTTTGACGATTCCGAGGATTAAATAAATCACTCACGTTCTGCACAAGTCTCTAATTTCATGCCGAATCGGACTGCGAGTTTCGAGTGATAGGGGGGATTCAAAATGCGCCTGTTCCAAATGCTCCTAGTCACTTGGCTTCTCTTCACGGCCTTTCCACGACAGGCCGAGGCACGCGTTGGCGCTAAATCAGTGCAGGCATTGTTCTCTCCTGAGGAGTGCGAAGCGGTGCCCGAACTCCTAGGACAATGGACGACTCCAGGAGTCAGTTATTCGATTCAACAGGGCCAGCACAAAAATTACCGGATGATCGATCGTGACGCAGATTCCAAGACGGGGAACAAGTTGGTCCTCGAAATCTGCGTGGCGCATATTGACGGCCAATTATTTTACGACGCCACCTTTCAGATACTGAAGACGGGTGATACGCCGACTCTTCCACCCGAATTTGTTGTGGGCGCTGGCATTTTCGCTGTAGACGTTATCGCCGGATACTGGGTACCGATACACATTATCGGAAAGCTGAAGATTGAGAAAAATGCGCTGCATTTTCGGAACATCGATGATGAATGGTTACAAGGCGCTCTGAAATCAAAACTCGTCACCGTGCCCAGCGCCCAAGACGACTCCGGCGAATATTTTCTCACCGCCAACAGCAAACAGCTAAAGGCAATGGTGGTGTCCCTGTTGCCCATCCCCAAAGCGTTTTCAAATCAGCAAGACCTGAGCCGCGCACTGAAGCCAATGCAAAAATGAACCCGCAAATCCTACCTACACATTCAAACTTATTTGGGGATTTGGACGAGACGAATCACTTGACCGCGTCTGGTTTCTGCGTTGGATGAAGCTCTGGTGCCTGCGACGAATATTGTGACGGCCGGAATTCAATCGTGAGGTCCTGTTGAGCTTGGATGGGCCTTTTGTCCAAAAGAGTGGGTCTGTAACGCCACTGGCGAATGGCTCGAATTGTGGCAGGAAGCAGGGAGATCGAGCCACTCAAGAACTTTACGTCCCGCACTTGACCAAGTGGTTCGATCGTGGCACGGACCCTTATTACCTCAGCTCCTCCATATCGATCTCCCTGCTTTGGATAACGGGGCAATGCCAAGGAGACAAGCTGGCCAGCTTCTAATCGAGCGGGTTTATCAGCTTCGATCGGGTGGAGTGCAGGAATAAGGAGAATGGAAAGCTGCGAGGTTATCGCCAAGAAAGACGTAGCGGCAACCGCTTTTTCCGGGAAGCTCACCCGGAACGGTCGGCTTCCTCGGATTGGGACATTGACAAGAATTGTGGATTGTCTTGACAGGTGCGGCGGTGTGCCTGCCGTGCGGGTTTCCCCGTACGGGGTGGGTTTTCTCGTCGCAGTGCTCCTCGGGACGACAGCCTTAGGTGAAGGTGCTGCATTGGAAATCGCTGGAGGGGACACAATCGGCCCGATCGCAGTGCCCTGCTCAGAAGTGACCGTGGGCTTTGCAGCTACTTTAGATTCGATTGTCTTGGCACCTGAGTCGAGCTTGCTTGTTCGCGTGGACTCATTGGAACTTGCCGGCAGAGGAGTGGGAGTGTGCGAAGCCGGTTCGTCCGCTTGCCTAGGCGGTGTCGGTGACGAGGCATCCATAGCGCTCGTTGCCTTCGACGCCCCGAGCAGTTGTCTTACGAGCGAGCCTCGTCCCGGTGTCAGTCCAATGGTGAGAGCGGCCACCGTGAATAAAAACAGTAATGCAAATGCCGTGACCTGAAATGCGGATATTTCAAGCCTGCGCAAACGCGAGGACGAACCCCCGGTGCTATCATTGGACGATTTGTCCATTCGAGCCTCTGTCGCAAAATCGCTCGAAGCACGAGAGTGGCGGCCTTCCAAGTAAGATTGCCCAACGAGAGGCGCAGAATCCTCATCCAGAATCTCAGGGGCCTCGATCTCAAATTCTTGAGAGGCAGTGTGTTCCACCCGATCTGCCAAAAAGGATGGCTCTTGCTCTAGCAAAACATTCTTGATCGACAAGGCAGAGGGCTCTTCTGCACAAGCCTTTGTGGCTTCCTGATCCCGCACAAACGGGATGTTGTCACTAATAACCGGAACAGACTCGCGATGACTGACTTCCGGAGAAAAGTTGTCGTGGTCAATCGCTGATTCGGCTTCGTGTATAGTTCTTTCCGCTTGTACTTTGGGGGCAGTGACCAGCTTCGCCTTATTCCTTTTTGCAAATTCAATCAGCGTCGCAAACCGGCCGCCTGCCGCCGAAAGAGCGTCAAAAACATATGCAACATTCTTCGCGTTGAATTGAAGTTGCCGCGCCGTAAGAGACAGCCGGAGGCTGTCGTCAGTTTCGGCTCGTTGGCTCTCCGAGAGATACCCCCGTAGTTCAAAATAGCGTGCACCGCTCTCGGAATGCTCTCTCCAATCATGAATGGCTTGGAGGCGGCGATTCGTGTCCTTCTCCAACTCTTGTTCCGCCTGCTCTGAACCCTCGGCAAACATTTCTGCTTCGCCATTGGGCAATGCCATAGTGATTTCTCTCAACCCTCCGCGCAGTTCCTGAACCATGTTCGACGGAAAAGATGTTTTTCGGCACACCCACTCTCCGCGCAGTTTGTCGAAATCAATCGTGGCGCGATACGCAGCGGTTTCATACTTGAATACCGGCAGCGGCTTGAGCGGTGGCCACGTACCGGTCAGGATGGATTTCATCTCGGACTGCTGCCGTCCAGAGGCGGGTCCAGCAATATTGGCCTTACTCAAACTCATGATTCCGCCCAAGAAACTTCAGCCGTCGCACGACTCCCTGCCGGTGGCGGCCAACCTGTGCTATGAACCCCAACACCATCCGAAGAAATTAGTTTCTCTTTCCCTGCGAAATTTCTTTCAGATATCAACCAACCACAAAGACGGATGTGTCTTTGGCTGCCTAGCTGCGGCCATTCACGGGAGGATTCACACAACCTCTTTTCTCTGAGCTGTTTGCGTGGAAGGTGACATGTGATTGTCAGGCGATACAACCAGACCTCGGATGTTTCGGTACCAGTAGGAACTTTCCCGATTTCGGTGCCAGCTCGTGCTGGCCGAGGCGAGGCAGCACCGTGGGACGAAGTTGCTACGCCAGATTCCTGGCATTGGTCCGCTTCGGGCTGCTCACTTGGTGGCGTTGATGCAGACGAATTAGGTCACCTCAACCATCACCCGAGCATTCGCTTCACTGAGCTTGACCCAATGAAGTAGTATGCGATGTCGATCATGCACACATAGGGAGATTTTTGCCGTGCCGAAAAGAACTCGAAGACAAGTTTTCAAGGTTGGACTGGCGGTTACCGCTGGCGTACTGATGGTCGCGCTGCCTTGTGTGGCCCAGCAACTGACGAACGACAAGCTGTCCTTGACAGTCAACTCGCAGGAGGGATCGTATCAACTGTCTTTGCATGACGGTCAAGCCGTGCTTCGGTCCGGTGTAGCAGCACAGGTTGGCCACCAATGGCTTCGCTCGAGCGATTACCCGCGGCACCAGGCTTCGGAGTCTAACTTTCAAGATGAGCTCGGCTCTGGCCGAGAGGTCACAGTCACTTGCAGCGGACTGGAAGGTAAACCCGATCTTGTTTACGTACTACAGCTCTACAAACAGCGTCCTTACGGCACCGTCCAGGTAAAGGTGCAAAACAGCGCAGGAAAAGAAGTAACTGTGCAGGCCATTCGGAGTGTGGAGGCTTTGAGTGAGCCGATCCTCAATCTGGGCGGCGGTCAATCGGCCAACCGGGTTCTCTCAGACAGTTTCAGCGAGGATTGGCCGGACTTGGCTCTCTACGACCTCGGGGGAGTGAGCGGCGGGATGCATCGCGGTGTAGGAAGCCAACTCATCTACAACCGGGAGAGCAAGCAGAGTTTATTTCTTGGCGCTCTCGCATCAGACCGATTTTTGACCCTAATTCATCTGAAAGCTGAGGGTACGGGGACGAAGGCCAAAATAACATCCTTTACGGTTGAATCCACCGGAACCACGGAAATCCAGAAGGACTTCGATCTGAAAGATTCTCCTGTAGACGACCAGATCGAATTGAGCCTTCCCATTAAATCCGGGGAAGAAGTAGTTTCAGAGCGATTGATGTTCGAAGCCGGACCGGACTACCACGATCAATTGCTAGCCTACGGTGATTCGGTTCGTCGTCTGCACCATGCGCGCGTCTCTAGCGAGACTCCCATCGGTTGGTGGAGTTGGACCGTCTACTATGGCGCCATCAACGAAGGCGAAGTCCTGACCAATGGCGACTGGCAAGCCGAACATCTGAAGTCATTAGGGTATAAATATTTCCAGATTGATGAAGGTTATCAGTATGCTCGCGGAGAATATGCAACTCCGAATGCAACACAATTTCCAGATGGTTTGCGGTTTGTCGGGCATCACCTTACCGGAGAGGGCCTGACATTCGGCTTATGGACGGCGCCGTTTGAGGTGACGAGCCGGACTTGGATCTTCGAGCACCACAGGGACTGGTTGGTGCACAATGCCAAGGGAGATCCGGTCCCCATTGGCGTCGTCTGGCACCAGAAGACGGATGTACTTTACGCGCTGGACACCACCCATCCCGGAGCCCAGGAGTATATGCGCGAGACTTACAGGACACTCGCCCGCGAATGGGGGGTCCGGTTCATCAAACTCGACTTTATGGATACTACCGCAATCGAGGGTTACCATTACCGTCCCGACACCACAGCCCTCGAAGCTCAACGCATCGGACTCCAGGTAATCCGCGATGCCGTGGGTGAGGAGGTGATCTTGGATAAGGACGGAAGTCCCATGCTCAACCCAGTGGGGCTAGTAGATACGGGCCGAATCTCCGCCGATACGGGACACAGTTTTGAGAGAACCAAGAATGCCGCCTCAGGCATCGCCGCCCGCTTCTATATGCAGCGTAATTTCTTCGTCGATGATCCGGACGCCTTCAACGTAACCACAAGTCACCTCATGGAGCATGCGAACGAGAAGTCTTCGATTTCCCTTGGTGCGGCCGAGGCATCGATTGCGCTATCTGCAGTATCTGGCGGCATGTATGAGATTGGCGATGATTTGCCGGTCCTCGGCTCAGAGAAGGATCGGCTGGCGCTGGTTGAAAACCGAGAGTTGCTGAATATCGCCAAAGTCGGCCGAGCATCCACGCCGTTAGACCTGATGACCTACGAGCCAGAGGATGGACAGCCCAGCATTTTCTTCCTCCGGGAAGATCAGCGGCAGTCCATACTGACCGTGTTCAATTGGACGAACACGGTACGCTCGCACACGTTAAGACTGACGGACCTCGGCCTGCCTGCCGGCCACGCGTTTGCGGCGACGAATGTGCTGAACCAGAATGAGACGGTTACGCTCGATGGTGACGCAGTGCGGCTGGAAAACCAGCCGCCCCAGTCGGTGAGGGTGATTAAGCTGATCGATAAGAGCGTTGCCGAGGCTGCCCCAACCGTGACGGTTCAGGCACCCGCAGCGGCAAATACTGGTGAGACGATTATCCTTTCGACGCTCTCGGCGCAGGCCGAAGTTGGCGGCGTGCCCGCAGTCGCTTATCACTGGGACCTCGGCGACGGCACGAGCGCGGATTGCCCGAGGGTAGCTCATACCTACACCAGTCCAGGGGAGTTCACGATCCACCTTACGGTAGATGGAGTGGACGGAATACCCGCCCACAAGGATTTCTCCATCAGGGTAACCGGCAATTTAAAGGCGCACTCTAACCTTACCGACAATCGACGCTTTGTAGACCCCACCAAACGGAGGTGACAGTATAACCAACGAATGGGACGCGAAAGAGTGGACCGATGAAGAATTGGCTAAAGTGACGAGAACGGTGTGGCCAACCTCCTAGACTGACGAACGCAAGTCATTGTCTTCGCAAGATCGGACGCTGGACCCGCGGTCTAATAAGGCTGTCGATGAGAGGTTGGCCCAAAACCTCACCCTGATAATGACTCTGACTATTTGATTCAACGACATTGAAGTTCTCAGATCAGCCCTGCCCAAAATGATGTTTTTGAGCGCATCTCTGGCATCCCCAAATACACACCCGTAGAAATAGTTGGGCCTATCCGTCATTTCCCCCAACCGGACTTCTGGACCGGAATACTTTCCGATCGGCTTATCATTCATGATCAAGAACCTATCCGGAAGCTCGGCGCGTGACAGCTTTCGTAGCAGCACCAGCGTCAGAACATCCCGGGCCTCCGGGTTGCGAATCCACGCTTCGACGGTGCTGGTAACCGTGAGGATGTTTGTCGAGCGGCTTGTTCATTTCGGTCACTAATACGTCGGCAAGACGAGCCTCGCCGAACACCTGCGGCGTCCCGTCCATGCCTCAGGAATGTCATCGGAGGAGATGGCGAGAAAATCGCGCGTTTGCAACAGGACATCTTGCCTGATTGACAGGGGAATTCCACCGTGATACTTACCGCAATGAATAAAGCTTCTGTCGGTGATCTCTTGGGGGTGACCTAACAAGGATAGCGGCTCCCTGCGCTGCCATGACCATCTCGCACGAAAGGTTTTTCGTTCCCCCAGGCCGTGTAATTTTTTATTATCTCCGAGCATAGCCCGTATAGTGAAGGAGAACTGATGGCTCAGGTTGATGTTCCGTTAGTGCGTTCGCAGTTCGCTCAAACGTCGCGACGCGATAATTGGTGGATGCAACCGCTCGCCGTTTTCCTCGGGCTTTCCACCTTTATCATTTATTCGACTTGGGCGGCGATGCAAGGCCAGCATTATCGGTTTGGCCCTTATCTCTCTCCATTTTATTCACCGGAGCTGTTTGGTGATCCGCTGCAGTCCTGGTTCGGCATGAAACCGGATTGGATTCCCGCGTGGGTCACCGCCGCGATGCTGATTCTCTGGGCGCCAGGCGGCTTCCGCGTCACGTGCTACTACTACCGCGGCGCATACTACAAGGCATTTTGGGCGGACCCGCCGTCCTGTGCAGTTGGCGAGCCTCGCAAGAAATATCTTGGGGAACGCTCTTTCCCTCTTATCCTGCAAAATGTCCATCGGTATTTTCTCTACCTTGCACTGATATTTTTAGTTCTCCTGGCCCACGACGTGTGGGACGCGCTTTGGTTTGACGGCCGCTTCGGCATCGGTGTTGGCACGTTGGTCCTGCTTGCCAACGTGATTTTGCTGAGTTCTTACACACTTGGATGCCACTCCTTGCGCCACCTGATCGGCGGATTTCGAGACCGGCTTTCGGGTGCGCCGGTACGAAAGCGGGCCTACGATTGCGTCAGTTGCCTCAACCGGCGGCATATGATGTTCGCCTGGTTCAGTCTGTTTTCGGTGGGATTCGCAGATCTGTACGTTCGCATGTGCTCGATGGGCATCTGGACAGATTGGAGAATTCTTTAGTGACCGAATATCTCACGCATGGGCACGACGTGCTGGTGATCGGAGCGGGCGGCGCCGGCTTGCGCGCCGCGGCGGAAGCCTCTGCTGCCGGCGCCAGAGTCGCTGTGATTTCGAAATCCCTGCTTGGCAAGGCTCATACCGTCATGGCGGAGGGCGGCATCGCAGCTGCTTTGGCCAATGTCGACGAACGCGACTCTTGGCGCGTTCACTTTGCGGACACCATGCGTGGCGGCCAATACCTAAATAGTTGGAGAATGGCTGAATTGCACGCCAAAGAGGCGCCGGCCTGTGTTCGAGAGTTGGAAGCATGGGGGGCGGTTTTCGACCGGACGCCGGACGGCCGCATCCTGCAGCGGAACTTCGGCGGTCATCGCTATCCTCGGCTGGCGCACGTGGGTGACCGCACAGGTTTAGAGATGATCCGCACCTTGCAAGATCACGATATTCATTTAGGCATGGACGTCTTCATGGAATATACGGTTGTGACTCTATTAAAGGATGGGGCACGCATAGCCGGTGCATTTGGGTACGATCGGGAACGGGGAAGATTCCACGTGTTTCGGGCCAAAGCGGTTGTGCTTGCGACAGGCGGCATTGGCCGAGCCTACAAAATCACCAGCAACAGTTGGGAATATACTGGCGATGGACACTCCCTCGCATATCACGCGGGGGCGGCGCTGATGGATATGGAGTTCGTGCAATTTCATCCGACCGGAATGATATGGCCACCTAGCGTCCGCGGAATTTTGGTTACCGAAGGAGTGCGGGGCGAGGGCGGCGTGCTTCGCAACAAGGACGGCCGTCGCTTCATGTTTGACGATATTCCTGCGGCGTACGCCAATCAGACGGCAGACACGGATGAAGAAGGCTGGCGGTATACGCAGGGAGACAAAAACGCGCGCCGACCACCGGAACTGCTCACCCGCGATCACGTGGCCCGTTGTATCCGACGAGAAGTGAAAGAAGGGCGCGGCAGCCCTCACGGTGGCGTGTTTCTGGACATAGCGTGGATAAAAGAGCGGATTCCCAACGCTGCCGAACACATCAAGAGAAAACTTCCCAGCATGTACCATCAGTTCAAACAGCTCGCGGACATTGATATTACGCAGGAACCGATGGAAGTCGGGCCTACCACCCATTACATGATGGGTGGCGTTCGCGTTGATCCAGACTCCCAGATGTCCGACGTTCCTGGCCTGTTTGCCGCAGGGGAGTGCGGCGCGGGATTGCATGGAGCGAATCGCCTCGGAGGCAATTCTCTTTCTGATCTTTTGGTGTTTGGCAGACGCGCGGGTCAATACGCGGCACTCTATGCGAACGAAAACTCGCTGGGCGCTGTCAATCCGGATGAAGTTGCATTAGCGGAAAAACATGCGCTGGCACCGTTCGAACGCGATAACGGAGAAGGACCTTATGCGGTCCAGTACGCCCTGCAGGATATGATGCAAGACCTGGTTGGCATCGTCCGCCAGGAAAAGGAAATGTCACAGGCGCTCGACCTTATCCAACAATTGAAAGTCCGCGCCGAGCGTGTTGGCGTAACCGGGAATCGCGAATACAACCCCGGCTGGCACACTGCCATCGACCTGAATAACTTGCTGACTGTTTCCGAAATGGTGGCGAAAGCCGCTTTGGAGCGACAAGAGAGCCGTGGCGCGCATTTCCGCGACGACTATCCCTCCAAGGACAACAACTTCGGCTCATTCAACATTGTGATCCGCAAGAATCCTCGCGGTGAAATGCAAATCATGCGCGAACCTATTCCACCGATGCCGCTGGAGCTGAAGCAAATCATCGAGGAGATGAAGTGATGACCACGGCGACGTTCCGAATCTGGCGCGGCGAAAAAGGTGTAGGAAAGTTTCAAGACTATACCGCCGAAGTCGCGCCCGGACTAGTGGTGCTTGATAGCGTTCATCATATCCAGGCTCAGCACGCCAACGATCTCGCTGTCCGATGGAACTGTAAGGCCGGCAAGTGCGGCTCGTGCTCCGCCGAAATTAATGGAATGCCAAAGCTAATGTGCATGACCCGTTTGAACTCGCTTCCGCTTGATCAGCCTGTCACCATCGAGCCACTGAGAGCCTTTCCTCACGTTAAAGATTTGATTACCGATGTGTCTTGGAACTATCGTGTGAAAAAGAGCATTGTGAAATTCAAACCCCGCCGTCCGGATGCTGCGGACGGGACGTGGCGCATGGCGCAAGCAGATGTCGATCGTGTCCAGGAGTTTCGCAAATGCATTGAGTGTTACCTTTGCCAGGATGTCTGCCACGTTCTGCGCGAACATCACATGCACGACCAATTCATCGGTCCGCGGTTTTTGGTTTACGTAGCCGCGCTGGAAATGCATCCACTGGACGAGGCAGACCGCCTCTCCGAACTGAGAAGCCAGGACGGCATTGGGTTATGTAACATTACGAAATGCTGCACCAAGGTGTGCCCGGAAAACATCACCATCACAGACAATGCCATCATTCCCTTGAAAGAGCGCGTCGTCGATCGTTTCTTCGATCCGTTGTCGAAACTCTTCCGCGTGTTCCGTCCGAATACCGGCTAGGAGGTGCTCATGCATTTCGATCTGAAGTCCATCTCAACCGAAGGCGTTCCCAAAGCCTTAGAGAAAGCCGAGCGTTACCGCCTTTTGAACGAACCGAGCCTTGCCGAAAGCATTTGTGTGGACATTCTGACGGTTTTGCCAGCACATCAGCAGGCGCTTATTTCACTGCTGCTCTCGCGAACCGATCAACTAGACAGTGGCGTCACTATGAAATCGGCTCAAGAGGCCTTGCTTCGCATCGAGGGCGAATATGAGCGCGCCTATTACGCTGGCATTATCTGGGAACGCCAGGCACACGCGTACTTACGTCGAGGCGGTCTTTGCAGCAACGCAAACACCTATCACGCCCTGCGCGAGGCCATGCAACATTACGAGCGAGCCGAAGATCTGCGACCGCCTGCTAACGACGACGCAATCCTGCGTTGGAACGCCTGTGCGCGCGTCATTATGCGCAACCCGGAGATCCGTCCGTTACCCGACGAGGAATTTCAGCCCATCATCGGCGAGTAGTAGATTACAGATAGGCACGCGCGAAGCCGGGGACGGCCTGACCGATACTGGAACTAAGCAAGGACATGTCTGAGATATTCTGCCACGCCGCTAATGAAACGGTGAACGGACACCTCTGCGATCCGGTGGCCGACGATCGCATTCATGGCCTTTCCCACAGCGCCGAAAGGCGGTTCGTAAACACCCCAGAAATCCAACTGCGTTTCGGTGGCGGTCAGTGGGTAGATGGAAAGCTCAGCCTTCATGAGCGGGAACAGGCCTGGCATGGTGGCGCCCTCCCATTCGAGCTGCAACCGTGTGACCGGAGTCGACAGCGCGGCATCAAGAAGTTTTTCCTCAACGTTCTTGATGGAAATTCTGATGTCGGACTTGACCCCGACACCGCCTATGTCGACGCATAGTTCAGCCGCGATCGATTGCGCCCGGGACGCGGCAGCCTTCGTGGCCGACTGGAACACGTTGAGCGTGTCCGTACTCAGCGCGTCGCGGACGCGTGCGTAGGGATGGTTCACGTAGTCGTAGCAGCGAATCTCAGGGCTTTTACTCGTCAGCATCGCTCCGACCAGAGACTGTCTTCGGACTAACAGTCGTCACTGTACTATACAGCGATCTTAGGCTATCTGGAGCATGCGGTGCGTTCATAAATTTCTAGCTTGAAGGTTATGAACCCCGGTGAGCCCATCTCCTCCTCTCACATTCTGCCGATCCTCAACTAGCTAGTAGGCCAGCTGTTCTTGAACTGGCCCTCCAGCCAGTGGTTTTTCACTGACGCCGCTGCAAACTGCCGAAGACCCATCCGCGCAATCGGGAATTTAGTGAATCCAGTGCGTGAGGAGTGACAGCGATGCATACTCTCTCGGGCGTCGTGATATTGGACGATGCTGGTGCTGTGTCGATAAGCTTCCCTCGCAGAGGCAGATAACTATTGAATATAGATGCTGGCTGCGATAGCATCCGCGATAATTTGGCGTCCTACAAGTGGTTCGAAACTTTCGACGAAATCGGCCCTTGCTGGGAAGCCGTCAATTCAGGCCGTGCGGAAATTCCGAGTCAACAGTCAGTGGAAACCTGAATACGAAAATTCCGGCGAAAAGGAGAAATCGTTATGCGCAGATCGGGTGTATATCTTCTGACGATCCTTGCGATGGTGCTGGGCGTAACTTCCGTTAGTCCGGCGCAGACACAACCCCTGTTGACGCGTCACGTGCGGGAACTGACACGTACCGGTCAGGCTAAGCCCGTGGGACATTTGCGCTCCGATCAGATCCTGACTCTGGACGTTGTTCTGAGGTTGCGTGATCAGGCAGGACTGGATTCCTTTGTAAAGGACCTCTACGATCCGAGCAGCTCCTCCTACCGGCATTTCCTCACCGTTTCGGACTTTACCGAGCGGTTTGGACCCAGCCAGGCAGACTATGACGAGGTAGTCCATTTCATGCAGGTGAACGGCTTCGAGGTCGTTGGTGGAACGCGCGATGGCATGGACGTGCAGATTAAGGGCTCGGTAGCAGCGATTGAGAGTGCTTTTCATCTGACTATGGGGACCTACCAGCATCCCACTGAGAACCGTACTTTCTACGGACCAGATCGAGAGCCCACCGTAGAACTTCCATTCGCGCTGTGGCACATCTCCGGTTTAGACGACTTTTCCATCCCACACCCGATGTTCGTCAAGAAGAGCGATTACGCGAAGGTCCATGGGATCGAAGCGGACGCCGTCGAGTCTCATGCCACCACCGGCTCCGGCCCTTCCGCATCGTTTTTGGGCAGCGATATGCGCGCTGCCTATTACGGCGGATCTGCCCTGACGGGCGCAGGCCAGAATCTCGGATTGTTCGAGTATCTGGGCACCGACTTGGCTGATCTGACCACCTATTTCAAGAACGTGGGTCAAACCAACAGTGTGCCGATAACTCTGCTCTCGACCGACGGAACCAGCACATCCTGCGTCTACACGAGAGCCGGTGGTGACTGTGACGACACGGAACAGACGCTCGACATGACCCAGGCGATCGGCATGGCTCCAGGGCTTGCAAGTCTCGTGATGTATATCGGATCCACGGATACAGCAATTATCAGCGCCATGACAACCCACAGCCCTCTTCCTACCACCATTGGCTGTTCGTGGGGTTGGACACCGGCGGATCCGAGCACTCTCAACCCGTATTTCGAGAAGATGGCGGCTCAAGGGCAGAACTTCTTTGCCGCTTCCGGAGACTCTTCTACATGGTCCTCGCGGAATGAGGCGTGGCCGGCGGACAACGCCTATGTCGTTTCTGTCGGGGGCACGGACCTCGTGACCGCCAGCGCGGCTGGCCCCTGGAAGTCTGAAACCGCCTGGAGCGACAGCGGCGGCGGTATCTCGCCGGACGGAATCGCCATTCCCTCGTGGCAGCAACTCTCCGGTGTGATCAACTCCACCAACAAAGGTTCGACGACCCTTCGCAACGGCCCAGACGTGTCAGCAAACGCGAACTTTACATTTTACGTCTGCGCCGACCAGACCACTTGCACGGCCAATGAATATGGCGGCACCAGCTTTGCGACACCGATGTGGGCTGGTTATGTGGCACTGGTCAACCAGCAGTTGGCTGCTAACGGTGAACCGCCGGTTGGTTTCATCGACCCGACTATCTACGCGCAGAATGTGACATCGAGCTATGACACGGATTTTCACGACGTCACGAGCGGCACATCCGGCAGCTATTCCGCTGTGATTGGGTATGATCTTGTGACCGGCTGGGGCAGCCCCAACGGGACAGGGCTGATCAACGCTCTGGCTCCGACAAGTACAATTCCTGCGTTCACGATCGCTGCTTCGCCCGCTTCCGTCAGTGTGATGCAGGGCAGCAACGGCATTTCCACAATCACGACCGCCGTATCCGGCGGTTTTGACTCGGCAGTCACCTTGACAGCGAGTGGCCAGCCGACAGGAGTCACTGTCAGCTTCAATCCTTCATCGATTGCCGCGCCGGGTTCTGGCAGCTCGACTATGACCTTGACAGTAGCTTCAACGACCGCGACTGGGACTTATACGATCACCGTCACCGGTACCGGCGGGGATAGTACACAAACGACTTCGGTCACTTTGACGGTGACCGCCGTGGCCTCCGCCAACTATTCCTTGTCCGCGTCACCCGCCAGCCTGACCATCACCCGCTCATCCCACGGAACCGCGACGATTACGATCACTCCCTCAAACGGTTTCACTGGCAGCGTCACCTTGTCAGCGAGCGGACTGGCCAGCGGCGTCACCGCTTCGTTCAGTCCAAACCCGGCGACCGGCACAAGCACCCTGACATTGACGGCCAGCAGCACAGCGACAACCGGAACGAAAACCGTGACGATCACCGGTGTTTCGGGCTCACTCAGCCATACAACGACGATCAGCCTAAGGGTTCGTCGTTAACTTTAGTCGACAACACGGTGGCGATCGCTCCAGCGAAAAATGCCGCACACTATAAGAACAAGGAAGGCTTCAAGGGAGATTCGCCAGGCCGGAGCGAAGGGCGTAGACGACTAGATCTGCGGTTTTTTTTAGGCGTAATGCCTGCATGATGTTTGCCCGATGAGCGGCAACGGTGTTGGGGCTGAGCTTGAGTTCCATGGCAATCTGGCGATTCGACTTGCCATTGACGATGAATTGGAGAACTTCGAGTTCGCGAGCGCTGAGGGGGGAGGGCGACGCCGTCTTTTGCGCGTCGGACTCGAACGCCTGGCGTTCAAACACAAGTTCACCGGAGGCGACGCGCCTGACCGCAGAGACGAGTTCAAGATCCACCGCGTTTTTGACGACATAGCCGCGGGCGCCCATGCTGGCGGCCTGGCGCACATGGGAATGCTCCGAATGCATGCTTAACATCAGCACGGCTGTTCCAGGACAGGATTTGGCGATCTGTCCCACAGCAACCAACCCGTTCATTCCCGGTAAAGAGTAGTCCATGAGCACAACGGAAGGCCTCAGACACCGAGCCATTTCCACAGCCTGTGCAGCGTCACCCGTTTCGCCAATCACCTT
>Ga0210385_10001314_pt1 | contig 15572 bp, 17 predicted proteins | sample IncBWH26OmetaG_FD_160107 | JGI IMG/M metagenome (GOLD analysis project Ga0210385, IMG submission 160107) | Forest soil microbial communities from Barre Woods Harvard Forest LTER site, Petersham, Massachusetts, United States - Inc-BW-H-26-O ...
CCAATCCAGCGATGCAGAGAGCACGGTCCACCAAGGGCCCGGCTGGTGTATCGCCCACCACCAGGTTTTCGAGGCGCTCGACCAGGGCCCGATCGGCCACCTCGGTGGTCGTGGACCCCTCCGTATCGCAAACGACGATAAGGACGTCGGGGCGGGCAGCAGCGATTTCCAGGGCATAAATCGCGCTTGACGAGCCGAAGCTCAGGACTCGGCCATCGGTGGGAATCTCGAGCAAGGCCAATAGCTCGCCGGTAGTGAGCCGATCGTGTGCTTCCATTGCTCGGGCTCTTCTCGGTCGGCTGCTGCGACACTTGCCGCAGGCCCGGTTGTGGTTTTGGCCTGGACATGGTAGGCTGAGTCGTCTAGGTTTCGCGGTCTGGTTCCCATTGATTGGGCTAAACGAGTCGATTCCGAGAACATACACCTACGTAAATCCGAGGAGTCCTCGTTAACCCATGTATCAAGATGAGTATCTGAACTGCGTTGATTGTTCGCGCCAGTTCACGTTTTCGGCCGGCGAGCAAGAGTTCTTCGCCATGAAGGGCTTTGCCAACAAACCCAACCGTTGCCCCGACTGTCGCGCTGCCCGTAAGGCGGCCGGTGGTGGCCGTGGTGGTGCGGGTCGTACCGGCGGTGGCGCCGGCGGCGGCGGCACGCGCGAAATGTTCCGTGCAACTTGCAGCCAGTGCGGCGGCGTGGCAGAAGTGCCGTTCCAACCGCGTGGCGACAAGCCGGTATATTGCCGCGACTGCTTCCAATCGCGTCCTTCATACCGATAGTTTCCGTCTAATTGCGTCAAGAGCGCCCTCGTGTGCAAAGCACACAACGGGCGCTCTTTTCTTATTAGCCGGGAAACTCTCGGCATGAAGTGAACTGTTACCGCCTTCGGAGGTGGATCTATGGCAACGCAAACGATGGAACGCGCCGGCGTAGCGACTGCACGCGGCAACCCGCTCACCCTACTCGGACCCGAACTCAAGGCGGGCGATAACGCGCCTGAAGTGCATTTGGTCGCGGCCAACATGGCCGTCAATACACTGGACGACCTCACCGATCACGGCAAGCGCGCGGCGCTGTTGATCGTCGTGCCGTCACTCGACACGCCGACGTGCGCGATCGAGTCGCGGACGTTCAACAAGCGTCTGGGCGAGCTGCCCGAAGGCGTGAAGCCGTACATCGTCAGCATGGATCTGCCGTTCGCGATGGTGCGCTGGTGCGGCGCCGAAGGCGTCACGCTCGAGAACCTCTCCGACTATCGCGATCATAGCTTTGGCTACGCGTACGGCGTGCGGATCAAAGAAAACGGTTTGCTGATGCGTTCGATCTTCATCATCGGCAAGGACAAGAAGCTCAGCTACGTCGAGCTGGTCCCGGAGATCAGCCACGAGCCGCAGTACGACGCCGTCATCGCCGCCGCACAGGCCGCCGCCAAATAGACCAAGCCCGCTTGCCCCCCACGGTTTTCATCCTCGACTTCGGCGCGCAATACAGTCAACTGATTGCGCGCCGAACGCGTGAACTTGGCGTCTATTGCGAGATCGTGCCGTACGACGTGACCTGGTCTACGCTCGCGTCCCGCAATCCGGCGGCGATCATTCTTTCGGGCGGCCCCGAGAGCACGCTCGTACCGGACGCCCCCGATCTCGATCCGCAGATCCTGCGCAGCGGTCTTCCGCTGCTCGGGATTTGCTATGGGATGCAGCTCCTCGCACGGCATCTCGGCGCGAAGTTGGTCAAGCTCGATCACGCCGAGTATGGCCCGGCAACGCTGACCACCGAGCATCGCGACTCGCCGTTCTGGCACGACGTTCCCGAGCAGTCACGCGTCTGGATGTCGCACGGCGACTCGGTCGTCGAGCTGCCGAGCGGATTCGTCACGCTCGGATCGACGCCGCGCTGTAATGTTGCTGCGATCGGCGACGCCAAGCGCAAGATCTACGCCGTGCAGTTTCACCCCGAGGTCGTGCACACCCAAGCCGGAACCAAAATTCTTGCGAACTTTCTCCATCGCGTCGCCGGCTTGGCGGACGATTGGAAGATGGAGTCGTTCGTCGACCGCGCGATCGCCGATATTCGAACGCAGGTCGGCAGTGACAAAGTTATCTGTGCGCTCTCCGGCGGCGTCGACTCGGCCGTGGCTGCGACGCTTGTCGCGCGAGCGATCGGCGAACAGCTGACCTGCGTTTTCGTCGATCACGGCTTGCTGCGCAAAGGCGAAGCCGAGTCAGTGCTCACCGCCTTTCGCGATGTGATGCATCTCAAGGTGATCGCGGTCGACGCGCGCGAGCGCTTCTTGAGCAAACTTGCCGGCGTCGAAGATCCCGAACGCAAGCGCATCATCATCGGCCACGAGTTTATCGCGATCTTCGAAGAAGAAGCCAAGAAGCTTCCGGGCGTCAAGTACCTCGTGCAAGGCACGCTCTATCCCGATGTCATCGAGTCCAAGACGCCGGATAGTAAAGCGGGCCACAAGATCAAGTCGCATCACAATGTTGGCGGCCTACCGGAGAAGATGGACTTCGCGTTGATCGAGCCGCTGCGCGCGCTGTTCAAAGACGAGGTCCGTGCGCTCGGACGCGTGCTGGGCTTGCCCGAACACATCGTGCAGCGCCAGCCGTTTCCAGGCCCCGGTCTTGCGGTGCGGATCATCGGGGACATTACCCCCGAGCGGCTGGAGATCGTGCGCGATGCGGATGCGATCGTGCGCGAAGAGATCGATACCGCCAAGGGGCTCGATCCACACCCGTGGCAATACTTCGCCGTGCTGACGCCGGTACGCAGCGTGGGCGTGATGGGCGACGGCCGCACCTACGCCAATCTGGTCGCGGTGCGCGCGATCACGAGCGAAGACGGCATGACTGCCGATTGGGCGCGCTTGCCGCACGAATTACTCGAACGCATTTCGACGCGCATCGTCAACGAAGTGCAGGGCGTCAATCGCGTCGCCTACGACATCACCTCGAAGCCGCCGGCAACGGTCGAATGGGAATAGCCGCATTCGTGCTGGCGGCCGTTGTCGCGAACGCATCGCCCGTGCCGACGGCTCAGGTTATGGTGGTCGGCGTTGCGCATCTGGTGGCGAAGCGCGACGTTCACAATAGTGTCTTTCAAGGCAGCCCGCTTTCGCCTAAACGTCAGGCGCAGATCGCCGCGGTGGTCGAGCGGTTGGCGCGCTTCCATCCCACCAAGGTGCTGGTCGAGGCGTCGTTCGGCGATCCCAAATACGCGCAGCGCTATCGCCAGTATCTCGCTGGACAGTTCAAACTGCCGGCCAACGAGATCTACCAGTTCGGCTTCAAACTTGCAGCGCGCGCCGGCGATACGACAATCTATCCGATCGATGCCGACGGGCCGGCGCTCATCGATGATACGACAGCGAGCGGCAAGCGCATCGATGCCTTTTTGACCGCGCACTTCCGGGAGGTCCCGGACCGCGTGACCGACGCCTTCATCGCGCGTAGCAACGCGATCGAGCGAGATGGAACTTACCTGGATTTGCTGCGGTACCTGAATACCGATGACGCAATTCGAGCGAACGCCTCGTGGTACAGCGTGATGGCCGGGCTGGGACGCGATGCCGATAACGCGGGGGCCGCCTACGTCTCGCAATGGTACGCGCGCAACGTGTATATTTTTTCGAATATTGCCAGCATCGCGCGCCCCGGCGACCGCGTCGTGGTGCTGATGGGGCAAGGCCATGAGTATCTGCTGCGCGAGTTCGTGCGCTTGAATCCGACGATGACGTACGTCAATCCGCTGGCGTATCTCTGATGCGCATTCTCGTCGTAGGCAATGGTGCACGCGAAGATGCGCTGTCATGGCGCCTCGCGCAGTCGCCTTCGTGCGAAGCGCTGTTTGCGGCACCCGGCAACGCCGGCACGGCATCGCGCGCGACGAATTGGGACATCTCGGCGACCGACGGCAAAGCGATCCTCGATCGCGTCCGCGCCGAGAAGATCGACTTGGTCGTGCTCGGTCCGGAATCGGCCATCGCGGCCGGCGTGGGCGACCGCTTGCGCGACGCCGGCGTGCCGGTCTTCGGGCCGAATCGCTCGGGCGGACGACTCGAATCGAGCAAGACCTATTCCAAGCGCTTCATGCAACGGCACGGCGTGCCCACGGCGCGCGCCGAGATCGTCCACTCCCTCCAGGCCGCAAATGCGGCGCTCGATGACTGGAAGGGCAACGGCGTCGTCGTGAAGGCCGACGGGCTCGCCGCCGGCAAGGGCGTGGTGGTCTGCAATGCGGTCGACGAAGCGCGGGCCGTGCTGACCGATTGGTACGGCAAGAACAAGGTGCCCGGTGGCGGCAGCGACGTGCTGCTCGAGGAGCGGCTCGAAGGCCGCGAAGTGAGCGTCTTTGCGTTGGCCGATGGCCGCGCGATGGTGCCGCTGGCGGCAGCTTGCGACTACAAGCGCGCCGGCGACGGTGACACCGGACCGAACACCGGCGGAATGGGCGCATATTCGCCGCCGCACGGATTTCCCGATGACCTCTTCGATCAAGTGCGCGAGCGAATTCTCTCGCCGGTGCTGCGCGGATTGCTTGCCGAGAGCGAGACGTACATCGGCGTGCTGTACTGCGGACTGATGTGGACGGACGACGGTCCGATGGTGATCGAATTCAACGCGCGCTTCGGGGATCCCGAGACGCAGGTGCTGATGCCGCGCGTGCGCGGCGACTTCGCCGAGCTGCTCAAGTCGTGCGCCGACGGTGCGATGGATTTGAGCGCAGCGTCGCTCAGCGAACGGCACTGTGTCGGCGTGGTCCTTGCGACCAGCGGCTATCCGCGTTCGAGCACGCCGCTGCAAGGCCTCAATCCCGACGTCGCGCTCGGCGATGGTGTGCAAGCGTTTTGGGGCGCAAGTTCGCTGGAAAACGGCAGGGTAAAGAGCGGGGGCGGCCGCGTGCTCACGGTCAGCGCGCTGGGCGACGACCTTGCAGCGGCACGCACGCGCGCCTATGATGCCGTGCGCGCGTTAGCCGATCGCATCGGGACGAGCGACCTCACCTACCGGACCGACATCGCAAAGTTGTAAATGAGCGCCGTGGTCGCGCGCGATCTGCTGCTCGCGCTGCAGGGATTGACGGTGACGATCCTCGCGGTTCAGGATTGGCTGCCGCTCGGGCGCTTCAACCGCGTGCGAACCCTACGCGCGGAACGAACGCTGACGCAACTCGTCACCGTCACCGCGCTGCAGACGCTTCCGTTTGTCTTCGGTCTGCTGTGCAGCTCGCTCTATCACTACACGCCCTATCCGAGCTGGCTGTACGGGTGGCTGTGGATTAGCTACGGCGCGTTCTTTCTCGGACAAGTGCAGGCGTGGTGGATTCCCTATCTCATCCCATCGCAGCGTGGACGCCGTAAGAGCGTCACGCCAAACACGCTGCATCTGTTCTTGCACCTCACCACAATTGCTACGCTGGTGATGCTCGCTTTCGCGCGATGATCTTGCCGTTTGCATTCGCGTAGACGAGCAAGATCGTCGCGGCGATTACGCAGGTAACGATTGCGGGCACGCCCGCTTCGGGGCCGAAGGTGCCGCCCGTCAGCCAGACCGGCCCGTTCACGTGTCCGGCGAGGAGGCTCGATGTCGCATGGCCACCCGAGATTTGCGTTCCGTACACGGGACCCTCGAAGAAGTTCCAGCCGAAGTGCAAGCCGATTGGAAACCATAGCGTGCGCGTCACCATGTACGCTGCGCCGAGCAGCACGCCGGCTTCGAGTGCGATTGCAGTGGTCGAGATCCAGGTCGCACCATGGTTGGCCGCGTGCGCGGCACCGAAGAGCACTGCTGACACGATGATGCCGACCCAGGATCCGGCCCACTCTTCGACCAGGCGAAATAGCACGCCGCGAAAGAGCATCTCTTCAAGCGCGGCTCCCGGAAGGAGCATGAGCGCGGCGATGGCAAGATCGGGCGTCAGCGCGACTGCGCTCACGCGGTAGTGTCCGGTGAGCACGAGTTCGAGCACAACAACGGTAAACAGCGTCGCGCCGGCGATCAGTCCCAGCACGAGATCGCGAAGCGCATGCTGCGGTGCGAAGCCGACTTGCGCGAGCCCCTGTCCAGTGGTGTAGCGCTCGACGAGTGCGATGCTGAGCAGCAGGCCGGCGGCTAGGAACCACTCGACGGCAACGGCGATCCAGACCGAATGCATTCCATGCGGTAGCAGCAGCACGATCGTCAATGGGATTGCAAGGACGATCGCGATGAGCAAAATGCGGACCAGCGGAAAGGCAAGAACCGATCTCATTGCCTAGTATACGGCACCGAGCCGGAGCGTGTTTCGCTAGGACATTCGCCTCGCGCGATACCGAGCGGATCGCCTGTGATGCCAAACAAGCCGTAGCGCGGCGGTCCTCGATAGACGATGCGGGGCGCTCCCGGCGGAAGCCGAGGATGCGGAAAGCCGCGCCCATCAAAAAACATGATCGCACGCCCGAGCGCATCATTCCACGCTTCGCCGAACGTCTGAACGCGCGCGTTGAACAGGATGCCGTCTTGCACGAATGTTACTGAACGAGTTCGGTCCAATGTGATGAAGACGGTGTTCTTCCCAATTTCACGTGTGGCGCACCCGGTTTGCAACAGCTCTGCTTCAGTATGTGACCCACAATGGTAGAGTCGGTACGGAATTGGCTGGGAAAACAGCACGGCGGCTCGCATCCCGAAAACGCGCCGTGACGCGGCCGGACAAGCACCATGATGCGCCGTCTTAACGCTAGTCACGATCAAAGGATGGACGCCCGGGCCGCCGCGCGATGCGCAACCGGCGACGCCCAGGAGCGATACCAACAGCACGCGTCGCGCCATCGAAAGTGTCGCCATATACAGCCCTAAATTAGCGAGAGCTGGACGACGGCCTGGCTGCGGATGTGCTCGACGACGCGGGCCGGGTGCTGCTCGAGGGCGGCGTCGACCTCGGCATCGATGCGGTCGGCAATGGCGCGCGGTGCATACGTCCCGCGATACTCTTGCGCGTACTGCGCGATCAGGTCGGGCTTGTACTCGCGCAAGTAGGCGAAGAACGAATCGCGGGTGATGTCGTGCAAATACAGCGTGTTGTGCCAGACCTTGGCGGCCCCGGCATCGCGCGCTGCGCGGACGACCGCCTCGATCGATTCGGGCGCGTCGGTGATATGCGGCAACACGGGTGCTAGCGCGACGTTGACGTGGATGCCGGCATCGGCGAGCATGCGCACCGCGCGCAGGCGCTGGCGCGGCGGCGCAACGGTGGGCTCGATCTCCCGCGCTAGCGTTTCATCAAGGGTGGAGATGCTGATCGAGACGTGCGTGCTCGCGACCCGCGCCAGGTCCTGCAAGACGTCGATATCGCGCACGATGAGCGGCGAGCGGGTGATGAGGTTCGCGGGCGACTGATAGTCGCGCATCGCTTCGAGGATCCCACGGGTGATACGGTAGCTGCCCTCGAGCGGCTGGTACGGATCGGTCACGGTCCCGATTGCCACCGGCTCGCGCTTCCAGCTCCGCTTGGCAAGCTCGGTGCGCACGACCGCGGCCGCGTTGACCTTGACATAGATCTTGGAGCCCCAACCCTTCACCCCGTCCTCTTCCAGGTAGGTGTGGGTGCGGCGGGCGTAGCAAAATCGGCACTGGTGGTAGCAGCCCCGATAGGGGTTGATCGACCACTTGAACGGCATGCCGGTGACCGCGTTGATGACGCTCTTGGCGTGCTGCTCGACCACCTCGACTCCGCGCATGTTCCCGCCAGTATAATACGAACATACGTTCGCATCAAGGGGTGTAACCCCGACGCCGCAGAGAGGTTATCTACAAGAGCCATGGCTCATCGATTCCAACCCAACGCTTACGGCCGCAGCGCTGCGGTCGCCGTGCCCACGCAGTCGCTGCTGGGGCAAGTCCTCGGTATTACCGCGATCGGCCTCGCGATCTCGGCCCTTGCGATCTATCTCTTCCGCGACAACATCCCGGTGACGGTCAGCTGGATCGCTTTGATCGGCGGCTTCGTCATGCTCTTTGCGATCAACGGCACGCGCGCGAACCCCGGGCTTTCGCTTGGGCTGTTCTACGGGTTTACGTTCCTGGAAGGCATCGGTATCACGCCGATCGTCTCATACTATCTGCACGTCGCGCCTGATGCCGTCTATAATGCCGCAATCACGACCGGTGCCGGCATGTTCGTGCTTGGTGCAATCGTGTACGCGACCGGGCTCGATCTGCGGCGCTTTCAGGGCATCTTGATGATCGCGTTGCTGGGACTCATTGTGGTGGGTGTCATCTCGCTCTTCGTCCACTTCATTTCGCCGACGACGTACTCGTGGATCACGCTTGCGATCTTCACGGGTTTCACGCTGATCGATTTCGCGCGCATTCGAGCCGGCGGCGACGGCCTCACGCCCGTGCAAATGGCGACCTCGATCTATCTCGACCTTGTGAATATCTTCTTGGCGCTTTTGCAGATTTTTGGCAATTCCGGCGGCCGTTCACGCAACTAATCAGCTTTTGGCACAGACGGAACCCCCTTCGGGCTGTTAGAATAGCTTAAGACAGCATGTGCGGGATTACGGGGATCTTAACGCCGGGGCGGGACGCAGCGCGCTTGGCGTATTTCGGGCTTTATGCCCTCCAACACCGCGGACAGGAGTCCGCGGGCATTGCTGCCGCCGACGGCGGCACCATCCGCTCGCACAAAGACATGGGCTTGATTGGCGCGATCTTCGACGAAGAGTCGCTTGCACAGCTCACCGGGCATATCGCGGTTGGCCACACGCGCTACTCGACCACCGGCTCCTCGATCGTGGTCAATGCGCAGCCGCTGCTCGAATCGACCGAGATCGGCGATTTCGCCTTTGCCCACAACGGCAATCTCACCAACACCGATGAGTTGCGCGAATTGCTCTCGCCTAGCACTACGCTCCAAGCAACGTCGGATTCCGAAGTGATGGCCAAGACGATCGTCGAGGCGCCGGGAACGATGCTGGATCGTATCAAGCACGTGCTGCGCATTGCGCGCGGTGCCTACTCGATCGTGCTCTGCACCAAAGATGAACTGTACGCGTTCCGCGATCCGTGGGGCGTGCGTCCGCTGTGCCTCGGCCAATTCGACGACGGCGGCTACGCCGTCGTCTCGGAATCGTGCGCGCTACCGACGATCGGTGCGAAATATTTGCGCGAGATCGATCCGGGTGAAGTCGTGCGCATCACGGCCGACGGTATCGAGTCGACGGTTGTGGTCAACGAAAGCGCGCATCCCGCGCTGTGCATGTTCGAATATATCTATTTCGCCCGCCCCGACTCGGTCTTGAACGGTCGCTCGATCTACATGGCGCGCTACGCCATGGGAAGAGCGCTCGCTAAAGAGCATCCGGTCGAAGCCGATGTGGTGATGGCGATTCCCGACTCAGCCGTCCCCGGCGGGATCGGGTACGCGACCGAGAGCGGCTTACCGTACATCGAAGGCTTGATCAAAAATCGTTACATCGGGCGGACGTTCATCAGCCCCGATCAAGGCTTGCGCTCGCGCGGCGTGCAGTTGAAGTTCAATCCGGTGGTTGAGAATTTGCGCGGCCAGCGCGTCGTCGTGGTCGACGACTCGATCGTTCGCGGCACCACCACGCCGCGCATCGTCAAACTGCTGCGCGAGGCCGGGGCGAAAGAAGTGCATCTGCGCATCACCTCGCCGCCGATCAAGCATCCGTGCTATCTCGGCGTCGACATGGCGACCTATGACGAACTGATCGCCGCGAATTATACGGTCGAGGAGATTCGTAAGAAAGCCGATGCGGATTCGCTCGGCTATCTTTCACTTGAGGCGTTGGTCGGCGCGACCGGGCGCAAGCGCGACGAGATGTGCCTCGGCTGTTTAACCGGCACCTATCCCAACGTCCCGGCCGCGCACGACGCGCGCGCCATGGTCGGTTAACGCCGCCGAGTGATCGAGTACGTCCTTAAAGACGGACGGCCCCAATTACGCATCGGACGCGTAACGATATCCCAGACGACATTTTTGTTAGTAACCGCGGTCATCGTTGGTGTTGGCGGCGGCTTTGGCGCGGTCGCCTTTCGGGCGCTCATTGCCGGCGAGACGTACCTTGCGTTCGACCTGATCGGCGCACGTCTCGGCCACGTAATGGGTGTATTCGCGATTGTCGTACAGCTCGCGCTCGGCGGTATCATCGCGGCATGGATAGCGTCGACCTTCGCGCCCGAGGCGAAGGGCCACGGCGTGCCCGAGGTCATGGAAGCGGTTGCGCTGCGCGGGGGCAAAATGCGCCCGCGCGTCATCGCGGTGAAGGCGCTTGCCTCGGCGACGTCGATTGGCTTCGGCGGCAGCTGCGGCCGCGAAGGCCCAATCGTGCAAATCGGCTCAACGATTGGTTCGGTGCTCGGCCAACTCGTGCGAGCACCGGCGCCGATCGTGCGCACCCTGGTAGCCTGTGGCGCGGCGGCCGGCATTTCGGCTACGTTTAATGCACCGATCGGCGGTGTATTTTTCGCTGCAGAAGTGATCCTCGGCGAATTCGCGCCGCGTTCCTTTGCAGCGATCGTCGTTTCATCGGTGATCTCCGCGGTGATCGGACGCGCATACTTCGGCGATCACGCCTCGTTTTCAGCTGCCGGCTTCCAACTCGTCTCGCCGTACGAGCTGATTTTCTACGCCGCGCTCGGCGTGATTGCCGCCGTGTGGGCCACCGGCTTCGTGCGCGTGCTGTATTTCTGCGAAGATACATTTGAGACGTTCAAGATTCCGCCGTGGGTGAAGGGCGGTATCGGGTTTGGGCTCGTCGGGGTGATCGGGATCTGGCTCCCGCAAGTGTTCGGCGTCGGCTACGTTTCGATGCAGCAGGTGCTGGATCAGCATGTTGGTGTCGGCCGCGCGCTCGCGCTTGCAATTGCAAAGCCGCTGGCAACGTCGCTCACGCTCGGTTCCGGCGGATCGGGCGGGGTTTTCGCGCCGTCGCTCTTTACCGGTGCATTTCTCGGTGACGCGTTCGGGCGCGTCGTGCACGGGTTATTTCCGGCGTGGACGGCGCCCGGGGCGGCCTACGGGCTCGTCGGTATGGCGGCGCTCTTCGCCGCGGCTTCCGAGGCTCCGATGACGGCAATCATCATCGTCTTCGAAATGTCGAACGACTACCGGATCATCTTACCGTTGATGGTATGCGTGGTGATCGCAACCGTGCTGGGTCGCCGTATGCTGGGCTCAACCGTATATGAATTGAAGCTGATTCGGCGCGGAATCGATTGGCAGCGCGTGCGACGGCCGCGGTTCCTCAGTCGCGTCAACGTTAGCACGATCCGGCGCGATCCGCCGATCGTCGCGCAGTTGAACGACGAGATCGAAAGCGTGGCATTGCGCGGCAGTGAGTCCGGCGAGTTGGCGGTGCCGGTGTGCAGCGGTAAGCGCTTCATCGGCATCGTCACCTCGGCCGATTTAGCAGGCGCCGTTGCGCAGGGTCGTGGGCGCTATCGCGTGTCGAGCATCGTCCAGCCCCTCAGCGATGTGCTCCGCGCCGATGACACCGTCGAACGCGCGGCCACGCTCATGGCGGATGCCCCCGTGCCGCTGTTGCCCGTGGTCGATCCGGGCGACGAGCGTCTTCTCGGCATCGTGACTCGCCGCGACGTGCTGCAGGCCTATCGCAGTTTAGCCGACGTCTGAATTCCCGAACGTGTGAGATCCTATCGAAGCGGGCAGGTCCGCTCGTACAAGACTAAGCCGCGCTCGGCGCCGTTCAACTCGAGCGAGAATTGCGTGACCGCAATGCCGACAAACACTAGCATGACGATCGGGAAGAGGAGCGAGGGAAGCCGCATGCTTCTTATACGCTCCAGCTACCCCGGTTGGATGAGTTCGTAGGTCTCGAGGTCGTTCGCGACTTCGATTCTCCCGTCATACTCGCGCCGCGTGATGTCGATCGATCGACCGAGCACGCTTTCAATCGCCGGCATAAAATGGGAGAGAAGAAGGATCTTGGCGCGGCTCGCCTGCGCTGTATGACCGACGACCGACGGCTTCGCGTGCAAGTGTCCATCGGGCACATCGCGTTCGGGAAGCGCGAAGTCATGCACGAGCATCGAGCAGTCCTTGGCCAGTTCAATGAGCGCCGGCGTGGAGCCGGAGACATCACCCGAAAACACGATCGACTGTTGGTCGCATTCGATACGAAACGCGACTGACGGCATCATGCCGTGCGGCACCGCGGTTGCGCGAATGACGACGCCCAAATCCTGGAGCGCTGGGTTGACCGGAATCGTATGGATCTTTGCCTCCGCGACGTTGCTGGGCGTCTCGTGCACCTGCAGGCCGAAGTTGTCAAAGGTATTCATGTAACGCCAGGCGCCGTCGGCACCGAACAGCAAGCGCGTGAATGCGTCCACGCCGGGTTGCGGCGACGCGTTTTCGGGTGCCAGATTGTTTCCAGCGCGTCCGGCTGGTCCGGCAAGCGCGATCGCACGGTTCCGATTGCGCATGTAGAGGTCCATGATGACCGCCGGCAGATCACTGGTGTGATCGATATGTAAATGGGTGAGCAGAATTTGTTCGAGCGCCGTGAGGTCGGCGCCGGAACGCCCGAGCCGCTCGTAGACGCCGCCGCCCGCGTCGACAAGGATACGCACGCGTTTATCGATCGACACGAGATAGCCGGAAGAAGCGCGACGCGGGTTGGCGATCGGGCCCCCGCTGCCGAGCACCGTAACCGAAAGCTGCCTAACCGAAGGTGACGTCAAACGCCTGAATTCCCGGACCAAAAAACTCGATCTCGAAGCGGCGATCGACGATCGGTTTGGGTTGCCGAATCAGTTGATACGTCCGCTGCTCCGACACGACACCGTCGCCGTTGGCATCGGCGTCGACGCCGTGCGCGTTGCCGGGCGGATGTCCATCGATGCGCACGCGGAATCGCACCGAGGTGCCGGGCCTCGTTGGGCCCATGATGAGGTTGAGGTCGCGCGCGTGGAATTGAAAGACGATCGTGCCGTCGGCCCGGTTCAACTCGATCGCTTCCCTCCCAATCTTCCAGTCACCGGAGACGGCCCAACTATTCAATGGCAAGAGCGTCGGCGCCGGAGATACGAAGTTGGTGGTGCGATCGGAGCCAAGATACGTCTCGCCGGACTTCACGTCATCCCAATCGGCGGCGACCTCGAGTCCGACCGGATCGACCGAAACGTACGTGGGACCGTTGAGGTGGTGGCCGGCGTCGGAGAGCAGCTGGCGAATCTCCGATTCTGATGCTTCGTACGCGCCTTCACCGAAGTGGTGATAACGAATGTGCCCTTGCGCATCGATGAGGTAGAGCGCCGGCCAATAGCTGTTGTCGAATGCATTCCAAATCGCGTAATCGCTGTCAACGGCCACCGGATAGTCGATACGATCGCCTTGCATCGCTCGGCGGATGTTGTCGAGATTCTTTTCGAACGAGAATTCCGGCGTGTGCACGCCGATCACGACGAAGCCATCGGTCTTATATCTGGTCGCCCACGCGCGGACATACGGCAGCGTGCGCTCCCAATTGACGCAGGTATAGGTCCAAAACTCGACCAGCACGACCTTGCCGCGAAGCGCCGCCGGAGTGAGCGGCGGTGAATTCAACCACGCCGTGGCTCCGCTTAGCGACGGAAATGTCGGCAACATGCTGGCGAGAACGAATACGAGACCATGCCACATCACCCGGGAACGGTGAACTCCACCGTGCCCTCGTCGAGTGGTTGGTGATTCGCATTGACGAGCAGAATGCGTACCTTGTGTTTTCCCGGTGAAAGGCCGTTGATCGTGAGCGGTTCACCGCTCGCGTCGAGCCACCGCCGAATGTGCAGGTTCTGCGCGTAGTATTGGATCACGACACGCCCGGTCTTGAGCGCATCGGCGAGCGGCGGATCGACGAGAAGTTTCGCCGGCGGCTCTTCGCCGGCGATGGGCTGGATGGGCGCCTGACCAACGAACTCGCGTGCGGTCATCCGCGCAGCGATCGGAAACCGGCGCGAACTTCCTCGGAAAAGACTTGCGGCTGTTCCCACGCGGCAAAGTGTCCGCCGGCACTGGCGCGGCTGTAATAGATCAGGTTGGTAAAAGCGGACTGCACCCACGTACGCGGCGCCAAGTAGATCTCGCCCGGGAAGACGATCGCAGCAGTCTTGAGCGCGACGTTTTGGGAATTGAACGGGCTAGTCTTATTCAGCCAATACGAACGCGCAGCCGAGACGCCCGTATTGGTTAGCCAGTACATCGTGATGTTGTCGAGCACGTCATCGCGCGTGAGCGCACCGGCGCTGTGTCCGTCGACCGTGTGCCCCGCAACGGCGGAAATGACGGCCGCGGCCGGCTGGTTGTAGCCGTCACCGTGGTCCAGCAGCCACGCCGCGAGGCCGACCGGCGAATCCGCGATGCCATACATCGTTTGCGGCCGCGTGTGCTGGATTGCGGCATATGCGAATTGTTTTCCATACAGCAGTTGCAACTGCGCGTAGGCGTGCGCCTCATCGGCGGAAAGGCCGCTCGGCGCGGGGTCGCCACACGACAGCGACTTTGCAATGGCCGGTGGTACCGCTGCCGGCAAGCTGGTGTTGATCGCCAGCAATCCGGGCGGTGCTTGTTTGGCCATCAAGGTCGTCACGACCGAACCGAGGTCGCCGCCTTGCGCGACGTAGTGCGTGTAGCCGAGGCGTTGCATCAGCACCGCCCACGCCGCTGCGGTATGGCCGGTGTCCCACTCGGGCGACCGCGGGCGTTCTGAAAATCCGTAGCCGGGGATCGACGGGATAACAATATGGAACGCATCCGATGCACTACCGCCGTGTGCGGTGGGATCGGTGAGCGGCCCGATGATCTTGAGCTGTTCGATGATCGATCCCGGCCATCCGTGCGTCACGATGAGCGGGAGGGCGTTGGCATGCTTCGACTTCACGTGGATGAAGTGAATGTCGATGCCGTTGATCCGGGTTTTGAACTGCGGCAGCGCGTTTAATTTGGCTTCGCACTTGCGCCAGTCGTAGCTCGTACTCCAATAGCTCGCGAGACCCTGAATCATCGCGAGTTGCACGCCCTGCGTTGTGTCATTGACGGTCTCGCGGTCGGGCCAATGGGTAGCGTTGATACGTCGGCGCATGTCGGCCAGCTGCGCTTCAGGAAAACTCACGCGAAATTCGCGAATGCTTGCATCGGTTGAGGCCGCCTGCGCAACCTCAGTCGTCGTGGCCGCGTCGGCATCGGTCATTGAAAGCTGCGTTGCGGCAAGTGCGACGCCGGCACTACGCAGAAAGCCGCCACGATTCAGGGAAGCATCTTGTGGCATCGTTTATCCTCCGGAAAAAGTAACTATAACGGCAGTACTATCAACGATAGGTTAGGGTGATCGCGCGGTCGTCACGGGATTCCCAGCCTGACCGCTCGAGTTCCGGATGATCGTGATCCTCGGTGGCATAACCGACACAAAGGTACGCGATCAACTTCCACTCGGGCGGCACGTCGAGAATCTTGGTCACTATTTCCGGTTCGAGAATCGAGACCCAACCGGCGCCGATGCCGCGCGCGCGTGCCGCAAGCCAGAATGTATACACCGCGTTCGCCGCGGCATAGGCGAG